>Ga0208975_1000020_pt1 | contig 97704 bp, 105 predicted proteins | sample GreLakmeER78MSRF_FD_187700 | JGI IMG/M metagenome (GOLD analysis project Ga0208975, IMG submission 187700) | Freshwater lentic microbial communities from great Laurentian Lakes, MI, USA - Great Lakes metaG ER78MSRF (SPAdes) | ecosystem: Environmental > Aquatic > Freshwater > Lake | place: Great...
GGCTATAAATTAAGATTAATTAATATAAAAAAATAAAATATGAAAATATCGGTAAATACACTGTATAAGTATACAGATAATGAGCAACCTAAAATATATGATTTAGGCACTATTACAACCACATTACAGGACTTGTTAGATAATTCATATATATTAATAGACTCTAAAAGAATTGTAATTTTAAAGGTTACTAGTATTGATTCGTCAGTACAACAATATTTATTAAATCTTCAAGAATACGAAGGAGATGTTGTAGATGGTCTTGGGCACAATATAGTCGAAGGTGATTTAATTAAAATAAACGACACGTCTATTACTGGTGGATCTACAATAAATACTGCATTTATAAATAAAACTTATTTAGCTACAATGAGTGTAGCTTACGATAGCGCAAATCCAAATTTTGAAATAGATGTAACTGGAAATCTTGATTTAACTGTTACTGGTACAACTAATGGTGATTTAGGATTAGTAAATCTATATTTCTCAGGCACACAAGTAGCTACTTTGCAAGGCTTTGCTGACTTAGTAATTACAGGGGCTACTGATATGATTCCAGTTTATTTTATTCACGACACAGATGGAATAAAGTGGTATGACGGAAGAGAAAATCAAACTACTTCAGAAATAGTAGATGGCATAAATACGCAATTAGGAGGTACTACTTGGCAAAGTGGCGGTGGAGGTTCAGCAGTAAATTCAGATATTTACTCAAAAGAGTTGTTGCAAATTTCTAATTTAAATACAAATTCAGGATTTGTAAATGTAGATGATGGAATTAGAGCTAGCGGAAACACAAGCACATTAGGTATAAATTTTACAGCAATAGATGAAACAAAACCATTTAGAGTTGATATTATCTTTACGGTTAAAAAAGCATCAACCGCAAACTTTAAAATAAAAGTATTAAAAAGTGGAATTGGATGGCAAGGAGAAAACATTGTTGAGGTAGGAAGTTCTGTTTTGACAATGACTAAAGGACATTTAACAAATCAAGCTTTATCTGCAATTACAGACAACTCGACTTGGCAATTTTCAATTATAGGAAATGGAACTAGAATTGTAAAATCTGTAATGCCTATTACTACAAAATGGAGCGGAATAAGAGCAACTACATTTCAACCAGCTTTTACAGGTCAAAGTATTGTAGAAGGATTTGATTTTAATTACAATCCATCTGGGGCAGCCTTAATGTTTGATGCCATTAATAGCATTAGCGTAGAAGGAACTGGAACAAAAGAAATGATATTAAACTCTGTAAACATTCAGTACTATGACGATTTAACTATACACGATCCTAAATCATGGGTAGGAACTGTTACTGAAGTCAAAGTACTTAATGACAATTTAGACAATACATATCCAGCATACATATACGCTCCTATTGGAACAAAAACATTAATACAATATCATCACCCTAACGGTATTGACGGTAATTTAGACTCGCAAGCGACATTTTGGAGCGATTTGTATAACGCTGGATATGCTATTTGTTACGGTACATTTAATTCATACAATAATCCAGTAGGAACGGCACTTTGGGGTGCTGGTTCAACATCTTCAAGTTGGGGTTCGCCTGCGGGTATGGTATACAGAAAAGCGTTAATGGATTATTGTGACAAATTAATAAAACCTGATAATCATATTCATATCGGAACGTCTATGGGTGGTTACAATGCTATGCTGTATACTGCTCAATATCCAAATAAAGTTAAAGGAGTTATTAGTATATGTGGCGCATTAGATTTAACAACAAATTATGCTAATGGTTCTTTTACTTCATTAATAAATAAAGCTTATGGAGCTATGTATAGAAACATATTATCAAGCACTGGTGTCGCTACAAGTAATGTTACTAATTGGGTTAAAATTGCTGATGAAGTAAATAAACCATCATTAGCTGAATATGCTTATAATTTCAGAGACGCATATAGCGCTGGTTATACTTATGTTCCAGGAGACGTTACTTTTCAACCATACACAGGAGCAATAGCTGGGCTAGATTCTTACAATATATATTTAGTTGTCGGATCTTTATCTAAGATACCATTACGATTAATTCACGGAGACTCAGACGCAACAATCAACGCCACTCAAAGCACTGCTTTTCAAACTATTATTCAAAATAAAGGAGGTCGTGTTGATTATACATCTGTAGTAGGAGGCACTCACTTAAACTCTACATTATTTAATTATAGTACGTATTTAAGAGATTGGCTTAATAGTTTAAACCTTTAAAATAGAATGAGAAACATAATATCGCAACAACAAAAAAGAAGACCTAGTATTATAATTGTGCCTTTAAATTTTAATCAACCTGAAGAAATTAGTTATTTTGATGCTTATTTACTTCCTTATACGGAAAGAGCTAATCTTCAAACTGCTTTAAATACTTATGGGGCAGTCAAATTAGAAGCTGGTAATTATAGGGTTGGAGGAATTGCTAGTGTAAATTTAACCAGCAATATGAAATTGTACGGACATTCTTCTTACAATGAAATGCCTCCAATAAATATAACCGCTGGATCAACCAACGTTTTAGTTACAAGTGTAAAAGCGTGGTACGGGCTTAATTTTTTAAGTGGTTCTGCTATTACAAATTGTAAAATATCCAAAACAAACGGAGGGTATATTTTAGGCACAAATAGCTCTGTAGAAAACTGTGAATTTGTAGACATAATAGGAAGTAAAATTACTTTTAATAACACTTCTAGTGGGTATTTCAGAAATAATAAATTTATAAAACATTGGATAACTTCAGAATATCCTCAATTAGATTTAAAAGGAAACAACACAACTCCTAGTTATGGTAACACTTGGGCTTGGCTAAACTTGTTAACTGCACACGGTGATGCTACAGATATTGACAACTTTGGTAATCTAAACATTATTGGTTTAGATGCAGAGGCTTGGAATTTCAACAATTTAGGCACTGGAAAAGCATTATTATATATGCGAAATATGAGCGATGTTAAATTAGGTAGTATGGCTGGATTAGGCTACGCCACTAACTCAACTCCTGTTTTTGATATTCAAGCCAATAATTTAATGTTATTAGACAAAGAAATTTCCACTAACGGTGGAGCAAGTACTACAACAGCTAAGACGTTAACAATAGATTCTAATTCGTCACCTTACGCGGTTACTGGCGGAAACTATGATACTAGAGCGTTTTTTAATGATACTAATTTGATTTATCAAGGATCGAACCAAACAGCATTAATAACAGGAACGCCTGCTACAAACATAGCGTCTTCTATTTTAGGTGCAGAAAGAACAAAATGGAATAGGCATACATTCTTACCAATAGCAAATCCTACAGGTACAAATTGGAGTACTAATAGAATAGGACAATCAAGTACTAGGGCTTATATTCAAAACTTAATTGACACGCAAGGAATTGCTAATTTACCTGAAGGTATTTTCTATATTGATGCGCCTTTATTAATTAATAAAGAAGATGGTATTACAGGCGCAGGTACAGGAAAAACTGTAATTGTAGGATTGACAGATGATTTTAATTTAATAAATGTTAGAGGTGCTGGTTTAGGTTCGTTTACAATAAATTATATAACATTACAAGGAGGTAATAAAGGTGTTCATATAACTTCAGACGGTTTAGACACGTGGTTCCAGCCTAATGGAATTAATTTTAAATATGTAGTATTTAGAAATCAGGCTACTTACGGAATAGAAGTTGCTCAAATGTATGGTATGGACAATAATATGTTTGAACAAATACATTTCTTTAACATACCAACGGCCTTTAAACAAACTCCCGACCCTGCTTGGGGGGGATTTGAAACAAATCATATGACTTACATTGACAAAACTGTATTTTACAGATGTCAAGTGATGAATTGTGGAATAGGATTTTCTTTGATAACAGGAAGAGCAGATAATCTAAACGCTTGGATTGAGTGTAATTTTAATGGCAATACAGGAACTTCTATTATAGCAGTTAATCATAATGCACCAGTGGTCATAAATTGCGATTTTAAAAACAATTCAGGAACACGTATTATTGAAGCCACACCTACATTAGGAATGTATTCTTGTAATTTCTCAAACAACACTTCATCTAATATAATTAAAGGAGAAGAGGTAACTATAGAAGGATGTAACTTCCTTGACGCTATTCCTTTATTTGAAACAAGCCTTACGGCACACATAGTTAATTCAACTGTAGTGGGAAGTGTAAGTAATGTGGCTAATGGTATGTTTGTAAATAGTAATATACAGTCTAATGCAGGTGTAAATTATCTATTAGTAAAAAGAGTTAGCAGCGTTAATACTATTTTACTTAACGCAACACCAACGCCTTACCCTCAACTTTTAGTAAGCCAATAAAAATAAATTATAAAATAATTGCAAAAAAATTAGGAATTGTCAATTATTTGTTCTAACTTTGTATAAGTTTAAAAAAAAAACAATATATGGAGTTAATTGAAATTAAAGAATTTTTAAGAAGTAAAACTGGTTATTTAAAAGAAGGTTCTAAAAGATTAAGAAATCATCTTAGATTAAAAGGGTTTGAAACAACTATAGGTAATTGCAAAATAGCTTTAAGAGAAGTAAATCAAGAAAATAGAGAGTCTATTAGTAAATTATCCTCTGTAAAAGCTAGAATATTAATATACGATATAGAAACATCACCAAATATTGGTTGGTTTTGGAGAGCTGGATTTAAGCAAAATATTTCTCCAGAGCAAATTATAAAAGAAAGAGCGATTATATGTGTATCATATAAGTGGCTTGGAGAAGATGAGGTTTATAATCTTAACTGGGACAAAGATCAATCAGATTACTTTTTAGTAGAGCAATTTATAGAAACTCTTAATGAAGCTGATTTAATAGTTGCGCACAATGGTGACAACTTTGATTTAAAATGGTTAAGAACTAGAGCTTTGTATCATAGATTAAAAATGCTTCCAAGTTATAAACAGTTTGACACATTAAAAATTGCAAGATCTAAACTATATTTAAATTCAAATAAGTTAGACTATATATCTAAATTCTTAGGATTTGAAGGAAAGATCAAAACAGAGATTGGATTATGGATGGATATTGTCTTCAAGAACGATAGAGATGCTTTACAAAAAATGCTTGACTATTGTGACGAAGATGTAAGACAATTAGAAAACGTTTATAACGAAATTAAATTTCTTGAAAATCCATATATTCACGCAGGTGTGGCTAATGGTAAGGTTAAACAAACGTCTCCAATTAATGGTTCATTTGATATTAAACACGTCAAAGAGGTTTGTTCTAATAGAGGAACAATTAAACATATTATGAAAGACAATGAATCTGGAAGGTTCTTTGAAATGAGTAATACAAATTATTTAAAATTTAAAGAACTTAAACAATAACACAGAACGCCCTCAATCTCAATAAGTAGTTTGAGGGCGTTTTTATTTTAAAGCATATGAAACTCGCAAAAATGATATACGACGTTAGAGAGTCGTTAAAACTCTATACAGATGATACTGAAATTTCAAATAGATATATAACTTATTTATTTGGAATTAAAAGATCTAAATATTTAAGACAAGATCTTAATAATTTTCAACATACTACAGATATTTCGATAACTCAAACGTTATGTTTAGGTCTTGAAGTTGTTTCTGCTAATCAATGCGGTTTAACTCTTGAATGCGACACAATATTAAGAACTAAACGTCCTATTCCACAACCAATAGAATTACACGTTAAAACAGCAATTACAAATGTAAGGCCTACAAAGAGAATAGCAATTCCATTTAATTTTACTACAAAAGAAAAAGCTATTTATAGTAAATATTCTCCGTTTAATAATGCAATATTTGCGTTTTTAGATAACGATAAGCATATTTACTTATTAAGTAATATGGATACTTTAAATTTATTAGAATGTTTGACCATAACAGGAGTATTTGAAGACCCTTTAGATTTGATTAATTATACAAATTGTTGTGATTGTGAAGAATCTCCTTCTTGTTTTGACGAAGATACTACAGAGTATCCATTACAGCCACATTATGTTGATTTAATTAAAGACGAAATAGTAGCTCAATTAGCTGCTAAAATGAGTATTAAAGAAGATAAAGAAAATGATTCAAACGGTAATGGTCAAGAACAAACGAACGGAAGGTAAGATTACTACTGATTACGGAATCAACAACTATTATAAATATTTTATTAAAAATAATCAAGATGTTAATATAAGTGGAAGCAAATATAAAGACATAATTACTGAATTTAATAATGGAATAATAAACTTAATAATAGAGGAAGGGCTCGAATACACTATTCCGTACATAGGATCTACTTTATGTATAAGAAAAGATAAAAGAGTTCCAAGAATAGTAAACGGAAAATTATACAATCCATCACCTGTTGACTGGGTGGCAACAAATAAATTATGGTCTGAAGATGAAGAATCTAAAAATAAAAAATTATTAGTAAGATACTTAAATAATCACACTTCTAAATATGTTTTTAGAGTATATTTTAAAAAGTATAATCTTTATTTTGAAAATAAAAAATTATATTCATTTAAAGTTAATAGAATATTTAGCAGATTGCTAGGTAAAAGAATAAAAGATGAAGATAAAGAAAAATTCGATTCTTATTTATTATACAATAAAACAACAATAAACAATGATAGGAATATATAGAATAATATCTCCTTCTGAAAAAATATATATAGGTCAAACTATAAATAGCACAAATCGTTTTAAAAAATATCATTCATTAAACTGTAAAAATCAACCAAGACTATATAATTCTTTTTTAAAATATGGATATTTAAATCATATTATTGAAATTATTGAAGAATGTAAAGCTGAAGAATTAAATATTAAAGAAAGATATTGGCAGGATTATTACGATGTAATAGGTGAAAATGGTTTGAATTGCTTATTAACAAGAACAGATGTTTTACCGCAAAAAATTTCAAAAAACACTATATTAAAAATAAAGAATTCTTGTAAGAATAAAATTATTTCAGAAGAGTCGAAACTTAAAATGTCAATTACAAGAAAAGGTAAAAAACATTCTGAACAACATAGATTAGCATTAAAGGTTAAAGGAAGAAATAAAGGTAAAAAACATTCTGAAAAAACTAAATTATTAATGAGTTTATCTAAAAAAGGAAGTAAACACAGTCTTGCTAAAAAAGTAATATGTACAGAAACTAATAAAATTTGGAATACAATTAGCGAATGTGCAAATGACAATAATTTAAAAATAACAACTCTTTATGCTAGATTATCTGGTCAAAATAAAAATAAAACAACTTTAAAATTTTATATAAATGAAAATTATTAATTATGTTTCTCTTGGAAGAATTTTATGGAGAGTACTTAAAAATCCTTTAGCTTCTGAATTAAGTTACGAAGAAGCTGCTGAATACGCCTTAGAGTTTATAAGATTGCTTGGAGCTCCAGTAGTATATATAGATAAAGTGTCTCAAAATATAGTTCTTCAAAATCATAAAGCTGAATTGCCTTGTGATATTTTAACATTAAGCGGAGTCAGATATATGGATTCAGATGAGGACGGAGTTCTTAATCACCCAATAGCAATGAGAGAATCTACTAATGTATATCACTTTGATCCAAATGAATTTGAAAATCAAGGTAACACTGATTTTGAGTTGAGAGGAAATCATAGACGTAACGAATACACCTATTCTGTACAGAAGGGAATTCTTTTTTCTTCAATAAGAGACGGAGAAGTTCAAGTTGCGTATAGAGGTATAGCTACGGACGAAGAAGGATACCCTTTAATCCCAGATAATGAAAAAGTGTTACTTGGTATGGAGTATTATATTTTAAGCCGTTATTTAGAGCCTATGTACTTAATGGGTAAGATAACAGATAAAGCTTTTGAATATATACAACAAAAAAGATATTTTTATATGCCAAGCGCATTTACAGCGTTACAAATGCCAAGCGTAGATGGCATGGAATCTGTTATGAATTCTATAAACAGATTGATACTATCAAATACAAGCCACGAAAGTTTCTTTAAGAAATCTAGTGAAAAAGAAAGATTAAGAAAATTCCGTTAATAATTTAAAAAGACATTTTGAAGATGGCAAATAAACAAACAATATATAGCTACGAAGGTATGCTACAAGACGTTTCTAAAAGTAAATTTCCAAATCAATTTTACTTTGAAGGTAGAAATGTTAGAGTAGTTTCCACTGACTCGCAGTCTACAGGCGCGCTCACAAATGAAAAAGGAAATTCATTAATATTTAAAATTCCTACACCCGTAATTAATTATTCAACAAAAGTAATTACATATAATTCAATCTACTTTGGAACAAAAACATTATCTTATTTAAATAGTGAAATAAATTATAGTCCAGCACAAAGTGGCGATCAAGTAATAATTGGACATACGCATAGTAGGGAATTTTTATTATTATTTACTACTGACGATAATGGATTTGACTGTGTGTGGAAGATGAGGTATGACAATTATGATTTAACATTGTTGTATCTAAGAGATATGAATTTTTCTAAAAACACACCGATACAGGCTATTAATAATTTTGAAAATGAAATTATTGATAAAATATATTGGGTAGACGGAAATAATCAACTTAAATTTCTAAACATAGAGCATTCAATAATAAATGGAGATTTAGAAAATCTTATTGATATTCCTATGAATGTTGTTGATATGGTTGGAAAGTACAATTTAACTCAACCAATAATTAACTCTATATCTACAGGCGGTGTTCATACTTCTGGAATGATTCAATATGCTTATAATTTATATAGATTAAATTCTTCTCAAACAAAAGTATCACCGTTAAGTGAATTGATACCTTTAGATAAAGGTAATCTTGGTGGCGGAGCTGTAAATGAGTTAGTTGGGTCTATACCAAGTGTATCTATATCTAATATAGATGAAGCTTATACCAATATAAAAACATACGCTATAAAATACACTTCTTATAATGAAGTGCCTACTATATCAATTATAGATGACAGAGAAATTCCTTCAAGTAAATCAATAAATATATTTGATGACGGTAATATAATAAGTACAGTATCTATAGAAGAATTTCTTTTCTTAGGTTCAGATATAATAATACCAAAACATATAATAAGCAAATTTAATAGATTATTTTTATCTAATTATAAGGAGATAAATTTTATAGTTGATTTGGATTTTAGAGCGTATTCATTTAATAGTTCTAAATTAGCAAAAGTTTATGATAATTTAAGATTAATAGCTGGTGTTCCATCTGGAGATTCGTTTGAGTTAAGTGCCGTTTCAGGCACTCCAGATTATTTAAATCCTACGTTAACAAAAAACGATTCTGTAAACCTTAATTACAATGATTATAAATTCCAATCTAATGGGACTACTAAAGGCGGTGAAGGTAAATATCTAAAATATGAACTAACAACAACAACTGCTTTTGATCCTGACAATAAATATTTTAAAGATGATGAAGTTTATAGAATAGGTATTGAGTTTTTTAATAAATATGGACAATTTTCTTTACCAAATTGGATAGCTGATTTTAGGTCTCTTTCAGGCAATTTACAAGGTAACTATAATACTTTTAAGTTTACACTTAAATCTGATTTCTTTACATGGTTAAATACATCTAATCTAAACGATTACGAAAAACCTGTAGGATATAAAATAGTAATGGCTGAAAGGACATTAAATGATAGAACCATTATAGCTAATGGATTGATAAATAGCATGATGATTAATGAAAAATCAACACGCGGTGTTATGCCGTACGATGAAATAAAAGTTAAATCAGACTCTTTAATAAAACTACCAAATATACTTCAAAGAAATTGTAATCAAACAGAAATATATGGCAATGTAAAACCGCTAAGAAGAGCTTCTCACCTAGACTATTTAAACAGAATGTCAAGAAATCCAAATACAGAGGTTATGGGAAGATATATATATGGAACTAGCGGAACTGAACATCACACTGAAGAAGCAACAGGTACTTTATATCAATATAATTCAATGTTGCAATTGTATTCTCCTGAAGTATTATTTGGAGGCTCTACATCGCTAACTAATGGTCTTAGATTAAGAATAAAGGGAGCTTTAAAAAATTCAGTAAACAATTCTTGGACAAGAGTACTTGATACTAGTATAGCAACATATACCATTCTTCATGAAGGAAAAGCAATTAATGGAATATCACCACATTATTCTCAATCAGCCGAATCAATATCTGGCAATGTGTATAGTACTTTAGGTTGGGGATTAATTTCTGCTCCTGCAGACAGAAAAGCTGCAAGAGCTGCTCACTCTATGTTTTATAGAGGTTATGGAGATATTCCAAATACATCTATTGCTGGTGGAGATACATTAGCTCTAACTAACCCTTTATCTATGTCTTCTGGAGTCGATACAAATTCATTAATGGGCCTTAGTTCTGGTGGCAGGGAAATAATAACTACTTTAGACGCAACACATCTAACAACTACAGTTTCATATGAAATAGTTCCTAGTGTTGGATACACTACTATACCATATACCGTTGGTATTTATTCAGATATTGAAGGAAATAATTTAATAGCTGGCACTCAATTATCTGCAGTTATAGGAACACAGACAACTTCTAAGACAGAGACTGTACTCAGTCCTAATAGTTACTTCTTAAAAATAACAGCAGTTGTAGAGCTTGCAGGGGTTATAAATGTAACTGTTTCAGAGGCAGTAATAGCTACTCCTGAGTATTTAAAGGCAGAAAGCCTGTTAAATTATTTTACAGTGGGTACGGTGGTAGCTCCTGTAACTAATTTCTTTACGCCAAGCCCAATATCTACATATGTGGATATATATGGAGTTCCTGAGTTTACTGAAAAAGGTCAAGGCGGAACAACGTATAACAATGATTATAAGTATAGGTATACAAACTCATTAAAAAGTTTTTTATCAGACGGATATAAATATTACGATGAGGACGGTTCATTTGCTCGTAAAACTATATCTATAAATAGTTATGGAAACAGGTGTATAACTTTAGTTTGCGGTGATGATTTGACGTCTACTAACAGTTGGGATAGGCCAAAATTAGAAACTATTTTTGCAAATACTGGAATAGGAGGGGAAAATAATGCATTAATAGGCGAGTTAGTTAAATCAGATGTTGATATATATTTAGGTAATATATACGGAGGAAATAGTTATGAAGACAAGAAAAGAAGTAACTATATCGAAGTTGGTAATTATAATAAAATAAATCAATCATTACCTACTGTAATAATAAATTCTCCTGGCGATACATTTGTAAGTGCGTTTAGATTTGCTAGAATAGTAAAAACAGATACAGATATAGTTTCGGAAGGAACTTATCAATTAGAGGAAATAGTTGAATTCATAACGGAAACTTCTATTGATTTAAAAAACAGAAATGACTTAAGTTTAGGGGCTTGGGATAATAGATTTTCTCCTAGCGATAGCGAATTTCATAAATACAATAAAGTATATTCTCAATTACCTACATTGGTTAAAAGAAGAAATTTAAACTACACATCTAAAAGACTTACAAGTTATGATACTAATATAGTAGCAACTAGATTAAAGTCAGCTGGAGAAACAATAGATAGTTGGACTGACGTTCAATTAAATGAAGTTATGACTCTAGATGGCAAACATGGAAGTGTAAATTCTTTAGTAAGCTTTAGTGATGAGGTTTATGCTTTTCAAGATAAAGCCGTTGCGTATATATCTATAAATCCAAGAGTTCAAACCCAGGGTAGCGATGGATTATCCATACAGTTGGGAACTGGTAATGTTTTAGATAGATATAAGTATATTACAACTATATCTGGGAGTGTTAATAAATGGAGTATAGTTTCATCTTCAAGAGGAATATATTACTTTGATTTAATAAACAAAGCATATATGTCATTTAGATTGAATTCTCAAAACTCGTCTAGTGCTAATAATATTCAATTAGAAGGACTATCTAATAATTATGGTATGCACGCTTATTTTATAAATAATATTAACGCAGACAGCCTTAGAATAGATAATCCGTTAATAGGTACTGGAATATCATCTGGATTTGATTATATTAATAATGATATTTTTATGACTTTTAATCAAACTGGAAAAGAGTCATTTACATTATCGTATAATGAAGTAAAAAATAAATTTATATCATTTTATGACTATAAGCCAAGTATGTATATGAGTAGAGGAGAGCACTTAATAACAACTTCTCCAGACACTAAAAGCATATATAGACAATATGCTGGAAATTATAATACTTTTTATGGATTTTATTACCCATCGTCAATAACATTTAATGTTAATCCAGAAGCAACTCAAGATTGTGTGTTTGATAATATTAACTTTAAGTCTGAGGTTTATTTAAACGATGTTGATATAGTTGATAAAACTATAACACATATTAAAGCTTATAATGATTATCAAGATTCAACACTAGTTCCATTAGTATTAGGTAGAAACAATAACCTTAGACGTAAGTTTAGGGACTGGAATGCGTTAATACCAAGAGCTGGTAGGAATAGAATAAGAGCTCCGTTTATAAAATTGAAGTTAGAATTTAATCAACCTTCTAATAATTATAAACTAATTATGCATGATGTTGGAATTTATTACACAGTATAATTTAAAATATTATAAAATATATAGTTTAAAACTTGATTATATATAATATAAATACTATATTTGTAGAATTACAAATATCCAATAACTAACAAGGGGATGAACGTAAAAAATTCATCCCCTTTTTTTATATAAAATAATATGGAAAAAAACAACTATTTTAACAACAATATCAATCCAAAATATAATAATTACTTAAATATGAGACAATATGCTCAAGGTGGAAACCTTACTCGCTTTGATGAAGGCGGAACTCACGAATCATCTCCATTAGGCGGAATACCTCAAGGACAAGCTCCTGATGGGAAACAAAATACAGTTGAACAAGGAGAATCTAAAAAAGGAAATTTTATTTATTCTAATAGAATAGCTTTAGATAAAGAATTAGTTAAGCAATTTAATCTTCCTGGTTATGTAGCTGGTAAGTCTGTCTCTGATGCTTCTAAAGCTATAGACGATAAGTTTAAAGATAGAGCTGATAAATATGCTCAAGAAACAAAATCTACACTTCTTGATAGATTATCTCAAGCTCAAGAATATCTTAAACAACAAGAACAATCTACAGAAGAGCAAGCTAATCAATCAATGCAAGCTAATTCTCAGCAAATTCCAGACCAAATGAACGGTCAAATTCCTGAAGGAATGGAAGAGTATGCTCAAGAAGAGCCTCAGCAAGGTGAAGAAGTTCAAAACATTCAAACGCCCTCACCTATAGCTGCTTTTGGCGGCTATCAACAAAAAAGATATGATTTTGGAGGTGTTGCGCCAATAGATGCTAGTGCTGGCGTTGGATATAATTTTAAACCGCAAGCAATGACTTCTAATTCTCCATTGACTAGTCCTTCCGTTTTAGCTAATGGACAAGGAACAACTGGAACTGGAACATCCACTTCTGCAACTCCGTCTGCTGGTCCAGGAGCTGGAGCTATAGTAGGAGCTGCGGGTACAGCTATGGAACTAGGTCAACTAGCTTTTGGAAAAGCTGCTCAAGATACAACTGGATTAGCGGCTTCTGGACGTGTAGGTGGTGCTGGAATGGTAGGTGGAGCTGCTTTAAAAGGAGCTGCTGCTGGAACTGCTATTATGCCAGGAATAGGTACTGCTATTGGAGCTGGAGTAGGTCTTTTAGCTGGAGTTGCTGGTTTAGGAAAGGCTAGAAAAGCAGAAGAGAAAAACACTAACAATTTCGCATTAAATACAAATTCTCAATTTCAAGATCAACATGCTTTTGGTGGAGATTTAAATGGCCCTGGTAAAAAAATAAAAAATCCTGATGGTTCTTATAGTATTGTTAATACATCTACAAGACAAGTAACTCCTGGTTCTGTAGGAACTACAATTCCTGGAACACCTGGAAGTCCAGCGGTTTTACCTTCTGCAGGTGGAGTAAATGCTACTGACCCTGGAAGAAATAAAGCTTTTGCTCAAGCTAGAGCATCTGGATTACCAACATTCAATTATAATGGTAAAGTATATAATACTGACATTAAATTAGCAACACCTGGAAGGCCAGCTGTAAATCCTACACCAAGTATCGTAACTCCTTCAATACCTCCAACATATGAAACTCAAACATCTGTAGAGCCAATACCAAATCAAGTTTACAATGTTCAAGCTCAAAGAGGAACAGCTGGAACTGGAGTTTTAAGACCTGGAATAGGCGGTGGTATAACTACAAATAATCAATATACAGCTAATCAAGACGTGGCAAATAGAGCTATTAATGCTCAGCAAGTTTATAATGTGGATGTTAATAGAAGATATGCTCCAGTAGTAGATGATGGAAGGAGTAATAACTCAGCTCAAATAGCTAATAGGAATGCTAAAGCTGAATTAAGAAGACAACAACTTCAAGGAACCGCAACTGCTACTGAAATACCTACACAATTAGGTTTGGAGAGAAAGAAAGTTGAAGCTTTAAGAGGGGCAGATTCTTTTGCTTATGGAGGTAAGATGAATCAGTATCTAAAAGGAGGTCCTTTCGACGTTACTGAAGATTTGACTCCAGAAGTGACGAAATTTTTAATGCAAAAAAATCCTAATCCAGAAATAGGAAATACAACTGCTTTGTCTGCATATAATAATGAAGCTATAAATCCTGGCTTATATTCAACAACTAAAGAATTAGATGGTGATAGATATAGTCTTAAAAATAGACTTGGAAGAGCTGGAGAGACTTTAAAAGAAAATGCAGGTGATTTAATGAGATTAGCTCCAGTAGCTATGAATGCTTATCAATTAAGTAAACTTAAAAAACCACAAGGTTTCCAATACAACACATTAAACAATAGATATGTTCCTCAATATGTTGATGAAGCCCAAATGCAAAGAACAATTGACCAAGAAGGTAATAATCAAATGGCGGCTATAACTCAAATGGGAGGTTCTGAAGGTGCTACTCGTAATGCAATACTTGGAATAGGTGCTAATAAAATGAGAGGACTAAGCGATGCTTATGCAAATGCAGCAGCTCAAAATAGAGCTCAAGATTCAGCGGCTCAACAATTTAATTTAGGAGTTGATTCTCAGAACGTAGCTATTAGAAATAAAGCTATTGATGAAAGAAGAGCTGATGAAGGAGCTTATGATGCTGCTAAATCTAAATTTAGATCTGTAATCGGAACGGATGTTGGAGAAATTGGTAAAGAAAAGAATGCTTCTGATGCGGCTATCGCTATGTTTGGATATACTAGAAAAGGAAAATTTGTAGTAGATAAGGATGGTAATAAAGTTAGCCCAGAAACATTAGCTAGAAGGCAAGCTGATTTTGCAAAATATATATCAGAACAAAATAAAAAAGCAAATACATAATGAATAGATATTCAAACTACGAAACATCAGCATATAAGCCAATGACCACTCAAGAGATTTGGGCTCCTGCTGCAGCTATGAGACAACAACATAACGCAGCTGATGAAAAACTACAGACACAGATAGCTGAATTAGATAAAGTTAATCCTTTAGATGTTCATTACGATAAAGCTCAAAAAATTAAATCTGACCTCCTAAAACAAATAGAGGGTCAAGCTGAAGTTTTATCTAAAGAAGGTTTTAACGGAAATACAACATCTGGTGTATATAGAACAAATAGACAACTTCACGAACAGTTTTCACCAACAGGAGAGCTTGGTCAAATCAATGCGGCTAAAACCGCATACGATACTGAAAAAGCAACTTATTTAGATGATGCTACTAAAACTTCTAAGATAGGTCGCGAACAGGCTTTAAAGAACTGGAATAGATACGCAAAAGAAAAATATACTGGATATAGCGAAGATGGTAAAAAAATAACAAATATAGGAGCTTTAGGCTCTCCTGCTTATCAAGATTATGAAACCGACAGAAATCAGTATCACGCATTGCTAGGTAAAATTACTAGTTCCGCAAAAGCTAGTGGACATGCTATAGTTCCTGATGCTACAACTGGATTATTAATGATGGTTAATAGAGGTGGAAACGTGGTGCATTCAGATAATATTGATGCTTTAAATAACGCAATGAAAGGTATGAAGGATAAATGGGTTAGTGAAACTGGAGAAGGTCGTAAATGGGCTGATGCAGCTGGATGGGACCCTAATCATACTAACTATAGAATCAATCAAGACTTTAACGCGATGAAAGAAATTTCTAACGTTGATAATAGAACTGAAAATTATGATGTACTATCAGGACAAACGCCTGGCGGTAATCGACCACAGCCAATAGTTCCAACAACTATACATGACCCAAGTACGCAGAAAACGGTTGGAGAATCTATTAAAAAAATAGATTTTAGTTCTATAGGTGCTAATAGACCTGGTTCAAAATATTCAGATAGACAAACATTTCAAGGATATAATGACGCCCCTAGAAGAGATTATGTTCCTGCAGGAAAAAATACCTATAAGGACATTATTAAAGATCCCGTACAACAACAAATATATAAAAAATCTTATGAAAAACTTGTAGCTAATGGCAAGATACCGCAAGGTCAAGATATAAACGATATAAATACAGCTAAAGTTGTTGGTTTTTATATGAATAAATATGCTAAAATACCAACTATAGCCAACGATGTTATTCTTCCAGATAGTGCTACAAATTCTCAACAATTTATGGGTCAATTTGATAAAAAACCTGGAGCTCAAAGAGATGCAGAAGCTCAAAGAGATTTAAATAATGGATATAGAAGTATTATAGAGCCTGGAACTAATCGCGAATTAACTCCTGATGAATTTAGAGCAAAGGGGTATAAAGTTAAATACATAGGTTACGATAGTCATTTAAGTTATAATGGTTATAATTTTAAAGGAAATAATAAGAATAAACAAACTGTGTTAACGCACAAAGTTGAAGTTATTGGACCTGATGGAATTTCTTTAGGACAAGCTCCTATGACTAGAAGTAGACAAGAAATGGATACTCCTGAATTTAAAAAATCATACCAAATAAGTCAAATATATAGAAACGCTGTTGAACGTTTTGATGACTGGGTTGTTCCAAAAGCATCTGATAATACAAAAATTAAATTTAAAGAAAACGGTATGTTTGATATTATTTATAATGGAAATTTATATGAAAATGCTACTGGGCCTGAATATGAATATATTATGGATAAAGCAATGACTGAAAAACAAATAAAAGATGAGTCTAAGAAGAAAGAATAATCCTTACGAAAGTCAGTTTAAAAACTCTGATATAATAAATAGATTTTTATCTGAAAATAAGTTTGTAAATAATGCTCCAAGTAATATGGAGACTGTTTATAATGCAGAATCTAAAACTCCATTATTAGGAACTAATACTGGATTAGGAGAGTCTTCTTATGACGAAGATTTAAATTGGTATTCACATATAGATGAAAATGATCCACAAGATTCAATAAATGAATATAGAGCTCAAAAACAATCTGCCTGGGATCAACTAGGTGCTGGACTCGGAAGAACAGCTGTAAAAGCTGCTGTTGAAACTTCTAAACTTCCTGGGATCATAGGTGGTTTAGTTGGTGGCATTGCGGGTCAGATAAATGATGCTAGTACTGGAGAAGATAATACGAACTTTATAGATACCGTTTTTAATAATGGATGGATAAAAGGTTTGGATTCAATTAATGAAGAAATAAAAAGTGAATACCTTCCAGTATATGTAAAAAAAGCTGTACGAGATGGTGACTTAGGAGACAAAATTATGTCTTCAGCATTCTGGGCTACCGATGGTGCTGACGGAGCTGGATTTGCATTAGGAATGATACTTCCTGGAGCAATGCTTGGTAAATTAGGTCTTGGCGCTAAAATGATTGGAGCGGCTAACAGGATGGACAAGGCTAGAGAATTATTTGCAGGGGCTGAACGAGCTGAAGAATTTGTAAAAGCTGCTAATAAAATTGGAGCAACTGCAAGAAACATAGACAGCGGTATATCTATAGGGTATAATACAGCTGCTGAAGCAGGTGCTGAAGCTACTCAAGCTGGAACAGAAACTAGAGCTAATGAAGGAAAAATAGTTAATGGGTGGAAGGCTTCTGGATATCTAAATACTCCAGAATATCAAATAGAAGCTAAGAAATATATCCAAAGTTTAGATGTTAAAAGAAGAAATGGACATCTAACAATGGATCAACAAAATGAATTAACTTCTGATCCGTTAAAAGTTCAAGAAGCTGTACTTCATCAAAGATTTGAAAATGAAGTTACCTCTATGCAATCAAGTATTTTTGGTAGAAACGTAGCAATACTTTTAGGCCCAAATACATTAATGCATATGCAGTTATTTGGTAGAATTGGAAGGAGTGCTGAAAAAATAGCTGAAAAAGGAGCTGTAGAAACAGTTGAAAATGTTGGCAGAATGTCTAAAATACTTAATAGCTCAATAGGAAAAGGAGTTACTAAATTTGGAGAGAGAGTTGCTAAAAATACACTATCTGAAGGATTTTTTGAAGAAGGTTTGCAAACATCCACAGCTAATCAATTTAAAAAATATGTTGCTGAAAACAGAGCTGAAGAGGTTGGTTTTGGAGACACCATACCAGACACATTTACTGAATATGCTAAAATGCTGGGAACTACAGAAGGTCAAGTTTCTGTAATGCTTGGAGGCGTTTTAGGAACTGGAATGACAAGTATAGCAGCTCACGGTCAAGCTAAACGCGAAGCTAAAATTAAGAATGAAATAACAAATAGATTGTCAATTCCAATGAATAATCTTAATAATATATTCAATATCAATGATATATATAAAAAAGATGAAAATGGAGCTATAGTTTATAAAAAAGACGCTCAAGGAAATCCTACCACAGAACCAGATATAGATTTAGTTAAGTCTCAAGAAGTATTAAGAAGTTTGATACTTACTGACGATAAATTAAATAGATATAAAGAGGCTGTTGATAATGGAGATAATAGCTACTTGGATGAACAACAAAGTAACGCTATGTTTCAACTAGCAAAAACAGCTGCTTATAATGGAGAAAAAGGATTGTCTTTACTTAAAGAGCAATTAGACGCTAATAGTCAATTAACTGATATTCAAGAAAGAGACAAAAATAACGATGGTAGTAAAAAAACTTATAAACAAATAGTTGATGAAACTATGGAAACTGCTAAGTTTTTACAAAAACAAAATGATAAGTTTCAAGATTTTAGTAGTACTATAATTAAATTAAATGACGAAAGACTTGATGACCCATCTAAAGCTAAAATATATAGAACCGCGTTCTTAAATGAGCTTAATAGTAGATATTTAAATGTTCAAAATAAACTTAGATTTAATAAAGCTAAATTAGAACAATTAAATAAAAAAAGAAATGATATTTTTGAAGAGCTTGGAATAGACCCTTTATATATGTCTGAAGCTGAATCTCCTTTAATAAAAATGAAAAGCGGAATCGTATCTAATGAAGATATAAATACAAGAGCTAAAAAGACTAAAGAAGCTATTGATAGCAACGAATTAGTAAAACAAGTAGAGGAGGAATATAATAAAGTTTCTAAAGATATAGAAAAAAATAATAAAGATATTTCTGAAGTTTGGAAAGGAAATATTGTTGATAAATCATTTAAAGATTTTGTAGGTGACTATTTAGAAGTTGAAGAAGAAGCAAATGAAGATAGTTTACAAAATCATCAAGACGTTGTGGATACTATAAATTCTTTTGAAGATAAAGCTTCTTTAGTAGAATATCTTAAAGGTTTAGACCAAAAATTTAGAGATAATGATTTTATTCAAAATGAATTTAAAGACAGATATGCCTACATAGGTGAGCAAGATAAAATAAAAGAAGAATTAAAAAGAGTAGAAGAATTAGAAGCTGAGAGTCAAAAATTTGAAGAAGACGAATTGGTTGGTACTGATACAACTCCAGAAACTACAGAGACTGTCATAGATAATGATAACAATAATGGATTAGAAACTTCTCAAACTTCTGATAATAAAGAAGTAGATGAAAATGGAGAAGTATTTGATAAAGATCCTTCTAAAGAAAATAATTTAGATGATTCTACTAATCCACTAAAAGTTGCTAAAAATCAAGGAGCAGCTAGAATTATTAGTACTAATCAACAAACAGGAGAGGCTTTATATCCAAATCTAAAAGCTTTTGTAGAATTTGAAAAAATTCCAAGAGATAAAACTAATGATAAAGTTACATTTGAAGTCGGAGCTATAAATCCTAAAGACCAAACCTTTACAGCAAATGCAATATTGGATAGAGTTAAAAAAGGAGAGGCAATAACTGAAGATGAAATAACTTATTTAGCTAAATATTTACCAATAAAAGTTACTATTACTAATGGTAAAGATTCTGCAAGTTCTTTCATAGATTCAATGACCTCTAAATCTAATAAAATAGTAGAAGTTGAAACATTACCTTTAAGAAAATCAATAGTTGAGGCTTTAATTGCTAATAAAGGGAATTTTAAATCTATAGAAGGTAAAGTTGCAAAACAATTTACAGGTACTTTAAAGCTAGGAGAGCAAAATTCAAATGTATTAGAATTAGATGTTTTTAAAGGAATGACTCCTGAAGAAAAGATTCAATATTTTAAAAAGAATACTGTTTACGTTAGTAATAAAGGAGATGTTAAATATTGTTCAAGTGACTTAATTGACGAAACCACATCTTTATCAGCTAGTAATAGAGGAGAAGTATTTTTAAAGATACCAATGATTAATGGTAAAATGTTCTATTTAAAGTTAAATACAGCTCGTTTAAGCGAAGAAAAAGCTCAAGATGTATTAAGTCTTATAACTTTGAAATCTAACCTTATAAAAGACAAAAAAGAATTTACATTTGAAGATTTGCAAGCTTATATAGATAATGATTTGCCATTTGTTAAAAATGAATTTGAATTTATAAAAAGAAATAATGATTCTATAGATGTGAATCTAGACAGACTTATTAATTTTATAATTTTCTCTCAAAATACAAACGCAAAAACTAAGTTAATGCTTAATAAAGATGGTTCTTTTACTGTTGGAGAGTTAATACATAAAGTTAATAATATTTTAGGACTTGAAGGCAGTAAGGGCTATACTTATACTACTGATAAATTAAATAATTTATCTGATGGAGAAAGAGCTGCTTTGGTTAAATATTTTGAATACAAAAGACATAACGTTCTTATAACTAAAGACGATACTGCAACTTTTAATAATGATGACTATGTTAATTACTTATTAGGAATAAATAGTGATTATGCTATATTGACCACTAATGCAGTTGTAAATGAACCAACATTTCAAGGTTATTCAAATATTTACTTAAACCAAGCTGTTGTTGATAAAAATGCTAAAAAAGTTATTCCCGCTGAAGAAACTGAAGAGATTGATTTAGATAATCCTGAAGATTTATTAGCTTCATTAACTGGAAATTATGGAGGCATTGAAACTGAAACAATCAAAGTAGAAACGCAACAGCAAGTTGAAGTTGAGAAAGTAGCCGAGCCAGTTTCAGGGGAAATCACGCAAAACCAAGAAGTATCTCCTGAAGTTGCTGATATTGAGAAAAGAAGACAAGAGGAGTTGGAAAATAAAGAAGCTCATTATTTAATTCCGATAGGAGTAGATCTTAATTTAAGAGAAAATAAAAAATTATTAGAAAGAAAAAGAATCAAGGACGAAATCAACGCCAAATACGACGCAGAATTAAAAGCTTTAAAGCCTAAAGTATCTCCTGTAAAAGATGTAGTAAAGAACAATAAATTAGATCAAATAAATTTATTAGAATCTAAGTTAAAAGGAATTATAAATACTTCTGGAGATTTTACAACATATCCTAAAGAGTTTTTTGAATATTTAAATTTAATATTTAAACCAGGATTTACTGGTGATAAATCAGCACAATTTGATTTAAGAACTATTAATGATATTTATCCTGGATATTTAATGGATTCTAATTTTTCAAAAGTAATAGAATCCGTAAAAAAAACAAATTCTTATCAAGGGATGCTTTTATCTATTAATAAGAATAATGAAAACTTTTCTAAAACTAATGTAGTAGAAGATGTAGTTGCTACGAGTGTTGATAAACAAATAGCTGATTTAGAAACTGAAAGGCAAAAAGAACTTAAAACAGCTAAAATAAAACTTCCTGTTTTAGATTTATCTGCGTCTGAAAATCCAGAACAATATCCTAAAGAAGCTGCTGAAAATGATAGAAAAATAGAAGAATGGAAAAAATTACCTTCTATAATTAATTCTAGGTATGATGAGCAAATAAATGCTTTAAAAGGCATCACAACTACAGAAGTTAAAACTATAAAATCCAACAATCTTCAAGAAGTATTTAAAGCTGCAGACGCTAAAACTAAAGCTAAAATAGTAACAGTTATGGCTAAGCAATTAGGATTAATGGATAAAGTAAATCCTAAAGATATGAACTCTAGTTTTAATGAATTATATAGTAATCTTAAAGATAACGAGTCTTTAGAAAAAGAAATTGAAAAAATATGTGGAATTTAATTAGGAATTATGAAATTAGTTTCGTATATTTGTATAAATTATAAAATATGGCGTGTACAAGAATAGCAATAACAGGTAAATCTGAATCATTATTATTTAATGATATTTATAGTAAAATAGCAGAATCTAATGAAGAACTAGCTGATAAAATGTTTAGTCATTTTCAAACAGAGTTATTTAAAAAAGATTTTGGAAATTTTGTAGAAGATTATAATAACAATGTTATTTCAGATAGAACAGATGAAAATGGTGAGCCTAAGTTGTTTTATAACGAAACCGCTAAGAAACATTATTATTTAAATAAAGATAAAGAACAAGTGTATTTCCCTCTAGTTGATAGAGGGTTACGCGCTATATGGTCGTATGACCAAATCAATAAAATTAAATCTAGATTAGCGTTAGCTTATTTTACTAAATCAAGTGCTAAATTAGATTTTAATAATATTGATTTTAGTGAAATGGAAGCCCTTCCAAGAATTAGTCAATTTATAACTAAAGAAATTAAAGAAAAAGTTGCTAGTTTAGAAGAAGAAGGTGAATATTTCTCAGCATTAAGCTTATCTGAATCTTTAAATCACATAGATGAACTTTCTGAAAATGTTACTAATTTCTTTAAAGAAATGAATATTGAGTTAGTTGAAGATGATGCTAATGGAGTTGTGTTAGAAAATGAAGAGGAAGGTAAAGATCCTGTTTTTAATCAAGATTCCGCAGAAAGAAGTACTAAAAAAAGCGTGAGTACTAATGTTAAATTAAGACTTAGTTTACTTAAAGATAATGAAAATTTAGACCCAATATGGAATGAGCCTACATTTTTAAGTAGAGATATGGTTTATTCTGCATTACAAGGTGTTTTAAGCGATGAAATTGCATTGCCTGGTGAAGATATATTCAATTTACATAAAGATGCTTTAAATCGCATATTAGCAAAGAAACCTTTTTTAACAGAACTACACGGTTATTTAAATAACCCTGATATAACAGAGAATCAAAAAAGCGAATTCAGTCAAGCATTTAATTTGATTAAAAATAATCATATAGTGACTCAATTTACTATAAATAAAGACAAGACTGTTTCTCATAGCGTTGTTCAAATATCTGATACTGGTTCAAAAACTACTCAAATAAAAGAACAATGGGATGAAAATTTTCAGAAAAACTTTTTAGGAGTCACTAATAAATTAAAAGATGGATCTAATGAAAGACTATCTAAAGGATTAGTGGTTGTAAAAGAATTGTCTAAAAAAATAGAGTCTTTTAAGAAGACTTTAAAAGACAGTTCTGATGAAAATTTAAAAAAGAATGAAGTTGAATTTGCTGGATTTGTAAATGATATTACAAAAATATTAAAAGTTATAGGCGTAGAAACATCAGAAGATGGTTTTCAAATATACTTAGATAATTTTGGAAAAGACATTTCCTTACCTTCTATGGTAAATAACCTACAAACACTTGTAGAACAAACAGAATATGTTTTAAAAGGCATAAAAGACAAATACGCTTCTGTATCAACTAATTATAGCACATTTATTGGATTATCTCAAACATTAAGTAAATTAGCCTCGGCTGAAGCATTTATGATGTCTGAAGGCTCTGATGCTACTATTTTTACAGGTGGTAATCAAAAATGGATTTATTCATATCCATCGTACTTATCAAGTACTATAAAACAATGGAAAAAGAAACCTGAAATGTTAATTAGATTATATAAGTCTGGTCAATATCAATTAGGTTCTTACTATATGGGAGTATTGTCTGGAACTATTAATAGCAACGGAGATAAGCTTCAATATAATAACAAAGAAGAACAAATAGAAGTTTCTAGAAAACTTTTAGATAAAGTTGATTTAGGAGTAATGAATCAAATGAGTACTGAATCTGATTATAAAAAAACAACAGATTTAGCTTATAAAGACTATTTAACTGATTATATAAATAAGGTAATTTCTGGTGATTTTACTAGAACAACAACTCAAGCTGATAAAACAACTGAATTACAAATTAAATATAATTTACCTGTATCTTCTTATAATGGTATAAAAAACGGAAATTTAACTTTAACTAGAAAGACTAAGAAAATATTTTTTGAATATTTTGCTTCTGAGTATCATAGAATGCTTGAAGCTAATAAGGAAGTTGAAGACGCAATGTTAGATGGAAGTTTAAAATTAACTCCTCATTATCATTATGTATATAATCCAGAAGCTATTGAAAACGATCCTTCATATGTGTATAGTAAAAATGGTAACGCTTTTAAATCTCAATATTTTGAAAAATTATCAAAAGATTCTAAAGGTCAAACTCAATTAGAAAAATCTATAACAGATTTATTATATACTGACGGAAATTTAAATTTTCAAAAAATAGAACGAGGAGCTAATATAGATTTAGATAATTTATTTGACGAATATTTAGAAGAAAATTTAGATAAAAGATTTGGTCAAACTATAGCTTATTTACAAAGTTCTGATATATTAGTCAGAAATGAGGCTGGTAATTTAGTACCTAATAAAATAGACTCTAAAATATTAAATTCTCAATATAAAAATATAAGTGAGTTGCAAAAAGCTTATGCTGTAGCGTCCGACTTTATGGTTAATGGATTAATTCAGAACATAGAGTATTCTAAAATGTTTACTGGCGATGTTGCTTTTTATAAGAATATGATTGATTATAAAAAACGTGTGCCAGCAACATATACTGATGGATTACAATTAAGAGTTAACGAGTGGAATGAAACATTTAAAATAGCTACTATTCAAAGTGTAATGCGAACATCTCCTTTTTACGATAAATTAGTAGAAGATCTTGGAGAGGTTGGCGCAAAACCTTATGAAAAAATTAATAGTGCAGATGCGCAAGCTTGGATAACTCCAAAAAGATGGAAGTTTTTAATTAAATCTTTAGGTAAATGGACTACTGGAAAAGATAGTCACGAGTCAGTTTATCGTAAAATGATGGACGATTCTGAAGAAGGTGTTATATATAGTCAAAAAGAATTAAAACTGGCAGCACAACCTTTGAAAGGCGTTTATTTTTATAGAGACAAACAAGGTAAGCCAGTTTATTTAAAATATTCTCAAGCCATAATGTCTCACGCATTAGTAAAGGGTTCTGATTTAGAAAGATTATTCAATAAAATGTCTTCTGAGCAAATAGATGAGGTTATTACTTTTGATGGCGTTAAAGTAGGATCTATTGAGCCAACTAAAATTCACGATGAAGGTGGAAACATAAAAGAAGATTTCCAACTTAATTCTCAAACTTTATATAATAGAGGTTGGAAGCTTCAACAAGACTTACCAACTAAAACATTTAAAGATACTGCCGTAGGTTCTCAAATACAAAAAAATATATTTGCTGGATTGTTACATAATCAAGAACTTGGAAATTTTGAATTAGACGGACAATTATACACTGGTAGAAATATAATTGATAAAATTGTAGAAACAGTTACTGGATTAACAAATAATGGTCTTCAATCATTAAAAGAAGAATTCAAAATAAGTGATGATTTTAAAATAGGTGATATTTCTGGATTTTATAATACATTAATAGATGAATTGAAAAAAAGAGGTGGTTCTGATAATGTCATTAAAGCTTTAAAAGCCCAAACTACAATTATAGGAATACCACAATCTTCCAGCAAATTATTTAACATATTTGCTGCTGTAATGAATAGTCGATTAGTTAAAATAAAAACTAATGGAGGTTCATTTATTCAGATGTCTAATTTTGGAATGAATAAAACAGAGGTTGAAGGTAAAGGAGTTAGATGGTCTCCATTAGCAGACGAAACTACTAATGAACCATACATTTATATTCATCCAGAAATTTTAAGACCAACAGTTAAACCTGGCGGAGTTTTAATATCTGGAGCGTTTTTATCTAAATACATTCCTGGTTGGAATAAAGAGGATAAGGATGGTCATAAATTCACAAATGAAGAATTATTTGTTAGTTATAATGGCGGAGAACCAATTATTAGTAAAAAAATACAAGAAAATATTATTGGATATCGTATTCCAAATCAGGGATTAGCTTCTAATGATGCTTTAAGAATTGTTGGAATATTACCAGAATCTTCTGGAGATACTATTGTAGCATATACTGGTATTACAACTAAAACTGGTTCGGATTTTGATGTTGATAAAATGTATATAATGTTTCCTGCTGTAATAAGAAAAGAAAACAGTAAACTTTTAGAATACGTTGATTATGATGAAAATAATATAACTAAAAAAGGTCTTCAAAACAGACTTATAGAATTATACAAATCTGTACTAACTAATACTGATGTTCATAAAGAGGTAATGAAGCCTATTGATATAGATTTTATAGAAAAAGAGCTTAACGCTTTATATCCTGAAAAATCAACAATATTTATGAATGCTTTTGATCCTGAAGTTGATACTAAACTAAGATATTCATTTTTAGGTGGTAAAGCTGGAGTCGGTCAAGAAGCTAATGCTTTAGTTGATATTAGTAGAGAAGGTAGTTTATCCTTGTATGATGTTAAAAGTATATTATGGGGCAATCACAATGAATTAGGAGAGTCTAAATTTGATGATGAATTTTCAGAAGAATTATCTGAAAAAGATTTAGATTATTACGTTAACGATATGGTTAAAAATGACACTTCTAATGAAAAGAAAGAAGCTCTCAAAAATGCTTTACGTAAAGTTAAAGTTGGAGATTCATTAACAGCTATTCTTAATGCATTTGTTGATATAGCAAAAGATCCATATATATCTAAAGGTAATTGGACGCTATCTACTACAAATGTAGGTAATATGCTTTTAAGACTAGGAGCTCATCCGTTATATGTTATTAATTTCTTAGCAAACCCTATAATTAAGCAACACGTAGATTTTCAAAAATCTAAAGAAAGTTTAACTGAAGGAACAGATACTGGAGATAGTATTGAAAAATTTAAAAAACAAATAGTTATTGACGCTTTAAGTAAAGTAAAAGATTATAATTTAGATTTAGGTCAACTATATAAAGATTATTTTAATAAGCTTAATATAGACTATAAGAAAACTAGATTACAACAACTATATGATCACAATGAAATATCTATAGATGAATTTACAACAAGAACATCTGAAGTAGATACTTTATTTGATACAACTTTTAAATCGTTAGTTAAAAAATTAAAAGTATCTGATGATGTTTTGAATAGTATTGTAGATAATATGAAGAAACAGCATGAAATAGCTTTTGCGCCTAATAAATTAAATATATTTGACAACAAAAGTCTACAGTGGAATGAGTATTTGTTAAATTTAGAGTACTTTAGAAATCAAATTAAAACCAAAACACCAAATATTAATTTTCAAATAAATCTACTTAATACTTTTAAAGAAATGCAAGAGTATAGTAAGAATGTTAGAGAGAATGTAATGGTGTCTAAATTAGATACTGATGGAATGGGGAAAAGCCATAACGACTTATTCTCACTACTTAATTTAAAAGAACAAGTTTTAGGTAAGGTTGAAAATGGTATAAAGGGCTCTATTAAAGGGTTTGAAACTAAATTTCAAGGTACAACATTAGAAGCTTATTTAAATAGCTTAGAATGGGTTAAAAACGTAGTTCAAAGCAATCCTTTGCTATTTCCTACAGGAACAGACCAAGTTCAGGGAATTTTTAACGAAGTTTCAAATGACTTGTATGGTGGAAAATTGACAAATGAAGATTTAATAACTAAATTATCAAAAGAGTACAATACTTATGCGTTAAGTAAATTCTTTGATTTATCTAAAGAAGATACTGCTGATTTGTTAAATGATTTTCCATTAAGGTTAAAACAGTTTTCTGATGCTAATAAAAGTAAATATTTTTTATTAGATGAACTAAATGTTAAAATTAGTAAATCAAAAGTTTATGGTTCTAGTGTATTTTTAAATAATAGAAAAAAATCATCTTCTTACGAAACTTTATTTACAAATTCTTGGAGAGATTTAATCATCGACAATCCAAAATTATCTGAAGACTTAATTAAATATTCTTTTGCTACTTCAGGTTTTCAAATGAATGTTAATCAATTTTTTACATACATACCAGCTGAATATTTTATACAGAAAGACATTAACAATTCTGTTAGTAAATTTATAGAAGGTAATCAGCAAGATTTCTTAGATAAATTCTACCTAAATAATCTAAATGATAAAAAATTAGTTAGGAAAGTCTTTAAAAATAATGTAGAAAGCTTAACTGGAAAAATAGATGAAGGATTTATTATATTAGAACCAGGAAAGGCTAGGTATTATGTAGAACTTGAAACGCAACAATCTCAAGAGCAACTTGAAAATAATGTAACTCCATTACCTAAATATTATAAGTTAATTGGCTATGATTCTGAAGAAAGAGGTGTTTATAAAAGAATAGCTGAAACTTCGTATAAATTAAACAAAAAGAATCTTAATAATTACACAGATACTAGCGAGCTAGTTACTGATGAATCTCTTAGGTTGCAAAGTTTAGTTGTTAGTGATAGACAAAAAGCTACTGTTGTTCCGTCAAATTATACTCTTATTCCAAGTATTGTCTTTGAAGAAAAAAATAACAATAAGAAATCAATAAATATTTACGCAGGAACTAATGAAAACGCAAGTTTAAGTAATTTTGCGATTAGACCTTTTAAAATAGATTATGGAGGAACTTTATCTGAATTTGATTCTGTAGAACAAGCTTTTCAAGCTACTAAATTAGAATACTCTCAACCAAGTGATTTTAATTATGATTTAGAAGGAAAAATATTAAATTCTAAATCTCAAAGTGAAATAAAAAAACTTGGAAGATTATTTAAAGGATTAGATGTTGAAAAATGGAACGAAGATTCTTCTAAAATTATGAAAAGATTTATATTAGAATCATTTAAACAAAATCCTTTAGCATTAAAAGAACTTTTAAATACTGGAGATTCTAATTTAACTCATACGCAAGATAAAGGTAGTTGGGGAAAAGAATTTCCTAGATTGCTAATGGAGGTTAGAAAAGAATTAACTCCTGAAAATTTTTCTTATAATGAGAATCAAGTAGAAATCAGGTTTGATAATGAAAATACAAATAAGGTTGAGTATTTTAAAGGGTTCTGGAATAGAGTAGATATTGAAAAACAAACCGATAAAGTATTTTTATTTGGAGATAATACTGATGATAGATTAGTAACTAAATATGTTCCTGCTTCTACGCAAGCTGTTATTAGAGGATTGCCTAATGCTATAGGCATAGATACTAAAAAAAATAGAGGAACTTCTATTAAAAGTTATTTTACTGATTCTGATTTTAACATATTCAAACAACAAGTTGACGAAGCAATTCAGAAAGCTAAAGATAGTGGTAAGATAATAGTAATTCCTGAAGACGGAATAGGAACAGGTAAAGCAATGTTAAAAGAAAAAGCTCCTAAATTATTTAGTTATCTTGAAGAACAATTAAATTTACTAAAAAATTCCGAAATTGAAATAGATGAAGATTTTAATTTAGACTCAATAGATTATGGAAATCCTGATATGGATTGTATTTAATAAATAAAATAAAGAATATGAAATTTATAACACAAGAAGTAATTGATTTACTTAATTACAGAATTCAACAAGAACAGTACAGTTCTAAAGTTTACGAGCAAATGGCTCAATGGTTACAAAATGCATCTTTTCTTAACTGCGCAAAAGTTTGGGATAAATTTTCTAAAGAAGAATTAGAACATTCTGAAATAGCCAAAGATTACCTTCTATCATTTAATATAATGCCTGAGTTAATGGTAATTGAGGAGCCTGTAAATGACTTTACTTGTCTATGCGATGTAATAGAGAAAACATTTGACCACGAAGTTCTAATCACTCAACAATGCTTAGATTTAACTAAAAAAGCATTTGAATTACAAGATTGGACGTTATTTGCTTTAGGTCAAAAATATAATGAAATTCAAAGAGTTGAAATGGATGAAGTTTATTCATTAGTTGATATTTCTAAATTAACAACAGATATGCTTATATTAGATAAATATATAGGTGATAATTTCTAAAAATAATCAAGGGCTTATTAATTTAAGCCCTTTAATTTAAAATATAAACAATGAGTTGTACGTTCAGTTATGTTGAAAAAGCTTTAAGAGAGACGAATCCTATAGAAGCTGATAGATTAAACGAGAAAGGAATAGAAACTTGGAAGGCAATTAAAAACTCTAAGTTATTTACTTTAAACAAGAATAAACAATATATATTTAGTAAAGAAGGAACTAAACAAAGAATCAGGCAAGATAAATTCATTAATGATATAAATGAAAATGAATTTATATCAAATAAAAATAATGAAATTAATGTTAATTTATTAAAATTATCAACACCGTTAGTTGTTGTTAAAAAAGATTTATCTGAATTTGTTGATGAATCAAAACCATTAGCTATTCAAGAATCTGTAAATGTTCCTTCTGTAAATAGAACATTTGAAACTAATAAAAAACTATTATTTGGTAATGACGATATAAATAAATCTCATTTAGCTAAAGATGTTTTACAAAATATTATAGACTCTAATTTAGACTTTTCTAGAGCTGGAATTGATTTAATATTTAAAGCTATTAATTTAGTAGGTAAAGCTAATTCTAGAGTAAAAATTATTAGTCAAGAACGTTTTGATGAATTATCTAAAAATACTCCAGGAGAAGGCTCTGCAGTAATGGCTTATGATTCAAACTTTAATACAATATATACTACATCTGAAAATTTATCTAAATTTAGAACTGAAGATATATTAGAAGCTTTTCTTCACGAAGTAGCTCATAATTTAAGTATAAAAGCTATTGTTAATCCTGAAACTTGGGCTGAAAAAGATTTTAATGCATTTATTAAGAAAGCATTTGAACAATATAAATATTTAGCTGAAAAGGCAGGTTCTAAAAGTTATGGTTTTACAAATGAAAAAGAATTTGTTGCTGAAATATATGCCAATGCCAAATTTCAACAAGAACTTATTGATTTAGATAATAGTCTTTGGAAAAAATTTAAAGACTATCTTAGAAGATTATTAGATTTACCAAAATCTTTAGCTAATGAAGAGTTAATAAATAGTATTTTATTAATTGAAAAAGTTGAAGGATTTATAGAAAATAGCGAAGTTTCTTCTAAAATAACTAACTTTAACGAAGTTATGTTTAAAAAAGTAGAAGAAGTTAAAAACATTGAATTAGAAACTTTGTCAAAACAAGTTCAACATACTATAGACAAGTCTATAGATAGAATTACTCAGCTTATAAAAAGAACTAAATCTTCTAAAAATGCTAAAAATAAAGAAGAAAGAGCTAAATTTATAAAAGGATTTGAAGAGTTATTAGAAGAGATTAAAAGCCTTGAAAAAAATAATCAATGGAAAGCTATCACTTCATATACAAAGTCCTTTAGTTCTGCTGTAAATAGCCTTAATAATAACTTAAAAAAAGTATTTAGAACTAGTTCAGTAACTCATAATAAGATTACATATTCTTTTTCTGAAAATGAAATGTTTAAACCTACTAGTGATGGTCAAAAATATGTTATAGCTGAAGATCTTTATGAAAAATACAAAGATGTTGAAAGTGTAAAACAATTAATGGCAAAAAACCTTCTAGATATTAATGATGATTTGTATGATATTTTAGATAATAAATCTAATAAAGATATAGGAACTCAAGAAATGCTAGAGACTGTTAATAGTTATGATGAATATCTTTCAGCTTATGATTTATTAGACGAAATAAATTCTTTAATAAAGAGAAGTCAAAATGATTCTAATTTAGATAGAAAAGCTAAAATTCAAATAGCTGAAATAAAAAATACATTGAGTGGATTGGAGCAAAATCATAAAGCACTTGTAGCTGGATTTTTAAATGTAAAAAAATCTTATGCTATAAACTTATTTGCAAGACCAGAAAATAACACTAAAATAGTTAATATTTGGAAAAATAAAATATATGCAGAATATGTAAAGTCTGGCATTAAATCAGAAACTAAAGAAGAATATTTTGGAAGAATGATTTCTACTAAATATAAAGAAGCGTATAAAGATGCGTTATTAGAAGATGCTGGAAAAATAGTTTACGATCCATATTTTGATATATCTTCCGCAGTTTCAAAAGTTTCCGATTTATTAAATATAAATTCCCCTTTAATAAATTTAATGTCAAATGTAATAAGTAAAGTAAGGGATTCTATAATTGCAAAATACCACGACAAACAATTTGAAATGTCTAAAGTTTTTGAAAAATATTCTAAAAAATATGGTCAAAATAGTCAATCTAAAATGTTTGGGAATATAGTTCAGTTAAGCAAAAACGGAACTTATTATTTAAAAAGCGAATATAGTACTGATTTTTTAGATTCTGTAGAAAATGAATTATATCCTATATTAAACGAAATTAAAGAAGCTATTGCATCCCATGAAGGGTTTTTTGGAAATCAAAAAGAGCTTAGAAAACAACTTAGAGCCGACGAAGAATATCAAGCATTAAGAAAGAAAAGAGCAGCTTGGTTTAAAGAACATACTGTTGTTGTAAATAATTCTACTCAGCCAAGAATGAAGTATCGAAACAAAGAACTATCTAAAGAAGAATTGGAGTTAGTTACTTATTTTAGGTCTGAAACTGAAAAAAACAATAAAGATTCTTATGATGGTAAAATGAGTTTAATAAGAAAAACTTATGGAGCAGTCTATTATAAATTACCTTCTATAACAAAAAGTGATTTAGAAAGAACATTAGAAGGAGATATTAAAGGTCAATTTAAAGACAAATGGACTGACTTAACTAAAACTAAAGCTGATGATATAAACTATGGAAAAGCTATAGGTAAAGATAATAGAGAAAAGAACGTTATAAAGATAGGTTACAGATCTAAGGTTGATTCAAAAGAACAATCATTAGACTTATTTACTGTTTACAGAAAAGAAGCTTTAAACGCGATAAATTATCAAGAAAAAAAGTCTAAAGAAAATGAACTTAAATTATTTGTAGATATTGCAAAAGATAAAGATTATAAACAAAAATCTAAATCTACTGGGAAATGGCTTCAAAATAAATATGCTGAAAATTCTCCTGGAGAAACATTTAGCGGAGAACATAGTAATGAACTTAAAAAAATAGAAGACTTACTTGAAACTCATTTATATGATATATTATCTTATAGTGGTGAAAAAATATTTGGAACAAATATAGAGGCCGCTAAAGCTTCCTCAATGGTAAATGGATTTGCTGCAAGTATAGCAATGACTGCGAATTTAGGTTCAGGAGTAGTGAATGTGGCGAATGGTGCAACACAGATGTTTATGGAAGCTGTTGGTGGCGAGTATTTTAATAGAGAGAATTTAAGGAAAGCTGAGTATAATTACGGTAAAAACTTAATGAATATTTTAGAAGATTTAAATAAACCTGTTAAAAAATCATTCCATAATCAAATGTTAGATATGTTTGATATTTTTGGAGGATTTGATACCGCTACTCAAGAATTTATCAGAAACAGCTATGCTAAAAAAATAATATCAACACACTCAATGAATGGCTTGAATGAAATGGGTGAACATATGATGAATTCAATTCTTACGGAAGCTATTCTTAGGGATATTAAAGTAATGAATAAGTCTAGACAATTTATTGATAAAAATGGTAATGTTGTTGATGAAAAAAAATCAGCTTCATTATTTGATATGCTTTCATTAGATGCAGACGGTAAATTAGTAATGAGTGATAAAGTTGTCTATACAAAAAAGAATTTAGACGCAGAATATCATAAAGGAGGAAAAAGTCATATTAATTATTTAATTAAGAAAAAAGGTCACGATATTTTTGGTGTTTACGATCCGTTAATGAAAGCTTCTATTGCTAAAACGTGGTGGGGTAAAACATTGATGATGTTTAAAAATTTCTTTTTATCTGGACTAGAATATAGATATAAAGGAGTGGCATCTTCATTAAAATCTAAAGACGAATTAACTGATGATGATATTTCTTTTAATAATGCTCAACAAGAATTTACTGAAGGAATATACACTTCTTTTGTTAGATTTATGGCAAATGGAGTTATTCCTGCATTAAAAAATCTTAGTTTATCATATATGAAAGATAATTACAATTCTTTATCTGACTATGAAAAATCTAATTTGAATAAAACAACTTTAGAAATTGGTTTAACTATGGTAATATTACCATTAATTGGATACATATTAGCATTAGCTAAAACGGGTGATGATGACGATAAATTGTTTTTTGCATTGTATGTATTTAGAAGGTTAGAATCAGAACTTTCTCAATTTAGAGACCCAAGAGAGCTTAATAGGATGATACAAAATCCAGTAGCCGCGAATAGGTTTATACAAAATGCCTTGACAACAGTTAGTGATATTATATCTCCATTAAACTTTGCTCCTAAAAATAATGAAGTATTTTTTGATTACTTAAGCGAAGATGCTAAGCATAAAAACATATTAGTAAAGCATGTTAAAAAAGTATTTCCTTTTACAGCACAAATAGATAAAGAATACCAAAAACTCTATAGCCTTATAGATAAATAAAAAGTCAAAAAAAAAGCCGTATATACTTAATTGTATATACGGCTTTTTGCGTTTTATTATTTTTTTATTTCTTTTGGTACTTTAACTAAAATATTTCCGTTTGGCTTTTTAAATATAGCCATAGGCACACCAGTAGTTTTTACTTGATCAGCTAATCCTTTAGCAACTTCGCGAAAATCTACTTCGTCTTCATACTCCATTATGATTTTTCTATTCATTATTATTTCTTTAAATTAGTGATTCTAACCACAACAGAATCCTCGCCTTCACTTTCAATAAATCCAGCTTCTGCAGGAATATTTACAATTTCAGTCATAAATTCTTTGTAATCCTCTTCTTTTTCAAAAGTCCAAATTATTTTTTTCATTTATTATTTATTTAAATTTCCTCTATTAAACAAAACTTCATTATCCATTTTTTTATAAAAATTAACAACTATATTATTAACTTTTTTTTGACATTTATCACAATACAATTGTTCTACTTTTTCACCAGTAGCTATTATTGTTCTACATTCATTACATAATGTAGCCCCGTTACCATTATTAAATTTATAAACTACATTCATAATTTTTCTATTTCTTGTTTTACTTCTTGCCAATATTCATAAAATTTTAAGCTTTGAACTAAATGTTTTCTTCTTGAATTTAAAATCTCATCAACTGCTATTAATGCACATTGTTTTGCTTGTTTTACAGTAAACATTGGTATTATATTATCTACTAACCAATATTTATCTAAAATTTCGTTTGCTTTTTCTTTTGGTGTCATAATTCAAATATATTTCCATTACTTGTTAATTTTTTATTCATTGTGTTCTTTTATATACTTTATTACATTATTTAATATAAATATATTTTCAAAACTCATACCAAGTACAGAGTTACATTGACCACATATTAATTTTCTTACTGAATTAGTTTTATGATTATGATCCACAACTAATCCATTAAAACAATCATCACTATGTTTTTCACATATATAACACTTATTATCTTGTTTTAATAACATGTTATTGTAATCTTCTATAGAAATATTATAAGATCTTTTTAAATTATAATTTGTATATCTTTTTTTGTTTTTTAAATATTCTCTTTTTTTTATTTCTTGTATTTTTTCTTTATTATTTTTCTTATATTCGTTGTTTATTTTCATAAAACAAGTTTTACATCTTGATTGATAATAATTTTTTAATACATTTCTTTTATAAAAATTATCTATACTTAATTCTAATCCACATTTATTACACTTTTTTACTAAATTTTCTTTTGTATTATTACACATATATTTTATCATTTTAATATATGCAAATATACAAAAAATAAATGGTAAAACCTAATTTTTATTGATATATTTTTACGTTTTTATCATTTATTTCAAAAATATTTCCATTTGAATATAGTTTTCCAAACCTCCCGTCTTTAACTACACTTCCATTTGAAAAATAAATATCATTTTGATATAAAATTCCATTATTTTGAATATCTTCATTTGAATGGATGTGACCAAAGCAAACTAATTGTGGTTTAACTCTATTTAACATATGATTTCTAAGGCTTTTACAGCCACAAAATTCTAATTTTCCATCTCTATCATAAGATAAGTCTAATATTCCTTTAGGAGGGCCGTGAGACACTACTATGTCTATCCAATCAGGAATAGATGAATATAGTTTATCCATCTTACTTCTATCTTTCATAAACCACCAATTTCCAAAATTTGGACTGATTGGACTTCCCCATATTGATACACCATCAACAAGTGTCCAATCGTCTTCTAAGTATATAATATTTAAATCTTTACAAATTTTATTAACTTCTTTTTTATTGTGATACACAAAAGAGCTGTGATTTCCAGCTACAAAAACTTTATTTTTAATTGGCAGACAAGCAAACCAGTTTATAAAATCTCTAAACTCAGGTTCATTATTATATTGATCCTTAGAATTAGATTCGTCACCACTATGAATGACGATATCTATTTCTTCAGGAATATTTAATAATCCGTGATAACTATGGGTGTCCGAAAGGTGCCATATCTTCATTGTCGAAATTATTTTCTTTAATTTGTATTCTATCTATAAGACTCGCTTTTTCTAACATAAGGTAAATGATTAAATCATTATATTTTTCTTCAATCATTGCCTTAGACGGTAATTTACCTTCTGCTCTTAAATCAGTTTTTATATCTTGTATAGATATATAATGTTTCATTGCAAATCCCCACAATACATCTTCTCTAAGTTGCCCTGTGACTTTAGAACCCTCTTCAAAATTATGAAAAGGATTGCTAAATCTTCTATATTCCTTGCCTTTTATTACAAGAATATTTCTAATGTTGTCAAGGGTTTTTTCTACAACCCAATCAAAATTTTTTTCTGTCATTTAATTACATTTTAAAATCCATAATTTAATATCATTGTCTGTATTTGGATTAATTCCAAACAAATCAATTTCAGAATTTGTGTTTAAAGATTCTATAATATTTACATTGTAAGATTCATTATTTGCGACATTTGTTGACAATAGTAAAAATAAACATTCATTTTGATAGTTTTCTATTAAATCAGTAATTAATAATTCTGCTATTTCTTTGTAAAAAGAATCAAAATCAAAATCTTCATCAATTTTGAAGTTTTTAATATTTTCATCTAAATAATTATCAAAATATTCCTTAAAATCATTCATAAATTTCATTAATACGTCAAGACCTTCAACTGTTTTAATTCCGCAACTAATACAAGATTCTGAAATATCTAATATTTTCTCTCCATCAAAAATATAATCTTCTTGACCGTCAATTTTAATTGTGATAATAAATCCAGGAATACCAGCTTCGTTTACAATAGAAGTTTCAGCCTCCAATCCATCGATAATTGGTATTTGAGGAATAACTTCTACAGCTTCTATAAATAAATTTTTAGCATAATTTGCTTGAATTCCTTTATCGTTTATAATAGCGTATCTGGTTTCAGTCTCGTTAATAACTTCATATTCTTTACCAGTTGTAATTGATTTATTATTACTTTTATTTTTACAATTTAATTTCATTTTTTTCTTTTTTATTTGTTTATTTTATTATATTCAGCAATACATTCTTCAACATTTCCTTTATAAATATTGTAGTCTACTGCATTTTCCATCATTTTGTTTAGCCATACAGTTTCTTGAGTTTCTAACGTATGTAATATAAATATATTACCATCTTTATCGCCATCTTGCCTTAATCTACCTATTTTTTGAATAAAACCTACCTCTGAACTGTAATAAGACATTATAATACAAGCGCCTGCTTTTTCTAGATTAGCTCCTTGAACTAACTTTTTAAAAGAGGCTATCGTTTTAATCATACCTTTATCAAACATAGATCTTATATCCTCATTATTTTTGTCACTATTTTTAGAGGAAACTACATATGGTGTAATCAACTCTAATTGTTTAATTGAATTTCCAAATATAACTGTTTTTTCTTTAATTTCTTTTAACAGTCTTTTAACTATAGCTACTTTTTCTGGCAAATTATATAATAAAGTAGCTCTTCTCGACGCTAATCTAGCTAATTCAATTTCTCTTTTTTCACTCCATCTATAAAAATCAATACTACTTTCTGTATGCTCGGAATCTCTTTCTTTTTTAAATAATAAATCTATATAATTATACGAAGAGGCTTCTGTTTGATAGAATTTATGTTTAGCATTTCCTGCTTCAATATTTTTATCAGTTTTATTTAAATAACTTTCTACTATAAAAATATTTAATTTTCTGGAGGTGCCTTCATTTTGCCCTTGATTAATATTGTATTTGTAACATATTGGAGCAAATCTATTTAACATTTGTTCTTTAGAAACAACCAAACCTTTAAACACCCCTGACAATGCACTATCTTCATTCACTGAATAAAATATACTGCCATTAAACATTGCTGTTAATCCTAAAATAGCTTCAGCTTCATTATTTACATAAAACTTATAATTCATAGGTGATATAGAGTCTGGGATTTCATCAGCTATTACTAATCCAAACTTTCGTCCAGACCAATTTCTAACAGTTTGATAACATTGAAACTCTATATCGTAATCTTGTAAAACATTGCAATTGTAAATGTTATTGAATTTAGTAACATCCTTAATAAAGTCTCTTAACCTATCTTTTTGTTCAGCTAAAAATAAATGTTTTACAGTCCTATCTAAAGGCATTGTGTATAAAGCTTTTAGAGAAAGAAATGTTTTACCTAATCCTGTTATAATTTCAGTAGTGCCACGTTTTCCAGACTTAATCCAAGCGTTTAATGCTTCATCTTGAATTTTACTTTTTTGTTCATTTAATTCCATTTTGTTTAATTAGTTTTAAATAAGATTCTTTTGAACAATTATCTAATTTATAATTATTTTTTACTATGTTTCTGGTAAAATTATTATTTATTCCATCACCTTTATCTAATTCACACATTATTTGTTCCGTAGTAAGTGATTTACATCCACAAGGTAACATTAAGATATGATTTGAATTATATCCATAACTTGAACGTAATGGTAGTTCGTTATATTCTACACAGAATATATTACAAGCTAATGTAAATAACAATCCTTTATCTATATCTTCAAAATATCTACATAAATTAATAAAGTGTTTTCCAATTACATGAAAAAGATCTTGAGACCCTAATTTCTCATATAAACACCTAACAACCATTCCAGTATATTGTAAATATGATTTATTTTGACCATTATAATTTAACTTTAGGTACAAATCTTTATTAATGTATACTTCGGTAAAATCAATTATTCCTATTTTTTTTATTGATGATAAAAATAAATTTAAATCATCTTCACTATATTCACTATATTTGTAATTTTCCAGTATTATATAGTAATCTCTTTTTAATCCGTTTTTATTATCAATAATTATTGAATTATTAAAATAACTGAAACAACCTGTTTCTCTATGCATTTCTTTACCTATCATAAAACTATCAGCCATATTTTCTCATATTTAATTATTTATCTGTTTACTTTAAAAAAAACAAGTAGCCAGGAATCGAACCTGGCTTTACTGTTAGACTTGGCGTATTACCATTCATACTATACTTGTTAATTATTTATTATATTCCGCAAGAACCCCCATGACCACTAATTTCACAAATATCGTGGAATTCTTCCTTATATTCGTTTCCTTCGTGTTCTTTTGCATCTTTATAGGATACTGGAGTTAGCGGTTGTCCACCCCTACTACCGTCTGGGTAACAAGTGAATCCGCGTAATCTTGAGGCGTATTTAGCAAGAACTAATGCAAAATCATTAACTCTTGTATCGTTGTTTAATTCTGTTCCCCATTTTGGGATATTTATTGTAGAACTTATTGACATATCAACGTAGTCTTGAATATCAGCTTGAAACTTAATCCTTCTTTCAAAGTCTTTAGCCAAATCAATTGCTGTTTCAATTTTGTTGGGGTCTAATCCATATTTATTAATAAGTATTTTAGCTGTCCCATCTATAACATATTGATAATGCCATTCTTTTTGCCCTTTTAAATATCTTCTTTTATATGCTACTGCAAATAATGGTTCTATTCCAGTTGTTGTTCCTGCTAATATTCCAATAGTTCCTGTTGGTGCAATAGCTCTGTAAGCTACTGGCTTATTGATTTTTAATTTATTAGCAAGTTCATTAGCACCAGTTTCTGACCTATGTTGATAAACACTCATCCACTGATGTAATTCTGGAACTACTTCGTATCTATAATTCTTTTTTAATAGCCATTCGTGAACACCCATTAATCCAAGTCCTAATCTTCTGTTTTTTTCTCTAACATCATACACTTTCTTGTACGGTAAATCAGCTACCATTGTACCACAAAGCAAGAATTTAGAAACTAATTCGCATACTTCTTCAAATCTTTCGATTGTATCAATATTTGCCATATTTACAGAAGCTAGATTACATACATCACTATCATCTTCAGATGTGACCTCTGTACAAGCATTTCTAAGTGTTTCTAAGACTTTCTCAAAGAAGTTGAAACTGAAACCTGGTTCGCCAGTTTTCAAAGCTTGGCGACAGTTTTCCAAGAACGTTATAGGCACCTTAACTATAGGCAAGTTCGCAATTGCAGGCTTACCACCGCGCTTATAAATTTCTTCTAATTTTTTAAAAGGTATTCCGTAGATTTCCTCTAAAAAATCATTATCATAATTTAATGAAATATTTGTCATATCTAATGGAGCGGGATAGTTAAAGTCCTTCTCTTTTAGTTGCCCTATAGATAATTGATTACCATTATCATCATATGCTCCTGCAACCGGCATTGAATTCCAATCTTTACAATGTAAAAATTCTCCTGCGTCCCCGTGTTTCCAGTTTAATGATGCATAAATAGCACTTCTTCGAGATCCGCCTTGCATGACTTCTCTTCCTATTTCATTAAGCATTTTCATTTTTGATAGAGGCCCAGAGGCAGTACCTCCAGTTCTTTTAATAATTGCCCCTCTTTTTCTATAAATAGAATAGTCATTTCCTATTCCGCCTCCAGTCATTAAACAACTTTCAGCTTTCCACGATAAATTAGCCCAATCTTCACGACTATCCTCTTCGCTTCTTAACAAATAGCAATTGTTAAAAGCTTTAAATGGTCTTCCGCAATAATATAGATATCTACCGCCAGCGATAAATTCCATATTTGTATGCATTTCTTTAAGCTTGGCTTTATCATCCTTGCTTAAATAATCCCTACAAACATCTTCTATTAATGTGTCTGAAAGTTCTTTCCAGTCATTAGCTTTCTCGTGTTTATATTTATAGTTAAATATATTTTCACTAAATTCAGTTCTAAAATACTTATTCAAATTCATTCGTTATTTTTATAATTTCATTGCTATTACATCAGCAATTCTAAATGTTTCATCGTGTTTTGACACGTATTGTCCCAATTCAGCATCATCATCTATCTTAACGTTTGCTCTTTTTTCTAATTTTTCTTTAAGTATTTTATCTTTGTATAACTTTTGTTTAATCGTCAAGATAACATTGATACCTCCATAAACTTTTCCGTACATTACTGTCCAGAATTTCAATATTAATTTTTTTGCATCATCTCCAAATTTAGAATATTTACTTTCTTGTAAAAAATAATATTCTTTTAAATAATCTTCTGGAAATTTAAAAACATAAACTACTCTATCGCTATCTTTTATATCTATTATTTTTACGAACAATTCACTATCTATAAGTTGATGTTCATATCTTGTAAACTCAGGATTTTTAAAACTGAATTCAAATAATAGAAAAAAACATTCAAAAAATTCATTATCTTCGTCAAACATGTAAGTGTTTTCTAAATAATTAATAAAATTTGAATCTATGTTTACTAATTCTGATAACAATGGTAATAAGTATGTTTTTGATGCATTATACTTAATTTTACTCATTTATTTCAATAAAGTTATCTTTAATATTTACAGCCCCATTGTTCTCTACAATGTATTTTGGCACTAAATACTCTTTATTACTCCAACACCAGTCTATTTCTTCAATTAACTCATCTATGCCTTTATAAACATACTTACCTATTTTAAATCCCTTTATAGCAGCATCTACCCACTTATCTGTCATTGTGTATAACAAAGGTGTTTTGTCTGATTTTGAAATATATAAAAATTGAAATTTTTCAATAGAATATCCAGTTAAATTTAAATCTTTTAGTATCTGTTCTGCTGCTAATAAATATATAGCTCCTTGAAAGTAATATCTCCATTTTATAAAGCTTTCTTCAAACTCTATAGCTGGATTTTTACCTGTTTTAAGGTCTGTGAATCGTACTGATTTATTTTTATGGTCTATTGATATCAAATCTAAAATACCTCTCACTAAAAAGCCTTTATATTGAATTTCAAATCTATGTTGATAAATGTTTTCGTAATTATTAATTATTATGTCTTTTGAATATTTATGAGTTTTTAATATACTTACAATTTCAACTGCATCTATATATTCTTCAGTTGTTATTAATATCTTATCTCCAATCTCATACATAGCGTCTATGTAATTCCAAAACTCAGGAATATCAAATTTTTCAATTAATACTGCTTCATTTTTAATATTTCCCCAAAATTTATTCAATTTAATTATATCAACTATATCATCTAAATTAGTAGGAACTGTTAAATAATTTCTTAAAATTACATCACATAATAATCCTAGTGTTGCTGATGGCTTTTCACCATCAAATTTGTAGTATCTTTCTTCGCAGAAATTACTACCCGTCATATTATCAACAAGTAAGTCATCTACTAATGACCCATGTTTCACAGCTGCTCCTTCAGAAGATGTTCTTCTAATTAAAGACATTGCTCCATTACGGTCAAAATCCGATAACTTACTATATGATAATGTTAGATCTTTATTATCATTGCTCTCTAGCAATTGATTTAACGATTCTTCTCTCATCTGCATCTACATCAATCTCAATTAAATCAATTAATAAATCAACAATTCTGTTTGACATTGCTTGTTCAAAGCTAATTTCCATAAAAAATGACCATTGGTTTTGGTCTAGTATTTCTTTGTCAAGCATCAATCTAGCGTCATTGTACATTTTATTATTAATAAATAATAAAAATTTTTGATAATTTTCATCATCAAATACAAATGCTGCTAACTGTTCGATTTCAATAATTGTTTTATTCATTGTGTTTTTTTTTAATGAATGTTAATATAAACTCCAGGACTTTCCTTGTTTACTGAATACCATTCATAATTATTCATATTCTCTTCTGTTGGCAATACACCATCCATACTCATTACAGACGGAAAAACAAATTCTACATTGTCGTCTGGAATGATTCCATGAGCTGTCATCAAATCAAAAATGACCTCGGTAGCATTACCGAAGTCAAATTTTCTTTTTGATTCCCTCACAAAATGAAAGCTTATTAAAACAGGAAATTGCTTGTCTTTAAACAGTTCTTTAAATTGAGGTATTAAAAACTCAAATTCATTAGGTCTTGTCTTATAACCAATAACAACTCTTTTAGAAGATGAATATGATTGAATTCCAAGTAATCCTAAATATTTTTTAACTGTTTTAGAACAAAATATTCCTTTTGATGTTTTAACTTTACTATTCTTCAACGATGGTGTATTGTGTGGTATAAAAATCATTTATTAATAAAGTTTAAGGTTAAATATCAGACATAATTATAATAGGCTCTTCTTCTGTTCTTTCAACATTAAAAGCATTGTCAGAACCGTAAGTATAATCAATCTTACCTAATACACCTTCAGCTATACTTCCTTGAACTATCCACTCTTTTTTCATCTCCACACCAAATCTATCTATTATTTTTTGAACCTCTATTTTTTTTTGAATTTTTTCAAAAGCGTTTTTAAGAGAATCGATTCTAGATTCTATAGGTGAAGGTTGATCTAATTGTTTTCGATTGTTACGTTTATTTAAAATTGGTTTATTTTTTAAAGAATAATTTAAATTCTGAGATTCATCCCAATCTATTGATTTGTAGCAATAAATATTTTCCTCTTTACCTACTATATCCCCTTTGCAATTTTCGTCATAAATAACTCTTTTTCTTGCCTCTATGTAGTTTAAATGATAATTTACTAGTAAATCTTTATCTCCACTATTTAAGTTAATAAAATTTATAGAGTAATTGCAAATCAATCTGTTAAGACTTATTCCATTTTTACCATCCAAAAAATAAGGATCGCTTAATATCCTATTTTGATTAGCAATAGTATAATTTATTAAATAAGAATTAATAAACAGAAAGTTTAATATCTTATCGATATCATAAGTCGGTGTATGAATTCTAAACTCAATAGTCTCTTTATTACCAAAAATTAAAGGTATAAGGTTGTGTGCATAATATCTTTTTTTGATATTCCACTTTTGATTACCATTAGGGTCTGAAGGGTGATTTTTAACGTTGTTTAAGTCACATTTATAATCATAAAAGCTACTACCTTCAGTTAAGTGAGTGAACAAAACATCAAAGTTTCTATTTACTTGTTCCTTATTAGAATAATCTATAGAAGGTTCTAATTTAGAATTTATTTGATGAAATGGAAATGGCTCTGAATAATTTTTTCTTTTTATTCCAAAATTATATTTTTTATAAAGTGGAAATAAAGAAAATATTTCTTCTTGATAATTAGTTATTAATTTATAAAAAGCTAATATGAATTCAGGTGTTCTTGGTACATTTCCAATATGTAAATGTAAAGAGCAATCATCGTTATATTCAGTTCTTTTTTCTAATTCTTTAACGCAATCAATAAGGGCTTTAATTCCTTTTGCACCACTTAAAGGTATTGTTACATATTCTAATCCAGCTATACTACCATCTCTTAAAGGTATTAAGGGAAGTGCATTTAATTTTTCTTCTGGAAGAATACCTTTAATTGTTTCAAATTCAAATCCAAAAGTTAAATCTTTAAGTATTTTACTATATTTTTGAATAGTGGTATTTATTACAGGATTATAATTTTTATCATATCTAATTATATGATTATTCATCATTCCTTTTGAGTCATAAGGTAATGATTCTTTATATTCCCTTTTAACCGTTCTAATCAAATTAAACTGATATGCACTTTTTAATGATATATGATAAAAATTACCACTAGATAATTCTTCTCTAAAAGATCTATTTATTATATTCTCATTAATACAAACATACATTTTTTTATCTTTGTCTATTAAATATGCATTACTAAAATCAGTATTAAAATAGCCAAAAACAAAATCGGAATTTTTTTCCATCTCAATTATTCCGTAAGTTAAATTATCATTTTTTAATTGATAATTTTTAAAAGTATTATTAAAAACTACTCTTCCAGTATTCATTCTAATATATCTTCCATCAATTAAGTAAACATCTCCTGAGTTTTCGATATTACTATCTCCAATTAAGTAATATTTTTGATCTATTAGTCTGCAATTAGATTTTTTAGATACTTTACCACTTATCGTTATAACTTCATCCATTATTTATAATTTTTATCTATTATTTCGTCTAAGAACATTAAATAGTCTTCATTAATTTCGATGATTTCTTGAACAAAATCTTCTTCTTTGAATTTAGAAAGAGTATCTACGCTTTCTTGAATTTGTAAATAAATAGGAGACATTAACATATCTACAGATTTTTTTATACAATCTTTTTCAATTTTATTAATCTCTATTTCTTTATCTTCAGTTTCATCATCACTAGTTACTTCTAGGTTATTTAATTTACATAAATCAACAAACTTTCCTTGTATTGAATTATTTTCTATGTTTTTATTTATAAAAGGAAATTTTGAATCTTGTTTAATATCTAAAGATAATTGATTGTTTTTATTGTATAAATCAACTGCTGAAAAATCATCTTTAACACTTTGTTTTTCCAATAATATAGTATTAACTAAAGAGCCTTGATCTATGTAATAAATTTTACTACTACCTAAAGGACAAACATTACCAGTAAAAGAAGTTCTTTTAAAGATAATTGTTTTAGATTTTTGGTGATAGCTAACTTTACTACTTATTTCAATAATAGGATGCTTAGACATTTCTGATAAATCCCAAATATTATAATTTTTGATTTTTTGATCAATAACTTCATAATCAAGTTTTGTTTCAAGCATAATTCCTTCATAAAAATAATGTAAAGATGGAACTTTTTTATTTTCAGTTGTAAATGGAGTTATAGTAAATTCATCTTCAGCATTTTCAACTTCGTCTTCATTAAAATATCCATATTCTAAATCAAAAGGCCTATCAATCATTGTTTTAGTTTTTTCTTCAGCTAATTTTACATCTTTAGTTAAAGACACAAATCCGTATTCTTTAATCCAAACACAAATTCCACTTATTAAATGGCCATTTCTATTGTATCTTAATTTATTAAAAGTTATGGGGGATTTAAAAATTCTAACGTCTTTTTCGTTTAAAATTTCTTCTTCCTTTTCGTTCTTTTTTGACTCTTTTCTTAAGTCCTCCCACTCAGTATCTTGTTCCGTATCTTTCCTTCTAACGTCCCATTGATATCCGCAAACATTATAATGTTTCTTAATTGTAGCTGGTTTTTGAGAAGTATTCTTTCTTGAAATTTCAAATTTTTCAGCATTAGCAATATTTCCATCAGTTATTTTGTAGATTGTATTTGGGCTAAAGCTAAATAAATCTTCATTTGCAATTCCTCCAATAGCTTCTAAACTTTCTTGTAATGAGGAAATGTATAAACTATTTTTAGATTCTTTATAATAATATAAAGGTCTTTCTTCTAAATCAGCACCCTTATCGTAATCATCTAATCTTGACGCTCCTTTAAATGCATATAATATATTAGGCTCTAATGTGTTTGTAAATAATAAAGCAGCCCCTCCTACGTAGTCAGATAATACTTTAAAGTTTTTATTTTGATATATGATTTCTAATAATATTTCAGAATCAATTTTATTTCTCTTAAATGTATTTACTCCGTATGCATTAACTTCTTTTACATCGGTTTCCAATCCATGCATTTTTGCTAAATCATTTTGATTATATAATGTTCCATTATGAACGCCTACAAATTCAAAAGATTTTTCATAGTCTCCAAAACCAAAAGGATGAGCGTTATCTGAATTTACATTTCCGCTACTAGATTTTCTAGTATGCCCTATTACAGTTGGTATTAAAACAGGGGTATCATACCCCTGTTTATATAAAAAATCACTATAATGTTTAGAGCCTGTAATTCCATAATAGATTTCTCCATCTGTACTTATCCCACAAGAATCACCGCCTCTTGAATCATTATATAATCCTTGAATATCAAATTTAGCTTTGTTGAAAGTTTTAACACTCTTACCTGCCCAACCGAATATTCCACAAGATAAAATATTCATCTTTGGTTTAAAAATTATTATTCCTAATAAGTGTATTGTTAATAATATTAATATTATTTTTACTTCCATTTTATTTTAATTATATTGTTACTAGTTCTCTTTTTTCACTATTAATATTAATTAATAATTTAGTTGCTAAATCTAAATTAGCAGTATCTATTGCCTCTCTAACTTGTTCTGAATACAAATCTATTAATTCGTCAATTTCATTGTTTAAAACAGTCTCTATTGCCTTAATTGATTGTCTGTATACCCATCTCATATTTTCTTCAGATTTAATCCAAAAATTAGATAATGCTCTACATTCAACTCCAAAATCTTTTACTCTAAAAGACCCTGCTTTTCCATATAACTCTCTTCGACGCGTATCATTGTCTTTGAAAAGAGCTGGTAAAGTAACAAACATATCAAAAGCTTTTACAATTTTTTCAGATGTTTCAAATTGAGGATTTTCGTAGCCAAAAGCTACATGTCCACCTGCACATCTTAAATTAGTATTATTATCAGGCGGCTCATTAATAGATTTTGCATAGACATTAAAATCTGGCTCACATCCAAAAGTGGTTGCTTGCAACGATCTTAAATATTTTTTATTAACAACACCGCTCACGGCATCGCTTAAATAATATCCATGGATGCCTGCTAATATGTCTAAATAATCTATACAAGTTTTATGTGCGTTGACCCACTCATCTTCAGTTTTACAAGGCGGAATATTGTACTCAAACATAATTCCATCTTCTTGAATTGCGTGTCCATATTCACTAATCTTTTTTGGATTTTTTTTAGTTCCTCCTTCAGTTAATCCTTCTGCAGAAACTATTTCTTTATCATCGCAAATAAATGTTTCTGGATCTGCACCTAATGTTATATTAAATTTATTCATTTTTCTGTTTATTTATTTTATAATCTTAAATAGTTTTCAATTAAATTCAAGCATTCTTCAACTGTGTTTTCTGGACAATTACTATATTCTGGATGACCTTGTATACATAAAGATCTTGTATTAGGATAAAACACTATTTCACATTCTTCAAAGTTTTTAGGTAATTCTTTTTCAGAATTTATACCATCTAAATATGTATTTGAAAGAAAATGAGTAGCTGTTGCTAATATTTCATAACTTTCTTTTGGAAGATTGTAAGGAAACATCATTTGATGATGTGTAGAAGTTATTTGAAACTCTCCATTAATTCCTAAGTATTTCATGTCTAATGGATGAGAACCACTTAATCCATGACCACTAACGTGTTGGATTAATTTTCCGAAATTCATAACAGTCAAAAACTGAGCTCCTCTGCATATCCCTAATTTAGGAACTTTATACATTCCACTTCTGTTAAACATATAATCGTTTTCAGTAGAATCTCTTTTTTCATTTATACTTGTATATCTACCCTTACTTTCTCCATAGAAACTTGGACTAACATCTTCTCCTCCTGTAAACAAAACTAAATCTATTTTTATAAAATCTATATTTTCTTTACAATCAATTGAAGTGACTTCAAATCTTTTTGATAAAAATTCTACACAAGCACCGTGTCCAGCAGAACTATTAACTAATACTGTTATTTTTTTCTTATTCATTTTATTTATTTTAATAATTTATTAATTTCATTTACTGTGAATTCACAATTAAATTCTTCTGGATGCCATTGAACTCCTAATATAGGTAATTCAATGTGTTTAAATGCTTCAATCGTTACAGGCATATCAACTCTATTATCAATATGACCTTCTTTATTGAAATATCTCCAAGTAGCTGTTGTTTCTTGATTAGAATAACATCCTCTAAATTGTTGAGAATATGCGATTAATTCCAATCCATTACCTAATACCTCAACTGATTGATGATGCATTGTATTAATATAATACTCTTGTTCACTATTAGTAAATTGAAGTTTTTGTCTAGTAGACTGCCTATCATCTCCTTGATGATGCCCAATTATGTGTTGATTTAAATTACCTCCTAAAAAGCAATTTATAGCCTGCATTCCTCGACAAATACCTATAATAGGTTTGTTTGCTTGAATAAATTTAGGAAGTAATAAACTATCTAAATATTCATAATGTTGATTAGCTCTTCCATCCATAGCGCCTGGCACTTTTCCGTACAAAGCAGAATTAACATCAGCCCCTCCTGGAGATACCAACACATCTATTTCATTTTCGATATTGTCAAAATTGTCTAATGTAGAAATTAATCTAACATATCCAAACTGACTAAAGAATTGCATATAAGGCATTGTTTGACCTACTTTTCCATTAAAAGCGTCAGCATAAATACCAATGATTTTTTTATTCATTATTTCTTTTTATTTATTTTAATTTTAATTTAAATCCTTTAATATTATCTGTCTTATTATTTATAACATTATTAATTTTACTTATACTACAATTATATTCAATAGATAATTCTTTTATATGCGACCATTCTTTTATAAAATTACCGTTTAAATCATATTGTAAAATAGCTTTTCTTTTTTTAATTCCAGATATTGGTATTATTATATTAGCTAAATTTATTCTTTCATTTGTAATTTCTGATTCATATGACCAAATTTCATTCTTAAGGGGTCTATTTCTTAATCTAGCACATTTAGCTATTCCTGCTACACTATGATTTAATAAATTTGCAGCTTTAGTACAACTTTCGTATTTACATATAAACTTACCATTTAATGAAAATCTATATACTGGAATTTTATTTCTACCACCTAATTCTTGAACATTTTGAAACATATTATATCCCTTATCTGTTTTATATGATTCATATAAATCTATATAATATTGTTCTCTTTTTAAAATATCAATATTTTGTTCAATATTTTCAATTACAATTATTTTAAAAAAATCTACTCCATTTTTATTGTATGAATTTTGTAAATACTTACAATGATGATTATTTTTTTTTAAACGATTAAAGTGTTCTTTTTTTCTTCGTGAAAAATTAGTTGTACTTCCAATGTATTTTTTACCATTAATTAAATTAATAATTGCATAAATTACTTTCATATATTATTGTATTAAATTATACATACAAATATATGTATTATTTTTTAATAATCCTAATAATTCACTAATTATTTTATAATTATTTTTATTATAATTTTTTATTTTGGTAATTGTAATTGTCTTACTAAACTTAATTTTATAAGTAATATATTCATTTCGCTTCCATTTGTTGATGTATAAGGCATATTACCAATTATAGATCCAGGAGCCATCCATTCTATTACATCTAAAGCGTGATTTCTGTTTAAATCTAATAATAATATTCTTTTTAATCCAGGATAATAACTACGTCTCATCTTTATAAATAAATCTCTAATTTTATATTTATTTAAATAAGGCATCATAGCACAAAAAGCATAAGCGCTCGCTAATTGACAATTATCTGTTGGAGCTTCTATATATTTAAATTCCGTTCTATATCCTCCTTTTATGGATATTATTACAGTATTAGGTTCACGACTCATATTAAAATCTTCTACTTCTCTTGGATCTTTAATTTCTTTCATTGTATTTTTCTATTAAAAGTTTTGGCAATTCTTCTTTGTATTTTTCTAATGTAACTTCTCCGAATGATGGCGCTGAATTCACTTCAATTACTATGAAATCACAATACGGTCTTTCGTCGCCATTTTCATCAATATTATTTTGAACTCTTAAATCACAAGCTCCAAAATCTAATCCGCAAGAAACTACTGCATCGGTACAATGTTTAACTATTTCATCCCAATTTGAAGGTTTATCAAAGTTTTCATTGCCTTCTAAAATCCACACAGAGTTATCATCGTGTCTTTGCCAAGCATTAGGATGATCTTTAAATTCAGTTTTTAACATTTTTCTACAAGAGTAAAAACATCCATTTTTAGTACAGTGAAGCCTATATTCTTTATTAAAATTAATAAATCTTTCAAAAAGATAATTATCTAATTTTTTATCTTTTGCCCAGTTTTCTAATTCTTTTTGAGACTTGAGCAGATAGTTGCCAGTTCCTCTTGATCCAAAAAAATGTTTTGCTACAATAGGATATTTTAAATCCATAGGATCTACGTCAAAATCTTCGCTTTCAGATTCAATACTTCTATCTTGAAATTTTGATCCATTAAACATATACCATTGAGCTGTATTAACTCCTCCAGCACTAAAACATTCTTTCATTCTAAATTTAGAAGAACTATTTCTAATAGCTTCTTTAGAATTTAATTCAATTCTTTTACCTTCTAATGAAGACCTGTCAACTAATTCAGTTAAAGATCCAAATCTTACAACTGATCTAAATGGTAATTTTGCAATTTCATATCTTAATTTATTATGAGATGGATGACGACTACGTATCATAGGTCTGTATTTATTACCATTAACATCTCCAATTGATTTTCTTAAAACTCTTTTAACTAATACTCCCATTCGTTATATATTTTAACATTGTTTTTTGTTTCTTGCATTTTCATCCACGAACACCAATCTCCACACTCTATTTTTTCAAGGTTTGAAGAATCGTAATTAAATAAATAAATAAAAGCTTCTCCATAAGGAGTTTCTATTGTTTCTTTATTGTAATAATTATCTTCTTTATCAAAGTCTTCAGAATATCCTTCTAACTGATCTAATTTTTTTTGTATGTCTTCATCTGCCTCAAAAACTTCCATAATTATTGAAGTAGACCCTTCATTTATTACAGCAGGATATCTATCATTTACATTAAACATTGTGAATACAGGTTCAGAATTAAATGTTCCAATATATTCTGATTTCCCTAATGTATAATGATTATGCATTCCTTGCCTTAGAGAACCATAAACTGCTACTAATTTTTTTTCGTTTTTCATTTTTATATTATTTCTAATTATTTTTTTATTTTAAAAAGGTATTTCTATTAGTTCCATTAAAATCTCTTTCGCTACTTTTTTACCTTTAGCAGCAACTAAATCACTAAAATCTTTTGATTTATATGATTTATGTATCTGTATTTGAGCTATATCATATTTCATTGATATTTTAGCCCCAAATTCTTTGCCCCAATTAACTTCTTTATCATAATCATTATCATACAATAAAAATATAATTTCAAATCTTGATTTTAATTCGTCAATAACTTGTTGTTTAGGCATAACTCCCTCAGCTTGTAATGACACTGCTGGTATTCCACAAACATCATTAATAGCCATAACGTCTTTTAATGATTTAGTTATTATTAATACATCTCCTTTTTCAGGTAACTGTTCCCAGCCCTGCCAAACTGATTCGTTATGATTATTAATCCATTTGTAATGCTCGCTTTCTGGCTGATAAATTTTATAAGTTATTTTTCCATCTTTACGTTCTTCAAATACATATGCCAATTTTTCAGCTAATACAATTTTATCTCCATAAAATAAATGACTAACTGGCTGTACTTTATATCTTAATAAAGTTTTATGAGTTATTCCAAATAAAGACCAAAATGCAAAATCGTACAAATGAAATTCTCTTGCTTTTTTTCCAAGTTTAAAAGAATTAACTGTAGCTATCATTTTTTCTCTAGACATTCCTTGAGCTGAAGCATTAATATTAGTTTTAAATGTATTTTTTATTATAAATTGACCATCTAAATTTGCATCTAATACTATTTTACTCATAGCTTCAAAAAAATCTAATCCAAACTTTAATTGTACAAATTTAATACAATCTCCTGCTCCTAGCAAAAAGTCTTTAAAACAAACTTCTCCATTTTCGCCTATAAAGAATCCAAATGAAGCATTTTCTTCATCTCTTAATGGGGATTTAATTGTCTTATTAAATACAAATTGTTCTGGTAAATACATTTGATATATTTCTATATCAGTAAGCTCGTTTAATAAAGCTTCTTTTGTTACGAATTTTTTATTTAAATTGATTACCATTTTTTACTATTTCTATTAATTTTTTAAGACATTCAAGTTCTGCTTTTTCATAAGTAGTAAACATACCGCTCATTTCACAATCTCCACTTTCTCCTGAATCACATATATGAGTACCACCTCTTTCTTGATTATAATGTAATTCCCACATATAACCACTTGCATTTGAATAAACAGTATGCACTAAATTATACTTCTCTCTAAACCATCTAAAAGCTTGTTGATAAAGTGGTGCTTTATAAGTTTTTCTATTATAATGTTCTTCTTTACCTATTATTGTTAATAGTGAAGGATTTGCGCCAAAACTACCATAGTATCCAAAACATTCTTCATTAAATCCTAATTCTTTTAAAGCTAATGCTTGTTCGTAAGGTGTAAATTCTTTTTCCATTTTATAATTTTTTTAAACGATTATAACATCTTATAATAATTTCCATTTCTTTTTCTAATTTACTATAAAAGAATCCAGGCCTATATCTACATAATAAAAATAAATAATCATTTATAGATTCTTTATACTTTTTTAAAAGTTTTTGTTTTTTAATTAATTTTTTTATATATTTTATCATATTTATTTATTTTAATTATTTATTTGCGGAGTGTGGGGAATTGAACCCCTTCCCACCATTACGTGCTGCCTTTACCAATCAGGCTACAACTCCTGCCATTAATAATTCCTACGTTTTTAAACTGCTTATTAATTATTTATTATTAGATCCAGTCATCAGTTGCTGGTGTTGCAACATTTGCAGGCGCTTCGTCTTGCTCAATAGCCTCCATAAGGTCATTATATTGAGGTTTAGCTGGATTACTTGTTCTTCGTAATTTAGATGGTGTGGCGCCTCCTTGTTCAACAAAGTCAAATATTTTATAAACTCCAAGATATTTCTTTGGAGTACCTAATGTACCGTAGGTTACAAAAACATTTACTTTAGCACCTTCACTATTCTTTTTAGAAACTTTCATACATAAATCGATAGCTTCTTTAGCATTACTAACTGCATCAAATACATAATCATTTCCCATAATAGCTCTAGTAATAGCCAAGGCTTTACTAACTTGCGTTTTAACTTGTTGCTCTGTCGCATCAGAACTTGGATAATAAATACCCATATTAACAGAACCATTTTCGTCAGTAAAATTGACTTTATAATCAGGTGCATTATCTGCATCTGTTGGCTGTTTTTTATCTATACTAATAGACACGTTTTCTACTTTCCCTGCTACTCCATTGTTAAAAATCGAAAAACTTTTCGATTTAAAATCTTCTCCATTCAGATTGAAATCACTCATATTATTTTATTATATTTTTTATTATTATTTAAAATTGGATTTTTTAAATACCCCCAGAATCCTAACTGTGCTAACCTACGATTTAGAGGACGTCCACGCCAACAATGACTATCCCGAAGGATTTGTTATTTCAAGTCAAGTCTGTAATTCCTGTCTTCGATCCTGTGTACTTTAGGCTTATTCTTTTAAAAATATTTTAGACCAATCTACCGTAATTTTTCCAGATTCATCAGAAGTAATTAACGCTATTTTTTTGTCTTTAAGGTGCTCACATCTTGAGCCACAAGTTATTGATTCAGACGGCATAAAGTTTACTAATGTTTCGTTATCTTCACGATACATATAACCTAACGCATCAACGTGTGCTGACAATATAGTGGCTGATTTACCAATAAGGTCTATACCACGCTCATTCATCTCTTTTCCGTCTTTTTCAAGCAATTTATCTTTCAGGTGAGAGATTATAATCAATGTTTCAAAACATTGCTTTAATTCATCTAAAACCATCCATAATGCTTTTCTTGTGTATTGATAACCGCCACCATTAGCTAAATCTAAAACATTATCTCCTTGGAAATTTCTTCCCTGAACTGTATTTTTATAAAGGCTTAAAGCTACTGGCATTACCATATCTTCTAAGACACTAATAGTGTCTATTGCTCCAAATTTATATACAAACCCTCCTTTAGCTTCATTAGCTTTTTTAAGTGAATCTATAACATTTTTAAGCACCTTTATTGGTGATAATTTTTCTTCTTCTGCTATTTTAATTACATCTATTTTAAGAGCATCTAAATAATCAGTACCTCCTTCTAAATCTATAATTAAACAATTTTCTAATTGAGAAATTGCGGTTGTTTTGCCTATTTTAGGCTTACCAAAAAGAATTATGCTTCTTGGATTTACTCTATTTGCTTTAACCATCTCGGTTGGCAATTTTATCATTCTTTATTTTTTAGTTTTCTAACCTAAAAAAGCTTTGCATATCGTCGTGGTATTTTTCAGAATTCCAATTTCTTAAATCGTTAATATTTTTTATTAATATTATTTGATCTTCAGTAGTTGTTATTCCGTGACCTCCGCCTTGAAACATTTCACTTTTTTGGTAATAATATATTAGCCTTTCTAACATATCTTTATATCCACTATTGTTTTTTATTTTAATATAATTATTAAGAAATAAAATATTTTTTTCTTTATAATTTTTACCATAAGCTGGATAATATTCAAATAAAATTCTAAATAATGTTGTAAATACTTTAATGTAAAATATATTTTTAAATCTAGTTAATTCGATTGTATCATCATCAATTATCTTTAGTTTTAAATCACATATTTTAGCTAATCTTTTAATATAAATCCTGGAATATTTACCAGTATCTTCAGTGAAAAAGTTACTCAATATTAATTTATCCTTGATATTTAAACTTTCTCTATATAATGATGAATAACAAACGTGATCTTTTTCTTTTCTTAAGATTTTTCCTTTTTCATCTTGTATTGAATATGTAACAAGATAATCTGATGATAGTTTTCTCATTTAATTTTTTTTAATATTTTTCATAAAATTATAAACTTTTTCTATTCCAGCTTTATTTTCTGGCTTTGGTAATTCTTTAAAATAATTAACTGCTCCATTGAAATATAGAGGGCATATTGTCCCAGCGCCTCCATCTCTAGCTGTAATTATTTCAAGAAATCTGATATTATCTTTAAATTCAGTAATATCATAACCCATATATTCAGGTATTTCATTACGATAAGGACTGAATAATCCAAAAGCTACATTAATATCTCTACTAGTTAATTTATTATCTCCTAAATTAGCTAAAGAAGGCCTTAACATTCCTGCTTTCTTATGCTCTATATTTTCACCAACCAATGCTTGTTGCTGAACAATTACTCCAATGTAATTAAACCTATTACGTAGTTTAATTAAGTAATCTGATGATAATACTGACATACTTTCGTGAAGACTTAAATGCACTCCATTTCGTTTCTCTGATGATATTAATCCAATATGGTCTATAATCGTTATTACATATTCATCAGGATCTTTTGGCTCATAATAATCCACTACTTTTGTAATATTACCATCTATATCAATATCTTTATAATGAATTTCCCCATTAGCCATTGCATAATCTCTTACTAATGTAAATATTCCAAAAGGATGTCTTACTGAATCTATAAATTCAACAACTTCTTCTATTTTATCAAAATATGGTTGATATTTTGTTATTATATCAAGATATTCTTGACTTAATGGTTTAGAATATTGTGTTGATTTTAATTCTTTAGGAGAAACAACTATACCTTCTTTCATATATAGTATATTTGAAAAGCAAGATAACATTTTCTCCTCTTTAGACATTTCTAATGTAAAATAGAATATTTTTAATCTAATATCTAAATTATTATCAATTACCTGCTGTATAACATTATATAAAAATAACCAATCGGTAATTTGTGTTTTGCCAACCTTAGTCGCAGCTGTTACTAAATATATCTTACCCTTTTCAATTCCTGGAGATTCTTCTTCAAATCTTGGTAAGCCCCAGGGGATACAATTTATTTTTCCGTCAAGTATCCTTTGACGTTTATCTTGAATACTTTTAAATGTTCTTAAAAATAATTCTCCTTTTTTATTCATTTATCGCCATAATTTATTAATTACGTTGACATTTTTTGTTTTATCTTTTTATTTTTTTATTATATTTATAATTTGTTTGAAATGTCATCATACATTCTTAAAGAATATCCATCAACTCCGATATTTTCGTAGTAGTTGCTTTCGCTATAGTTGGTAATATAGTAACCATTGCTGTTTTCCATATATTTAATCACAACTTTATTAATTTGCGTACACCAAACTAAAGCAATACATTTTTCTTCATCAATTATTTCTTTAATAATTTTTATTAAAGATTTCAAAGAAGTTAATCTAAATCTAGTTTTAACTATTAAATGTAGTTCACTAATACTTCTATATGCTGATTTATTGTCACATTGAATGTCTAAGCATTTTTCATCTCTATAAGTTATAACTCCTTTTTGCATAATCAACTTCCTCATAAAAGCTTTTCTAGTCTGAGTAGGTGCAATATCAATTTCAGATACATATATTTTTTCAGCAATTTCTTTCATTTTTTTATGTTAATTTTTTAGTCCAATCACTTTCTACACTTGCATCTTCATCTATAAAACTAGACAGCCTACTTTGCTCTCCAAATGCGTCTTTTTTGTATATAAAATAATCAGCTTGTTGTAAATATTTATAATCATCAACTGATTTTATATAAGCTTTTGAAGCATTATATATGTTATCAATTGAATATTTTGGATTCTCTAACATCCATCTTTGTAATTTTTCTCTACAACCATTTGTAGAGCCCATAGAACCAGGTTTCAATCCCTTCCATAGTTCTCTGTACTTATCTACAAAGTTTTCTAAATCACTATCGATTGCTCTTGATGATTTTTTAACTGTTTTTTTATTATTTATTGAGCCAATACTATCTATTGTAAGAAACTCTATTAAAAGCTTACCTTTTTCTCTGATTACATTTTCATCTTGTAATATTTTTATATAATTTTTTTCTTGTAAACTTAATAGATGTTTGTCTTCTAAATCATCTTCTTTATTATAGATGGATAATAAGCATACAAATTCTTTTAATGTAATATTTTGCTCTTTAAACAGATTTAAATCTATTATATAAGCTTTATCCATTAATCTGTCCTATTTTTATTTCAATAAACTTTACACTTTCTTTTTCTTCCCAAGTAAATCCTTTTGTTGAAAAATCTTTTTTATTAACAACAAATGCTTCAGGATAATTATACATCATAACTAGCCATTTAGGTTGAATAACTTTAGTTTTTTCTGTTTTACTCATCGAAATCAATTATATCTTCATTTAAACTTAACACATAGTCTTCTTCAAGCTCTGATGTCACGTATCCGTCACCATTACATAAATCACATTTCTTATATTCAAATCCACGTGCCTCTTTAGCTACCATAATTTCTTTAGCACCTACACATTTAGGGCATATTTCTAATCCTTTTCTCATAATTAATAAATTAAGTTATAATATTGTTTTATCGATTCTACTTCATAATCTATTCTATTCATATCTAAATAATCTGCTATAGCGTGAATACTAATACATAATCCTAATGATTCCCATATAAATTCAGATATTTCAATAGGATTAGATGTTTTATATTCTTCCATAATTAAATCAACAGCCATTGATAATTCTGAATAAGGTTTTGTTGCCATAATTATTTTGTTAAAATCCAATACGTTAAAAATAACTGTATATAATGTAATAATTGGTCGAATCCAATACTTACAAAAAAGTTATGTATTTTACCATTTTCCCATAACTTACTATTTAGCCTACTAGTAAAATAATCTGTTATTGTGTGAAAAATAAATGTAATAATTACGAATTTAGTTAAATCAAATTCATTATAATTCCAGTATTCAAAACTAAAATTTCCAATAACAAGTCCAACCCCAATTGCATACCAAAAAGAACTATATATAAATGTATGTGATAGCAAATCATTCCAGTTCTTACTTTTTCCTTTTGCTTGTTTATCTGTTTGTAATACAAAATCAGCAAACCAATGTATCGTTAAGATACTAAATATTTCTATTAAATTCATAAAAATTTTTTTATTATTTCATAATCAACTTCTTCAAATCTATCTTCTTCTATAAATTTCACCGTTGCTATGTATTTATCATTAAATCCTTTCATTGTTGTATTTCTAAGACCTGATAAATAACATAATTTACCACTTTTAGACGAGAATATATGTGCGTTGTAGGGTATTATATATTTAACACCGTTAATTTCATAATACCCTTCCCCACATCTTAATCTTTTAGAGTTCAAAACTTGTAGCTCCTAAATCGTGAGCAGTATCTTCAAAAACTTCTAATATATCGTCTAAATTTTTATCACGTTTTTTATCGTTATAAAAAATAGATTTATTAATAGGTTGACGTTGCTTTACTCCATTTTCATAGATATAAGTAACGTGACCTCCTCCTTCAAATTTAGCTGAATTTAGCTTTTCTAATAATTCTTGTTTAGTTTGTGGCATAATTTATTTATTTAATTTTTGTTTTACTAATTCTTTTAGTTTTTCTCTTATTATTTTTTTATAATGAGCTGATATGTCACGATGTAACATTATATCTGAAGCTTCTTTATAGGATAAACAAGGTTTATTCATTAAAATATATTCTTCAGCTTTTTCTTTTGTTGAATATAACACTTTACTTTTTATTAAATTAATATAATTAATTCTTTTTTCAGCAATACTCTTAGTTATTTCCCAATCTTCTGGGTAATGAATTTGATAATAATAATCATCTTCAAAAATATCAACACCATCTTCAGTTTGAAAAATTGGTTGTTTAGCTTTTACTAATTTATCTAAAGGTTGATTATATACCCAGCATCCATCTAAATTTTTGTAATTAACTTTAATATCATCATTAGTAACAAAAATATAATCGATAATACAAATTTTATCTATAAAACGATCATTTATAACTTTATCACCAACAGTAAATACTTCACCATCAGATAATCTTTTAATTGAGTGAATTTTATAAAATCTTTCACAATATTCTACAGTGTGTTCCTGCATAAATTCTTTAGATAAAAAATAATTATTTTTATTTTCTTTTATATAAATTGAAAGATTGTTTTCATTTAAATAAGATAATACTTCATAATCTTTTTCAATAATTTCTTCCCAAAATTCAGGATATTTACTACAATCAGATATAATATATTCATTTGTACATCCTAACTTAACACTTCCGGGATATTCTTTAATTAATTTATATTTTTTCATAATTAATGTTGTTTAATTAATGAATTTTCATATAAAACTGTATTATTTTTATTGAAGAAATAATCATCAATAATATTTTGTTTTTTGGTAGTAAATGTTGTTTTTGTGTGTAATAAATACACAGGAAATCCTAATATGTCTACACATATTCTGCAATAAAATAATACTATAATCTTTTTCATATTTATTTAGTTTTAATTAGTTAATTGTTTGTTTATCATATATTGTTAATTATTAAAAAATGTGGGCTTATCAGCCGCTGCTTCACCGTTACAACTCCTCTTTCAAGTTGCACTGAGTTCACCCACATTAATCAACTAACTAAACATATTATGAAAATGTTTGTGAGATAAGGAAGAATCGAACTTCCATACACGGATATTCACCGCCCTAGCTTACTCATCGCTATCTCATCACTTTTTACCAAAGTATCGACATTATACACGTATGTATAATTTATTATTTAAGCATATGGATCAGGCGTGTCATCGTCTAATATATACATTATAAATCCAATTAATATACCAGCTATAATTGCAGTTGTTATTGTCATAATATTTTTTGTTTTAGTTAATAATAAAATAATAGTGTAGGTTGTTAATCTACATTTCCCCAATTATAAGTTTTATTCTTATGTTATACGACTAGATTTAAGAATTTATATAACTGCTTATAATTGTTACATCTACTGATAAGGGTGCTAAACGTTTGCACTAACTATTATTTTTAACACATACACACTTATTTGTGATCTAAAAAGTAATCGAACCTTTGACCTACTGATTATGAGTCAGTTGCTCTAACCTACTGAGCTATTAGATCGTTGATAGAACTTCACATACTATGTAATCCTATTCTATCTGGTAACACTGAGCTGTTACAGGGTTTGTCGTGATGCTAACTACATCCACAAACACGATACTTTCTTAGTGTTAGATCAAGTATCACAATCTTAACTGATTGATTATCAGTACTATACGTGGAGGTGGCGGTAATCGAAACCGCGTCGATCAATACTTTTGTTATATAATTTTATACAGCTTTTTGTAGAATTTAATCTTTAATGTCCCTTAAAAACTACTAAATGTGGACTAATACATAAAAGTTGCTTCTACATTGTAAGGGTTTTATGCTAAAATAATTTACTTCCTATTACTTTATGAACTGGTAAATCAACAGAATCCTCATAACCGTCGATAGGATACGTTTTGGTTCAGGGTTAGCGCACAACGCGAATTCTAACTTGCTGACCGTTTTAAACTTATGCTGCCAATTCTAATTCACCATAAATGATGTCAGATTTAACCTCAGTTCCACCATTTAAGATGTTATGAACTACTTGCATATTCGCTGATACTTGATCTTTGCCGTTTAAAAATATTCACCTTAGTTTACAGTTATCTCTCTGGCTGAATTATATAATTACTTGCACAACCTCAAAACCTGGCACCCCCTTTATTTATTTTATTATAAAACCATTGGAATTAATAGTTAATTCCAATGATTTATTTTTATACCGAATTAAGACTTGTTATATAACACTCTTTTTTAAAGATTTTAGTCTATTCCAGCGTTTATTTATTCTTCTTCATCATCTTCTTCTTCATCATCTTCTTCTTCAATAGCATTGCCTGCTTCTTGAAAAGCTTCAAAATATTCTTTTGTTAAAGAATCAACGCCTTCAATTTTAGCAAACAATTTAGCCGCAGTAGCATTAAATTCTTTCTTTTTGGCAACTTCTAAAGCATTTAATTTTTTACGTTCTTCAACAAGTGAACTGTTTAAAGTAACGTATCCTTTCAACATACTTTTTAAATCTTCTTTTACTTGTTTAACAGTAGCTTCAGATTCTTCCTTAAATAGTTCTTCAACTAATTCTTGCATTGCGTCTTTTTTTACTTTGCTAGTAAGTTTAAGATTTTCTGGGCCTTTAACAATTGCTGTTAATTTTTTAACTGTTTGTTCAAATCCAGCTAATACTTTTTTAGCTTCTTTACCTTGATCTTGATTTTGATTTTCTGTATTCATTTTTATTTAATTTTAAAAAGTTATATTTTCTAATTTTTCGTAATCAACAATACCGTCTAGGTTTGTTATTTTTGTGTAATCTTTTGTTTTATCATTTATTTGATGTAAATCATTAAATTTTATAAAGTCAAATAATAGTATAAATTTATTAAATGATGTTGCAATTGTAGTTTGATTCAATTCAGATAAATTTAAATCAATATTAATTAACTTATTTTTATCTATTATATATAATGGATAATTATTTCTAATATATTGATTATATATTATCCAACTAAATTTTTGTTTAAAGAATTTAGCAAAGTAACTTCTAAATAAACTTAATCTATCATTATAGTCAGGTTTTTTATCATTTAATTCCCAATTATGTAATACTCTATTAAATTCTAATATAGTATTTTCAATAATATACTTAAATTTTTCATTTTGTACATCATCTGTTAATGTTATATTTTCCATTTTATTGTAAATTTTTTCATATTCATAATTTTAATATTTAGTTTATTTTGTAATTTAAAAAAAGACTCTTAACTTATTAATCAAGAGTCTTTATATATATTAAAAGAGTGTTTAAGGCACACTCTTTGAAAGCCTAAATTAGAAAATGAAAATAGCTTTTATACTATAAAAGTTGTTCAGGTTACAAACGTTACTTTACTTTAGTCGCTTTATTACTATTTTCCTATTAATTATCCAGTGGCGAGTGCTGGTGAGTTTATGAGACTTAGCCTAAAACTGCTGTACGATTTCAATATAAATACCTTCTCGAATATGGATTTAGCGATGTGATCCCTTAGCTCGTAACCATTCTACTTAATTAATAGTTCTTCTAAGTTTTTGTTAAGTGAGACTAATTCAGCCTCGTTTTTTTCTAATTCGATGAGTTTATCTTCAATCTCTTGTTTTCTAAATTCAACAAGATTTCTATTTATTTCATCTAATAAATACTTTTGATCTTCTCTACTAAAATTTTCAGTAATATAACTTACTAATCTTTTAGCTTCTAATTGAGCGATCTTTTGTATACTTGGTATATATCTTATTAATAGATGGTTAAACCAAGATTTAACCCTTTTATTCATTATCCTTTTACAGTTAATTTAACTTGATAACGAACTTTATTTCCAAATTTTACAAACTTGTCAACAATGCTATTTCTCAATTCTTGTTGATTTTTAAATGGAGTTTCATATACACCCAACACTTCTTTTTCTTTTTGAATTTTCATAATCTTTAATTTATTTAGTTATTTAATTTATTTAGTAGCGGGAATAGGATTCGAACCTATGTAACTGAGCTTATGAGACTCGGCTGGAACCAACTCCAGTCCATCCCGCAATATGAGTTTCTAAATGGATTCGAACCAATACTAATAGTTTTGCAAACTACTGCACTACCGTTATACTATAGAAACATTTAAAGATAGGGAACATTCGTTAAAACATTCCCTTCTCTTCTATAAAATATGTGGTACGAAAACTTCTTATTCCACTTTCTTCCTGCACTTTTGTGCTTGTCCGAGATATTTTATTATCTTATAAAGTATTCTATTAGATATAGCTTTGGCGCTGTATACAAGAATATTAGATCGTATAAATTTGTTGATAATATAGCAAGTCCTCCAAATACACCTATTAAAAATATTACCGCTGGCGGTGGTGAATCAAAAAAATCATTTTTATTAATATATTTTGCTGATTTGAACGATAAAACCCATCCTAAAATAATAATTAAAACACCAATGGATATATAAAATATATTTTCATATAGATGCCATTGATAAAACTCTTGAATTAATTCAGGGGCTTGTTCAATAACAAATGTACCTGTTTTTTCAGCTAATGCCAATCCTTTTTCCACTACTGTAGCTAACACATCGTCTAACTTAGACGGTTCTGTTTCATTAGACGCATAAAACGTTGTCGATAGCATAAAAAATGCTAATAATAAATACTTTTTCATAATTTTAATTGTTTTAACTGTTTTTTGTTTAATTTAATTCAATACTTAATAATTTTTCAGGCAAATACTTTTCAGGACAATGTAAATATATATTATCATTATATCCTATGTATTGTAATATTTGAGCATCAGTTTTTTCCCAATTGCTTTGCTCTGTTACTGTTAAATATGGTTTATTTATTTTATTATCTATAACCACATTTACATCTTCAAGGTTTAATTTTAATAGTTTATAATAACTATTATCAACCTTTACAAACATTTTTATAACATCTCTCCTTTCCTCACTTGAAGAATATCCTCCCATTATAACAAAGAAAGAGCCACTACTGTTTTTAGTAATGATTTCTTTACTTACAAGTTGCCTTAATTCCATTTTAGTTGTTGAAACTGTTCCATTAGTTTCTTGACAACTTACAAATATTCCTAAAAGAAATATTAATAATAATACTTTTTTCATAATCCTAGTTCTAATTGATTTAACATTTGCATACCAATGTGCTTTGGTTCTGCTTTGGTTATTCCCGTAACCACAGTGTATTGTTTTGATTTATCACTAAATCTATAATCATTAAGAACAAAGTTCCAATAGATATTCCATAGAAGATTCATTTCTGTTTTTGAAATATAACCTAATTTGAAGTATTTATTCTTAATAGAAGATAAGTTATCTAATTGCACCAAACGAAGATGCTTCTTCATTTCCACACATAAACAGGCGCTTAACATTGATGTTACTTTAATACCTGTATAACCTTGTTGTTGTAATACTGTAGCTGTTTTCATAATTTTGCTTTAGTTTAGTTTTAAAAATAACCGACTATAACGGTTTAATAAGGATATTATCCACCTTAAGTTTTGAATTTCACTATTTATAAGATTTACTTACAATGAAGCTTTCAAAGTTTCACGGAATATAACTATCATATTCGTTATATTGCGACTCATAAATATATTATACTTTATTCTTTTTAATCTTTTTAGTAGTAATAATTATATTTTTATCAATACTATTATCCTCTAAAGACTTTGTTTTTGCTTTAGGTTTTCTTGGTTTATATTTTCTTTTTGCTTTTGCAACAACATTGTCTTCTGATACATAAGGATCCAATGGTGATTTATGCTCTACTTTATTTTCTTTAATAGTTGTATGGTCTGGCACATATACATTTAGCATAACTACTAAGAAAATTGCTAGTATTATTATAATTGTAATCATAATTTATTTATTTAATTGTTTTTATTTCTTTTTAAATTGTTCAAACCATTCTTTCATTTCTTTTTTATCAATATCATTATTACAAGAAGATTCAAACAAAATTTCTAACACTTCTTCCTCACTATACATTCTTTTAGCTTGCCATTTAACACCACTAATAAACAACATTCTGTCTACTTGTCTATCTACTCCTGGGTATAATCTTTCAGCAGCTTCTTCAAGTGTTTCTTGTTTGTCAAAATCAATAAACTCGTAAGCACTACTTCTTCCTTCCATTACTTCTTTTGTAGTTAGTACTTTAGATTCATGTTTGAACTCCTTAATCTTTTCATCAAACTCATCAATGTTTTTATTGATTAATTCAACGTGTTCTTTCGGAAGATAACCATAATCAACACCAGTGGCATCAACACACCTATCGCATTGCTCTAAACATTTATCATCATAATCAACTTCATCACCACAATAGAAATTCTTTTTAGGTTCTTCTTTTGGAATTATTATTTTGTAAAATATCTTATTAGATAATTTGTAATACACATCGTCTTTATACATTCCGTGTTCAGCCTTATCAACCTCAACACTCTCACAACCTGGATTTTTAACAAACCATTCTAAAAATTCATCATCAATAGCTTGTACACCATCTTTCATTAAGTCTTGATCTGTTGTTAGGATGATTTTTTTACACCAATGAGAAAGACATATATTTTTTTCACAAATTATATCTTCACATTTACCAATTTTATCAGTAAGTGCTACAAAAAACCAATCTCCTTCTTTAATTTCTTCATCAGAAGTGATATAGATGTTTTTACATCTTTTATCTATAGTTAGATTTTTGAGTAATGTAAATTCTTTACCAGATGATATTAACTTACTTGATTTTTCTGTTAATAATATATGTATGTTTTTCATTACCATCTTGTTTCTTTAGGACAATTCCTTGAAATTTCTTTTAATTCATTTGCCAACCAAATGATAAAGTTTTCTATTCTATTTCTTAAATTATTCATAATATTTAATTGTTTAGTTTATATTTATTTTAGCACCCTTCATTATAGCCTTGCAAGTTAGCCCTCGCTGCTTACTTAATGATTAAGGTCACGTAGTTAAGTAGGAGACCGCTAGGGAATATTATTACTCTTTCTTTTAACTACTTGCTGAGAACTCATTTGTGTTGTAGTGATTATACATCATATCAGTTATCATTTTGAATTATAAATAATTCAATCTGCTTTACACTCTCCATATATTCCTTTCTCAAGGGAACAACACATCTACCATTACTGATAGTATCTTTATGTACTAACTCATATTGAGCAGGCCTTGGGAGATTTCGAGTCTCTAATATCTGTACAAAGGTATTCAATGTTTAACCTGTTTATTATAAAATCACACATCTTTCAAGATAGGAAATCACATTTGTCGTGCTAACAATTTAATGTCTGATTCATACTCAACAAACATAACACTTCTTGTAGCATTGTAGCCTTCGATAACTGCTCCACATCCACTTCAATTTTAAGCCTTATATGAAGTAATTTAGTAATGTAGGATTGCCACTTGTTTGTCTTTCTATGTGTGATTTAATTTCTTTAATTCAATCACATCTCATATAAGCTTATTGCCAATTATCACTAAAGGTATGTGATTATATGAGATATGTTGTAATTCAGTAGTTTTCTAACTTTACTGAGGTTATAGTTATTTTTTACTTAATTCTTCTTGCGTAGAAAATATAGAAATAATAATTGTCGCTAATACTAACAATGTTTGGATAAAATACCCAAACCAGTTATATTGTTCAAAAATAAATGCTTGACCCAATGTCAGTATTCCTTCTATAAATATTAAGACTAATAATCCTAATATTACTCCTAAAATGTATTTTAATGTTTTCATAATTTTTGTTTTAGTAATTTATGTTTTACACCTAAAACTATACTTAACAATCGGTTGAACATATCAACTTGTATTGTATAGAAACTGGTGCACTTAACATTAGTTATTGAGTTTTTTATTAAGCAGATTGTTAGTCATAATATGATTGCACATTAACTATCTATCCACGATGGGTATATAATAGTTATTTACACATTACTATTCTCATTTATTTCTATTAGCTGAGAATACTCATTTGCACATACATTCAACCATTACTATCTAGTGCGTCAAGTAATTGTACTATAAAAGACTCATAAAAGAGCCCATTATTATTCTGATAATTTATCTGTTATTAAGAATAACATACTTGATACAAATCCTCCAATAAAGCAATACAATATTAAATTTTGTGTTAAGTCTGATAAATTAAATGATAGATATAATCCATAAGATAAAAATAATATACCTATTAATGCGAATGCTAATGATAATTTTTTCATAATGTTTAATTGTTAATTGTTTTTTATTGATTAAAATATGCTTGAAAATGTATAAATTATCATTGCAATAATAGCTAATGATATTAGTGATTTGATTATAAATGTCTTCATAAAATGCTATAGTATAATTATAATTGTTATGATAAAATTGTTGTGTGAATTGTTGGATGTGTGTGTTATGATATAGTCAATCACTCACTATCGATAAGATGTCACACAAAGATAATATCTTCGGACGAATGTGGATAGATTGGATATCTGTTGACAAAAAAAGACGTCTGAAACTCAAGTGTGTGTTGAAAGTTGAAAAGAAAACCCTCTTTCGAGGGCTATCTATTGCTAATTACGATTGTTAAACATCTGCCTCTGCAACTTTAAGTTCAGGTTGAACTGCAGTTGATGCTGGCAATGTATCCAATGTAATAAACTGACGGTGAAGACTTGCGTGTTTATCCGCAGGACACAACCTTACTTGGCTGAAACGACCTAATGGTTGTTCAGTAGTAGGATTGATATCTTCCTCTTGGTCTTCGTAAAACGGTGTTTCACTAAAGGCTCTGTAAGGTTTGATTGTACCGCTATTAACCTGTTTTATTACAGAGTTAATAGTTTTATCAACCAATTCTTCAGAGTTACCTTTAATCCACACCATAGATTTTTCTTCTGCAACAAACAATGTTGTAGGATTCAAAACCTCGTCAATGATTTCAACACAAGCCGATACTATCGTTCTTGGTTGTCCATTAACGATTGTGTCTTTTGACCATACAGTTTGGTCGTCTTTGATAAATCTTTTAGCGTTCATAACGTTTAGAGTATTGTGACGACAGTGCTGATTCATAGCTACGTGTCATCTGATTAGACATCTACAGGACAACTCCATACATTGCAGTACGGGTATATCCCAAAATTTTGAAGAAGTCGGGGTATGATCTTGGCTTAGCAAGCGCACTCATTAATAATTAAAATTTTAAAAAACTTTTCAAAAAATTTTTCCAAAAAAATTAGGAAATGTCAAATATATTTATTATCTTTACATAAATAATAAAACTATGATTAAACAAACAATAAAGATTCCTATATATCAAGGAACTTTAACTATAATATTTGATAAAGATTTGTCATATGTACAGGAAAAATACAAGACTATAAAGCTAGATAACTACGGAGCTGTATTTTTATCTAATGAAAAACATTTTAGAAAATATATAGTAGCTTTTGAAACTGAAGACTTAGGAACTATAGCACATGAAGTTACTCATATCAAAAATCAGATATTTAAAGATTGTATGATGGAATTAGATGTTGATAATGATGAAGCAGAAGCGTATTTAGTTGGATGGTTGTATAGAGAAATACATAAAGTGCTATTACGTAATACAAATATTTGAAAATAAGTGACAAAAAATTAGGATATGTCAAATATTAATTGTATCTTTGTAGCTCAGTAAAATAAAATGCAACTTATTTAGGATATTGTTGCTCCACTATAACACTAATGGGCAATTAGATGTGGAGATCACGGGTTTTGCGAGGTATGACGACTTCAATAACACTGGTAAGCCAAGATTTTCTAAGGAATTACGATTCTTTGGGAAACCTCGCTACGCTTAATAAGTAATGATAAATATATATAACTATAGTAGATATAGTTATTAGCTAACTCCTATGTAGTAAATCTATGTATGGAGTTTTTTTTTGCTTTTTTTTAAAAATAAATCACTTTTTATTAGGATATGTCAAATATTATTATTATCTTTGTATAAATAAATTAAAGAGTATGAGTTTTAGAGAAGGTACTATAAAAGAATATGAAGGACCAGATCCTTATAAAGGAATATTAGATTTTGAAATATTAAACCAACAAGAAGATTACTTAGAGAGAGTTAAAACTCCAGGAACATTAGAATATAAACTTAATGAGAAATATAAACATATGACATTATATGAGTTCCTTATGTATACTGGATTAAAAGATAATAAAATAGAATCAACATGGCAGAAATAGTAATATGTAATGAATCAGCACCTTACTTTAAAGCTGAAGTAATAGTAAGAGACACAGATCCAGTAGGGTTTCAAACCTGGGCTGCTAAAATGGAACAATGCAAGTATATAGCTTATCTTGCAGATGGTACAACTATAGATGTGCAAATGTTTATAGATATGAATGATGTTTTCGATAATGGGTCTTATACTAACTTTTTATTGAATAGATACAATGAGTTATGAAGATTGGATTAAAACTGAAAAACTAATTAAAGAGTTAACACAAGAAATGACTAGTCAGTTTAGGTTAGGAAACTTTAAAGAGTCTCAAGATATTTACAATAAGATTATAGAGATAAAAGACGAAGAATTAAATAAAACTAAATTTATTAAAAAATAAATACGATTTTATTAGGATATGTCAAAAACATTTTGTACCTTTGTATAAATAAATAAAAAAATGGGAGAATATATATATAATAGAATAAGACAAGATTTGATTTCAAATCAAAAAGATTTACTTAACATGCAACATTATTATACGCATAAGCACAGAAGTAATGATAGATTATTAGATATTAATGTAGCTATATTTAAAGACACTAGAGATACTAATATAGTTCAGATATATGTAGCAGATAAGAATTTTAAAGTAAGAGAAAGATTAGTGCTTACGGATAGTAGTGTTTTAATAGACACAGATGTAATAATTAAAAGATATAATTAGAATGAAAGATTTAAGAATACAGGGAGAAACAGTATTAGACATGCCAACAAAAAATGGCGTATTAAACGAAGAGAATGTTAATTTTGCACAAAGAACAGTATTGTTTGATGCACTAAGAAGTCATAAAGATTTAGTTAAATACAAGCAAGGGTATCCATTAGATGAAGTATCTAACGTATCGTTTAAGGCAGACTTTATGATACTAAGTATAGATAGATATATGGAACTGTTAGTAATGTCTGGAGAGTCTAAATATAAAACTTTTAAGGCATAATGGAATCGTATAAATCATCACAAAGAAAGTTTAAACTTCAAGAAAAGAAGAAAGTTAAACAACATCTTAAAGAGTTTTACAAAGGACTTGGCAATATGGAGGCAATAGCTGTAGACCTTAGAAAACTGGATGTTATTTTTACAGAAGATAATTTACAAGAATATGTGACTCCGTTATTAGGAAGAGATTTAGATTCAATGGAGAAGTTTGTCTTGTTAGGGAAGTTAAATTATAAACAAGAATTAGATGAAGCACGAGATAACATTAAGTAATATATATAATTACATATCAGGTAATGCTAATATGATATTAGATAAAGCAGGATTAGTATCTCAAGCATTTAAAGAACAAATAGCGTTTAGGCATTTTAAATGTAAAGATGATTGTGTTAAGGCTGGTGAATGCCAACACTGTGGATGTAAACTTCCAGGCAGATTCTTTACAACTAAGAGTTGTAATAATGGTCAAAGATTCCCAGATTTAATGGAAGATGATAAATGGGAACAATATAAAAAAGATAATAAAATTGAATAACACATACGAAATACCAGGAACAGGAATAAAAGAAATACTAGATAAGGTAGATAGGTTTGTAACAAATATGGAAACATTTAGAAAAGAACATTCTAACTACGATTATAAAATAGTATTAAATAATAATAACAATGACTTATGGTCAGCTAAAATTAAAATAACAAATGGAAAGCAAGAAGGTAACGGAATACCTGATAGCGCTATCTAATCACCTTCACTACTATAATGTATTATCTCCGTTTCCGGTGTTTGATACAGAATATATTAAAGACTTAGACAACAAAATTAGGGAGATTAAGGAGAATAAATTAAAAGACTACGACAGCGAACCTGTAGTAGCTTGTAAGCACTGTAATAGTTTGCATATTGTAGTAGATGAAATTGATAACAATGTATGTTTTAGATGTGGATCAGTGAATGATTTACGAGATTTTAAAAACATATATGAATACAATGATTACGTACAAAAAAGAAAAAATGATTAATGTTAAAGAGGCTAATTTAAATGTTAAGTTAAAAGATTTATTTCTTAAATGGTTAGATGTTACAAGCAGCTTTCACAAACTTAACAATCAGCAGCAGCAGGTATTGTCATTACTTTTATATTATCATTATCAATATAAGAAAGAAATAACTAACAATAAGATATTATGGAAAGTTATATTTGATTATGATACTAAAATAAAGATAATGGACGACGCTTTGTTTGAAGGAAAAAAAATGAATAGTAATGGTCTTCATAACATACTTACAACTCTTAGAAAAAAAGGAGTTATAGTTGATGGAGAAATATCTAAAAAGTTTATTCCTGAATTGACAAACAATTGTAAAAACTTTAAAATTATATTTAATTTTAATATAGTAGATAATGAATAAAGTAGATAGTGATAAGGTTAAACTATTAATGCATAAAATTGGTTTAAAACATCATCTACAAGACAGTGTTATAAATAAAATAGTAAATTCACCATATAGGTTTGCAAGAGAAACTATAGTGAATATAAAATTAGATGGGATAGAAGATGAAGTTGAATTTAATAAATTAAAAACAAATTTTATCTTCGCGCATCTAGGAAAATTATATACTACATACAATGTATATAAAAAGCTTTTAAAGCAAAAAGATAAGTTAAAAGAATATCATAATTTAAAACAAAATAAGAATGAGATTGAGTAAAGAAGAGGTTGGAGAAATTATAGTTGACTTTCCGTTGCAACCATTATTTAATAAAGTTATTATAACATTAAATAATTTAGAAGAAGATGGGGAATTAGTATTGTCAGAAAACGTGTTATCGGATAGGCAATTTATCGTTGCTGGTGGATTCACATTTAAAGATATAACTGTTGGTCCTGGAGATGAAGTGCTTATTGATTTAGAAAAAATGATGGCACCAGTAAAAACAGAAACAAATAATGCATATGAAATGAAAATGCAAATTAAGGTAGATCCAATTGAGATTGGACTTAATACTTTCGCAATAATTGAAGATAGATTTATTAAAGCAAAAATTTTAAAATAATGGGAGATATGCAACAAGTAGTTAATATAATAGATCAGGCATTAAATATGGCTTCATCAAAAGGAGTATTTGGATTGAAAGATGCTGCAGTAGTTAGTCAGGCGTTAGATCTTTTAAAAGCTCATTTTGAGCCAGTTAAAGAACCAGAAGTTCTTGAAGCTGAGCCAATTACTAAAGATAAATAATGAAATTATTTACAATGGTAGATTTCTCGCTCCAGGTTTCAGAAGAAGCTTGGGGCGTTTTGCCATTTAAGGCAATACTAAAAAGAGATAAATCTAGACAAAAAGAAACAGCATTTAAAGAGATGTTATTTATATATTATTATTCAGACATTAGGTCTGACTATGTAGATATGACAAACAATGAAGTTAGATGTAAAGAGATAATAAAAGATATTGGTTTAGACGCTGATTGGAAAATAGACAACGTAATTAGTGAAGCTATTAAGTTTTATGAAAAAATGTCTATTAGTCCAATAGCTAAACTATACAAGAGCTCATTGAAGTCTGCTGATGATATATCAGATTACCTTCTAAAAACAAATGAATTACTTGATGAAAGAACTAGTAGTGGCGGAACGGTAACAACGCTTCCAATGATTGTAGCTGCTAATAAAGGAATACCAGATATTATGCGTAATCTTAAAGCTGCTTATAAAGAAGTTTTAAGCGAACAAAAAGAAATGGACGGAAGAAATAAAGGGAGTAGAACACTTAACGCATTTGAAGATGGACTTAACTACGAATAAGGAGATATATTTTAAAGATGAAGCTAGAAAACTATTATTTAGCGGAGTATCAAAGATGGAGCAAGCAGTTGCTTCCACAATGGGCCCCAAAGGTAAGACGGTGATTATATCAAATCAATATGGAGACCCAGAAATAACTAAAGACGGAGTTAAAGTAGCTAGAGAGATTTATTTTAGAAATGCTATAGAGAATATTGGAGCTAAAATAGTGAAAGAAGTTGCTGAATTACAAGTTGATTTAGCTGGAGATGGAACTACAACAGCTATAGTATTAGCTAATGCTTTTATACAAAACCTTAAAGACTTTGATTCAAATGAAATAAACAAAGCTTTTGATGAGATTATACCTAAAGTAATTGAGCAACTAAAACTAGGTTCAAAAAAATTAGAGCATAAAGACATTAAATACCTTGCTAGCATATCAGCTAATAACGATATACATATTGGAGAAATTATACAACAAGCTTATAATCACGCAAGTATAATTAAAGTAGAAGAAAGTAATGACAATGAAGACTCTTTAGAGTTAATAGATGGTATGTCGTTACCAGTATCTTACTTTTCAAAACACTTTATAAACACAAATAAAAAAGCTGAATGTAATTTTGAAGACCCATATGTTTTATTAATAGATGGTAAGTTAGAAAATCTTAAATCATTTGAAACTCCAATTAAGCAAATAGCAGAAAACAATGAGTCCTTGTTAATTATTACAGAAGGTTTATCTGAAAATTTACTAAGATTACTTGAATCGAATGTATTAAGTGGATCACTTAAGTTATGTGTTATCAAAGCGCCTGGATTTTCTCAATATAGAAAAGATTTACTTAGTGATATTGCCGACTTTACTGGAGCTGATCTAATAAGCAATCTTACTAAGCAGTATAGTCTAACATCATTTGGTAGATTAAAGTCTTTAAAAGTAACTAAAAATAATAGCATACTAGTTAAACATAGCGATGTTGATATTAAAGAATACATAGACGACTTAAAGGCTTTGTCAAAACTTAAAGAACTAACTAAGCAAGATAAGGAATTAATAGAACAAAGAGTAACAAATCTTACTGGCAAGATATCTATAATTAAAGTTGGAGGAATTTCTGAAATAGAAATGAAAGAGCGTAAGGATAGATATGATGACGCAGTCCTGGCAACAGCTTGTGCGTTAGAAGAAGGTATCGTCCAAGGAGGTGGAGTTGCTTTGTATAATACAAATCAAGTAGTGGTTAAAACAATTAAAAATTTATCACATAACTCAGTAGAGTTGGGAATTTTGATGAGTTTAAATAAACCTATTGAAATAATTGGAGTTCCAGCTTTGACTAATATGTTTGAAAAGAATATAATTGATCCACTTAAAGTTACTAGATGTGCATTAGAAAATGCGGTATCTGTAGCTAAAACAATACTATCAACAGATACTGTTGTGTTGAACGAACGCCAATGGACTTAAATAGACTTAATGATTATCAAACACCTATATCGTATTATAGGAAGATGCTTGATAATAAAGAAATTCCAAAAGAAGTATATGACCAGCTGTTAGAATACATATCAAGCGTCAAGTTTATACAAAATCTTATAACTTCTGAAGAAGAAAGAGGGTTCTGTAAAGATAAGCCAAGAGAAGATGAATTCTATAAAGATGGCAGAGTTAGTGTTGATTTAACTAATCCTCACATATTAGAGGATATGGATTACTTCAGACAACCAGCTATATTTTTTGAGAAAAATGGAAGGTATACTAATATACCAAGAAATTCAAATCCAAAATCAGAGTATGCTCAGTTTTGGAAAGATGAATTATATAAATGGAAACACGGTGTTGTCAGGGAATCCGACGGAGAATGGATTCCTGGAACATTGTATTTCTACTGGAACTATAGCCCAATATGGTTAGTAGAAACAGTTGGTTTAAAATCAGAAAACAAGAAGACTAAAGGTGAGCGTGTAAAGAAATTTGCAAAAGCTTGGCTCGGAGACTATCTATATTTTCACTACACACAACAAGCAAAAGATAATGGTCAACACGGTAAAGTCCTCAAAACTAGGGGAATTGGTTTTAGTTTTAAAAATGCTTCTGAGTCTCCTCGTAATATGTATGTATATCCAGGTTCAGGTAATCCTAACTTTCATCTGGCATCAGATAAAACGTTTCTTTCAGGTGATAAAGGAATCTGGGGTAAGATTCTCGATACGTTAGACTGGATTGGAGAACATACTCCTTTAGCAAAGAATAGAATTGTCGATGGTAAAAAGGCTATGGAATTACAGCTTGGCTATCTAGACGAATATGGTTCTCGTAAGGGTAATTTATCATCTATATTTGGTATATCATTAAAAGATAATCCAGACAAGGCTAGGGGTATTAGGGGCCCTTTAATTCATTACGAAGAAGACGGTCTATTTAATAATCTTGAAAAAGCTTGGAACGTAAATAGAAAAGCGGTTGAGGATGGTGATGTTGCATTTGGATTTATGCTTGCTGGTGGTACTGGCGGTACAATGGGAGCATCATTTGCTGGTTCTGAAAAGTTGTTCTATAAGCCAGGTGCTTATAACATATATGCATTAAAGAATGTCTTTGATAAAAATACTAATGGAGAAAGTTTATGTTCTTTCTTTTGGGGAGCTTATTTAAATCGTAATGGATGTTATGATAGTGTAAATGGAGAGCCTGATGTAATAAAAGCATTGGTAGAGATACTAATAGATAGATTTGATGTAAAATATAGTTCATCGGAATCTAGCGCTATTACACAGAAGAAAGCTGAAGAGCCTATCACTCCACAAGAAGCTGTAATGAGAACTGAAGGAACTATGTTTCCTGTAGCTGACTTAAAAGAGTACCTTGAAAGTATAGCTCCAAAACAAGAGTCATTTTTAGCTGAACATTATGTTGGAGAATTGTTATTAAACAACATAGGTGAAGTTGAGTGGAAACCTAATTCAGATTTAAGTCCATTAAGAGCATATGACTCTTCTGATAATAATAGAACTGGTTGTCTTGAAATATTTGAAATGCCTAGAAAAAATGCTCAAGGAGATATTCAAAGAGGTAGATATATAGCAGGGATTGACCCTATTGATTCTGATACAGGGGGTTCGTTATTTAGTATTCATATAATGGATTTATTTACAGATAGGATAGTGGCTGAATATTCTGGTAGACCTAGATTAGCTAATGAAGCCTATGAAATAGCATTAAGATGTTTAAAGTTTTATAACGCAGAAGCAAACTATGAATCAAATTTAAAAGGATTGTTTAGTTATTTTGACAGTAAGAACTGTTTACATTACTTAGCAGATGTTCCTCAAATATTAAAAGATATGGATATGGTTAAAGCGACTAATCTATATGGAAATAAAGCTAAAGGAACTCACGCTAATGCTAAAATTAATAGCTGGGGAAGAATGCTACAAGCTGAATGGATGAAAAGCAAAGCTCACGGAGATGATGAAGATGAAAGGTTAAATATGCATAGGCTTAGAAGTATTCCTTATGTAGAAGAATGTATAGCCTGGAATAGTGATGGTAACTTTGATAGAGTGTCTGCTGCTGGAATGTTATTTATCTTAAGAGAAGATAGGGTTAAAAGAACTGCTGTTGCTAAAGGCAATCAAGATAAGAAAATAACTAATGCGTCTGCAGATAACTTTTTCAACAAGAATTACAAGCCTATACAAAACAACAATTGGCAATAAAATGCTATTACTTAATATAGAAAAAAGTAAAATAATATGATATTTATATCGATAACTATTTTATAATTCGTATATTTGCTAGTTAGCAATATAAATATAATTTAATATACAAAATATGGAAGGTCCAAGAATTAATAATCTAGTACTGCCAAGACAAAGATTACCTTATAATAAAAAGGATAAACAATGGAGAGAGGATAATGTAAACTACGGAGACAGACATTCTTTTTATAATAATGAAAGAGTTAGAAAGAGCTTACAGAATAAGATTATAAACTTAAACCTATATAACGGAGTTGTAGATATTAGAGATTTAACTAACGTAGTTAATCCTAATCAAATAGACGCTAGTTTTGTTCCAGACAATTTACCTCATCACCCAATAATGGTTCCTAAAATAGATCTATTAGTTGGTGAAGAAATTAAACGTAGATTCGACTGGTCTTGTATTGTTACAAATCCTGATGCAATAACTATGAAGGAAGAAGATAAGAAGAAATTCTTATTTCAAAAACTTAGTGAAATGTATAGCGGAAATTATACTGATAAAGAATTAGAGCAAAAGCTTAAAGATCTTGAAAAGTATATGAAATACAATTGGCAAGATCTTCGTGAGAAGATGGCTAATCAAATATTAAAACACTACACCCAAGAACAAAGATTTGATAAAACATTCTCCGAAGGATTTAAAGATGCTTTAATATTTGGAGAAGAAATATATCAGTGTGATATAGTTAATGATGAACCAGTGATGTTTAAATTAAACTCATTGAAAGTTCACTCCGTTAAATCTGGTAATTCAGATAGAATAGAGGATTCATCTATTATAATTATACAAGACCACTGGTCTCCTAATAAAATTATAGATGTATATCACGACGAATTAAAGCCTGAAGACATAGACTATATTATGGAATATAGTACAACATCTTCTAAAGGTTCTTATTCAGATGATCAGAATAATCACGTATTACTTAGAGATGCATTGAATACAGGTGTTGAGGGGATGTATGATACTATCTTCAACTTAGCGGAGTTAAATGGTCACTTCTTTGGTTCTAATTATACAGATGATACTGGTAATATCAGAGTATTTAAATTGTTTTGGAAATCTATTAAACTTATAAAACAAGTTAAGTATTATGATGAAATGGGTGAAGAGCAATATAAAATTGCTTCTGAAGAATACATAGCTGATAAAGACAGAGGGGAAGAAATTAAAAGTATGTGGGTTAATGAGTTTTGGGAAGGTGTAAAAATAGGTAAAGATATTTATTTAAACATCAGACCTCGTAAAATTCAATATAACAAAATATACAATCCTTCTTATTGTCACGCAGGTATTATTGGTCAGATATATAATACTAATCAATCTAAAGCAGTGTCATTAGTTGATAGATGTAAAAACTATCAATATATGTATGATGTTATTTGGGATAGATTAAATAAAGCTATTGCAACTAATTACGGTAAAATATTTGAATTAGATATAGCTAAGATACCTGAAAACTGGGAAGTTGAAAAATGGATGCACTTTGCTGTCGTTAATAAGATAGCAGTAATAGATTCATTTAAAGAGGGTAATCAAGGGGCTTCGACTGGTAAATTAGCTGGGTCAATGAATACTCAAGGCGGACGTGTTATGGATATGGAGACTGGTTCTTATATTCAACAACACATACAGTTACTTGAATTCATTAAGATGGAAATGGGTGAGATTGCAGGAGTATCTGCTCAACGTCAAGGTCAAATAGAAAATAGAGAGACCGTTGGTGGTGTAGAAAGATCTGTAAATCAATCATCACATATTACTGAATACTGGTTTATGCAGCACGAGCAATGTAAGATAAGAGTACTAGAGTGCTTCTTAGAAACGGCTAAAGTTGCTTTAAAAGGTAAAAATCTTAAAGTTCAGAACATACTTGATGATCAATCAATTGAGATATTAAATATAGATGGAGAAACTTTTTCTGACAATGATTATGGATTAGTTATAACTTCTAGTTCTAAAACAGCTGAGTTAGAGCAAATGATAAAATCAAATGCTCAAGCATTTATTCAAAATGGTGGATCATTATCTACTATAATGGATATATACTTTAGCCCTTCATTATCAGATATGAGAAGAAGATTAGAGGATGGTGAAGAACAAATGCATCAAAGACAATCAGAAGCTTCTCAACAAGCTAATGAAACTCAACAAGCAGCAAATCAAGCGGCTCAACAATTAGAGATGCAAAAACTTCAATTAGAAGATACTATATCTCAAAGAGAAGATGCAACTAAGCGATATGTAGCTGAACTTACTAAAGCTGTAGGGGATACAGATACTGTTGATTCTGAAGATGGAATTGAAAGTCCACTAGAAAGAGATAAGTTTAATTTAGATATAGAGAAAGCAAAAGCTGATCAAATTGCTAAAATGAAGTCATTAGATCAGGATATGGTTAAGCATAATGATCAAATGAAAGCTAAAACAGTTGATCAATCTATAGCTAGGATTAAAAAGAAATCAGTATAAAAAGCAATAAAATGCTATTACGTAATATAAAATAATTAAAAATAAATTAACTTTTTATTGTATTTAATATATAAAAAGATTATATTTGTACTTTATAAATTAAAAGGGGAGAATAATGAAAGTAAACGATGAATCAATGGATATCTTCGGTTCTGGAATGGAATTGAATTTAGACTATAATAATTATGAAGAAAATTTCGACGACGAGCCAGCAGATAGTAGTATCGAAGGTGAAGAAGGCGAAATAAATAATAACCCTATCGAGGAAGAAAATCCAGAGAGCGTAGGTGGGGAAGAAGACGAAAATAACGAAGAGGATGAATCCGATGTAGATTCTTCTCCCAACCTGTATTCTTCCATCTCAAACGTTCTATTTGAACAAGGAATCATTCCTTCGTTAGAGTCTTCTGAAAATATTAAGACTTCTGAAGATTTTGTAGGAGCTCTTAAAAAAGAAATTGATCTGCAGGCAGAGCAAAGACTTGAAGAGTATTTACAGAACTTAGACCTTAATAAGATTGCTGTATCTAGAAGAACTCAATTAGAGTTGTCTAATATAGATGAGGATTATCTAAAAGATAATCTTGATGTAGCTAAGGATATTATTTTTAGAGATTATATCAATCAAGGTCTTTCAGAAGAAAGAGCTACAAAATTACTAAGGAAGACAATTGATTTAGGCGAGGACATGGTTATTGAAGATGCTCTTGAATCAGCTCAAAGTTTAAAGGAATTTGAAGCTAGATCAGAACAACAAGAAAGAGTCAGATATACACAACAATTAGCCGATCAAGCTGCAGAACAAGAAAGTATTAATAACGCAATTAAAAATACTATATATAGTTCTAAAGAAGTCATCACTGGTCTACCAAATACTAAAGCTCTACAGGATAGAGTTTTTAAAAGTATGACAGAAGTTGTTTCTAAAAATCCAACTACTGGCGAAATGCAAAATAAGTTTATGCAAAACAGAGCAGTCAATCCTATTGAGTTCGATACAAAGATGTATTACCTTTATGAATTAACAAATGGTTTTTCAGATTTATCAAGCATATCAAAAACAGTAACTTCTAAAGCTGTAAAAAATTTAGAAAAAGTGCTTAGAAAAACTAGATTCGAAGATAACGGGACTCCTGACTATCTTCAAGATCCACCAAGTTACGGCGGTATTGGTTCAGAACTTGTCTTCTAAACAAAAACAATATTAATAATTAAAACAAAAAAACTATGTCTTTAGGGAAGTTTGTAATGACCAAAGGTAAAGCTTGGTCTGGCTTGACGCTAAAAAATCACATCGGTGCTATCTTCGGATCTCAACCACAATTAGTATCACCGTTAACTACTGTGTTACTTCAAAGTTCAGGAATGAAAAACTTAGATACAACTTTGTCTTTATTCCCTGAGAAAGTATTAAATACTGCAGATGACTTCGTATGGAAAGTAGTTGGTTCTGACGAGAGAAATATTCCTCTTGTTGAAGCACGTGCTTTTGGTGCAGTTGTTGATACTAATACAGTAGGTGTTGGTATTGCTCGTAGTAAATTCGAATTGGTATTTGCTGAAAAATGGTTTACTGCAATGCACGTTATTGCTGGACCACGTCCAGATGTATATCAAATTAGAATTACTGATGAGCCATTTGAAGAAGGTTCAAATTATGTTTATCCTTGCGAAGCTTGGGGTGGTCAAGAATCACTAGCTGGTATTCCTGGAGACGAACTTTTACCTGGAAACAGATTCAGTATTGAGTCTGCTTACACAGAAGACGAGCTTTCCACAAGAGGTGCTGGTATTCAATTTACTTCTCCTTATTTAATGAGAAATTCAATCTCTACACTTCGTATGGAACATAAAGTTTCTGGAGCCATGATTGATGTTAAAGTAGAGCCAGTATATTTTGCAGGTATCGAAACTCGTGACCCAAATACTGGAAAAGTACACAAATCAACAACTTGGATGCAAGAGGTTTACTGGCAGTTTGAAAAAGCATTGTCACGTATTAAATCTCGTACCATTATGTTTGGAAAAACTAACCGTGATGAAAATGGTCGTTTCTTGAACAAAGGAGCTTCTAATATTGAAATCAAAGCTGGTTCTGGTATCCGTGAGCAAATGGAAGTATCTAATACTATTTCTTACAATAGATTCTCAATGCGTCTTTTAGAAGATGTTCTTTCTGAATTATCAGAAGGTAAATTGGATTTTGACGAAAGAAAATTCATGTTGCGTACAGGTGAAAGAGGAGCTGCTCAATTCAATAGAGCTGCAACAGCTGCTGCTTCTGGATGGAAATCAATGTTTGATAACACCAACCAAAACGCAATTAAAGGAGTTGCTTCTAAATTCCATGATAATTCATTCCAAGGAGGATTTCAATTCACAGAATGGAGAGCTCCTAATAACATTCATATTATGTTGGAAGTTGATCCAATGTACGATGATAAAGTTCGTAACAAAATTCTTCATCCAGATGGTGGGGTTGCTGAATCTTACAGATATGATATCTTGTATATCGGATCTATGGAAGAGCCAAATATCCAAAAAATCAAAGTACGTGGTGATGATGAGTTAAGAGGTTATATGGCAGGTATTCGTGATCCATTCTCTGGACGTAGAGGTGGTATCATGCAGTTGATGGAAGATTCAGCTACAATGACTGCTATGTGCGGAACAGGAGCGATGGTAAAAGATCCTTCTCGTACAGCTTCATTGATTCCTGCATTGTTAGGATAATATTAAATAATAGCTTATTGGGAGTGTGCTACAAATACACTCCCTTTTTTTTAAACTAAAGGGAGAATTATAATGGAAGTAAAAGAAAGTAAATTTACATTACCTGATACAACTATCACGGTAAAGTATATTAAAAGAAAAAAAGGTATGGCATCTAACGTTGGTGAAGATCACGTTATATCTGGAGGGATGCTTAATGGTTCAGTGAAGAAATTTCAAGCTCCATTACTAAAAAACAATTCTATAGCCAATGTATTGACTAAGGATGAAAAAGAATATTTAGAAGCTTTGACTGGATTAGATTTGTCGGTGTATGGAGATTTTTGGTATGATCACCAAGTATCATTATATAAAGACGATAATCTACTTAATTTAAATAATCCAATTGATTATATATCATACAAGATTCTTACATATTTAAAAAATGATATAGCTCCAACGTGGGCAGAAAGAAATTTAAAACAAACATATCAGTTTGTTATTACTTCTGCAGATGAAGAGTTAACAGAAAAGAAAATTGGATTCGATAATAAAAAAGAAGCTTTTAAACTTTATGGAAAAATCGAAGACGATAAAGATAAATTAATAAAAATTCTAGCAATACTAACTAACAAACCAATTTCAAAAGAAACTACATTGAAATGGGTTCAAGCTAAGGTAGAACAATTTATTGATGAAAAACCAGAATCATTTGTTTTGTTAATGAAAGATAAATCTTTAGAGACTAAATTCTTAATTAATGACGCAATTGAAAAAGGAATTATAATTAAGACAGGTAATAAGTATTCTACAAATGACGGTTTAGATCTATGTGAAAACAGTCAAATACCAACATTTGAAAACACTATTGCTTATATAGATAATCCAAAACACCAAGATGTTAGATCTTTTATAGAGGCTAAGCTGCTTGGTAATAAAAAATAATTATGACTACAACTGAGATAAAAAACGAATTTCAAATTCATTATAATGCAATTGCGACTATGTCTGCTCCAAACATTGATGATTATGAATTATCTGTTTATCTTACAAAAGCACAATTAGAATTAGTTAAAAATAATTATAATCCAGACGGAAATAAGTATAGAGAAGGGTTTGAGAATTCAGAAAAAAGAAGAGTTGATTTAAAAGAGCTTGTCAAAGATTACAAGTCTACACAAATTGTAACTTCAACATCAAAGATACATTCTGATTCAAAATTTTTCAAAATACCTAATGATGTCTTTCTTATTGTTTATGAAGACGCTAAAATATCAACAACAGATTGTTACAATAATAACATACTAAATGTTGTTGTAAAAACGCACGATGAGTTTACAATACAAATAAGTAATCCTTTTAAGAAACCAGATAGTTCAACTGTATGGAGAATGGATATAGCTAAGATAGGAGCTGATAGAGTTGTAGAGCTAATAAGTCCTTATACGATATCTGAATACCATTTAAGATATATAATGTATCCACCGCCAATAGTCCTGTCTAATCTAGCAACAACTTTTCCTGGTGAAGGATTAAGTATTGATGGAGTTACAGTTATGCAAACTTGCATATTGTCTGAAGAATTTCAAAGAGAAATTATAGACAGAGCGGTAGAATTAGCGTTAAGAGATTACAAACCTTCTGGACTAGAAACTAAAGTCCAGTTAGATCAAAGAAACGAATAATAATAAATAAAACATAAAATATGTACGGACCAAATCAAGTTGGTGAATTAATTATAGGTAATGCTGTAGCCACTGAAACTACTACAAAGACATTTATCGCCACTGCTTCTGACAAAGAAATTAAAGCTGTAAATAGTCAAGGAACAGCTATTGCTGACGGACTACCATTTAGTTATCTTCAAAAAACAAGTGGAGATTCTTCTAAAGGATTAGATTATGAATTTTCAGATGTAATTGATCCAGCCTTAGTTGAAAAAGTTACTCTTAAAGAGTATGCTGCTGAAGTTCAAAAACTAGTTACTGTTACAGTTGGTACAGCTACTGCTGCTACTACTTATGAAATTGAAGTTAGGTTGTATAATGACGGTGGTTCTTTATCTCCTGAAAACTTTGCAATCATTCAAGGATTTTACGTTACTGGTGTGTCTGCTGAAACTACAACAGCTATTAAAGACGGCTTATTGCTTTCTCTTCAAAAAAATCTTATTAAAAGAGGTAATTTTGAATTAACAGTTGTATCTACAGGAGCAGCTACATTTACTATCACTAGTAAAGTTCAAAAATTTGTTGCTGGTAAACTTATCGGAAAACAAATCGAATTTGATGTTCTTGGTAAATCTTTCTTAAATGCTTATGATACTACTCAGCCTGCTACAAATAGCGGACTAGTTGTACCAGTAGTTACTACTCAAGCTAGTCCTGGTTCAGGAACTGGTAAATTTGCTGTGAATTTTGAATGGTTTGTTAAAGGTATGAAATATGAAGTTTATCGTCAAACAGGATATCCTGCTGACTTTGGAACTCCGTATTATGCATCTCCAACAGGATTCTATAATACAATCCAAATTAAATATTACACAACAAGAAAAGAAACATCTGTTGAGCGTCAGTATAAAGTACTTACAATACTTGTAGATAAAGTAACTAACGTAGTTGCTAACAATGCTGCTACAAACACAGTTCTTGCAAATCTACGTACTTCTATAGGTACTAGAGCTGCTGTTCCAGCTGACTTAGCTGTAGTATAATAATAATTAAATAATACCTAAAAGGGAAGAAGAAAAAAATCTTCTTTCCTTTTTTTTTGCACAAATATGAAATACTCAAATAATAATTTAAATATAACGATATGGCGATAGTTATCGACAATTTTGAAATTATAGCAAATGGAAAACAACTAGCTATCGAAGTTCATACAGAACTTACATATAAAATTTCATCTATTTTAGTATGGACAACGATAGATTATAAAGATTACTCTTTAGCTATTGATTTATCATCTAAACTTTTAAAGGTAAATGAAAAAGAAACATTAATTATAAATGCTTCAGATGTGGGATTAACAATTTTTAAAGACATAGTATATATGGAAGTGGAAAGCACTTACGTAGATGTACCTGGATGTCAAGATTGTCAATCACCAGTTACGGGAGTTACTTATAATTTGACACCATATTATTACTGTCTGCTTAGTTTTCTTCTAGAATTAGAAATAACTAATTGTGTAGATTGTGATAAAAATAAATCTAACCAAATGGTAATAACTATCAATATGCTAATTGATAATATTATTAAAGCACTGCAAATAGGGTACTACACTCAAGCATCTCAAATGGTAACTAAGTTACAAAAACTTTGCACACTTACCCCTTGCACAGATTGCATACCAATAGATTGTACTACATGTAGCGGATATATACAAGCTTAATAAAGATGGCAGAAATAAATGAAAAAGGACACGTTTCAGTAATAATAGGTTCAGTTGAAAAAACATATAGAAAAGCCCGTTTAACAGGCAAACTAAATTCAAATGACCCTTATATACTAGAAGCTATATATAAGCTATTAGGAGCTTGCTATACATCTTTATCGCAACCTAATAGAAGAACATTAACTACTTTATATAATAGGATACTTACTACTTCTAAAAATACTTGTATGCCAATGGTTTTAGCTCAAGATATAAAAAGTCCAAAACCAGTATTTATACAAGCTGAGTTCTTAGATTGTAATACTTATCCAGTAAATCAAAAAGTATTTTATTGGCAAGAAGCTGATTATTATACTACAAATGCACAAGTTGTATTAAAAGTTGACGATAGCGGATTCTTAAAATCAAAACCTAGTGACACTCTTGTTAGTTTTAATGCAGGAAAAACCATACCGTATGCATTAATAGGAAGAATATGTTTTGCTATAACAGATACTAAATTAGAAACAACATTTGATATATTTAATTCATTAAATATAAATATTACAGATGGATTTACTGAAACATTTATAGACAGTATAAATACAACTTTATTTGTATCAAATAATATATATTCATATGGAGATATGTTTATAAAAATAAAAACACCATCAGTAAGTGGAGAAGGAATATATAATCAAATATTTAACGAAACATTTCAATAATGACAAATACAGCATTAAAAACACAAATAGATACTGATATAACAAATAAATCAGCAACAAAAAGTATAACTCCATTAAATGTAGGATCAAACACTAAGGCAATAGTTGATTATGTTGATCAAGAATCTAATTTAAAAGAAAATTTATCTAACAAATCAACAAACGTAACTACTGATGCAACAAGTAATACTAAATATCCAAGTGTTAAAGCAATAAAAGATTACGTAGATGCTAAATTGCCTTATAAAGTTTATACGGCTTTAATATCACAATCAGGAACAAGCGCACCAACACTTGTTGTTTTGCAGAACACATTGGGCGATACTATTACATCACTTTATAATGGTGTAGGAAATTATACTTTACAATTAGCCACTCTTAATTTATTTATCTATACAAAAACATTTATATTATTAAATAGTAGTTATAATTCTAATGCTTATTTAGGTATTGTTAGAGGTGATGATAACGAATTATTAGTAACCTCTGTTTATAGTGGAAGTAATAGTAATAACGTAATATCAGACGCTTCAATAGAAATCAGAGTATATAATTAATAAGATAAAAAATATATGTCAGACTATTCAAATATACCTTTAGGGTTAAAAACAACAACACAAATACCTTTAGATGTAAAAACATACATTCAAAATGAAGCTGCATTAAAAGACTTAGGTTTAAATAATAATTTAGCATTTACATATGTAAAGGGAAGTATTTTTTATTGTATAGAAGAAGGGACTAGATATGAATGGAGAGAAGTTATTGGTGGAGAAGTTGGATTAAGAACTACTAATTATACATACCCAAATAACATATCTTCATTTGGAATAACATATTCTAATAAAATATATAATTTTTTTAGATATTACGATACCAGCACATATTCAATGACTGATGTTGGTACTGGAGCTGGAGTATATAAAGATTCTACACTGTCTGGTTATAACACACAATTTAATTTAAAAAGTATTAAAGTTGAAAATGTAGGTACTGGTTTATCAATAGTTAAAGATGTTGTTGAAAATACAAATGATATTACAACAAGGGTTAGGAAAATAAAATCATCCACACTAAATGTAAATATAGTTGGAGATGATATTGTAATCGAAAATCCAGTTCAGACAGATACAAGTATTCCAAGGTTTATAGTTAACAAAGACTACATTGGAACAGAAGAATTAGGAACTATAGCAAAACCATTTAAAACAATAGAAGCTGGGTTACTGGCTTTTAAAGGAACTGGAACAAATGTAGCCCCACAATATACTGGATCAACAGTTTTTATACAAAGAGCATCAAGCGCCTATACATTTACAGGAAACATAAATTATAACAGAATTGTTTTTGAATTAGAAGCTGGAGCTATAATTAGTTCAGACCCATCAGTAGGTGATTACTTAATTGACTATGATGCAATGAGTGTATTAAACACAATAGATTCAACTATAATTTTAAATGAAGGCTCTAGAATAACCTTACTTAAAAAAGGATTTAGAAATAGAGGAACTAGTGGAATCTACAGTGCTTACAGTAAAATATTAAGAATAAAAGGACAAGGAACGATACTTAACTTTTCAGATACAATAGCATCTGCCTCGCTTAAATGTACTTTTGAATCTAACTATCCATCTGATATTGGATATGTTAATCCAAATGCAGCAAATTTTTATATAGAGAACATATCATTAATTTCATATAATTCTCCATTTGTGATGCAAGGCGGCTCGTCTGCGAATATATTTAAGAATGTAAATTTTGAATACTGTAGTCCTATATCATTATTTATGAATAGTGCAACTCCATTATTTGATTTAAAAGGAGGTAGTTTTGAATTGTATGATTCTGAATTATTAGTACAAGCAGATTCAGTTGCTGAAGTAGTTGAAAATATAATTTCGACAGAGGAAATAAATAGTTTTAATATTGCAATAACATTAAATAATACTAAGCTTTCAGGGGTTTGTGATAATTTTTTATACAATAAATCTGAAACACAATTAAACGATATATCTCTTGTAAAAGTTTCAGCTAATAATTTACAATTAAACCTGTTGTTTATAAAGACAGATACAACACTACCACAAACAGTGGATATGAGTTTTTGTTCTATAGGCGGAAATGTAAGCACATTGTTAAATGCTGAAGCTTTATTGGTAGGTAATTCAATAAATGAAATTGCCTCACAGGTTATTGCAACGCTTCCTACGTATTCTTCAAAAAATGCAGCGGTTTCTGATGGATTATCAAAGGGTAGTTTATTTATAAATCAAACAAATTTAACTGCAGGAACATTCGTGACTGGAGTAGAATATAAAATATTAACAATAGGAGATACAAACTTTACGTTAATAGGAGCTTCCGCAAATACAGTAGGATTGTATTTTACAGCAAGTGGCCCAGGCGTAGGAACTGGAACGGCTTCATTAATAAAAATAGACATAGTAATTTAAAATAAACACAAATGGCAGTAATAGAATGTAACGAAATAAATCAAAATATAAATGAACTTCTTATTGCTTTTCAAGATTGTAAAAAAATATTGAATTCAGATTTAAGAAAACTTGTAGATTTAGTTTCAGCTGTAAATACTTGTGCAAATGGAGGTCCTAATTATAATACATTAGTTACAAATATATACGAACCAATAGTAGATCAAGTTGTAAATTATCCTATAAATACATTTCATTCAATAACAATTATAGTTGTGTCTGGAACTATTGTTTATAATACATTTACATTTCCATCTGGAATGACGCAAAATATAGAGGTTACAACTTTAAATCAAACAGCATTATCGTTTACAGCAAAAGCTGGAAGCAAAGTGCTTGTAGAATATTTAATAGAAACAGTATAATGGCAAAAATAACAACTACATTATCACAATCTCCAGAAGGTGCAATTACACCAAACCTACAAGAAGTAACAACTGTTGGAGCAACAACAAATATACCTATTGAAGTAGATGTACTTCTAACGGGTACTGCGATAACAGGATTGTCTGAGGGCGGGATAGGTGGCTACTTTATGTCAAGTACAGGAACGGCTCTTTCAGCATATGCAAACAATGGATTACCTTTTGAAGCAAGAGCTGGAGTTGATGTTACAGGTAATATTGCAGAGTTTAAACTTACAGGAGGCGGTGGTGGAACTACTACCGTTGCAAGTATAGATACAAGTGGAATAATAACTGGCAGTTCTTTTATTAAAACTGGGGGCTTATCAACCCAATTCCTTATGGCTGATGGTAGTGTTACTACAGGGGGCGGAGGAGGAGCAATAACGGCTTCTAATGGTTTAACCAAAATAGGAGATGATATTCGGTTAGGAGGAACGCTAACTGAAAATACTACAATTAACAGTAGTACATTTACTGAAACGCGTAATGGTGCCACTACACCAAGCTTGAGTACGTTTGTTGTTAATAATACTTCAACAACAGGTGCTGGTAATGGTATTGTAGGAACTACTCGTTCAACAATGGGTTCTGGCGTTTACGGCTTCGCGATGATTGGTTCGCCATCAACAACTATAGGTGTAACAGGGGATGCTCAATATACAAGTGGAGTTGGGGTTAGAGGTATTGGTGGAGGTATAGGCGTTAAAGGTGAGTCAAGTAGTGTTGCAGCGGAATTTGAAAATAACGGTCCAATGAATGCTCTTGTATATCCAATAATACAGTTGAAAAAAAGCGCTGCCTCTGGCACTCCTGGAATTGGCTCTGGGACGGCAATAAATTTTCTTACTTCAACTGTAAATACAGGAACTCCAAAAAGAACTAATTTAATATCATCATATTGGAGCACAGTAACTGATGTGTCAAGAGTATCTGAACTTAGCATAAGTGGATTAGATAATGCAATAGAAAGTACTTTATTTACACTTAAAGGAACAGGTCAACTAAGACTAAATAAATATGGATCTGGAACATTCACTGGAACACCTGTTTATAGTTTACAATTAGATTCTTCTGGAAATATTATTGAAGGAACTGTAACATCAGCTAATAATTATTGGACAAAAACAGGAGATGATATTAAAAATAATAATATTGGTAATACTCAAATTCAAATACAACCTACAAAACAAGCTCAATTTTTAAATTCAGCAGGAACGCAAGTAGGTTTTATAGATGAAAATGGAACTTATAGAGCAGGTACAGCAACGCAATATGTAACAGTTGGATTATTAGGTGGCAATACTTGGATGTCTATGGTTAGATTACAAGCTAGTATGGGAGTTGTTTTAGGTAATCCTCAAGTAAGCCAAGCTTTCACAACAACATCTACTAATTACTTTGGATCATCATATATTGCAGGAAGCGGAGAGGTAGCTGCTGTAGCAAATGCAGAGCATTCATTTAATATTGGAAATGCACCTGGAGACGGTATTACTTCTGGCATCTTTAGAATTGGCAGAACAAGATTACAATCTACCGTTCCTGTTAAATACGCTACTAATTTAGTAGGTAGTTACGACAATAGAACGTTAGTAGATAAAGAGTATGTTGATGGATTATCTTTTTCAACATCGGACAAACAATTATTATATAATGATTCTTCTACTGGTATAATTGCTTTTGATGGATTATCTATAAATGTAGATACGACTAAGTTTAATGTAGGTGCGATAAAAGCGTGGTTTATAAATAACTACACAGACCCATTAAATCCTACAAAACAATACAAATCATTTCCAGCTACAACCGCTAATGTAGTTCCTAATATAGCTATCCAAAACGTATCTTATTTAGCAATAGATGTTAATGGAGTTTTACAATTTTCAGCAAGTCCTTTTGACAATTCATTACAAAGAGATTATTGTATGTTAGGAGTAATAGTCCACTCTAATAGAGTTATTGTAAATGCTGTAAATAACCAGCCTGTAGTAGCTATTGATAATGGAGCACAACTTTCAGATTTAATGGAGGCTATTGGGTTTTTTAATATTAGTGGAAATGTATTTTCTCCAAATGGAGCAAATTTAAATATTAATAAAAGTTTTGGACATGTATTTAAGCAAGGTACTAATTTTATAAATACAAACAAAGACCCACATACGTTACAATTACCTGCATTAGTAGCTCCAACAAATATAAGGTATAGGCTTCAAAACGGAACAGAATATACAAATACAGCAGTAATAGATCCAGAATTTTATGACAACGGAGGGGTAAGAACTTTGGTTCCTGGAAGTAAATACTCTATTCAAAGAATTTATGTATTTCAAAGTAACTTAATAAGAATTCAATATGGTCAAGCTGTGTATTCAAATATAGCTGAAGCTATACAGGCTATAGCTACTGAATCTTTTGTTGTAGAGCAAAATATATTAGAAAACGGATTATTTAGAGGTCTATTAATTTTAAAACATAATACAACAAATTTAACAGACACTTCTAGAGCGTTATTTATAGAGGCAAGTAAATTTGGCAGCGTAGTTGGTCTTGGCAGTTTATCGACAACTTCTTTGCAGCAGGCGTATAATAATTCAACAATTCCTTTAATAGTTACTAATGTAACGTTAGACGGATTTAGTGTTAAAAATGGAACTGGAAATGCTGATAATATTACTCCTATATATAAAGGTCAAAATACAGCAGGAACTAATACATTTCAAGTAAATGCAGATGGTGCGGTAACTGCTTTATCATTCATAAAATCAGGAGGTACATCAAGTCAGTTTCTTATGGCTGATGGTAGCACGTCAACAGGAGGAGGTGGAGATTTAGATTATATTTTAATGCAAACATTAAGAAATACTTATAACTATTAAAAATAAAAATTATGGCTTTAGTAAACGGTCAAATACCAATTTTAGCTAATGTAATTAATTCAGGAGTTGCTGTTTTAACAGGAACTACAATAGGAACATTAGGAAGTAACACTAACGGAGTTACAATATATACTGCAGGAGCGTATGGTGGAAGGATATATTCTTTAATCGCAAGCGCAGCTAATGCTGCAATAACAAATGTATTCATATACATTTTAAGAGGAGCAACAGTAGTTCCAATAGGATTAGTAGCGGTAGCTATTAATGCTGGTAATATAACAGGAACAAGAAATAATGATATGTTAGACGGGCTTAATCTTGTGGGAATGCCTTTAGATAATACTGGCAAAAGATATATTCCATTAATGCCAAATGATGTATTAAGATGCTCTACATTAGTAAGTTTAGCTGCTAATAGTTGTTATGTAACAGCGCACGGAGCTGATTATCAAGCAGTATAGTATGAGTGGAATACAATCAAATATTGTAGATGGAACAGTTAATGGTCTTATAAATAATAATTATTTGGGAGAAACATTTGGATTAATGGCTAATGACGTGCCAAAAGATGACACTAATGCTTTTATATGTATAATTGACACGACAATGTCTGGAACAGGAGTAGCTTTAAGACAAATTCAACTTGCCATTACTTCTACTGGAAGTTATACTATTGATTGGGGGGATGGCTCGAAAGAGATAAACAGAAATATTCATACCTATGCAAGTAAGGGAGTTTACACTATTAAAATAAAAGCATTAGCTTTATGGATTAATTTCAATAGTACAAACTCTTTAAAGTATTTAGAAATAATTCAATTTGGATGTCTAACTCTTAAAACAGGAGCGGTTACAACTTTTATTATCTGTAATAACTTAAAATTTAATAATGTTAGAGATAGTTTTGCATTATTAGGTAGTTCAGGAATAAATTCATCTACATTCGGTTTGTTTGAAAGTTGTTTATCTTTTACCAGTATATTAGGACTAGAACAATTATCTTTAAGTGGAGCATCTACATTGGCTCAATGGTTTTCAAATAATCCTAGTTTTAATCAAAATATAGGAAACTGGAATGTGCTTGGAATTACAAATATGAGCTTTCTGTTTAATAATGCAACTGCTTTTAATCAAGATATAGGAAATTGGAGAGTAGGTAATGTTACTAATTTTAACAGTTTTATGAATGGAAAAACACCAACTACATTTTCAAAAGAAAATTTAGATTCTATTTATAATGGCTGGACTGAATATCAACTACAACTTAGCAACGTTATTTCTTTTGGTACTGCTAATTATACTGCTAGTGGTGCAGAAGGTAGAGCTTTGTTAACTAGAGATAATGCCTCAGTTGTAATATTAGGAGCAATTAACAATGGTAGCGGGTTAATAAGAATAATAATCGGAGGCCACGGTAGAGCAACTGGTGAAAAAATATTTATATCAGGAGTATTAGGAACAGTTGAAGCAAATGGAGCTTGGATAGTTACTGTCGTTAGTCTAACTGAATTAGATTTGCAAGGAAGTGTATTTACTAATACCTATACAGGTGGTGGTATTTTACGAACAGGTTATGGGTGGACGGTAGTAGATGGTGGAGTAATTTAAAAATATAAATTATGTATTATTTAGCAACAGATAGATTAAAAGTTTTTCATTACGGAGAAATAATAGGAGAGCAAATTATAACAAGTGGACAACCATATTTAGAATGGTTTGAAACGGAAGAAGAACTTATAAGTAGACTTTTAGAGTTTAATAGTATTTATTTAAATTATAATAAATTTAAAAAAGAATCTAATAGCGGAAATTAAAATAAACAATTAATTAATATGAAATTACCATTAATTCCACTAGACAAAGCAAATCATTTTATATATGGATTTGTAATATATGTTTTAGCAAATTTATTTTTAAATCAATATTATTCTTTAGGTATTACAATAGCTTTTGGCGTTAGCAGAGATGTTATGCAAAAAATAACTAAAAAAGGTAATTCAGAAATAATGGATGCTGTTTGGACTATTATTCCTGCTATTATATTGATTTTAGCTATGTTATTATCACAACAATCAAAGGCACAAGAATCAATAGTTGTTGGAGGAAATTCAATAGAAACATTTGGAGAAGTTTTTCCAATAATGCAAACTATTGCAGAAGAAGAAGAAGTTACTTTAAGTATTCCAAGATTTGAAATGCCAATTGAAAAGCCCAAGCAAGATGTAAAAAATAAAAGTATATTTGAAAAGATATTAGACTTTATTAGAAAATTAATTAATAAAAATAAATAATTATGAAAAACTGGAAGACAACTTTAGCTGGATTAGTTCCAGGTATTTTAATAGGAGTTAATGCTCTATTAGACGCTTATGTTGCTGGCTATTTTGATAAAATGTCAGGCACTCAATTATTAGTTGCCATATCGTTAATTTTATTAGGAGCTTACGCTAAAGATAAAGACGTTACTGGCGGGACTGTAAAACAATAAATATAAAAAGATGAGTAGACAAGAATTTATAGATAAATATTTAAATAAAACAGTAAGCAAAACACTTATGATTACATTAATAGCAACTGTTGCTTTATTTACTTCAAAGTTAAATGGATGGGAATGGACTATCATTGCCACTGCTTATATAGGGAGTGAAAAATTTAGTAAAACAATATTAATGCTTAGAGATAAAATATAATAAAAAAAATCAAATAAAGTAAATAAATGCCAGAAATAGAAGAAAGATTTGATAAAATAGATCAACATTTAAAATTTGTTAAATTAGATTTAAGAGACGTTTTAACAGCGCTAACAGGAACTGATGCAAACGGTAAAAAAGGAATTGTCTACGATATAAATGAAATAAACTCAGAAATAGAAGTTATACAGAAATCAATAGAATTGATTAAATTAGAAAACGCAAAAAGAGAAATATTGCTAGACCAAATAAAATTTGGAGTAGGAGCTGCGTTTGTTATTATACTTGGAATTGTAATAAATTTAGTTGCAAAAACTGATTAATAATTTTACATTATGATAAATAGATTAAATTTTTATAACAATTATAGGTTAAATTTTGGTAAATTATCTTCTACACAAGTTAGCGGGTATGAAGCAATATTTAACGAATGGGATAATAGAAAGTTTAATGATATTAGGTGGCTAGCTTATATGTTAGCCACCACCTACCACGAAACTGCAAAAACTATTGCCCCTATAGAAGAATATGGAAAAGGTAAAACTAGGCCATATGGAAAAAAAATAAAGCATTCTGGAGTTGCTTATATTACTCCAAACAAATTATATTACGGAAGAGGATTTGTTCAACTTACGTGGTATGAAAATTATGAATTATTAGGTAGATTATTAAAACTTGATTTGCTTAATAAACCAGAATTATGTTTAACATTAGATGTTGCGACTAAAGTAATGTTTGAAGGAATGTTAAAAGGAAGTTCTAATGTCGGAGATTTTACTGGAAAATGTTTAGAAATGTATTTTAACTCAAAAGTAGAAGACCCTATAGGCGCTAGAAGAATTATAAATGGTACTGACAAGGCTAATTTAATAGCTAGTTATTATCAATTATTTAAAAAATGTTTAATATGATAGATATTAAAAAATTCATATATCCAATAATAATAGTAATATTATTATTTATTATATTTATTCAAAGAAGTTGTAGTAATAAAGATTTACCTTCTGTACAAAATACGGAAGTTATAGTCCCAGCTCAACACGGCTCGTTTAACGCAGTAAAACCTGTAAAGGTACACGATACTATAATTAAAGATAGTATTGTCTTTAAAGACAAGAAAATAACTATTGTAAACCCTTTAGATAAACAACTTGTTATAGATTATTTAAAAGCTAAAGATAGTATTCAAAAATTACATTTATTTATGAATGCTGTTAAAATTAATAAATACAAACAAAACTTTGATAATAAGGATATAAACTTAACGATAGAAGCTGAAACAACAGGGACTTTAAATTATATTAAACCAACATACACAATTAAAGAAAGAATTGTAGATGTTCCAGTTAAGGTTAAACAAACTGTATTTGCTTTATATACTGGAGTTGAAGTTTATAACAATACAACTTTAACAAATTCTGGAATAAAAATTGATTTAGGTATTCAAAACAAAAGAGGTGATATTTATACAGCTGGATACGATACTAACAACAATGTTTTTATAGGCTATAAATTAAGATTAATTAATATAAAAAAATAAAATATGAAAATATCGGTAAATACACTGTATAAGTATACAGATAATGAGCAACCTAAAATATATGATTTAGGCACTATTACAACCACATTACGGGACTTGTTAGATAATTCATATATATTAATAGACTCTAAAAGAATTGTAATTTTAAAGGTTACTAGTATTGATTCGTCAGTACAACAATATTTATTAAATCTTCAAGAATACGAA
>Ga0208975_1000021_pt1 | contig 91816 bp, 95 predicted proteins | sample GreLakmeER78MSRF_FD_187700 | JGI IMG/M metagenome (GOLD analysis project Ga0208975, IMG submission 187700) | Freshwater lentic microbial communities from great Laurentian Lakes, MI, USA - Great Lakes metaG ER78MSRF (SPAdes) | ecosystem: Environmental > Aquatic > Freshwater > Lake | place: Great...
TACTTCTAGATTTGATGGTAATGCTGCATTTGGTTCTTCTATGCAATCATATGCTAATGGAACATCTTTTGTTGCTAATGGTGGTTCTATTGTAGCGCAAACCGCTAGATTTAATGCCAACACTTCTATAGGAGAAGAATTAACAACGATTACCATTAATGCTGATAATGCCAGAATATCTGCTAATGCTAATGTTGTATTCGCTAATGTCACACAACTAAGAGTAAATGATACTTCTAGATTTGATGGTAATGCTGCATTTGGTTCTTCTATGCAATCATATGCTAATGGAACATCTTTTGTTGCGCCTAGTGGTTCTGTTGTAGCAGACAATGCTAGAATAGCAGCCAATACAACTGGTGCTCATTTTGTAGCATCAGGTTCTGTTGTAGCAGACAATGCTAGAATAACAGCGAATACAACTGGTGCTCATTTTGTAGCATCTGATTCTGTTGTAGCAGACAATGCTAGAATAACAGCCAATACAACTGGTGCTCATTTTGTAGCATCTGGTTCTGTCGTAGCCGATAATGCTAGAATAACAGCCAATACAACTGGTGCTCATTTTGTAGCATCTGGTTCTGTCGTAGCCGATAATGCTAGAATAACTACAAACGCAGCATTTGGTTCTTCTATGCAATCATATGCTAATGGAACATCTTTTGTTGCTAATGGTGGTTCTATTGTAGCGCAATCTGCTAGATTTAATGCTAATACTTCTGTTGGAGAAGAACTAAAAACAATTACCATTAATGCTGATAATGCCAGAATATCTGCTAATGCTAATGTTGTATTCGCTAATGTCACACAACTAAGAGTAAATGATACTTCTAGATTTGATGGCGATTCTACTTTTATTGGTAATATGTCGGTTGGTGGAAATATGTCCACGAATCAAAATTTGACGGTTGGAGGAAATTTTACTATTCTGGGTGATACTTTAATTGATACAAATAAAATTATATTACGGGCTACAACTAAGCAAGTTATAGATGCGGCTGAATTTGATTCTCTTATAGTTAACCGAACTTCAGGTACGGCTTTCATATATGAGGCTAACAATTCAATAAGATTAAATGGACATGGTTTTGCAAATGGTAATGTAGTAACATTTACTTCTTTATTTAATGGACTAACAGGTATTTCAAATAGTACTAGTTTTTTTGTTGTATCATCCGGTGCCCCACTTGGCGGCAATGAATTTAAAGTAGCACTAACTTCGGGCGGCACTGCAATTGATATTATTAGTGCATCACCAACATCAACAGCAACAGTAAAAAATACAAGTGAAATTGATGCAGAAATTCGTTGGAACGAAGCCACGAAAAACTGGCAACTAAGCGATAATGCCAATAAAGATTTAACTACTACATTTGCGAACATTAGTACAGCTAATTCAATTCTAACAAGCACCGCATCGGCTCAAGCAAACGTAGGTGCAGCTAGAATAGCAGATGTTGCATCTGCTCAAGCAAACACAGGCGCTGGTTTAATAGCATTAACATCTTCATATGCAATTAATGGGTTAACTGTAAATTCTTTGAATATTGGTGCTCAAGCAGTTATTAATAGTTCGGGCGCATGGGTTGGGTCAAATTCAGGTCTTGTCGGTGCTCAAGGTGTTCAAGGACGCCAAGGATTTCAAGGTGTTGTCGGTGCTCAAGGAGTTCAAGGTGTTGTCGGTGCTCAAGGTGTTCAAGGTGTTGCTGGCGCTCAAGGTGTTCAAGGTGTCGTAGGTGCTCAAGGAGTTCAAGGTGTCGTAGGTGCTCAAGGAGTTCAAGGTGTCGTAGGTGCTCAAGGAGTTCAAGGTGTTGTTGGTGCTCAAGGAGTTCAAGGTGTCGTAGGTGCTCAAGGTGCTCAAGGACGCCAAGGTGCTCAAGGGTTTCAAGGATTTCAAGGTGTTGTTGGTGCTCAAGGAGTTCAAGGTGTTGTTGGTGCTCAAGGAGTTCAAGGTGTCGTAGGTGCTCAAGGAGTTCAAGGTGTCGTAGGTGCTCAAGGAGTTCAAGGTGTTGTCGGTGCTCAAGGCGTTCAAGGTGTTGTCGGTGCTCAAGGCGTTCAAGGTGTTGTCGGTGCTCAAGGTGTTCAAGGAACTGCTGGTGCTCAAGGCGTTCAAGGAACTGCTGGTGCTCAAGGAGTTCAAGGTGTTGTCGGTGCTCAAGGCGTTCAAGGTGTTGTCGGTGCTCAAGGCGTTCAAGGTGCTACTGGTGCTCAAGGTGTTCAAGGAACTGCTGGTGCTCAAGGCGTTCAAGGAACTGCTGGTGCTCAAGGAGTTCAAGGTGCTACTGGTGCTCAAGGAGTTCAAGGTGCTCAAGGGTTTCAAGGATTTCAAGGTGTTGTCGGTGCTCAAGGAGTTGTCGGTGCTCAAGGCGTTCAAGGTGCTCAAGGACGCCAAGGTGTTCAAGGTGCAACAGGGCCCGGCACAGTATTCGTATGTAACTCAACCAACATTGTAAGTTGCATTGGTGGTAATGGTAGCAGTGGCGCACACAACAACTTCTTTGGTGAATTTGCTGGTGCAAGCAACTCAACTGGCAACAACAACAACTTTTTTGGTAGATATTCTGGTCGCTGCAACACCACAGGCGGATACAATAACTTCATCGGGCGCCTGGCAGGTAACAAAAACACCTTTGGCTGCTTCAACAACTTCTTTGGCAATCAAGCTGGTTTCGGCAACACGACAGGTTGCAGCAACAACTTCTTTGGTTGCAATGCTGGTTGCAGTAACACCACTGGCAGCCACAACACCTTCTTTGGCGAACAAGCTGGTTATGCTAACACAACTGGATGCCACAACGCCTTTTTTGGTTATGAAGCTGGTGCCAATAACACCACTGGCTCCTACAACACCTACATTGGCCGCGCCGCTGGAGGCGGTTCCGGTACCAATGGCATCAATAACTTCTATGTCGGTAATTGTGCTGGTCGCTACAACACCATTGGCTGCAACAACACCTTTTTTGGTGTACAAGCTGGTTATAGAAACACAACTGGCGTACACAACAACTTCATTGGCCTGCTCGCCGGCGCCTGCAACACCATTGGCACCCATAACATCTTCTTTGGACGATGTGCTGGTTATAGTAACACCACGGGCACTACCAACATATTTTTAGGTGACCGGGCAGGGCGAGATGTTACCACTGGCATCAACAACCTATTTTTTAGCGAAATGGCAGGCGTTGGCTTGGCTGGTCTCTGCAACACCACCACAGAGAGCAATCGCATTATTATGGGTAACCTTGGACATACTGAAGCTTATGTAAAAATTGCTTGGACTGTTACCTCGGATGTCCGTGATAAGTGTATCTTCGGAAATGTACCACATGGTCGGAGTTTCTTTGAGAAAATTAATCCAATTAAGTTTGCATTCAAAGATAGAATTACTGGTCTCATAAAAGATGTAGAGGGAAAACAACGATACGGGTTTTCAGCACAAGAAGTCCTGGAAGCTGAAGGGAATAATCCAGTAATTGTAAATTCAGATAATCCAGAATTACTAATGATGACTCCTGACCATATGTTACCTATTTTAGTGAATGCGATTAAAGAACTATCAGCAGAAGTAGATGCACTTATTCCTCTAAAAGAATTGGTGAATGAATTGAAATTTGAAATAGAAGAATTAAAGAGAAGATAAAATGGCTGCATTTTCTGAAATAGTTATTGAACAGGGCGCAACATTTAGTACTACAATAAATGTTGAAGATACTGCTGGTGCTGCAATTAATCTATATGGTTACACCGCAAATTCAATGATGCGTAAATCTTATTATTCATCTAGTGCTACTACGATTACATCTACAGTAACCGGTACCGCAAATGGAGAAGTAACTCTTTCCTTAACTTCAGGTACTACTTCAGGATTAACTCCTGGAAGATATGTATATGACGTTATTATTACATCATCAACTTCTGTTGTAACAAGAGTTATTGAAGGAATTGTTACTATTTTACCTTCAGTTACGAGATAATAATGGTAACAGCTAGAATTAATTCTTCAGGTGTAATTGGCATAGTTGCTGTTCGCCCAAATCAAAGAACAACGATTGCTGACCCAAAATTTGCTCCTAAACCTAATGTTGGTTTAGTTGAATTATTTGATACCATTATAAGTTCGGCTCAAGATGGAGATGTAATCTCATTTGTTGCAAGTACAGGAAAATTTGAAAATAAATCTATAGAGACTTTATCGGTACCAGCTACATACATTAATGGCGGTTTATTTTAACATAAATATGTACATAAGAATAAAAAGATTTTTAAAAAATTAAGGAGAGAAAAATGGCACTAATTCAAGTAAAATTTTCAGGCGAGACTAATAAACCACCTTCGCTAAATGTAGCGGAACCGGCATATTCTAATGTCTCTAATACCCTTTGGATTGATGATGGTAGAGGAGTTGTTCCTATTGGTGGTACAGCATACACTGAAAAAATTGATACGGCTGCATCTGCGGCTACTGCAAACGTAATAGTTAAAAGAGACACTACAGGAAATGCAGCATTTAATTACATCACTAGTAATGTAATAGGTAATGCAACAAGTTCAGATAAATGGTTTACCCCTAGGTACATAGGTGTTTCTGGAGATGCTAGTGGTTTAATTTCAGTAGACGGCACTGCAAATGCTAATATTCCATTGATTCTTTCTAATACAGCAGTAACTCCTGGAAATTACGGTGGTTCCACAAATGCAGCAGTATTTACTGTTGATTCAAAAGGTCGCTTAACAAGTGCGGCTAATATTGCAATTTCCACAACATTATACTATAGTGGTGATAATAATGATGCTAACGGCAGTCTATCTTTAATTGAAGATTTTTTAAGAATCAAAGGTGGTCCTTCTGGAGGTATTAATACTATTGCAGTAGATGCAAATAATACGATACTTGTTGCAGTAGATAATACAGTAGTTAGAACTTCAGGTAATCAATCTATTGATGGTGATTTGTCATTAACAGGAAGTTTATTTGTTGCCGGAAACACAACAATAGTTAATACAACAACAGTATCTACAGCAGACTCATTAATTAAACTAGCAGCAAATAATACAACAAGTGATATTTTAGATATTGGTTTCTATGGCGTTGCTAATACTGGCTTAGCCAATACACATCATGGTCTTATCCGTAGAGCAGCTGGCGATTTCTTTTTATTCAAAAATTTAACTTCTGACCCAACATCAAATGTTCTATCAGCAGGTTCTGTAACTGCTGCTAATACTGCTACCGTTCGTGCAAACTTAACTGGTGGTATGGTTTTCGCTTTAGCAAATACAATTAGTGTTGTTGACGGTGGTACTGGTGTAGGCACATTTTCTGTTGGTAGCATTCTAGTTGGCGATGGAACAAATTCATTAAAAGTTCTTGCTAATACTGGTACAGCCGGTGCTTACGGTTCCGCATCAAATACACTTATCCTTACAACTGATGCATATGGGCGCATATCTGCTATTACAAATAGTGCAATTTCTCTAGATATTAGTTCAATTACTTCTGGCGTTTTAGGAGTTAGTAGAGGTGGTACAAATAATGACACTTATACCACTGGTGCCTCAGTATTCTATGATGGTACTGGAATTAAAACACTTGCTAATACAGGTACTGCTGGTGTATATGCAAATGCATCCCATGTTCCTGTTATTACTACTGATGCTTACGGCAGAGTTTCTGGTGTAACCAATACTGCAATTGCAATTGATGCAAATGCTGTTACTTCTGGCAAATTAGCGATTCTAAGAGGTGGTACAAATAATGACACTTATACCACTGGTGCCGCAGTATTCTATGATGGCACATCTATTAAAACTCTCGCTAATACAGGTACTGCTGGTGTATTTGCAAATGCATCTCATGTTCCTGTTATTACCACTGATGCGTTAGGACGTATTTCTAATATAACTAACACTGCAATCGTTATTGATACAAGTGCTGTTACTTCTGGTACATTTGGAGTTGTAAGAGGTGGTACTGGCAATAGTTCATTTGCAATTAAAGGTGTTATTGTTTCTGACCCAACTTCATCAACTGGCGCTTTATCTGCATTGACTTCAGCTACAGAGGGTCATATATTACAAATAGTATCAGGAGTGCCAACTTTTGGTCATTTAAACGGTGGTTCATTCTAAATTATAATGAAAGGGTTTTATTATGGATGTGAGATTACAAAATGCTTATGTAGAGGTTCTGCTTAACAATTTTATAGAGGTTGTAAAGCAGAATCTATTACTTCAAGCACAACATGAAGTAAATAAAAATGGTTTTAAAGAAGCTGAGTATACGGTAGAAAAATTTAAAGAAATTTCTGATAATAATATTGTTTATCAAAATAAATTAACTGAAAATGATAATACAATAAATCAGTTAAATAATAGAGTAAATCAATTAATAACTGAAAGAGATGATATTAAATTACTATCTGCTAAAAACTATACAGACAAACAAGAAAAAGATAGGCTACAAAGCGCAGTTAATGATTATATGAGGCAATTAAAAACTGCTCAAGAAGACTTGTTATTAATTAAAAATGAATCCCTGTCAGATAAACTAGAAAAAAATAAACTACAAACCGTAGTTAATGATTACATGAGCCAATTGAAAACTGCTCAGGAAGAATTGTCGTCATTTAAAAATGTATCTCAAGAACTTAATGTTCAAAAAGATAAACTACAAACTGAAGTTAATGGATATATGACGCAATTAAAAACTGCTCAGGAAGAATTGTCGTCATTTAAGAATGCATCGCAAGATGTTTTGTCGCAAAATAATAATCGCATTGAAGAACTCACCAGACATATTATAAAATTGGAATCAGCATCTTCCGTTAACAAAATTAAAAAAGTTAAACCCGGTGAAATTTCTCAACTTAATCTTCAAGAGGATGAAGTTGAAATAGCAAAATTACCAATGGAATATAGTACTAATGATATAGTCAAAGCTGGCGGAACATTCTAAAATTCTGTAAATGAGTGCTCCGCCAGCTCCGTCAAATACAATAATTCAGATAAAAAATTCTGGAGCAAGTGGTAATGTACCCAACTCATTATCGCCGGGTGAACTTGCAATCAATTATTTTGATGGTAAACTATATTATGGAAACACCACATCAAGCTCTATTTTATTTGATGTAATAACAGAACCTTCTGGATTAAATCAAGAGATACAATTCAATAATTCTGGTGCTTTTGGCGCATCGCCGAATCTTAAATATAATACAGCAAATAATGAATTAATTGTTACTGGTAATGTAATTGTAGCTGGTGATATATCTCCAAACACAGATAATATTTACAGTTTAGGTACAAGTTCAAACCGCTGGAAAGATTTGTATGTTGGACCAGGATCAATTGACATTGATGGTGTTATTCTTGAAATAATTAACGGGCAATTGGTAATCACCAGTGCATCGGATATACTTTTAATATCAACAACAGGTCCTTCAGTATCAGTATTAGATAGTGCTAACACTGCAAACTTTGCTAATACTCAAGCAAATGCAGCTTATAATCTTGCAAATTCAGCAATATCTGTATCCGGTGGTACTATTAATGGAAATTTAATTATTACTGGAGATTTAACTGTTTCAGGTAATACAACAACTATTAACACTACAGAATTAAATGTAGCGGATAGTGAAATAGTTCTTAACACCGATTGGCCTTCTGCTATTCCTACTCAAAATGCAGGAATAACAATCAATAGAGGATCACTAGCTAATAATCCAAATGTTTTTATTCGTTGGAACGAAACCGATGACTATTGGGTTTTAAAAGATAATGTTGGTGAATTTATTATTGCTACAACAGCAAATGTTGGTTCTGGTTTAATAGGGTTAACATCTTCATATGCAATTAATGGGTTAACTGTAAATTCTTTGAATATTGGCAACCAGACAGTTATCAGCAGTTCGGGTCAATGGGTGGGTTCAAATACTGGACTTATTGGTGCTCAAGGAGTTCAAGGTGCAACAGGTGTTCAAGGATTTCAAGGTGTTGCTGGTGCTCAAGGTGTTTTAGGCGCTCAAGGAGTTCAAGGTGCAACTGGTGTTCAAGGATTTCAAGGTGTTGCTGGTGCTCAAGGTGTTTTAGGCGCTCAAGGAGTTCAAGGTGCAACTGGTGTTCAAGGATTTCAAGGTGTTGCTGGTGCTCAAGGTGTTTTAGGCGCTCAAGGAGTTCAAGGTGCAACTGGTGTTCAAGGATTTCAAGGTGTTGCTGGTGCTCAAGGTGTTTTAGGCGCTCAAGGAGTTCAAGGTGCAACTGGTGTTCAAGGATTTCAAGGTGTTGCTGGTGCTCAAGGAGATGTTGGCGCTCAAGGCGCTACTGGCGTTCAAGGTGCAACTGGTGTTCAAGGATTTCAAGGTGTTGCTGGTGCTCAAGGAGATGTTGGCGCTCAAGGCGCTACTGGCGTTCAAGGTCATCAAGGCGTTGCGGGTGCTCAAGGTGTTTTAGGTGCTCAAGGCGTTCAAGGTGCTCAAGGATTTCAAGGAACCGTAGGTGCTCAAGGAGTTCAAGGTGCAACAGGTGTTCAAGGAGTTCAAGGTGTTGCTGGTGCTCAGGGGGATGTTGGCGCTCAAGGATTTCAAGGTGCTGTTGGTGCTCAAGGAGTTCAAGGTACTAATGGAACTCAAGGCGCTGTTGGTGCCCAAGGTGCTGTTGGCGCTCAAGGAGTTCAAGGTACTAATGGTACTTTAGGTACTCAAGGTGCCCAAGGGTTTCAAGGTGATGTTGGTGCCCAAGGTGTTGTTGGTGCCCAAGGTGTTGTTGGTGCTCAAGGAGTTCAAGGTACTAATGGTACTTTAGGCACTCAAGGTGCTCAAGGGTTTCAAGGTGCTGTTGGTGCTCAAGGAGTTCAAGGAGCAACAGGACCTGTAGCAGGCAGTAACACACAAATCATATTCAATGATGCAGGAGCAGCAGGAGCTAGTGCTAATTTAACATTCAACAAAACATCTAATGATTTACTACTTGCAGGCAATGCAAACATCACTGGTAATGTAACACTAAGTGGTGCTAACATATCATTGGGTTCAGTTAGTAACGTACATATTACAGGAGGTGCTAACGGATATGTATTAAGCACTGATGGCGACGGCACATTAAGTTGGATACTAACATCAGCTTCTGGTTCTAATATAGTAATTGACACATTCTCTGGCACTGGTGCACAAACAGTTTTTACTTTATCCAATGCACCAACCTCAGAAGATTATACACTTATTAATATTGATGGTGTAAGTCAACTACATTCAGCATATACGGTTGTTAATTCGGATGTTACATTAAGTTCTCCGCCGGTTAGCGGAGCCGCAATTGAGGTAATGTCATTTACACTTGGCGGTGCTGGCGGTGGCGGCACATCTATTAACAATGGCACGAGTAATGTTAAGATTGCAACTTCTGGTGGTAATGTATCTACCAGTGTGGCAGGCAATTCTAATATTTTTGTAGTTACGGGTACTGGAGCAAACATTAATGGTACACTTGGAATAACAGGTCAAAGTAATTTAGGTGCAGTCGGTAATGTAGTCATTACAGGAGGTTCGCCAAATTATGTGTTACAGACTGACGGTTCTGGAACATTATCTTGGGTAACACAAAGTGGTGGAATAACAGCACAAGATTTATTAAGTCCTTTCTTATTAATGGGAGCATAAAGAAATATCATGGCAATCACATATAAAGTTTTAGGACAAAGTAATCCAGCAGCGAATACAGACACCGCTCTGTATACTGTACCAGCAGCTACTTCAGCAGTATGTAGTACTATTGTTGTCTGTAATCAAGCAGCAAGTGCAGCAACATTTAGAATTGCAGTAAGAGTAGCTAATGCTTCACTAACAGCATCCCAATATATATCATATGATACTAATATAAATGCAAATGATAGTATTACTATTACTATTGGTATTACGTTAGCGGCAACTGATGTAATTAGTGTACGTGCTAGTACAACAACAGTTAGTTTTAACTTATTTGGTTCACAGATAACATGAGTATAGCTTCAGTTAAAAATGATATACTAAGTAAAGAGAGTGTAATTAATGCTTTTACTCCATTAGCACCAACTATTTCTAGTTATAATATACTTGTTGATGCCGTAATCATAAATGATACAGCTATAGATACAGCGGGTGGGCAAACTATACAAATAAATGGTACAAGTTTTGCACAAGGCGCAATAATTACACTTGATGGTAGTACTGTAACTACAGCATATGTTAGTCCGAATAAACTAACATTCACCGCTCCAGTAAAAACTGCGGGTACATATGCAATCTATGTAGTTAATTTAGATGGTGGCACCGCAATTTATATTCCTGGTCTAGTATATAGCGGAACACCTGTTTGGACAAGTGCCGCCGGTAGTTTAGGTAGTATATACGAAACAAACAGCATATCAACTACTGCCTTTACAACTACGGGTGATGCACCAATTACATACGCACTTTATAGTGGTACATTACCAGTAGGGTCATCATTAAATACAGACACAGGAGTAATAACTGGTACGGCTCCAGTTGATAGTGGTAGTACAGTATATTCATTTACTATAAAAGCAACGGATGCACAATTGCAAGACAGTTTGCAAAGTTTTTCTTTAACAATTAATACTGATACGGTTACTTGGTCTAGCCCAGCAAATAACTCTACTACTACTTTAAGTCAAAATACAGCTTCAACCACTGCCTTATCCGCATCTAGTGCTGCTGGTAAATCTATAACATATACTTCAGATACATTACCAACCGGATTAAGTATTTCTGGTGCCTCAGTTACTGGTTCTCCTACCGTATTAGGAAGCACAACTTCTTTATTTACAGCCACAGCAGCTACTAGTGGAAGAACTGCTACCCGAACTATTAATTGGACAATAACTGTGGCAAATGATGTATACTTTATGTATGATTCATTATTACTATCTGGTGGAACATCTACTTCAACTTTTATAGCTGATGAAAGTGTAAATAATTTTGCACTAACCATTGCGGGAGATACCAAGCCTAACAATTTTAATCCTTATACGCCGGGTTATTACAGCAACTACTTTGATGGTACTGGCGATTACTTATCTGTGGCTGCAGGAAACGCAGCATTGGCATTTGGAACCGGGGATTTTACTGTTGAATTTTGGGTATACCCTGTAGTATTTGGCTCAGTATCAAATTCAGCACCAACTATGGTTGCAATACACGACGGTGCAAATAACACAGGTTGGCAACTTTATTTGACTGATGGTTCAATAGGTATTAGAACACACTACAGTAATGTAATGTATTTGACTGCAAGCATGGCTTCATATTTGGGTGTATGGACTCATATTGCATATGTTAGAAGTAGCGGAACTCAAAAGATATATATGAATGGTGTAGAAAAAGTAAGTACAAGTACTGTATGGAATTGGACAGATACTACATTAAAAATAGCTAGTCAGGCACAAGATTTTAATGGTTATTTTAGTAATGTACGTCTAGTAAAAGGAACTGCATTATATACCTCAGCATTTACACCTCCAACTGCACCTTTGACGGCAATATCTGGTACAAGTGTACTAACCTGCCAAAGTAATCGTTTCATAGACAACTCAACAAACGCATTTACTATAATAGTGGCAGGTAATACCAAAGTTGATCCAAAAACCCCATTCGTACCCAATACTCAATATGCTGCATACGGCAGCACCTACTTTGATGGTACGGGGGATTATTTGTATACACCCCAAAATGCAGCATTTAGTTTTGGTACTGGGGATTTTACTGTTGAAGGTTGGTACTATCTTACTGCTATAGTAACTGACCAAGCGTTACTTATGTTAGGCACCGGTGCCAATGGTGCTGGTCCTATATACTGCGGATGGTGGTTGAAATACTCTAGTTATGGTGCACTTACTTTTTATCGGTATGATGGAACAGAAACAACCTACAGCTTTTCAACAACGCTTGTTGTTAACACTTGGTACCATATTGCTTGTTCACGTAGTGGTACTAGTTTAAGAATGTTTTTGAATGGAACTCAGTTAGGGGCAACTGCTACATCAAGTATAAGTTTTAATAATGCTAATAGTGACCCATTACAAATTGGTAAATGTATTACAGGTCAAGGAACTTTTTATTATAATGGGTATGTCAGTAATGTTCGTATCGTAAAAGGTACAGCAGTCTACACCAGCAACTTTACTCCAAGTACAACACCACTAACAGCCGTAACCGGAACCAGTTTACTAACCTGTCAAACAAATCAGCCGGTAAACAACAGTGTTTTCTTAGATAACAGCACTAATGCCTTAGCAATTACCAGTGCAGGTAATGCAACACAGGGCACGTTTAGCCCGTATGGTGCTAACTGGTCAAACTACTTTGATGGCACTGGGGATTATTTAAGTAGCACTCTTACTGCCATTGGAACAAACGATTTTACTGTTGAATATTATTCATATTTGATTAGCCATTCGGGTTCAAACGAGGAATCTGGATATTTTCAAATATCTGGTGTTAACGGAGGAATAAGTACCTCCTACTTAGTAGGAGTATGTGCGGCTAGAGCATCTCCGGGAAATGGTAGAGTACTAGTAATTTATATAGGCAGCTCTACTATTCTTACAACTTATGTTCTTCCACTTAATACATGGTTTCATACAGCTATTGTAAGACAAAGCAATGTTGTAAAAGTCTATATAAACGGCACCTTAGTCTCAACACCTGCAACAATTTCAACTAACTTAACTGGCGCATATTATGCTATAGGTGGAATATATAGTAGTAGTTATTTGATGAATGGTTATATTAGTAATTTTAGAGTAATATCCAACACGGCTATATATACTGCAACTTTTACAACTTCAACATCACCGCTTACACCAATCAGCGGCACTTCAGTATTGACTTGCCAATCTAATCAAATTATAGACAATAGTATAAACAACTCTACTATTACAAAAAACGGTGATGTTTCAGTTCAACGGTTCTCACCATTTGGCCCACAAACACAAACAGCAAATACGCATAGTGCTTACTTTAGCACAAAAACTGATTTTATAAGCGTACCCGCAACCGCTGCACTCACAACATTTACTGGTGATTTTACATTTGAATGTTGGGTAAATCCAACAGATACAAGTATTAGTACAACTTGGGGAATTTGGGATAGTAGAAACTCAGGACAAACTGCATCTGCAATGATTTTTTTCTTGACAGGATTAGCTAGTCCTGTAACTGGTCAGTGGCGATTAAGCTATTATAATAGTGGATCTCAGTATTATGGAACTGGTGTTGTATACGCTAATCAGTGGACTCATGTGGCCTTTGTTCGCAGTGGCTCAACTCTTACATATTATGTTAATGGTGTAGCCGGTGGCACAACTAGTGTTGGAGCAGGAACAATTTCAGGTAGTGCAACTTCTAATCCTGTGTATATTGGAACTAAAGACGGTAGTTTAGCCGGTTACGGTAATGTTGGCTATATCAGCAATTTTCGTGTAGTAAAAGGTGTAGCAGTATATACAGGTAATTTTACAGTACCTACATCACCCCTAGCTGCTACACAGGCTGCGGGTACAAATATAACAGCCATTACAGGTACACAGACCAGCTTGTTAACCCTGCAAAGCTCAACCTTTGTGGACAACAGCAGCAATAATTTTGTTATAACGGCAGGCGGCACAACTAAACCAAGAACACTGAATCCGTTTGGTTTCACTAATACCCTAGCAGCATATAGCGCCGCAACATATGGTGCGTCAGCCTACTTTGATGGCTCTGGGGATTATTTGAGTGTGCCTAGCAGTTCTTCATCTTCTTTTGGCACAGGTAATTTTACTGTTGAATGTTGGGTTTACATGACTGCAAATAGCAGTTATAGAATGTTATTAGGAAATGGTACTTCTTATCTATGTATTGTTGATGGCGCATTAAATGCCTATTATTCTGGTGTAAGTATTTCTAGTTCTGCTACTGTTGCTTTAAACACATGGACACATGTTGCGTTTGTACGTTCTGCAGGAACGATGTATTTTTATATTAATGGTGCTTTATCCAATTCAACTGCTTTTGCAGGTACTTGGGGTACTACCGGAGTTAGTACCATTGGGTATTCACTAGCTTATAGTGGGCTTTATTACTATACAGGGTATATTTCTAATTTCCGCATAGTTAATGGTACAGCAGTTTACACCTCAAACTTTGTGCCACCAGCCGCACCTCTAACAGCCATCACCAATACCAGCTTGCTGCTTAACATGAACAGTGCTGGCATATATGACTCAGCCAGTATGAATGACTTGGAAACTGTAGCCGATGCAAAGATACTAGCAACACAAACTCCCTATGCCGGCAGTTACTACAGCAACTACTTTGATGGCACTGGGGATTATTTATTAACTCCATCATCTAGTCAATTTAACTTAACTGGTGATTTTACAATTGAATGCTGGATATATAAAAATAATCCGTTGGTTGACGGGAATGGTATATTTGGTATAGGCACAACAGATCCAGACAGTAGTTTGGTTAGAATATCCGCAGGGGTACTACAATTTTGGTTAGGTGGATCAAATGGAGCCGGACCCGGTACCGGTACAAAAACAGGAATAATATCTTGTGCTACAGCAATTTCAAGTTATACATGGTATCATGTTGCATTGGTTCGCAGTGGCTCATCAGCAAATAATGTTAAGTTATATCTTAATGGTGTATTAGATGGGCAGGGTACCGGAACATATCAAGTACCAACTGGTTATTTTGTTATTGGTCGGGATTATCCTACATATTCTATTGAATATTTTCCCGGATACATTTCAAATTTACGTGTTGTCCACGGAACCGCAGTCTACACCTCAACATTCACCCCAAGCACAACACCGCTAACTGCAATTGCAAACACCCGTCTACTAACCTGCCAGTCAAACCGTTTTGTAGACAACTCAACTAATGCTTTTGCCATAACAAAATATGATAATACCAGTGTTCAATCGTTTAATCCATTCCAGCGCAATAGTGCTACAACCATGTATTTTGATGGTACTGGAGATTATTTAACTGCACCGTACAATCCAGCATTTAATTTTGGTACTGGTAATTTTACTATTGAATTTTGGGTCAATACTGCTTCAACAGCCGCATACGCAACCGCATTACGATTGGGAGATACTTGGACAACAGGTAGTTGGGCACTTTACTTAAATGATTCTGGTGGTAGTGGAATTCCAAGTTGGTGGTCATACACACTAAACACCGCACTAAGCACTTCGGGTGCAACAATTAATGACGGTGCTTGGCATCATATTGCATTAGTTAGAAATAGTACTACTATGACAATGTATATAGATGGAACTAGTAGAGGAACATTGGCAGTTAGTACTAGTTCTGTTGGAGATACTACTACTAAGTTATGGATTGCCAGGGATTCTAGTAATGTTCGTGAATTAGCTGGTTACATCAACGACCTCAGAATCACCAAGGGTATTGCACGATATACAACAACCTTTACGCCATCAACTACGGCATTTTTAACATACTAATAAGAACTAAATACTACACTAAGGACAAGATACAATGGCATTGACAGTAATTAAACCATCAGGAATAGATACAGCCGGTAACTATACAGTTAACGACATAACTGTTTCTGCCAATGCGTCTATTGCTAATCTTACTGTCACTACTTCAAGTAACTTAGGCGCAGTAGCAAATGTACATATCTATGGAGGTTCTAACGGAAATGTACTAAGCACAGATGGCTCAGGAATATTGAGTTGGTCCGCAGGTGGTGGCGGTGCTCAAGGTGCTACTGGTGCTCAAGGAGTTCAAGGTGCTACTGGTGCTCAAGGTGCTACTGGTGCTCAAGGTGCTACTGGTGCTCAAGGAGTTCAAGGTGCTACAGGCGCTCAAGGTGCTACTGGTGCTCAAGGTGCTACTGGTGCTCAAGGTGCAACTGGTGTTCAAGGATTTCAAGGTGTTGCTGGTGCTCAAGGTGTTTTAGGCGCTCAAGGAGTTCAAGGTGCAACTGGTGTTCAAGGTGCTACAGGTGTTCAAGGATTTCAAGGTGTTGCTGGTGCTCAAGGTGTTTTAGGTGCTCAAGGCGTTCAAGGAACTGCTGGTGCTCAAGGTGTTTTAGGTGCTCAAGGAGTTCAAGGTGCTACTGGTGCTCAAGGCGTTCAAGGAACTGCTGGTGCACAAGGTGCTACAGGTGCTCAAGGAGTTCAAGGTGCAACTGGTGTTCAAGGATTTCAAGGAACTGCTGGTGCACAAGGTGCTACAGGCGCACAAGGTGATATTGGCGCTCAAGGTGCTACAGGTGTTCAAGGAGTTCAAGGTGTCTTAGGTGCTCAAGGAGTTCAAGGCGCTCAAGGGTTTCAAGGTGATGTTGGCGCTCAAGGTACTGTAGGTGCTCAAGGTGCTACAGGTGTTCAAGGATTTCAAGGTGTAGCTGGCGCTCAAGGTACTGTTGGTGCTCAAGGCGCTACAGGCGCACAAGGTGATGTTGGCGCTCAAGGCGCTACAGGCGCACAAGGTGCTGTTGGTGCTCAAGGCGCTACAGGCGCACAAGGTGATATTGGCGCTCAAGGTGCTACTGGTGCTCAAGGAGTTCAAGGTGTTGCTGGCGCTCAAGGTACTGTAGGTGCTCAAGGCGCTACAGGCGCACAAGGTGATATTGGCGCTCAAGGTGCTGTTGGTGCTCAAGGAGTTCAAGGTGCTACAGGCGCACAAGGTACTGTAGGTGCTCAAGGTGCTACAGGTGTTCAAGGCGCTACAGGCGCACAAGGTGATATTGGCGCTCAAGGAGTTCAAGGCGCTCAAGGGTTTCAAGGTGATGTTGGCGCTCAAGGTACTGTAGGTGCTCAAGGTGCTACAGGTGTTCAAGGAGTTCAAGGTGTTGCTGGCGCTCAAGGTACTGTAGGTGCTCAAGGCGCTACAGGCGCACAAGGTGATATTGGCGCTCAAGGTGCTGTTGGTGCTCAAGGAACTGCTGGTACAGGTGCTCAAGGAGTTCAAGGTGCTACTGGTGCTCAAGGAGTTCAAGGTGCTACTGGTGCTCAAGGAGTTCAAGGTGCTACTGGTGCTCAAGGAGTTCAAGGTGCCACTGGGTCTACATCAAGAGTAGTTTCTATTGCAGACGGTACATCAATTACCATTAATGGTGATACGACTGATATTGCTACACAAACAAATACTCAATCAGCAGGCACACTAACAATAAATGCTATTACCGGAACACTAGTAAACGGTCAAAAAATAATATTAAGACTACAATCTACAAATGTTCAAACTTTCTCCTGGAATGCAATATTTTCAGGTTCAACCGATTTATCTTTACCCACAGCGTCATCGGGTAGTAGTAAATATGATTTTGTTGGGTTCATATATAATACCACAGCTACAAAATGGCAATTATTAGCTAAAACTTTTGGATTTACATAAAAGAGGAAATATGGAAGATATTATTAATACAATTGACAATAAAGTTCAAATAATTTTTGAAAGAACTTCAACAACTAACATGACGTTCAGAGATGCATTGTGGTTTACACAAGAAGAATATAATGCACTTACACCAGAAAATATTTTAACTCTACAACAAGAAAGATTTGATAACTGGGAGGCTCTTGTCAATTCTCCGCCAACAGAATCAAGTGATGTTATAGACGTTTAAGTATGGCAACTAAATATTGGCGGGTAGGGGGGACAAACACCTGGAGTAGTACTGCCAATTGGTCAGACGTAAGTCCAACTGGTGCGACCGGCGCCGCTATTCCTGTTATTGGTGATGATGTTGTTATTAGTAATGTTGGGCAAACAGCTGGAACAATAAACATTACAGCAACTGCAACCGCAAAGTTGAATTCGTGGACTGTTATAGGCGGCACCTGGACTGTTGCTGGATCTCAGCAAGTTAATATTGCAGGTACTTTTGATTGTCAAAATGTTACTTGGACTAATACCGGTACTCTTTCTCTGCAAGGAACAGGTGGGTCATATGATATCACCGCCAGTGGTACAACTTTTAATTGTGCTGTTCAATTTAATGGATTCATTGTTGCCGGCTCTAGTTTTAATTTACTATCGGCATTCACTACTGGTGCAACTCAAACCACAACATTGACTGCGGGTACTTTAATATTAAATAATTTTACATTAACAACCGGAATATTCAACACCAACGCAACCAACACCAGACAAATTCAATTTGGTACTGGTAATATAGCGTTAATACATACTACCGCAGCAACAACGGTGTTGGTGCTAAGTAATTATACAAATTTTTCTTGTTCTGGAACTGGCGGATTTACTTCGGCTATGTCTGTTACTAGAACATTTAATGTTGGTAGCACAGGCGCAACCAATTCAATTACAGCTAATCTTGCATTAACGTCTGGTTCAAGTGTACCAAGCTTTACCGCAGGTGGGTGGTTTAATCATTTAAATTTTACGGGCAGTAGTGTTACTGTGGCAACGCTTACTGTTAACATAAATTCACTTACATTAGCAAGTGGTAGTACATATACTGCATTAACAGTAAATGCTGTAGGCACAGGTACTATAACTTCGGCTGGAAAATCATTAACAGCATTCACTGTCAATCATACGGGTACAACTACTCTTAGTGCTGCACTTAGTACGGGCGTGACTGCTACTACCACGCTAACTCAAGGCACGCTAGATTTGGGTGGATTTACGTTAACTACTGGGGCATTCAGTTCAAGCAATAGTAATACTCGTGCAATTGCTTTTGGTACTGGCAATATTGCATTGTCACATACTACCGCAGCAACCACTGTGTTGAATATGGCCACGGCTACAGGATTTACTTGGACAGGTACAGGTGGATTTACTGTGGCTGCTATGAGTAATACAAGAACATTTAGTTTTGGCAGTACTGCCGGCGGCACAACCACTAATGCACCTAACTTAACATTTACCAGTGGTGCTAGTATTGCAACAATAACCACCGCCGGTTGGTTTAATAAACTGGATTATGGAACTACCTCTTTCACTCAAGGGACAACAGCACTAAACTTAAATGGATTAACATTATCAAGTAGTGGAACATATACTTCATTGAGTCCAACTATGAGAGGTACTGGTACTATAACTTCAAATGGAAAAACAATAGCAGCATTCACTGTTAATCATGCAGGAACAACTACATTAGCGTCTGCATTAAGTTGTACTACTTATACTCAAACAGCAGGCACTATAAACCGTGCAGGTTTTAACTTATCATGTTCTAGCACAGCAACATATACAGCAGGTACAATAGCCGGTAATGGTACTATAAATTGCACCACATTTACCGTTTCTGGAACACTCACGCAAACTGTTGGTGGTATTTCAGCTAGTACAAGTTTTGTAATAACATCAGGTAGTTTCACATACGATGGAGGTACATTATTTGCAGTACCTACATTTACTCATACTGCAGGTACTGTAACATTTAATATATCGTATGCATTAACTACAACCGGTACTTATACACACACAGCCGGCACAATAAACTTAGCAGATGGAGTAACATTATCTACTGGTATATTCAGTTCAAACAATACTAATACTCGTAGTATTGCATTTGGTACTGGCAATATCAATCTTACACATACTTCCGCAGCAACCACGGTGTTGAGCATGGCCACTGCAACTGGATTTACATACACCGGTACAGGTGGATTTACTGTAGCTGCTATGTCCGCTACAAAAACATTTGTTTTTGGTACCACTGGTGGCACTACATCTATTGCACCAAACTTAACATTTACAACTGGCGCCAGCGTTGCAACACTAACCACCGGCAGTTGGTTTAATACATTAGATTTTGGAACAACCTCATTCATTTTAGGAACAACATCACTAAACTTAAATGGATTAACATTATCAACTAGTGGCACCAGTACCTCATATAACTTGTTAACAGTAACTATGAGAGGCACTGGTACTATGAATAAAGGTGCTGGGGTGGGCAGGGCAATAGCAGCAATGACTATTAATCATACCGGTACTACTACGCTAGTCACCGGTCTCCAGATAAATGGTGCTCTTACTCTGACAGAGGGAACTTTGGATGGCGGTCTTGGCTATGGTATACAGTGTAATACATTTGCAAGTACCGGTACCGCAACTAGATCAATTACAGGACCCGACGGCAGCGTGATTAATGTAATGGGTTCTGGTGCTACCGCTTTTTCTAATGATTCGGCTGCTGGTATAACAATTGTTGGGTATACTATCAATATGAACAGTGATTCAGCAAAAACATTTGCGGGCGGCGGAGGATCTTATGCAGCACTGACTCAAAGCTATACAGACTTTTACGCAGTGGGCCCAGGTGTATTGACAATATCAGGTAACAATTCATTTACTAATTTAAAATATAATCAAGACCTGGGGTCGATCAGGACGTGTACAATTACATTTACTATCTCAACAACACAAACAGTTACTGACTTTACTCTTTCCGGTGCAGCAGGCAACGTAATTACAATTAACAGTAGTACCCCAGGTACACAAGCTACTTTGAGTAAGTCGAGTGGAACTGTGAGTGTGGATTATCTATCAATAAAGGATTCTAATGCCACCGGTGGAGCAACTTGGTATGCCGGAGCAAACAGTGTGGATGCGGGTAATAACACCGGATGGATATTTACGGCGCCGCCGTCACCATCTACAGCTGGAGGCAAGTTCTTTTTATTTTTTTAGATAGATTAAAAGGTACTTTCAAAAAGCATCTATGGGTGCTTTAATAGTGGTATAATTACAAGCTAAGTCTTGACATTTTTATATCTATGTGTTATAATGTAGTATAATTTATAGGAAATATTATGAAAAAAATCTTAATTGCAACACCATGTCTTGACCAAAAAGTTGATGCTTATTTTGTCCATAGTCTTTGTGAATCTATCAAACTTGGTATTAAAAATGACCTTGATATTAGGTGTGTCTTTCTTGCCAATGAGAGCATTCTTCCAATGGCAAGAAATGAACTCTTTGCACTAGCATATAAAGAAAACTATGACATAATGGTTTTCATTGATGATGATGAAAGTTGGAAAGAACACGCACTAATTGAAATCATTCAATCAAATAAAGATGTTGTAGCTTTGCCTGTCGTAAATAAAAGCGACACGGTTATCGGATTTAATGTTTGGTTAAACAAAGATTCAGAAAAAGATCCATCTGATGGTTATATAAAAATCAATAAATGCGGTACAGGATTTCTAAAACTATCAAGAAAAGTAATTGAGGACCTCTGGAACTCAAACACAGAGTTGATGTTTAGAAACAAAAAACTGAAAAATATTTGTGAGTATACATATGTGAATGGTGATTTTATTGGCGAAGATATCACACTCACTAAAAAAATCAAAGAACTTGGATATGACATTTGGTTAAATCCAAATTATACAGTTTCCCATATTGGCAATAAAATGTACAAGGGAGACTTTAAGGCTAAAAATAATTTATGATTGATGTTATTATTCCGACAATGTGGATGGCTGAAATAACGCTAGATGCAATACAAAAATATTGCAAAAATCCAAAAGTCAGTAAAGTCATACTGATAGACAACAATGCCAAGATGCGACCTAAAGCATTTTCTAAAATTGCATCCGATTCAAAAATACAATACGTGTCATACGGAAAAAACCTATATGTAAATCCATCATGGAATGAAGGATATTACAGGTCCGAATCTGACATTATTGCAATCATCAATGATGACATAATTGTGAGTGATGATGTATTTGATTTAGTATTGAAACACAATCCAGAGCCTGGCGATTTGATTGGTGTAAATCTGCGTGGTCGTCAAAACAATTATAAGATTGATGATATCATTGACACCGAAGAAGAGATTGTTAAATTAAATTATAACAAGAATTCTCCTATTGGTGGGCAAGCATGGGCATTTGGAATTTGTTTGTTCATGCACAGAAAAACCTATAGAGTTATTCCTAGCATTTATCAGATTTGGTACGGCGATGATTATCTAGCGCAGAGTGCAAAAAATGTATATGCAATCAATAGCAATAAGATAAAAGGTACCATATCTGAAACTCTTAAAAAGTTTAATAATCCAAATGATGATATTTCTAAACGAATTGAGTTAGACTCTAAAAATTTTATAAGATTTAATCATTTCCAAAACGGAAAGAACTGGGATATACCAAAAAAAATGATTTCTACATATGAACGTCAAAGAAAATCTACATGAAACAAATTATGAAGTATAGTATTTTTCACATACAAGGTGGCATCGGTAAACATATTGCAGCAACAGCAGTTGCAAAAGCAATTAAGAACAATCATCCAGATAGAAAACTAATTGTTGTTTGTGCTTATTCGGACATTTTCATAAATTTATCTTTTGTTGACCGTGTTTTTAATATAGGTAATACGAGATATTTTTACCAAGAATACATTCAAGATAAAGATTCTATAATTTTTCACCATGAGCCTTACTACACAACAAATCACATTCACAAAAGAAAAAAACTCATTGAAAATTGGTGTGATTTATATAATCTAAAGTACAACGATGAAACGCCCGAATTGAAATTCAATAAACTACAATTTGATGTTTCTAAAACTGTTTGGGGTAGAAAAAAACCAATAATGGTTCTACACACAAATGGTGGCATGATGACAACTGATGCTAAACCATATGCTTGGACAAGAGATATGCCTACTGACATTGCTCAAGAATTAGTTGAACACTACAAAAAAGACTATCACATTTTTCAAATCACCAAAATAAATTCTCCTAAGTTAAAGAATGTTGAGCATGTATTTGCTACACCAGAACAGTCATTATCACTAATGGAATTGTTTAGTATTTTTCTTCACAGTAAAAAAAGAGTATTAATTGACTCCTGTATGCAACATGCCGCGGCTGCAATGAAACGGAAATCAACTGTGTTATGGAATGGAACAAGCCCAAAAGTTTTTGGATATGAATTACATGATAATATATGCACTGATATACCATATAATTTTAAGCTTCCGGGCAGTTATCTGTTTGATTTTGACTTTAATGGGAATGAGGTTGAGTATCCGTTCGCAGATGATGTAAAATTATACGATATAAATAAAATCATAGAATCTATTGATAAACAATGAAGGAGATGTGAAATGAAAGAAATGATTAAAGAAATTATTCGTGAAGAAATGATGAGAGCTTCCATGAAAAAATATTACTTCATGTCGGGTTTACCTCGGTCTGGAAGCACTCTGCTATCTTCAATTTTAAACCAGAATCCTAGAATGTATTCCGGACCCAGTTCTCCTGTTGTAGCTATTATGCTTGCCCTGGAGAATGCAATCTCAAGTGATGAATTATTTTTGGCTTTTCCGAAAACTGACCAAGCAGGAAAAATAATTAGTAGTGTTATTGAAAATTATTATTCTGATGTTGATAAACCGGTTATCATTGATAAAAATCGTTCATGGGTAAATCGTATGCATTATATTCCAGGTTATTTTGGAGTTGAAGCAAAAATTCTTTGCCCAGTAAGAAACATGGATGAAATTCTGACTTCATTTATTACTATGCATCGTAGAAATCCATTTGAGATAAATGGTAAAATTAATTTCATTGATGAGATGTTGATTAAAAATAATATACCACTGAATGATGAAAATAGATGCCAACTTCTATCGGGACCTAATGGAATTATTGGTCAAAGTTATGGCGGTATTCAACAAGCTATGATGGACGGCAAACAAAAACAACTTCATTTTATTGAGTATGATGATTTAATGAATGAACCTAAAGAAACGATGCGTAAAATTTATGAATTTTTAGATGAAGAATATTTTGAACATGATTTTTCAAAGATAGAAAATATACATAAAGAAAATGATGCGGCCGTATATGGTCTTTCAGATATGCATGATGTTCGGAATAATTTAGAAAAGATTTCTAAGGACCCAAAAGAAGTATTGCCCGAGTCTATACTTGAAAAATGTCAAGGAACTGAATTTTGGAGAAATGTAAACGAAGATTACACTGAAGAAGTAGAAGATTTTACACCAAATGAAACCCCTCCCTCAAATGAAGATAACACAAAACTTATAGGACAATAAAATGGAAAAAACACCAAAAACACTTGTACAAATTCAAGGCACCATTAAATCAGCTAGAGACAGCGTTTGGGTCATCACAGATGAAATTGAAAAACTAACTGCTGGTGCATTACCAAATGAAAACCATAAAGGCAACATCGGCCGAAATGTTGAACATCTAAAATTGGTTGTTGCAGATACTGAGATTGTTAATTCAGGTGAAGACATTGCCGACCTTATTGCAGCAATTGCCACAGGCGAAGCAAAACTTGCTGAGAATATCTGGCCAGCAGCCGACAATACTGAATAAAAAATTTAATTTATATTATGAAAAAAATTCTAATTATGGGATTACCTGGTTCAGGTAAAACTTACCTCGCAGAAAAACTCAAAACATATCTTGAGTATAATGGTGATATTTTTAAAGTAAATCCATATAAGATGATGAATCTGGAAAGTGGACTTGGCCAAACACCATCAAAAGTTTCTGTTGATTGGTTTAATGCAGATGAAGTGCGTAAGAGATTTAACGACTGGGATTTTAGTAAAGAAGGCCGTATTCGTCAAAGCATACGAATGTTTGAATTTGCTATGAAATGTTCCAGTGATTTTGTCATATGTGATTTTGTTGCACCGCTGCCAGAAATGCGTCACAATTTTAAAGCAGATTGGACAATTTGGATGGACACAATTGATGCTGGTAGATATGAGGACACGAATAAGGCTTTCGTTTCACCAGACTTATATGATTTTAGAATTACTGAACAGAATGCAGAAAAATGGGTTAAGTTTATTGGAAATCACATTCTTGAAAATATACGCAGACCAAGATTTGATTGGCAAAAAGAAACTGTGCAGATGCTGGGGCGTTGGCAACCTTGGCATCCTGGTCATAGAGCATTGTTTGATAGGGCAATTGAAAAGACTGGGCAAGTAGTTATACAGATTAGGGATTGTCAGGGATGGCAAGGTTCTAATCCATTTGCAATTGAGCAAGTCAAAAATTATATTCAAAGAGACTTGGATCCGGTATATCAAGGGCAGTACGAAATTCAGATTGTGCCAAATATTGTCAACATTACATATGGGCGTGACGTTGGTTATAAGATAGAACAAGAGGTATTTACTGAAGAGATTCATTCAATCTCAGCGACTAAGATTCGTAATGAAATGGGAATCGGATGATTTATAATGAACCTTATCCACACCATATAATAGATAATTTTATTGATGATGAGATTGCTCATAAATTGTCAAATGACTTTATGAGTTATGATTCCCCAAATTGGTTTATTTACAACAATCAAATTGAAGTCAAAAAATCATGTAACAACTGGTACAATTTTCCAGAAGAAACGTATAAGTTTTTTCAGTATTTGAATTCTTCAACATTTGTTCAGAGTTTGTCGGATTTAACTGGTGTACAACTTATACCGGACCATGGATTACATGGCGCTGGTTGGCATATTCAACCCGCCCAAGGTAAACTGAATGTACATTTGGACTATTCAATTCATCCTAAGCTAGGTTTAGAGCGTAGATTCAATTTAATTTTTTACCTAACACCAAACTGGAATACATCTTGGGGAGGAAATCTTGAATTGTGGTCACATAACTCAGAGAATAATTCTCCAAAAGAATTGATAAAAATTGTGGAAAACAAATTCAATCGTGCATTAATTTTTGATACCACTTATAATTCATGGCATGGTTTTTCACAACCAATAACTTGCCCAGAAGGTGTATATAGAAAGAGTATTGCAATGTACTATCTATGTGAACCATCAAAAACTGCATCCAAACGACATAGAGCATTATTTTCAACAACTGAAGAACAGAAGAATAATGGGAGCGTTCTAAAATTGATTCAAGATAGGATTAAATTATGACAGAAACATGTACAGATAAAATTGTTGAGATACTAAAATCTAAAAAAATTGATAGTTTTGAAGTTCGTGGCGGCACAGATAAAATCTCTGGGCACAGCTACTCTGAGATATATGGAAAACATTTAAACAAATACTTAGACAAAAAAGGATCTCTCCTGGAAATAGGAGTATTTTGGGGCGGTTCTGCGGTTTTATGGAACGACTTACTTCCTAATTTTAATTTGTGTTTGTTGGATATAGTAAATGTAATCACTCCAGATAATTGGGAACAACTTGATAAGAATAGGATGGAATATCTAATTGCAGATGCTTACAATGATGTAACAAGAAACCAGATAAAAGAAAAATATCCAGATGGATTTGATGTTATTACTGAAGATGGTCCTCACACTTTAGATAGTCAGTTAAGTTGTATTAAACTTTATTTGCCTCTAATCAAAGAAGATGGAGTAATGATTATTGAGGACATTGCAAATATAGAAAATTTAAATACATTAATGAAATCAGTTGATAGTAATTATGATTGTATTTCATATGATTATAGGCATATAAAAAATCGTTCGGATGATATTGTTTTAGTTATTAAAAAAAGAATGAAAAAATGTAAAATAGTAATGACTGCTATGTTTAAGAATGAGGCATCAGTGACGAAAAAGATGCTTGAATCTTGCTACAAATATATTGATTTTTGGGTTGTTCAAGATAATGGATCCACAGACGGAACAGATAAAATAGTTAAAGATTTTTTTACAGAGAAAAATATACCCGGCCACTATTATCAAGTAGAAGAAGGTTGGGTTGGTTTTGGATGGAATAGAGACCACTTAATACAAGTGTGCCAGAGTATTGACCATGGGTGCGACTGGATTTTAAAAATGGATTGTGATGAAACTTTAGAAGTTGATGCTGATTTTGATTGGTCTTTACTTGATGATAAGTCTCAACATTCATTTCATATACCAGCTGTACAGCCTGGATTATTATATTACAGGGCATGGATGTGGAATGCACAAATGCCTTGGAGATTTAATCACGACCCGTGCCACGAAACTAGTTACTGTGATATAGAGGGTATTGGCGAAAACTACAATAGATTCAACTTGCCTCTTTCTTTTAGACAGGTTGGAACCAGAGGAGGTCAAAGTTGGACTGTGCCAACAAAGTTTATTAGTGATGCATTAATACTTGAAGAAAAAATGATTCGTGAAAATACAATGTTAACAGATTCATATCATTTTTGGTATATTGGAAAAAGTTATAGTGATGCATATTCTAGCAATGCTTTTCCTTTAGGCGAATCTCAACAGAAAGAATATGCGAGAAGAACAATTTATTATTTTCAAGAATTTTTAAATTTCACTCACGATTTTGCAAATACAAAAAAATCAAAACATATTGACGAAACCGCTTACATGTCTCTGTTGTTAATGGGAGATGCAAATTGGTATTTAGGACAAAAAGAATCTAGTGTTGAATGTTATAAATTAGCTGCTCAATTTGCACCAGAAAGAAATGAACATTTATATCTTTTAGCTGAGAAGAATAAATATCTTGGAAATTTTAAAGAAATGTTAATTTGTACCTCTATAATGATGCAACCCGAAAGAACAAATCCATTTCCAAAATATATTAACTTCATTGATCCAACTTTATATCACGATGGCGGTGATAGGATTAAAAATTTACACGCCGAGGCTTTTTCATATGTTCAATCTATTTGTGTTGCCGAACAAGAACCAGTTGAATTTTTACCAGTACAAAAAAATATTATGACAAATTTTAATATAAACAAAAATTATCAAAACAGAATGTTTATTGTGGATAATTTTTATGAGAATCCAGATTCTATTAGGCAACATGCACTCACAATGGAATTCAAAGAAGACATAAGATATTATAAAGGTTTAAGAACGACTACACACTTTCACCCAAATGGAATTAAAGAATCATTTGAATCTATAATGGGTAAAAAAATTAACAATTTTGATGGAGGCATCAATGGTTGTTTTCAAATAACTACAGCAAATGATGTTCAGGTGTATCATTATGATTTACAAACTTGGGCTGCTATGATATACTTGACGCCAAATGCTCCTATTGAAAGTGGAACTAGATTACATCGCTCAAAGATTAATGGCACAAGACATTCAAGTGAGCCCAATATAGATGATGCGTTTACTGGTGGCTTCTTGGATTCTACAAAATTTGAGGTTACCGATTCGGCTGCTAATATATACAATAGACTAGTCATTATGGATGCAAAATGTATTCATTCAGCAGGTGCATATTTTGGCGACAACAAATATAATGGTAGACTAACTCATTTATTCTTTTTTGATTAATTATGAAAAATTTGAAATTTAGTATTATTACTCCATCACATGATCCAGGAAACATTCCTTACTTGTTAGAAGCATTTGAAAGTTTGTGTGAACAAACTCATGCCAATTGGGAATGGATATTAGCTATAAACAATAAATTTTTACCACAACTTGTTCCAAAGATAATCAAAGAACATCCAAAAGTAAAAATATATCATACTTATATTGAATCATCAAATATTGGTGCAATTAAGCATGAATCATTTTTCTTGGGTGAGGGTGATGTTTTAGTAGAACTAGACCATGATGATATGCTTACTTCTAATTGTTTGAAGAAATTAAACGAAGCATATCAAGATGATGATGTTGGATTTGTTTATAGTGATAATGCAACATTACATATGGAGAACAATTTTATTCCATTTAATAATTCATACGGCTGGACACATAGGCCGTTTGAGTGGAAAGACAAAGAACTCATTGCAATGAATTCTTTCAAACCAACAAGCCATGCAATGTCTTATATTTGGTTTGCTCCAGACCATGTTAGGTCATGGAGAAAAGAACATTATGTCAATATTGGTGGACATAATCCTGATATGTTTGTTTGTGAAGACCATGAATTGTGTATTAGAACTTACCTAACTACAAAAATGGTTTTTATACCTGAACCACTTTATGTTTACAGAATAACAGGAAACAATACTTCTATAAACAAAAGAAATCCAGAAATTCAACAAAAGACTAAAGAACTACATGCTCAGTATGCACAAAAATTGGCAGAGAAAGATGCTAAGGATAGAAAATTATTATGTGTGGATATTGGTGGAGGTTTGAATCCTTATCCAAATTATTTATCTATTGATTTAAGAAAAGATGCGGATGTCATACATGACTTAAATGATGGTATACCTCTCAGAGATAACACGGTAGGTGTACTAAACGCAAGTCATATACTAGAACACTTGCACGATAAGACGAAAATAATGGCAGAAATACATCGTGTATTAGCACCGGGAGGATGGGCGTTCATTCAAGTTCCAAGTACCGATGGAAGAGGTGCATTTCAAGACCCAACACATGTTAGTTACTGGAACGAAAATTGCTTTTTATATTATACCGATGCATATTTGGCTAATTTTATAGATAACAAAGATATCCGTTTTCAAGAATATCGTAGAGAGACATACTTTCCTAATGAATGGATGAAAAATCTAGGCGTATGTGTCACGGACGCTTGGTTAGTTGCAATTAAAGATGATATGCCAAGATTACCTGGTCCATTAAAGATATAAATAGATAATAACTATTGGAAACTATAAATGGCTAAACCCACAACTAGAGCAACATTCAAAGACTACTGCTTACGCAGATTAGGTCATCCAGTGATTCAAATCAATGTAGACGATGACCAGGTTGAAGACCGCATAGATGATGCACTACAATTCTTTGAGGACTATCATTTTGATGGTTGCGAAGAAATTTATATGAAACATAAAATCACACAAACTGACATTAACCGCAGGTATATTCCTTGCCCAGATGCAGTTATTTTTGTGACCGGTATCATACCATTTGACCAGTCTTCTTCATCAATCAATATGTTTGATTTGCGTTACCAATTGCGGTTGCATGATTTATATGACTTCACATCCGTGTCATATGTTTCATATGAGATTACCATGCAACACATTCGTACTTTGAATTTATTGTTCTCCGGAACACCGATGTTCAGATTTAATCGTAAACAAAATAAAATTTTCTTAGACATTGATTGGTCTAGAGATTTACTAGTTGGAGATTATGTAGTGGTTCAGTGTTATCGTGCTATGCGACCAGACACTGTTACTTTAACTGGCACATTAGCAGGCAACACAGTTTCTAATATCATTGTTGGAACATCAACAATATTTGACCAAGAAGTAATTGAGAATGATTTTATTACTCTGTCAAGCGGAGAAGAAGTTCAAATTAGTAAAATAAATTCTCCAACAAATATACAAATTATTGGAACCGGGTTATCTTCAAATGTAACATCCAACACCGCAACTAAAACCGGCATTTCTGATGTATGGGATGATAGATTTCTTAAAAGATATGGTACAGCATTAATTAAAAAACAGTGGGGAGAAAATTTGAAAAAATTTGGAGGAATTCAGATGCCTGGTGGCGTAACTCTAAATGGAAAAGAAATTTGGGACGAAGCAGACACTGAAATTAAATCTATAGAAGAAGAAATGTATAATTTTAATAGTTTACCTAGTGAAATATTTACAGGTTAATCGGAGTTTAAAATTCCTACTAATTTCTATTTTAACAATTTTCCTCAACATCAAATAACTAGTGAGCAATTACTAGTAGAGGACCTCGTCATAGAAGCCATGCAAATACATGGTATGGATGTTTTCTATCTTCCAAGAACAAGTAGAGATTCTGTTGATATGTTATATGGTGAAGACACTATAAAAGAATATCGCACTGCTCATGCTATAGAAATGTACCTTGAAAATGTTACAGGTATGGATGGCGAAGGTGATTTTATTTCTAAATTTGGTCTAGAAATTAGAGATGAATTAACTTTACTTTTAGCCAGAAGACGTTTCTCGGCTACAGTGCCTTTAACACGCCCGAGAGAAGGTGATTTAGTTTATATTCCTTTAGTAAAGAACTTTTTTGAAATTTCTTTTATTGAACATGAAAATGACCAAGCAATGTTCTATACTCTTGGTAGAGGGCGAGCTGGTAATGTATATGTTTATGCATTGAAATTAAAACAATTTGTATTTAGTGAAGAAATAATATCTACCGGAATTGATGAAATTGATGACCAAATATTTAATAGTTATAAACGTGTTTCATTACCATTAGCAAATACTGTTGTATTTCCAGCAGGTACCGGTTCATTTGTTCCTGGAGAAATTATTTACCAAGGCACTTCATTAGCCACAGCAAACGCACAAGCAATAGTGTATTCATATACCGCACACAGTTCAATAGATGTAATTAGAGTTCAAGGAACATTTACTACTGCTAATGTACGTGGAAATACAAGTAGTGCATTAAGAAAAACTATTGGGTATAATGATGACTCTCAAGTTGGTAATAATATATTTGAAGATTTTGCTGATAATGTTAGAGTAGAAACAGAAGCAGATTCTATTTTAGATTTCTCTGAAAATAATCCATTTGGAGAAGCTTAAAAATGTTAAATAATTCTCATTTTTATAATAGAACAATACGAAAAGTTGTAGTAGGGTTTGGTACAATATTCAATGATATATTATTGGTTCGTTATAATAGAGCAGGAACTGTAGAGCATGAAAGAATTCGTGTGCCGCTTACATACAGCCCTAAAGAAAAATTTATTACTAGACTTACATCAGACCCAGATTTAACAAAATCTATAGCCACTTATGTACCAAGAATATCTTTTGATTTGGTTGGTCTAGCTTACGATTCTTCAAGAAAATTTAACACAATAAATAAAAACTTCTCTGTCAACACTGTTTCCGGTGCAGCAAGTTCTCAATATGCTCCAGTTCCGTATAATTTTGATTTTAATTTATCAATTTATGTCCGAAATACTGAAGATGGCACACAAATTTTAGAACAAATATTGCCGTATTTTACGCCAGATTTTACTGTAACATTAGATTACATTTCAACTTTGGGGCGAAAATATGATATGCCAGTTATACTCAATAGTGTAACTCCAGAAATAGAGTATGAAGGAGATATGTCCAGCACTAGAATTGTTATCTGGAACTTGACATTCACTGCTAAGGCTTATATTTTTCCTCCTGTAAATACTGCAGGATTAATTAAGCAAGCTAACACTAACATATTTACAGATACCAGAAGCACTCTATCACAAAAAGTTTATGTAGATTATGCAAACGGTTCTGGTGTTTTAGTTACTGGTGAAGGGTTTAGAGATATCGCAAATACGAAAACCGGAACTATTGTTTATTTTGCTAATAATAGTTTAGGAATTTTAGTAGTTTCTGACATGAATGAGTTACTAGAAGAAAATGATGTTATTGTTGGAGATTATTCTAATGCTAGATATACGATAGACACTGTTGATATGAATCCACTAAGGACTGTAGCAATAATAACAGTACCAGACCCAATCACCGCAAACGCATCTTCTAATTATTCATATACAGAAACAATTACTGAATTTCCAAATTCTCTAACATGAAAAAATTAAATGAAAATCTATCTAATATTTTCGGAGTCCGTCCATTAGAGGAAGGAGAGTCTTCTTTAGTTGAAATTATACCATCTGAAGTTGATTCTGATTTTGAATTTGCTAGAAATAACATTAGATTATTAGCAGAAAAAGGACAAGTTGCTGTAGACCATATTATTCAAGTAGCAAAAGCAACAGACCATCCTAGAGCTTATGAAGTTGTTGCAACTCTTATCAAAAGTATGTCTGAGGTAAACAAAGATTTGATTGAACTACAAAAAAGAAAAAAAGATTTATCACCAATTAAAGAACCAACTATTGTGAATGTAGAGAAGGCAGTGTTCGTTGGCTCTACACGAGAATTAATTAATCAAATTAAACAGGTACAGTAAAATGGAAGAACTCATTCAACAATTAAAGGTAATATTAGCTACGAACTTTGCTTTATATTTAAAGACACATAATTATCATTGGAACATAGAAGGTTCAAATTTTCCTCAATATCATACATTTTTAGATGTTCTGTATAATGCAATATTCCTTCAAAATGATCCTATAGCAGAACACATTAGGTATCTTGATGCATATGCACCAGGTTCGTTTACTAGATTTCAAGAGCTATCTACTGTTAAAGACCAATACTTAATACCAACCCCCAATAAGATGTTTGAAGAATTAAAAGAGGATAATGAAAAATACATCATAGAATTGAGGGCTGGCATTGAATTAGCAGACGATGCAGACGAGCCTGCAATTGGAAATTTTCTACAAGAGTTGTTAGGCGCACACCAAAAACATTCTTGGATGTTAAGAAGCATTCTTAAATCATGATAGATGGTTATTTAGGTAATTCAAAACTAAAAAAACCTGGCATAGAAATAGAATATTCCCAGGAACAATTAATTGAAATTACAAAGTGCATTAAAGACCCAGTACATTTTATTAAAAACTATGTAAAGATTGTCAATGTAGACAGAGGTTTGATTTCATTTGATATGTGGCCATTTCAAGAAGAAATGATTCGTGGATTTCATAGTAATCGGTTCTCAATATGTAAAATGCCTCGGCAGATTGGAAAAACTACTACATCAGCAAGTTATATGCTTTGGTGTATATTATTTTCAGATGATTATAAGATAGCCATCTTAGCGAATAAAGGTGATTTGGCAAGAGAGATTTTAGGAAGAATAAAGTATGCTTACGAATATTTACCTATTTGGTTACAACAAGGTATTATTGAATGGAACAAAGGAAACATTATTCTTGAAAATGGTTCCATGATATCAGCATATGCTACAAGCGCAAGTGGTGTCCGTGGAGGTACTTATAATTTAGTTTTTCTTGATGAATTTGCTTTCGTTCCGCACAATATGGCACAAGAATTTTTTACGTCCACCTATCCGGTAATCTCTTCTGGTAAAAGCACAAAGGTTATTATAGTATCAACTCCTCATGGATTAAATCAATTTTACAAGATGTGGATAGATGCGGTTGAGCAAAGGTCTACTTACATACCTTTTGAGGTACACTGGTCTATGGTGCCAGGGCGTGATGAAAAATGGAAAGAAGAAACGATTAGAAACACAAGCGAAGAGCAATTTAGGCAGGAATTTGAATGCGAATTTTTAGGTTCTTCGGCTACATTGATACCGGGTTCTAAATTAAAATCTCTTGTTTTTAGTAAGCCACTATCGTCAAAAGAAGGTATTGATATATACGAAGAACCAAAATCTGGGCATACTTATATCGCTATTGTAGATTCGGCCGAAGGAGTTGCGAGAGATTATTCGGTGGTTTCAATAGTTGATGTAACAGAGATACCTTATAGACATGTTGCTAAGTACCGGGATAATAAGATATCTCCTCTTATCTTTCCTACAATGGTTTATAATATTGCCAATAAATATAACCGCGCTTATATACTAGTAGAGACTAATAATATTGGTCAGCAAGTTGTTGACATTTTACATTTTGATTTGGAATATGAAAATATATTTAGAATTGAAAGCCATGAGATAAAAGGACAACACATTTCAAGTGGGTTTAAAAAAGGCGCAGCTTATGGGGTTAAAACTTCCAAAACAGTAAAAAAGATTGGTTGCGCTAATTTAAAGACATTGATTGAGAGCGATAAGCTTTCTACTCCAGATTTTGACACTATCGCCGAACTAAATACATTCGTGAGGAATAAAGATTCTTATGCCGCAGAAGAAGGCAATAATGATGATATTGTAATGACTTTGGTACTTTTTTCATGGCTAACAGCACAAAGTTATTTTAAAGAAATCACAAATTCCGATGTTAGACAGAAATTGTTGGACGAAAGAAACATTCAAATGGATGAAGAAATGTTGCCTATGGGTATTTTGAATGACGGGCTGGAAGAACAAAAACACTTTGATGGCGAAGACCTCTGGACTTTAACTAAGAACAGAGGGTATTTTTCGTCAACTTTATAAAATCATAAATAGATAATACAATTTAGTTCTATAATAATAAAAAGGAGAACACAAAATGGCTTTCCAATTATCACCAGGTGTTAATGTCTCTGAAATTGACTTGACAACAGTGGTTCCTTCTGTTGCAACTACAATAGGAGGTTTAACCGGCGAATTTTTATGGGGACCGGCTAACGAAATCACTATCATTAACAATGAAGTACAACTTGCAGAAAGATTTGGTAAACCTGATGCAAATACTGCTCAGACTTTTTTTACCGCAGCTAACTTTCTTTCTTATGGTTCGGATTTAAGAGTTGTTCGTTCTGTTGGCGCTAACGCTAAAAATGCTACTGCAAATAGTTCAGCAAACACAGTATTAATTGAAAACAATACTGATTATGAACAAAATCATTCATCAAATACTACAACAAGTTTTCATGCAAAATGGGCTGGAGCTTTAGGAAATTCTATCAAAGTTTCTATGGCCGATTCCCTATCAAATACTACTTTATATTCAGCTTGGACTTACTCTGGAGAGTTTGATTCTATACCAGCAACTTCAACTTTTGCTTCACGTACAAGTTCTGCTAATGATGAAATGCATATTATAGTTTTAGATGTTACAGGTAAACTATCAGGCACAGCTGGAACAATTCTAGAAAAATTTGCATTCGTTTCTAAAGCATCTGATGCTAAAAATCCAGACGGTTCTTCTAATTACTATGTAGATGTAATAAATTCTCGGTCAAAATATTTATGGTGGGGTGGGCATCTTGCAGCCAATTGGGGAACATCTTCTGCTGCTACAGTCAATTATGCAAATATGACGGCAAACACCACTGCAACATTATCGGGTGGAATAGACGTAACACCTACAGCAGGTAATATTAACACTTCCTCAGATAAATTTGCTAATCCAGATGCTGTAGATGTTTCATTAATAATGGCTGGACCTACTACTGGAACAACAATTCCTAATTATTTAATTGCTTTAGCTGAAAGTCGTAAAGATTGTGTAGTTTTTGTTTCTCCGCCAAAGAGTGATGTTGTATATGCTGGCGCTGGAGCAGAAGTCACAAACATAACAACAACAGCAGGAACATACACTAAATCTAGTTTTGCAGTTATGGATACAGGTTGGAAATATCAATTTGATAAGTATAATGATGTTTATCGTTGGGTACCTCTAAACGGTGATATTGCTGGACTATGCGCTAGAACAGACAATGAAAGAGACCCATGGTTTTCACCTGCTGGATTAAATAGAGGTGTAATTAAAAATGTTGTTAAACTTGCGTGGAATCCAACAAAAGCTGAACGGGATACTTTATATAAACTAGGCGTTAATCCTGTTGTTACTTTTCCTGGTGAAGGCACTATTCTATATGGTGATAAAACACTATTGAATAAACCAAGTGCATTTGATAGAATAAATGTTAGAAGATTGTTCATCGTATTAGAAAAATCTATTGCTAAAGCAGCAAGGTCTTCTTTGTTTGAATTCAATGATGAATTTACAAGAGCATCTTTCATTAATCTTGTAGAACCATTTTTGCGAGATGTGCAGGGTCGCAGAGGAATATATGATTTCCGTGTTGTATGTGATACAACAAATAACACAGGAGAAATTATTGACAAGAATCAATTTGTTGGTGACATATACATTAAACCGGCACGGTCTATCAATTACATTCAACTGAATTTCGTTGCAGTAAGAACTGGCGTAGCATTTGAAGAAATTGTTGGAAAATTTTAATAAATATAGAGAGATAGGAGAAAAATAAATGGCATTTAACATTAACGAATTCCGCTCTCAGATGCAGGGAGATGGAGCAAGACCAAATTTATTTGAAGTCACGCTTCCTTTTCCCGCATTCTCTTTGCCCGGAAATGCACAAACTAAATTGAGTTTTTTATGTAAAACTGCTCAATTGCCAGGTTCATCATTAGGAACAATTCCAATCCAATATTTCGGACGAGAATTAAAATTTGCTGGAAATAGGTCATTTCAAGATTGGAGTATCACCATCATTAATGATGAAGATTTCCTTATCAGAAATGCATTTGAGCGTTGGATGAATGGTATCAATAGTCACAATCTAAATATTCGTAACCCAATTGCGGCAACACAATTAGGATACAGTGTAGATGGTGAAGTTCGTCAATATGGAAAATCAGGTTCTGTTCTGAAGAAATACAAATTTATTGGATTATTCCCAACAGACCTCTCAGCAATTGATGTTGATTGGGGTTCTAATGATGCAATTGAAGATTTTACTGTTAACCTTACCTATCAATGGTGGGAATCAGTAGAGGATGCAGTAGTCTAAGTAGGAGGGGAACTCACGTTTCCCTCTTTTTTATAATGTAAAGGAAATAACCTTGGCAATCAAGCTATTCGGTTTCACATTAGGTGAAAAAGATATTGTTCAGAAACAAGCACCTGAACAATCTTCTTTTGCGCTTCCAACAGACACGTTGGATGACGGCGCAGTTACAATTACACAAAATTCTCATTACGGTACCTATGTAGATTTAGAAGGTTCCGTTCGTAATGAATTGGAATTAATTACACGCTATCGTGAAATGGCAAATCATCCAGAGTGTGATATGGCAATCACTGAAATCGTTGATGAAGCAATTAGCCATGATGATAAAGGTAAAGTTGTTGACATTAAGATGGATGACTTAAAACAACCAGAAAGTATTAAGAAAAAAATAAGAGATGAATTTAAAAACATATTAGGTATGTTAAATTTTTCTAATTTATCAGATGATATTTTTAGACGCTGGTATGTTGACGGAAGAATTTACTTTCATATAATTGTAAATGAAAAAAATCCTAAAGAAGGTATACAAGAATTAAGATACATTGACCCACGAAAAATTAGAAAAGTTCGTGAGATACAAAAAGGTAAAGATATCAAAACAAATGCTGATATTATTAAATCGTTAGCAGAGTATTATGTTTATAATGATAAAATTAGTTCTACAAATAACTATTCAGCTGGTTCGGCTGGGTCTGTAAATTCCGGTTTAAAAATTGCTCCTGATTCCATTATAAATGTGACTTCTGGTATGATGGATGCAAAAAATACTTTTATCATTTCATACTTACATAAAGCAATAAAACCTTTAAATCAATTGCGTATGATTGAAGATGCAATTGTTATCTACCGAGTGTCAAGAGCACCAGAACGCAGAGTGTTTTATATAGATGTTGGCAATTTACCTAAAGGTAAAGCAGAACAATATCTACGTGATGTTATGATTAAGTATAAAAATAAAGTTGTGTATGATGCTCAAACTGGTGAATTGCGTGATGACAGAAAACACATGTCAATGCTTGAAGATTTTTGGTTACCTCGTAGAGAAGGCGGTAAAGGCACAGAGATAACAACACTACCAGCCGGTCAAAATCTTGGTCAAATGGAAGATGTACAATACTTTCAAAAGAAATTATTACAATCATTAAATGTGCCATACTCTAGACTTGAACCTCAAGGCGGTGGATTAGTTGGATTAGGAAGAACAACCGAAGTTACACGAGATGAATTAAAATTTAATAAATTTATTGTAAAGTTGCGTAATAAATTCTCTCAAATTTTTGACCATGCACTAAAAGTACAACTGTCTTTAAAAGGTATATGTTCTCAAGAAGAATGGGAAACTTTTAAAGAAGAAATATTTTATGATTACATAAAAGATAATAATTTTACAGAATTACGAGATGCAGAATTACTAACTCAAAGATTGCAAACATTAACACTAATAGATCCATACGTTGGCAGATATTACTCACAAGAATGGGTAAATAAAAATGTTTTACATTTGACTGACGATGAATTAGAAGAAATGAAAAAACAAATAGATTCAGAGCCTGCGCCAGTTCAAGTTGGTCCTGACGGAAACCCAGTGGGTCAAGAACAAGCTACTCCGGAAGAATTTCCACCAGAAGATAATGTGACAGAAAAAGACACAACAGAATCCGAAACACCAGATTTAGATAATGTTGTACAAAAGTTTAGTAGAAAATTAATAAATAGATAATAAAAGGAATAACATGGACTCAAGACAATTTATAGATTTACTAGGAGCAGGAGAAAGTTCTGATGCTAAAGACGCATTAGGAGAATTGATTTCGTCTACTGCATTTGAAGCATTAAATTCTAGAAAACAAGAAATTGCTTCTACACTTTTTGGCGGAAATCAACCAGAACCTGAAATGCAAGAAGAAGCTAATGAAGTAACGCCTGAACAAGGTAAAAAAATGATGGATAGTGATGACCCTAATGTGTATAATAAAATAAAGAAAATACCAACACCAATAGTTCCTAAGAAAAAAGTAACCGACCCAGAGCCTAATACAACAGTAACAAAATGAAATTATTATCTGAGTTTAAAAATTTAATTGAACTAGAAGAGAAACAAGATTTCTCTAAATTTGATGCACTTATTCGTGCTGGATTAGGTAATAAGGCGCAAATTCAAAGATTGCATACCATATTAGGAAAAATGTCGGAAGAAAAACCTAATTTTTCAGTAGCAGACCGAGCAATCATTCAAAACATTTTTAATAAAATGGTGGATTTAATTACAAATAATTCACAAATTTTTAGACAAACTCGTAAAGCAGTTTCGGAAGAAATAGAAGAGCCAGAAATTATTAGTGAAGATGTACATAAAGAGCCACCTTTTATTTTATTACTGAAAAGAACTGCGGTAAGATTATATCCAGGTAATCTTAAAGTTGCAACATATCATAATCAAAAATTAGATAGAGATTTTGCAATACCATTTAAGACAACTGGTGCTGGAGATATACAATCAGAGGAAGTAGTTAACGAACAAGACATAGTAGAAAATGTAATGGACACTTTACATAAAATTGTAGATGGTAAATCTGCTCAGAAAGTTAAGTTCGCTACTGGCGAAACTCGTAAAGTTGACCAATATACAGCATCTGCAATAACACAAGTACATAAAGCACTTAATCCATTAAACAAAAAGAAATTTGCAGATATGGTTCATAAATCACCTGGTCATTTTTCTAAAGCATCAGATTTTGCATTCAGTAAAGCAAAATGAATTTTATTAATTTATTAATTGAGCATAAATATAATGAAGCAAAAGAAATAATTTATGCTCAATTGAATGAAATTTCTTCTAAGAAATTAGAGGAAATAAAACGCACTGTAGCAGCAGATATATATGAAGAAGTTGAAGTTGTAGATGAGGCTAATGTTCAAACTATAGGAAGAATTTCTAAAGTAAGAAGAAGAATAAGAAGAAATAAACAAGGAAGAATTGTACTTCAAAGAAATATAAGAAAGTCTGCAATAAAAGGTTTTAGAATTTCTGGAAATACAGTTAAGCGTATATCTGCAATATCAAGAATAAAGAAATCTAGGAAATTAAAAAAGTATTGGAACACAAAAGGAAGAGCAAAGTTAACTAGAACATTACTAAGAAGAAAAATGTCTATGCGGCGCCGAACCTCAATAGGAATAAAATAAAATGGCATTTGAAATAACAAACCAATTAAGAAGCCCTAGTATTATTAGGGTAGAAGGTGCTTCAACCGTAAATGTTAATATAAGTCAATTATCTACAAACACTGCATTAGAAACTGTAGTGTCTGCTAATATCAAACGCATCGCTTGGTCAACCGGCGGTAGCATAGTCGTTGGTAGACATGACGCAAGTAATACCTTAATAACTTTAGCCACATTATTTAATAGTGGGCAAATAAATTTTGATGAATTAGGTACTACTTTAGCCAATACTAATACAGGTAATGTTACAGTTACTATTAATACTAGCGGTACTGTTATATTAGAGGTGTCTAAAAATACAACTTATTCAACAGATTTGGACAGAACATAAAATGAAACTGATTACAGAAACTATAGAAAACGTCAAATACTTATTTGAAAAAACCGAAAGTGGAAAGAAAAATCTTTTCATTGAAGGTGTATTTCTTGTTGGCGAACAAGCCAATAAAAATCGTAGAGTATATAAAATGAATACTCTACGAGAAGAAGTTAATCGTTACACAAATGAATACATAACAACCAATCGGGCATTAGGTGAGTTAGGTCATCCAGATACTCCATCAATTAATCTTGAGAGAGTATCACATAAAATAATTTCATTAAAAGAAAACGGAAATGTATTCATAGGAAAAGCGCAAATTTTAGAAACTCCATATGGCAACATTGTAAAAAACTTCATTGATTCTGGTGTCAGTCTTGGTGTTTCTTCTAGAGGTATGGGTTCTTTAATTCCAGGAGAAGATGGAATTAACATTGTAGGCGAAGATTTTCGTTTAGCAACTGCGGCGGACATTGTTGCGGACCCATCTGCACCAGGTGCTTTTATAAATGGTATCATGGAAAACAAAGAATGGTTATTCGTTGAAGGTCGTTTTGTAGAAATTGATATTGATAGAACGAAACGAGAGATTCAGAAAGCCCCAAGAAAAGAAGTTGAAAAAGTAGCCGCACGGCTCTTTGAAAATTTTCTATCAAAACTTTAATTTTTATAAATAAATATACACAAAAGGAGATTCCTAATGGCTACAAATAAACTTTTAGAGGCGGCTGCTGAAATTCTTGCATCAGGCAAGGGTAAAAATGCTATGCCTCCAGAAAAGCTACCTGCAGAAATACATGATGCCGGCGGTCCAACACCAGAAAATGCTAAACCGGATGATGATTCTCACAAAATTACGCCGTCAACAAAAAGCGCAACCGCTCCTACAACTCATTCAACTAAAAAAGAAGAAGTTGAAGAAGAAGAATATGAATTAGATTTATCTGAAGATATTAATTCTTTATTCTCAGATGATGATACAATTTCTGAAGAATTTAAACAAAAAGTTACTACAATTTTTGAAGCTCGTGTCTATGACCGTGTTAAACAAATTGAAGAAAACATTGAAGAACAATATGCGTCCATGCTAGAAGAAGCCGTGGAAACAGTTAAAGAAGACTTAACCGAAAAAGTAAATGATTACATTTCTTATGTGGTTGAGCAATGGATGTCCGATAATGAAATCGCAATAGAAAAAGGAATTCGTTCCGAATTAACTGAAGATTTTATTTCTGGACTCCGTAATTTATTTGCAGAACACTATATTGATGTTCCTACAGATAAAGTAGATTTAGTTGATGAGTTGTCTAGTAAAGTTGATGAACTTGAAGATAAACTCAACGAAGAAGTAGAACGCTCAGTAGAATATCGTAAAGCTCTTACTGAAGCCTATAAAAATGAAGTTACCCGAGATGTGTGTGAAGGTTTAACAGATACACAAGTTGAAAAAATTAAAACACTCGCAGAGAGTGTGGATTTTTCTACAGAGGAAGAATACCAAGAAAAACTTGTAACTATCCGCGAAAATTATTTCCCATCTGGAGTAAAAAAGGCAGACGAAGCCCTACTTCACGAACAAGTAATTGACAATGGACAAGAAGAAATTAAACAGTCTAATGACCCATTCATTAATTCCATTGTTCAGTCAATTTCAAAAACAAACAGATTTTAATTAAACCAAGGAGACTCTAAATGTATCTTTCCGAAGACCTACAAAAAAAATGGGCACCTGTTCTAGAACACAGTGACCTTCCAAAAATTACTGATCCATACCGTCGTGCAGTTACTGCATTGGTGTTGGAAAATCAACAAACAGCTATGTTGAAAGAAGCTGGAATCAATGAAGTAGCAACTAATGCTGCAGGCACAGGTGGTTTTGGCGGTGGTGCTACTGCCACAGGCCCTGTTGCCGGTTTTGACCCAATTCTTATCAGTTTGGTTCGCCGTTCTTTACCTAATCTTATTGCATATGATGTTTGCGGTGTTCAGCCAATGACTGGACCTACAGGCATGATTTTTGCAATGCGTTCAATGTATGGTACTGACCGTGTGCCTTCAACAGGTACAGAAGCCTTCTACAACGAAGCTAATACAAACTTTTCTGCTGCTGGTGCTGCTCTTAACCAACAAACATTTGGATTAAAAGCAAGTACATCCGATCGTCTATATGGCGTTTTTGATGCTAACACATCTACAGGACTTGTAACAGCTTCTGGTGAAGGTGACGCATTCCAAGAAATGGGTTTCTCAATTGAGAAAGTTACTGTTACTGCTAAAACTCGTCAGTTAAAAGCAGAATACACAATGGAACTTGCACAAGACTTGAAAGCAGTTCACGGATTAGATGCAGAAACTGAATTAAGTAATATTCTTTCTACAGAAATTCTTGCTGAAATTAATCGTGAAATTTTACGCACAATTTACACTGTTGCTAAAGTTGGTTGCAAAGTTGGCACAACAACAGTTGGTACTTTTGACCTTGATACAGATTCCAATGGTCGTTGGATGGTTGAAAAAGTTAAAGGTCTTGCTTTCCAAATTGAACGTGAAGCAAATGCCATCGCTAAATTGACACGGCGCGGTAAAGGTAATGTGCTAATCTGTTCTTCTGATGTGGCTTCTGCTCTTGCAATGGCAGGCATTTTAGATTACAGTTCTGGCATGGCAGCAGCAGTTAACTTAACTGTAGATGATACAGGTAATACTTTTGCTGGTACATTGTTCGGTAGAATTAAAGTGTATGTTGATCCTTATTTTGCAGTTGCTAGTTCGTCAGAATTCGCTGTACTAGGGTACAAAGGTACAAACGCATATGATGCAGGTTTGTTCTATTGCCCATACGTTCCATTACAAATGGTTCGTGCAGTTGATACTACTACTTTTGCACCAAAAATTGGTTTCAAAACACGTTATGGCATTGTTGCTAATCCATTCGCAGAAGGTACCGCACAAGGTGCTGGCGCATTGAATCCAGCTGCAAGCATGTACTACAGAGCATTCAAAATCTCTAATATCATGTAAGCTTAACCCTCCTTAAAGAGAGGGATTTTAAAAGAGGAGTTCTCACGGGCTCCTCTTTTTTTTGTGTATAAATATTCATATGGCAAATACAGCAATAATAACACCGTCAAATCAGAATTTTTTACACCCAAATAAGTTTCAATTAACTTTTTCTCGGGTACCAAATATTCAATATTTTTGTCAAGCAGTAACAGTGCCTGGTATTTCTATGGGCGAAATACCAGTGGCTACACCATTCGTTGAAAAATATTCTCCTGGTGAAAAAGCAATCTATGATATGCTTAATGTAACTTTTGCTATTGATGAAGAGATGCAATCTTGGATTGAAATTCATAACTGGATTCGTGCTATGACTTTTCCAGAAAGTTATGAACAATATCAAGAATTACCAAGACTCGCAAGAAATATTGGTAATCCAAAAACACCACAATTTTCTGATGCAACACTTACAGTATATTCGTCTGCATATACTCCTCTGTATAGGTTTAAATTTGTTGATGTATTTCCCACATCATTAGCATCATTTATACTAGCAACACAAGATTCACCGGATAGTATTTTAACATCCGATGCAACATTCAGATTTACCTACTATCATATTGACAAATTATTCTAAATGATGTATACTCCATGTAGGAGGATTTAATATGACTAAAATTGATGATTTATTAAGTGAATGGGCTACAGACTCTAAAATAGACAGAACAGAGCCTGGAAAAGCACTAATTGATATTCCAAAACTTCACAGTAAGTATTTGAATATTCTATCAAGAAATAAGTTGCTATGTAAAGAATCTGAATTCAAATATTCCAAAATGAAAAAGATTAAATGGGAATATTACACAGGTAAAATGGGTGATGATGATTTAAAAAAATATGGTTGGAATGCATTTCCATTTACCATCAAATCAGAAATATCTATTTTTATGGAATCAGATGATGACCTTAATAAACTTATAGCAAGTAAAATGATTTATGAAGAAGTTGTTAGTTGTTGCGAATTGATAATGAAAGAGTTGCATAGTAGAACTTTTCAATTAAAAACATTTGTAGATTGGGAAAAATTTATTCAAGGTATCTAATGGACAATATAATTATTAGTAAGGTGAACGAAGCTTATATAAAAATAGATTGCGAAAAAAGTATTGCACAAGAACTTTCGGATCATTTTACTTTTTATGTTCCGGGGTACCAATTTGTACCCTCATATAAAAATAGGTTGTGGGACGGAAAAATTAGGTTGATGGATTTACGAACTAATTTTTTGTATTATGGATTAATTCCATATATAAAAGCATTTTGTGAAACCAGAAATTATAATATATTTTTTGAACCTGATGTTAACCTCACTAATAATTTCTCTATTAAAGAATCCCTAGAATTTGTAGAAACATTAAATTTGCCATTAGTGCCAAGAGATTATCAATTAGAGGCATTTGTTCATGCGATACGGAATAAGCGAACACTTCTACTATCGCCAACAGCATCAGGAAAATCTTTAATAATCTATTTGATTCTGCGTAAAATTCAAAGCGAGACTAGCAAAAAAGGACTATTGATTGTTCCAACTACATCATTGGTGCAACAGATGTATTCTGATTTTCAATCTTATGGTTATGATTCGGAACAATACTGCCATCAGCAATATGCAGGTAAAGATAAAACTACAGATAAATTTTTAACTATCAGTACATGGCAATCAGTATACACTAGAGATAAAGAATATTTTGAACAATTTGATTTTGTTTTTGGAGATGAGGCGCATCAATTCAAGGCAAAATCATTAGGCACTATTATGACAGGTTTAACTAATACTGAATTTCGTATTGGTTGTACAGGTACCCTGGATGGCACTCAAACTCATAAATTAGTATTAGAAGGATTATTTGGTCCTGTATTCAAAGTAACAACAACCAAAGAGTTGATTGATAATAAACAATTGACAGATTTTAAAATCAAATGTTTAGTATTAAAATATCCAGAAGTTATTTGCAAATTATCCAAGTCTTGGGACTATCAAGCAGAAATTGATTACATAGTTCAAAATACGCAAAGAAATACTTTTATTAAAAATCTAGCATTGTCACTAAAAGGAAATTCTCTAATACTTTTTCAATTGGTACAAAAGCAAGGTAAAGAATTATATAAAATTATTGATTCTGAAAAAAATAATCGCAAAGTTTTCTTTGTGTATGGTGCCACTGATGTTGAAACTAGAGAATCTATTCGTGCGATTACAGAAAAAGAAACAGATGCAATTATAGTTGCTTCATATGGAACTTTTGCTACCGGGATAAATATAAGAAATCTACATAATGTAGTCTTTGCTTCACCCTCAAAATCACGAATAAGAAATTTACAATCAATAGGTCGTGGTTTACGAATAGGTGAAAATAAAACTCAATGTATCTTATTTGATATATCTGATGATTTCAGAGTAGGAAAACATACTAATTTTACTCTCAAACATTTAGTTGAGCGTTTAAAAATATATGACTCGGAAAACTTTGTATATAAATTATATAATATAGATTTAAAAATATAAAAAAAGCTTTACTTTTTTCTGAAAGTGTGTTATAATGATGTTGCTCACAATAGGAGATATAACAAATGCAAGAAGAAATTAAAATTATAAGATTAAATGATGGAGAGGATATTATATCTTCTTACCATGTAGATGAGTCTGATGAAGGCTTAATAGTCAATAATCCAATGACTCTCTTCTTTAAGAGGTTAGGCTCTACTCGGTCTGTTGTTATGATGGCACCATGGTTACCAATTGAACTAATATGTAATACATCTACAAGAATAAATAATAGTCAAATTTTAACTATAATGGAACCTAGGAAATCACTTATAGAATATTACCTTAATGCTGTGAATAATATCACAGAAAATATACGAATGAATGAAGACTCTATAGATGAATCTTTACTGGACAATAATCATCAAGAAGATGATGATTTGGATGAAGAAGACTCTATAGAAGAGGATGTAGAAATACATAAGCTTCTAGAAGGTACATCTAAAGTAACATTACATTGATACTTAACGAACCCACAAGGCATTATACTATGAACAAAAAATCTTGTCAAGTCTTTTTTTAGGAAATATTGAATGAAACCAAAACACTATGTTAATAATACCGATTTTCTAAATGCTCTAATAGAGTATAAATTGGTATGCAAAAAAGCAGAGATGGAAAATACGACTGAACCTCTTATACCAAATTATATTGGTGAGTGTTTTCTTAAAATTGCTAACCATCTCTCACGAAAACCTAATTTTGTACTCTACTCATTTAGGGAAGAAATGGTAGGAGATGGAATTGAAAATTGTATTATGTATTTTAGAAATTTTGATCCAATAAAATCTTCTAATCCATTTGCTTATTTTACCCAAATTATTTACTTTGCTTTTTTGCGTAGAATACAGAAAGAGAAGAAACAGATGTATGTAAAATATAAAGCAACTGAACAGTCTAGTATACTCCATGACGGTGAGTATTATGAAGACGTAGAAGGTAATATGAAACAATTTGCACTGTATGACAATCTATCCGAATTCATCCAAACATATGAGGCAAAAAGAAATGAGAAAAAAATAACAAAACTAAAAGTTCTTGATAAATTTTTAGAAGATAGTTTACCAGAAATTCTTAACGAATCGCTTGACAACACCCAAAAAACGGAGTATAATGATGCTAGTGCTACCTGAAAACATATTAGGTAAACCTGTTGGTTTTACCTGCTCAACTTTTGATTTATTACATGCTGGACATATTTTGATGTTAGCAGAAGCCAAATCGGTATGTGAATACCTAATTGTAGGATTACAGTTGGACCCATCTATTGATAGACCAGAAAACAAAAATAAACCAGTGCAGTCTATAGTTGAAAGATATGTGCAATTATCAGCAGTGAAATTTGTGGATGAAATTATCGTCTATCAAAATGAAAAAGATTTGGAAGATTTATTAATGTTTTTACCAATTACAATTCGGATTATTGGAGAAGAATATCGTGATAAGAATTTCACAGGAAAAGAAATTTGTGAACAGCGAGGAATTAGAATTTTTTACAATGACAGAAAACATAGTTTTTCTACCACTGAATTGAGAAAGAGAATTTCTAGCAAAAACACACTATGAAAATTTGTTTAATTAATGATACACATGCTGGTGCAAGAGGTGATAGTTTATTGTTCAATGAATTCTTTTTTAAGTTTTGGGAAGGAACTTTCTTTCCGTACTTAAAAGAACATAACATTAAACAGATTATACATTTAGGTGATGTTGTAGACCGCAGAAAATATATTAATTACATTATATTAAATCAATGGCGAAAAAGATTCTTTGATGTATTAGAGCGTGAAAACATTCAGATGGATATAATTGTAGGTAACCACGATGTTACCTATAAGAATACCAATGAAATTAATGCAATGCATGAGTTGTTTAACAAATATAATAATGTTAATGTCTTTATTGAGCCAGTTGAAAGAATTTATGATGAATTGCAAATCGCCCTTGTTCCATGGATTAATTCCTCAAATCATGAAAGTACATTACAGTTCTTAGATAAAACTACATCTGAATTAGTATTTGGTCATTTTGAAATTTCTGGTTTTGAAATGGACCGAGGCAGCATTTGTCACAATGGATTGAACAAAAAAATATTTGATAGATTTGATATGGTTTTATCCGGTCATTTTCATCATAAATCTTCTGATGGCACAATTCATTATCTTGGCAACCAATATGAAATTTCTTGGGCAGACTTTAATGACCAAAGAGGATTTCATGTTTTTGATACCGAAACTAGAGAACTAACTTTTATTCCAAATCCTCATAAAATATTTTATAAAATTAACTATGATGATTCTACCGAGTCTTTTGAACATTGGAAAAAATATGATTTTACACAACACCAAAATTCTTTTATTAAAATTGTTGTAATTAATAAAACAAATGCATACTTATTTGATTATGTTTTGGAACAATTGAATAACGCTGGTGCTGCTGATGTTGCTGTGGTAGAAGATTTTTCTGATACCTCTATTGAAGATGCCGAAGAAATGGTGAATCAATCTGAAGATACCATTTCTATTCTTTCCAAATTTATTGATGGGTTAAGTGTTGATGTTGATTCAGATAAACTTAAAAAACTTATGCGTGAGTTATATGTTGAGTCTTTGAATGTTGAAATAATTGAATGATATTTTTTAAGTATATAAAGTTTCGTAATTTTCTAAGTACCGGTAATTATTTTACTGAAATTGCATTAGATAATTCTACCAACACATTAGTTGTTGGTACTAATGGTTCAGGTAAATCTACCTTACTTGATGCATTGTGTTTTGTGCTATTTGGTAAACCCTTTCGTGGAATCAATAAGCCACAGTTATGCAATTCTATCAATCAAAAAGATTGTTTGGTTGAATGTGGTTTTGACATTGGTAATAAAAAATATAAAATCATTCGTGGCATAAAGCCTAATGTTTTTGAAATTTATATTGATGGTGAATTGTTAAATCAAGATGCTGCGTCCAGAGATTATCAAGAGCATTTAGAAAAATTTATTTTAAAATTAAATTACAAGTCGTTCACACAAATTGTTATATTAGGGTCTGCATCTTTTGTTCCATTTATGCAATTATCTTCTTCCGATAGAAGAGCGATTATTGAAGATTTACTAGATATTCAAATATTTTCCGTAATGAATGGAGTAGTTAAAGATAGATTATCTGTAAATAAAGATTCAATTATTCGTAATAAGAGTAAGAATGATATACTCTCTACGAAATATGATATCCAGAAAGAACACATACAAAAGTTAAAACAAAATAATGAAGAACAAATTACAGTAAAAGAAAATGAAATTTCAAATGTTGTTGTGATAATAGAAAATGTACAATCTACAGTAAATACATTGAGTTTGGAAGTGGTACAGTTGCACCAATTGATAACAGATAAATCTACAATAGAATCTAAAATAAAAAAACTACATCAATTTGAAACACAAATTGAAACTAATATATCAGATTTCGGAAAAAAGTTAAAGTTTTATGAATCAAATGATTCTTGCCCAACATGTAAACAAGTAATAGAACTGGATTTTAAGACTACACAAATTACGGAACTCAATAGTAAAACACATAAATGTTCGGATGGATTAATTACATTAGAATCACAAATTTTGGAACAACAAGCCAAGTTAAATGATATACAAAAAATATCATTGCAGATTCAATGTAGGCAAGTTGATATTGCTTCCAACACTATGTCTATCGTAGAATCTAATAAGTATATTGGTAAATTACAAAAAGAAATAAAACAACTTTCTGAAACAAAAGAAGATTTGTCTATTGAAACTAATAAGCTTGCTGATTTACAAAAACAGTTAGAGGAATTGAATAACGAAAAGAAAGTGTTTTTAGATGAAAGATTATACTTAGATGCTGCTGGGCTGTTATTAAAAGATACTGGTATTAAAACTAAAATTATCAAACAGTATTTACCTATCATAAACAAATTAGTAAATAAGTATTTGGCGTCTTTAGATTTCTTTGTTAATTTTAATCTAAGTGAAACTTTTAGTGAAACTATTAAATCCCGGCACAGAGATGAATTTTCTTATGAATCTTTTAGTGAAGGTGAAAAGCAACGAATTGATATGGCACTTATGTTAACGTGGCGGGCTGTTGCGAAACTTAAAAATTCCACTAATACAAATTTATTAATATTGGATGAAGTGTTTGATAGTAGCCTAGATAATAATGGCACCGAATATTTGATGACGATTTTACAAATGCTTGAGGATGTTAATCTGTTTGTAATTTCCCATAAAGGTGACATTCTACAAGATAAATTTAGGTCAATAATTAGGTTTGAGAAGGTTAATAATTTTTCAAGGATAGTAAAATGATAGAAGATGAGTACATAGTTTTAAATACGGACAAAACCGCTAAATCGCCAACAAGGATTACAGAAGAAAAAATCACACAGTTTCAAATTTTACCAGAAGGTAATGTAGCATTAAATACTGTAATAGAAGAGTTTGATATAACTCAAATTTCTCAGCCAGAAATTCAAACTTTTATCAAACGATTAAAGTTTACAATGAAACATTATCAGGGACTTGGTTTATCTGCCAATCAATGTGGTTATAAATTTAGAATGTTTATTATTGGTACTGATAGTTTTCAAATGACATGTATAAACCCAAAGATTATTGAGACATTTGGTGAAATGAAACCTTTGCGAGAAGGATGCTTATCTTACCCTGCTTTATTTTTAAATGTTCCTAGGTATGAAAATATTCGTGTGGAGTATTATGATGAAGACACCCAAAAAAGAGATTTGTCTATTAATGGATTAACTGCTCAGTGCTTTCAACACGAATTAGAACATCTAAATGGTAAAACATTTACAGAGAATATTAAACCTCTTGCTCTATTAATGGCAAGAAAAAGACAAAAAAATACTATTAAGAAAATTATTAGGAGTACAAAATGAGTGATGTAAAAGTCCAAGAAACAACTGAGTATGAAAGTTGCCTTGATTTTGAAAGTGATGATATCAACGATGTTTCCAAATTCATGGATGGTCATGAAGAACAAAAAGAAGAACTTCCTGTAGTTGAAGTTGATGATTCACTGCTTACCAGAGACCAATTCTTTAAGAAGTATTGGAAAGGTATGCCAACTTTTGACCAGAATGATAATCCTCCATGGAAACAAATTTATGTAAACTTCCGAAATGAAGGAGATTACAATGCATTTGCCAAGTTGATTGACCAAGCATTAACTGATAAGAGCAAAAGTATTTGGTATCCAAAACTTGACATTGAAGAAAACTCTTTGAATCGTTGGATTGTAGAATGACTAATCCTAAGTATCCAGTTTATATTATATCTAAAGGTCGGCATGAATCTATGTTGACTTCTCGGTCACTTGCTCGTATGAAGATTCCTCATTACATTGCAATTGAACCACAGGACTTAGAGAATTATGAAAAAGCATTGGATGAATTTAATATTCGCCCATATGTAACATTATTAGTTGCGCCATTCAGCAATCACGGAGATGGTCCAGGTCGTGCTAGAAATTGGTGTTGGGACCATGCGATTGAAATTGGTACAGAAAAACATTGGGTACTAGATGACAACATTTCTGATTTCTACCGATTGAATCAGAACAAACGATATCGTGTTGAGTCTGGTGTTATTTTCAGAGCAGCCGAAGATTTTGTTGACCGCTTTGAGAATGTGCCAATCTCGGGCTTTCAGTATAGATTCTTCATTGCGCCAAACTCTAAGTATCCACCTTTCGTAACAAACACACGAATCTATTCCTGTTTGTTAATCTCTAATGATTGTAAACATCGTTGGCGTGGTCGTTACAATGAAGACACCGATATTTGTCTCCGTGTATTGAAAGATGGAGATTGCACTATTCAATTCAATGCATTCTTGCAAGGCAAAGCAGCAACACAAACAGTTAAAGGTGGTAACACCGAAGAGTTTTACCATAAAGAATTTGCGGATGATGAAAACTTCAAGAAGACTGGTTATAACAGTAGCGGCACAATTAACAAATCACAGATGCTTGCTGATATGCATCCTGATGTTGCAAGAGTTGTTTGGCGTTATGGTCGTTGGCATCATTATGTAGACTACAATCCATTCAAAGTCAACAAACTAAAAATGAAGTCCAACATCGTAATTCCAGAAGGCAACAATGAATATGGAATGAAGTTGATTCATAACTGGAAAGCAGATTAATGAGTATCGTTGATGAAATAGGTAAAGAGAGTCTAAAGCGATATCTTGAAAACTGTGCTAAGGTTGCAGATATAGATATTGATGCAGCATTCAAAGTTACTTTGAATTGTATGAAGGCGCATGATGGTGCAATCATACCAGATGATGAAATGCGTCAAATGAAAGACCTTGAGAACAGATGGTATGCATCATTGGAAACAGGAACTCCTGACTATTCTGTTTACACTGATGCTTATTATTTCTGTGAAGTTTGGATGTGCTGGTCAAAATATTCCAGAAGATATCTCAAAGAAATCAATGCACCAAAGTCTATGTTTGGTAAAAGTATAGTTGAATATATAGGTAATGTAGACAATGTGGTTGACTTAGGTTGCGGTTTCGGTTATACTACAGTTGGTATGAAAGAAATGTTTCCTAATTCCAATGTTTATGGTACAAATCTAAAAGATAGTTACCAGTACAAGATGGCAACAGAGTTGGGCGACAAACATAATTTTAAAATCATTGAGAATCTTACACAAGTTGAAAAGCCAGGAACAAGCTTGTTTTTTGCTTCCGAATACTTTGAGCATTTTGACCGACCGATTGAGCATTTGATTGATGTAATTGAACAAGGCTCACCAACTTATATGTTGATTGCTAACACATTCAACGGAAAAGCCATCGGTCACTTCAATCAATACAAAGATGGTACCGAAGTGTATGATGGAAAACATATGGGAAGATTGTTCGCAAAAACACTCAGGAAATATGGTTATAAAACAGTTAATACCGCTTGTTGGAATAGTAGACCAGCTTTTTGGCAGAGAGAAAGTAGTTGTTTTTTAACAACAGATATCAAATAATACTTGACAATCCCTGTGGTTGTGTTACAATTCATTTATGAAATTTAGGAACACCTATGGAATTCACTCAAGAATCTAAGACTCAACTAGCCAAACTGATGGCTACCGAGAATGTTACTGTAGAACACCGTAAGGTGCAAACTGCAACATTCAACCTAACTACCCGAATACTTACTCTTCCTATATGGAAAGATATGTCTGGTGATATGTATGACTTGCTGACAGGTCATGAAGTTGGTCACGCACTAGAAACACCAGAAGAAGGTTGGCATAATGCTTTAACTGGAACAGGGAAATTCAATAAAAATTACAAAAACTTCTTGAATGTTGTAGAAGATTCTCGCATTGAAAAGAAAATGAAACGGCGTTTTCCTGGATTAAAACCAGCATTCATTCGTGCGTATAAACAATTAATAGAACAAGATTTTTTTGGCATTAAGAATTATGATATTAATGGATTGTCTTTTATTGACAGGCTGAACCTCTATACTAAAGCAGGAGTTTCATTAGGTATTAATTTTACTGATATAGAATTAAATTTGTTATCTGGCGTAGAAGCCTGTGAAACCTGGAATGATGTTCTAGAAATTACTGAATCTATTTACGAATATTCTAAGGATGAACAACAACAAAATCAAAAAGAAAAATATTACACATTGCAAAACACCGATTTTGATGAATCCGATGAAGATTCAGACTCTGATTTTAAAGATGATTATGTTGAAACAGATGAGGATTTGGACGACAATAATGAATCTGAAGAAGATGGTGTAGATGAAGACGAATCGGAAGAAGATTCATCAGACAATTATAATGAATTTTTACGGGAAAAAGAATCAAAATCCACAACAAGTGAAAATTTTGTACCGTCATGCGAAACTGATGAGTTCTTTAGAAAAAACGAAGCCAAATTACTTTCTGAAAAATCTAAAGAATATGTTTATTTAAATATTCCTACTCCTAATTTATCTGAGATTATTACACCACATAAAATAGTACATGATTTAATGCAAAAGTTTTGGAAAGACTATTATCATTTTAGACCATTATCTAATAGTTTTGGTATTATGCAAGATAAACTATTGAAGGAATTTAAAAGCAAAAACGAACAATATGTGTCTCTACTTGCAAAAGAATTTGAAATGCTTAAGGCTGCTAGAAAATTTGCTAAACAAAAAATTAGCGAAACTGGTGATATTGATGTTAATCGTATTTGCCGATACAAAATTGATGATAACATTTTTAAAAAATCAACATATGTACCTAACGGAAAATCACATGGGTTAATATTATTATTGGACCGTTCTGGTTCTATGTCTAGTAATTTACATGCATCTATTGAACAGGTTATGGTATTAGCTATGTTTTGCCGCAAAGTGAATATTCCTTTTGTATTTTATGGTTTCGGCAATGAAGATAGTGGATTTGGGTATGACCACAATAGAAGCCCAGGTTCCTCTTTTTCTACTAATTCAAATGAAATACGAATGTCTAATGTTTATCTAAGAGAATATTTAAATTCTCAAATGACTGCTACCGAATTTAATTGCGCCTTGAAAAACTTAATTACTTTATCTGAGGCATTCGGTTCAAACAAACGTGGATTAGCTATTCCTTGCCCAAGAAGTGAGCATTTATCTAATACTCCTATGACCGAAGCATTGGTTGCATTAAGACCAATTTTAATGCAATTTAAGAAAAAACACAATATTGATATAGTTAATACTGTTATTATGCATGACGGCGATGCAGATTCTATCCGTACTTATCATACAACTAACACCAATTCTAAAGGAGAAAAATATCAAACTTATGCTCAATTTAGTACGATTCGTGATAATATTGTATTGAGAGATAAAAATAATAAATTTGAAGATATACTCATTGAAGATAAACGAGAGTGTGAAATAAAAAAATCAATATTTAAATGGTATCGTAAAAGTACAGGCACTAAAATAATTGGTTTTTTTATTGCGGGAACTGGTAGTAGTTTGCGTAATGGAATACAAAATCGTTATTATGATGCTGATGGTAAAAGTTTTGCAGAACATAGATGGGTTGCAAATGATATGACTGCTTATGCTAAAACTAAAGAAAAAGTTAGAGAGTTGGCATCAAGAGTTAGAGTGGAAAAATTTCTAGAATCTAATAATGAAGGATATAATAAGTTTTTCATTATACCTGGCGGAGAAGATTTGCTTGTTGAAAATGAATCTCTTCAAATAACTGGTACAGTAACAGCAAGTAAGTTAAAAAGTGCATTCATTAAAATGAATAAAAGAAGACAAATCAGTAGAGTTTTGGTCAATAGATTTATAAAAGAAATTGCCGTATGAACTTTTAATATGTTGTATATTTACAACAATATACTTGACAGAATAATTTTTCCGTGTTATAATGATATATTGATTAGTTGAAAAGGAATTTAAATTATGCGTACTCCAAATATTACTTCTCGCCAAAAATTTATTACTCTTGCATTGTCAACTGGTAAGAATACTCTTACCCGACAAGAAATTAAATTTATTTGTGATGAAAATAAATTAGGATATCCTCAATGGTTTTTGAATGATACTGCTTACCGAAAATCTCGTGGTGTTTATTCCGTAAGTAATTTACAGAATACTTCCCAAACAGTCAATCTATCTGCTCAAGTTATACCTATGAAAAAAGTAGAAAGTGAACCTATTATTAAAAATAAGATTTCTAATATTACTACAGATTTAGAAATTGGTGATTTGATTCCTAAAGTGTATAAGAATTATGTTCCTTTTGGAAATTTTGAAGACTTGTTATCTGTTGTTCAGAGTAAACAATTTTTTCCAATTTTTATTACTGGTCAATCTGGTAATGGAAAAACAATGTCGGTTGAACAAGCTTGCGCTAAAGCACAAAGAAAATTTGTATGTGTCAGCATGACGCCAGAAACCGATGAGGGCGACCTTTTAGGTAATTATGTTCTAATAAATGGACAAATGGAATGGCGTGATGGTCCTGTAACTACAGCGGCTCGTCAGGGTGCGGTATTGTGTATTGACGAAATTGATTACGGCGCACAAAATCTATCTTGTTTGCAAAGAATTTTAGAAGGCAAACCTTTTCTGCTAAAGAAAAAAGGTGAATTGATTTATCCTGAGAATGGTTTTACTGTTGTTGCTACAGCAAACACAAAGGGTAAAGGTTCTGAAGATGGGCGATATATGTTTACTAATGTATTGAATGAGGCTTTCCTAGAACGATTTTTGAATACATATGAGCAAGAATTTCCTCCTGTAGCAATTGAGAAAAGAATTATCAAAAAAGAATTGACTTCGGTTGGGCGCACCGACGATTCTTTTGCTGACAAACTAGTTGTTTGGGCTGATGTAATACGAAAAACATTCCTTGAAGGTGGTATTGACGAAATCATTTCTACCCGTAGACTTGTGCATATTTGTAAAACATATGGTGTATATGGTGATAAAATGAAATCTATTTCATTATGTCTAAATCGTTTTGATATGGATACCAAATTGTCTTTCCTAGATTTATATTCAAAACTAGAGAATCCAACAGTTGAACCAATTATGCCAATAATGCAAGAATAATTTAATCATTTACCATAAAAAGTATTGACATATGTTTGTTTTTTTGCTATAATGATGAATCTTGAGAAACACCACCTCTCAAGTGTCTTCTAAAGTGTGGTTTTTTTATGGATTTTTATGTCTAAATTGAATGTTAAAGAAAAAATGCTTGCTGTTTTGAGCAAGTCTGAAGGTTACAATACCTTCACTGTGTCTCAAGCACAAGCCCGTTTCGGTATCACAAATGTGGCCGCACGGATTAATGAGTTGCGGGATGAAGGTAATGCTATTTACACCAACAGAAAAACTCTTTCTAATGGTCGCAAAATTTCTTTCTATCGCCTCGGTACTCCTACAAAGAGTATGGTTGCAGAAGGAATTAAATCCCTGCGTTCTAAAGGTCAGAACATTTTTGCCTAATTTTTAGGTAACTTTTGTATAAGTTGTGATATATAATAGTATCACAACTTATTTTTTATGGATTAATTATGGAAATAAAAATAAAATCGGAAGATATGAAGAAGAATAAACTCTTTGTGGCTACACCAATGTATGGTGGTATGGCACATGGAATGTATATGAAATCTTCTTTAGACCTTCAAGGAATAATGTCTAAGTATGGAGTGGAAACTAGATTCTCATTTCTATTTAATGAATCATTAATAACAAGAGCAAGAAATTATTTAGTAGATGAATTTCTGCGTTCAGAATGTACTCATTTACTATTCATAGATTCGGATATACATTACAACCCAGAAGATGTGGTTGCACTTTTGGCATTAGATAAAGATGTTATTGGTGGACCTTATCCTAAAAAATCTATCAACTGGAACAATGTGGCACTCGGAGCCCGTAATCATCCAAATATGGCTCCACATGAATTAGAAGGTCTCGTTGGCGATTATGTATTTAATGTTGTTAAAGGCACTCAACAATTCACAGTGACTGAGCCTCTTGAAGTGATGGAAATTGGCACAGGCTATATGATGATTAAACGTAGTGTTTTTTCTGTTATGGAAACTGCATATCCACAATTGAGGTACAAACCAGACCATGTCGGTCAAGCACATTTTGATGGCAGTCGTTATATCCATGCATATTTTGATACGATTATTGACACATTAGATAGTGCAACTGGCGGTGGCTCTGACCGGTATCTTTCAGAGGATTATATGTTCTGTCAATTGTGGCGCAAAACTGGTGGGTCTATTTTTCTATGCCCATGGATGAAAACACAACATATTGGCACATATCCATTTTCTGGCAATCTTTCTAAAATTGCAGAGTTAACTGGTAAATTGTAAATGAACTTGGTTAAAATGTCTCAAAATTCTTCCACTGGTGGTCGTAAATTTGACGGCGATAAATTAGAATATGGATTAATTCCTCCATTAGCCCTGCAGGAAATGGTAAGAGTTTTAACTTTTGGATGCAAAAAATATGAAAGAGATAATTGGAAAAAAGTTCCTGAATCTAAACGAAGATATTTTGATGCATTAGAACGACACCTCTGGGCATGGAAAATGGGTGAACAACTAGACCCAGAATCTGGTATGCATCACCTAGCACATGCTATGTGTTGTTTATCATTTTTATTTGAGCATGATGTTAAGTATTCTCTTGACAAAGCTGAATAAATGTTGTATAATTAAATTTTTGAAAGTATATTATGAAATTGTCTAAAGACACACTAACGGTATTAAAAAACTTTGCGACTATCAATGATGGCATTATGTTTCGCAAAGGTAGTGTATTGCGTACTTGTGATGCACAAAAGCAAGTATTGGCTGAAACTACAATCGCAGAAACGATTGATGAAGATTTTGGTATCTATGACTTGAATAAATTTCTTGCAGTTCTAGGATTGCATGAAGATAATTCACAACTTCAAATTGATATGGCAACTAAATCGGCTATCATCAATGACACCACTGGTCGTAGTAAAATCACATATCGTATTTGTGATTCAGTTATGATTAAAAATGTATTAGACAAATCTGTTAAGATGCCAGAACCAGAGGTAACTTTCACACTGAAACAAGAAGACCTTGAATTTATTTTGCGTTCTGCATCTATTCTTGCTACTCCTCACATTGCAGTAACGTCTGATGGAAATAAAGTTTTTGTATCTGCTCTTGATGACAAAAATACATCTACACATACCAATCAACTTGAGGTTGGAAATGGTAATCAAAAGAAATATAAAATGGTGTTCAAGACTGAGAACATGAAAATGATTTCTGGTGTATATGAAGTTTCTATTTCATTTAAGGGTATTGCACATTTTAAAAATACTAAAAAACCATTACAGTATTGGATTGCTACAGAACTCGGCTCAACAAACGAAGGTTGATTTTTTGATTTTTTTATTATGGAGTTTTTATGCAACATTTATTGTGGACAGAATCACATCGTCCAAAAACAATTGAGGAGTGTATTTTACCTGAACGATTGAAAAAGCCGTTTCAGGAATATGTTAATACAAAGAAGATTCCACACTTGCTATTATCCGGTGGTGCAGGTGTAGGAAAAACAACAGTTGCGAAAGCAATGTGTAATCAGATTGATGCAGATTACATTATGATTAATGGTTCCGATGAATCGGGCATTGATGTTTTTCGTACTAAGATTAAGGACTTTGCATCGTCAATGTCCTTCACTGGCGGGCGTAAGGTTATTATCATTGATGAGGCTGATTATTTAAATCCAAACTCAACACAACCTGCATTGCGTAATGCAATGGAAGAGTTTGCATCAAACTGTTCTTTTATTTTTACTTGCAATTTTAAAAATCGTATCATTGACCCATTACATAGCCGCTGTGCTGTGGTTGACTTTACTCTGAGAAATGAAGACAAGACAAAAATGGCGACTCAGTTTTTCAAGCGAATTCAATTAATATTACAAAGTGAAAAAGTTGAGTATGAAGATATGGTAATCGCTGAATTAATCAAAAAACATTTTCCCGACTTTCGGCGAATACTAAATGAGTTACAACGATACTCACAATTTGGTAAGATTGATGTGGGCATTCTTACTCACATAGGTGAAGTATCAATTGCAGAAATCATTAAGCACCTAAAGAACAAAGATTTTGGTGCAATTCGTAAGTGGGTTGCTACTGCTGATTTTGATGCAGCAACCCTATATCGTAAACTATATGACAACCTTTATGATGTATTACAACCTCAGAGCATACCTCAAGCAGTTATCATTCTAGCAGATTATCAGTATAAGCAAGCATTTGTTGCCGATGTTGAAATCAATACTGTCGCATGTCTAACAGAAATTATGGTAAGTGTAGAGTTCAAATGAAAGATTATGAAGTACATCCTATTGGAACATTTACTGAGATTAAATTCTCAAGGGCGTTAGTTGATGCAATTGAACAGATTACACAACAGTATGGAAATGGTATTGTGCCCAATTCTGTTTTCAATGCATACTGTAAATTAAAAACACATTATGATGTTCAACTTGAATCGGAAAATATATGATTAGAAATGTTTTTGGTGATTATCAAATCACGGGCAAAGATTATGCCATAATAATCTTGAGAGAATTAATATTATCACAGTTTATTTCAATAACACCTAATCTTAAAACAGATAAGGGTGTTAATAGTGATAGATATATTAATGTAGCAGGATTTTATTTTATATACAACAATGAAGAATTGGTTTATATCGGTTACACAAATCATAGTATTCATGGAAGAATTGGTAGATTTTTTGCAGGTGTTAGGGGCACCGAAAGGTATGATGAAAACCATCCCGCAGCCTATAAGTTTGTTGCAAAGTATGGATGTAAATGTGAAAACGTGTTTTTAAAAATTATTCCTGTTGATTATAATTCATTATTGTCCGATATTACTATGACCGATATAGAAGATGAATTGATTCAATCTATGAAGCCCACATTAAATAATGAAATTTATAGAAATAGAGATGTGTTATCACATTCTTTTGAGTTGCAATGAATAAATTATTAAAGCCAACATTTGATTGGATTCGTGATGATTTTAAATCTAACTCTTTTCGCTTTTGTATTGAGCTTTTGGCTTGGGCTATTAGCATCGGTTGCGCCATTACTATGGCAGCAACAGTCCCTAATCCGCCTCTGCTTATCTTGTATCCTATTTGGATTACTGGTTGCGCTCTCTACGCTTGGGCTGCTTTTACTAGGAAATCCTTTGGCATGTTGGCTAACTATATGCTATTAGTTACGATTGATAGTGTAGGATTGATTAGAATGCTAACATGAGTAATCCATTTGAATATGTAAATCAAATTCTGCAGGGTAAAAAGCAGTTAATTGTTGATGGTGCGACCGAGAAATTATATGAGCCATTTCTCGTAAATCGGGCGCTTTCCTACCACAAAGACTGTATTATGTATGCTAATGAGATGAATCGTAGGCATTTCATAGATAAAAAACTACAGAATGATTTTTTGATAAATACTATTAGGTCCTATAAAAGACCTTTCAATAAGTGGATTAAGGCTGAAAAAAGTGAAGATATAGCATGTATAAAGACCTATTTTGGTCTCTCGGATGCTAAAGCACGGGAAGCATTAAAACTCCTTAATGAAGAGCAAATCCTAGAATTAAAAGAAAAAACCGATATTGGCGGATTAAGGAAATGAAATGGTTAATTTATCAACCTTTATTGAGGTGTCACTAAAAGAACAAGATGATTTCTTGAAAGTGCGGGAAACATTAACCAGAATTGGTGTGTCTTCTCGTAGAGAAAAGATTTTATATCAGTCGTGTCATATTTTACATAAAAGAGGCCAATATTATATTGTCCATTTCAAAGAGCTATTTGCTTTGGATGGTAAAGACTCAAGTATAGTAGATAATGATATAGAAAGACGAAATGCCATAGCAAAGCTTTTAGAAGAATGGGAATTGGTAAAAATTGTTAATCCAGAAATTATGATAGATAAAATTGCACCAATACATCAAATTAAAATTATATCATTTCGTGAAAAAGACCAGTGGGAATTAGTAAGTAAGTATAACATCGGAAAAAAACTTTAATGGTTGTTGAATATATTATGAGAATAATTAAAGAAAAAATTGTAGAACTAAAAAATATATACTCTGGAGAGATTGTTTTCTCTAGTAATTTGTATGAAAAAAGAGTTGATGGCACAATGACATTTATTCAAGTTTATAAATCGGAAGATCCGCAAAGAAAATATCTTGTAAATTCTGCTGCGTTTGTAAAAGTGCATAAATAAAAGTACCCACCTTAGGGCTGTTTGATGCTACGGTATAAGGCGTCCGTGTAATTACACCTTCAGTACGTTAATCTGGACCAGTATAAGGTAAGCTGGAGTTATGCCTTCGGGATAACATTTTTTTAACTTGCTTTTTAAAGGAGAAAACAACTATGTTGTTATACGCAAACATGGCTATTGATGCGATTCAAAATGCCAAAAATACCTTTCTTGACAACTCTGTTAAGGAAGAATCTATTAAAAAACCACTCAAAGCATTTGTTGAATCTCAAAGAGTATTCACTAAACAAATAGCTAAGTCTTTTTCTGATATAACTACAGCATACTCATCATATGATTATGCTAGTATCTTTAAACCGACTAAGTAATTTTTTAAAGGAGAACTATATGACATTGCATAAATTTACACACCTGTATCCTTCGGTTGTTGGATTTGATAGACTTTTAGATACCTTTGATAATATGTTATCTGAAAAACCTACAACATTTCCACCACATAATATTATTAAAATTGATGACAATAATTATTCTGTTGAACTAGCAGTTGCTGGTTTCAATGAAGATGAAATTAGTGTTGAAATTTTAAAAGGTAATTTGACCATCAGTGGCACAAAAAGAAAAACTGAAGGAGAAACAAATTATCTATATCATGGAATTGGCGTTCGTTCATTTCAAAAGAATGTTAGATTAGCTGATACTGTAGAGGTTGCAGGAGCAATTTTAGATAATGGTATTCTTACTGTGAAACTTGTTAATATTACACCGATTGAAAAACAACCGGTAAAAATTGCAATTAAAACAGTAGGTAAAACTCAACTTTTGCAAGAAAGAGTTTAAAAAACACTTGACTTTTCTGCCTATTTGTGCTATAATACAGCATTAATAGGTAGATTATATTATGAAAATTGCTCTCGCTTCCGACGTACACCTTGAGTTTGGTCAACTTGAAATTAAAAACACCGAGAATGCCGATGTGCTTATTCTATCGGGCGATATCTGTGTTGCTAAGGACTTGAATGACCGGGCTGATATTAACATCCTTGGTGAATCACACAAGTCTAATAGATACCATGCGTTTTTTCAAAAGTGCTCCGAAGAATTTAAGAATGTGATATACATTGCAGGAAATCATGAGCATTATCACGGTGATTTTGCTGTGTCTATCCCACGAATTCGTGAGAAACTTGCATACTTGCCTAACATTCATTTTCTTGATAAAGAGTTTATTGCATTTGATGATGTAACTTTCATTGGTGGTACTCTTTGGACAGATATGAACGAAGAAGACCCAAACACACTATACTCAATCAAGAGACATATGAATGATTACCAAATCATTAAGAACTCTAACCGAGAAGTGAGTATTAAGTCGCCAATCTTTGAAATTAATGATGATGGTTCTACCGATTATACAAAAATTTTAAGTTATCACCGTCAAACTCGTGCAGCAACATTCTGCCCAGAAGATTCTGTTGAAGACCATAAGGCAATGTTGAACTTTATCCATGAAACTGCTGTAGGTGTACAAGAAAAGTTTGTTGTTGTGGGTCACCACTCGCCATCTAAACTTTCTACAAAACCTCAATATGAGGATGATGTGATAGTTAATGGCGCTTACTCTTCTGATTTGTCGGAGTTCATTCTGGACCATCCGCAGATTAAGGTATGGACACATGGTCACACTCACCATAAGTTTGACTATATGCTTGGCTCTACTCGTATTATCTGCAACCCTCGTGGTTACATTAATTACGAACCAGATGCTGATTTTTTTGAATTACAATATTTTGAGGTATAACAATGAAGAAAACTATAGGTTCAACTTTTAAAATAAATAGAGGAGTAAAACGCCAAATGGCAACAATTCTAGATGATACGGAAAGACATGCGTTTAAAAATTTAATGATACAAGCACAAATACAGGGCGAAACAGTAATTGCTGTAGAAAAGAAAAAGAAAAAAGTTAGCGGCCATGAGATATCTATATCCTAGTACTCTTGCAAATTTTTGGTACAATACATCAATGATGTTAGATGAAAGATATGCTACCGAAAATGGTTGTGTCATTTTAGGAATTTATTGTACTGTCGGAAAACAAAATTTACGTCTTCAACATAATATTGATGTAGGAGAAAAATTGATTATATATCAAACTGAACCTCTAGTTGATGGTCATTGGCATTCTCCAAAAAAATTGATTGATATTTTAAAACAAGCTGATGAAATTTGGGAATATGATATAAACAATTATTATTATTTACGGACACTTGGATTTACCAATGTTTTTTTCAGACCATTTCTTTATACTAAAGTAATGGAAAATATTCAAGAAAAAGAGCCGGAGATTGATGTTTTGTTTTATGGAACAATGAATCCCCATAGACAAGAATTGTTGCAAAAAATTGATATTTTTGATAAGGACATAAAATTCGTCTGTCTTTATTTTATTGATGGAATTCAATTAGATGATTATATTTCAAAAAGTAAAATTGTTTTAGACTTAAATACTTGGGAAAATGGATATCAAAAACAATCTAGAATATCACATCTTTTAAATAATAAAAAATGCGTTTTATCTGAGAAAAGTTTATTTAATTTTTATGGAAAAGGAATTGTAGAATTTAATATTGACATTTTTGATTTTGAAAATAAAATAAAATTTCTTCTACGAGATAACAATTGGAAAAAACAAGGACAACTTGGTTATGAAATATTTAAAAATATGAACATACAAACCTTTGAAAATTTATATAATGAACAAGTTTGATAATGTTCATATGCGAGTTGCCGAAGTTTACTCTGAAGTATCTTCGGCTCGTAGATTGCAAGTTGGTTGTGTTATTGTAAAAAATAATACGATTATCGGTATTGGTTATAATGGAATGCCTTCTGGCTGGGATAATAACTGTGAGGATGAGATTGGCGAGGTGATAAATGGTGCCAACAAAATTGTTGAGATTAGATTGAAAACTAAACCTGAGGTATTACATGCAGAAAGTAATGCTCTGGCTAAAGTTGCTCGTAGTACAAATTCTAGTGAAGGTGCAACGCTATATGTCACACATGCGCCCTGCTTAGAGTGTTCTAAATTGATTTATCAATCTGGTGTTAATAGTGTATTTTATCGTAATGAATATAGAGATTCTGCTGGCATTAATTTTTTAAATAAATGCGAAGTGCATGTGAATAAAATATAAAAAAAATTCTTTCAACAAACTAAATAAGTTGCGGGTTAGTAAAATGGTATTACGGAGGACTCATAATCCTCAGTTCTCAGTTCAACTCTGGGGCCCGCTACCATAAAAAATATTATGTATAATGATGTGTGTAAATTTATAGATGCTTGCGACCAAATTCCAAGCAACGAAACTATAAGTCTCTATAATTCTTTAATTATTGAAGAATTTTTAGAATTTAAACAAGCAAGACTGGAAAATGACACTATAGAAGAACTTGATGCCTGTATGGATTTAATATGGGTAATATTAGGATTCTGTAAGATGAAAGGTTTTGATGTGGATGGTGCTTGGGCTGAAGTAGCAAGAAGTAATTTGGCTAAAATTGATTCTGCAACAGGTAAAGTTATTAAACGACCAGATGGTAAAGTTTTAAAGCCTGACGGGTGGACTGCACCAAATCTTGCATCTTTTATTTAAATGTGTTATAATGAAAACATGCCAGAGACAACAATAATGAATGAAGATACAAGAGAAATTCTTTTGATTTTGCAAGAGGAATGTGCTGAAGTTACTCAAGCAATCAGTAAATGTTTTCGGTTTGGAGCTGACCAAATTAAACCAGGTAAAGAAAACACAAACATTCACTGCGTTCAAGAAGAGTTAGGTGATTTGTTAGCAATGATTGAATTGTTGGTAGATAAAAATATTGGAGTGACGAATGATGGGTTGACTAGAGCGAAAACTGATAAATTTTTAAAATTAAAACAATGGTCTAATATAGTAATTAACAAATAAGGAATAGTATGAATACATCTAAACTCGCCATGCAGGTCGCCACAGAAAATAACTTAAAGGGTTGTGCTTACAAGTACGATTTATTTTTGAGGGAGTATGATAATAAGGTAGAGTTGCTTGGATTAGTTGATGACCCAACTGTGAATTTTGAAGATTTTAGGGAGCGTGAAATGCTAATTCCAAAAAAATGGGTAACATTAAAGGTCCTCAGTGCAAAATATAAAGTACGAGTATGAATGATTTTTACACTAGTGTAATTTGTGTTGGTAACAACATTTTTTATCGTGGTGTAAAAAACAATAGGTCTGTAAAGCTTAAAATTGCTTACAAGCCTACTATATTTTTACCTGTCAATAAACCCACAGAATGGAAAAATTTACAGAATGAATATTTAGATAAACTTACTTTAGAATCAATTCGTGAATGTAGAGATTATGTTGAACGATATAAAGATGTAGATAACTTTAAAATTTATGGAAATACCCGTTATGAATATGCCTATATTGCTGATGAATTCAAAGGTGCAATTGAATGGGATCAAACCAAGATTAACATTGCCATTATTGACATTGAAGTCGGTTCAGACAATGGCTTTCCTGACCCATACAAAGCAAATGAACCAATCACAGCCATCGCAGTAAAAACTGTTGGTGGTAATATGAAAGTATATGGTTGCGGTGATTTTAATAATTCTCGTGATGATGTTGTATACTTCAAATGTAAAGATGAACATGACCTATGTAAACGATTTTTAGAAGATTGGCAATTGAACACGCCAGATATCATTACAGGCTGGAATACAAGGTTCTTTGATATTCCATATTTAATTAATCGGTTTACTAAAATTCTCGGTGAAAGTGAAATGAAAACTTTATCACCATGGGGATATATCACTGAACGAAAGATGGTAGTTCGTGGTCGTGAAATGATAGAATATGATATCTACGGAATATCTTCATTAGATTATATTGAATTGTACAGATGGTATGCTCCAGGTGGTAAGTCACAAGATTCTTATCGGTTAGATAATATTGCTCAAGTTGAACTTGGTGAAGGTAAAATTTCTTATGATGAATTTGAAAACTTGCACCAATTATACAGATTGAACTATCAAAAATTTATTGAATATAACATTAAAGACGTAGAGTTAATTTTAAAACTTGAAGATAAATTAAAACTGATTGAACTAGCATTAACATTGGCATATGATACTAAATCTAACTTCAATGATGTGTTTGCACAGACACGAATGTGGGATGCAATAATTTATAATTATTTATTTGAAAGAAAAATTATTGTTCCGCCAAAGACAATTCAGAAAAAAGATTCTGCATTTGAAGGTGCTTATGTAAAAGAGCCTCAAATTGGTGTGCATGATTATGTTGCTAGTTTTGACTTGAATTCTTTGTACCCACTTTTAATGGTACAATATAATATTTCACCCGAAACAGTAATTGATGTTCCTGATTATGATGATGATATGAGAAGAATTATTTCATCTGGTGTTTCTGTTGAAACCATGCTAAGTAAAAAAATTGATACTAGCACGTTTAATAACTACACACTTACACCAAACGGTCAATTCTTTCGTACGGATAAACAAGGTTTCTTACCTAAGATGCTGGAAGAAATGTATATAGACCGAAGTAAGTTTAAAAAGATGATGATTCAGTCTAAGAAAGAATATGAAATTGAAACTGACCCAACTAAAAGAAGAGATTTAGAAAAACGAATTGCTAGGTATGATAACCTACAACTCGCTAAAAAAGTCTCCTTAAATTCAGCTTATGGTGCAATGGGTTCTCAATATTTTAGATTTTTTGATTTAAGATTAGCATTAGGTGTCACTCAAGCCGGTCAACTTTCTATTCGCTGGATTGAAGATAAGTTAAATGGTTATATGAATAGATTATTGAAAACAAATGGTGTAGATTATGTTATCGCCTCGGATACAGATTCAATTTATCTCCGTCTTGGTGAATTGGTTGATAAGGTGTATTCTAAAAAGACGAATGTTAATCAACTTATCTCCTTCATGGACCGTGTATGTGAAGATAAGTTACAACCATATATTGACGAAAGTTATCAGGAACTCGCTTCGTATGTTAATGCGTTTGCCCAAAAAATGCAAATGAAACGTGAAGGGCTTTCCGATAAAGGAATTTGGACAGCTAAGAAACGATACATCTTGAATGTGTATAATAATGAAGGTGTTCAATATTCGGTACCGCAGATGAAAGTCATGGGTCTTGAAATGATAAAGTCTTCCACTCCTTCTGCTATCCGAGATAAAATGAAAGAGACTATCAAATTAATGGTAACAGGCACCGAAGATGAAGTGCAAGATTATATTGCAGATTTTCGCAAAGAATTTAAAAAACTGCCAATTGAAGAGATATCTTTTCCTCGCTCTGTAAATGGTCTAAAAACTTATACAGACAATATACTGATATACACTAAAGGCACTCCAATTCATGTAAAAGGTTCTTTGCTATACAACTATCTTTTAAATAAACATAAATTAACAAATAAATATCCAATAATTAAAGAGGGTGAGAAACTTAAATTTACTTACTTAATTCAACCAAACCCAATCAATGATACTGTGATTTCATACCCAAACAGATTACCTTCTGAATTTGGACTTGATGACTATATAAATTATGATTTACAGTTTGAAAAAGCATTTCTTGACCCAATAAAAATTATCCTCAACTGTATGAATTGGCAAGCAGAAAAAACCAATTCACTATCTAACTTCTTCTAAGGAATATTATGTCTCTACTTGATAAAATTAAAAATAATTCTACTATTAAAAACAGTGCAATTTTATCTATTTCAAAGTTTTTCACTCAAAAGGATATGATACCGACTTCTATCCCAATGATTAATGTTGCGTTATCTGGAAAATTAAATGGAGGTTTTACTCCTGGTATTACTATGTTTGCTGGACCATCTAAGCATTTTAAAACTGCGTTCAGTCTGCTAATGGCTAAATCTTATTTGGAAAAATATCCAGAGTCTGTTATTATATTTTATGATTCTGAATTTGGTACACCACAATCTTATTTTGATACTTTTGATATTGATACAAATAGAGTTTTACATACTCCTTTAACAAATATTGAAGAACTTAAATTTGATATAATGAAACAACTTGAAGGCATTGAAAGAAACGAAAGGGTTATGATTATCATTGATTCAATTGGTAATTTAGCATCAAAGAAAGAAGTTGAAGATGCCCTTGATGGCAAATCTGTAGCAGATATGAGCCGAGCGAAACAAGTTAAAAGCTTATTTCGTATGGTAACGCCACACCTAAACTTAAAAGATATTCCTATGGTTGTAGTGAATCATACATATAAAGAAATAGGAATGTTCCCTAAAGATATTGTTGGTGGTGGAACAGGAAGTTATTATTCAGCAGATAATATTTTTATTATTGGGCGCCAACAAGAGAAAGAAGGAACAGAAATTGTTGGATATAATTTCATCATTAATGTAGAGAAATCTAGAAATGTTAGAGAGAAATCTAAAATTCCAGTTTGTGTTTTATTTGAAGGTGGAATAAGTAAATGGTCTGGGTTACTTGAGAATGCATTAGAATCTGGTCATGTTATTAAACCAACAAATGGATGGTATAGTAAAGTAGATAAAAATACTGGAGAAATTGGAACTAAGAAAAGATTATCCGACACTATGTCTGAAGAATTTTGGTCCGACATCCTTCTTAAAGAGGATTTTAATGAATTTGTAAGGAAAAAATATGAAATCGCTTATGGTAATATTATGGGAGATATTATGGGAGAAAATGATGTTTTGGAATCTGAAAAAGCATAAAAAATTCAAAGAAAATATAGATTATAAATTTCATAATTTTCCAGACACAGATTTAACTGGCATAGAAATTCTTCGGACTGAATATAAAGGCATCGTATATTATTATACCTATGCTAGTGTTTCGGAAGATATTAATATGGCTAATTTGAAATTTGGATATCATGTAGTAAATACAATGAAATATGATAAAAATGACTTGAATAATGATGCAAAGTTTGTTACAATGTTAGGTGACATACTTACTGAACTAATTTTAACGGAAGAAAAACTTGAACCGACTAGAACTTTCTATTCTGAAAAATCTGATATATGATGAGGAATATACTAGAAGAGTATTACCTTTTATAGAATCAGAATATTTTTCTGACCAAAACGAGAGAAATGTCTACATTGAAATAAAATCATTTGTAGAACAATATAAGAATTTACCAACATACGAATCTTTAGTAATTAATTTTACAGAAAGTAAAAAATTAACCGAAGAACAGGTTCGCAATTCAATTGAAATTCTAAAATCATTAAAAGACAATAAAAATGAACCAACAAACATTGAATGGCTAACTGAAAATACAGAAAAGTTTTGCCAAGATAAAGCACTATATAATGCAATCATGGAATCAGTTACGATTCTAGATGACAAGAGCAGCAAAAAAGCAAAAGGTGAAATACCAAAAATTCTTTCTGATGCGCTAGGCGTGTCTTTTGATAGAAATGTTGGTCACGATTATATAAGTGATTATGAAAGCCGATTTGAATTCTATCATAGAAAAGAAGAAAGAATTCCTTTTGATTTAGATTATTTCAATCGTATCACTAATGGTGGGTTACCTAATAAAACTCTTAACATTGCTCTAGCAGGTACTGGTGTTGGTAAAAGTTTGTTTATGTGCCATGTAGCCGCAGGATGTATTTCTCAAGGCACAGATGTTTTGTATATCACATTAGAAATGGCAGAAGAAAAAATTGCAGAACGAATTGATGCAAATCTTCTAAATTTAAAACTAGATGATTTACATTTAATATCTAAAGAAGATTATAATCGTAAATTTATAAATCTAAAAAGCAAAACACAAGGTAAATTAATCATCAAAGAATATCCAACTGCTAGTGCTGGTTCTATGCATTTTCGTTCTTTACTAAATGAATTGCAATTGAAAAAAAACTTTCGCCCAAAAATTATCTTTATTGATTATTTAAATATATGTTGCTCTTCTAGATTGAAGCAGGGCGCTAATGTAAATTCATACACTTATATTAAAGCAATTGCAGAAGAATTGCGAGGCCTTGCGGTAGAATTTAATGTGCCAGTTGTTTCAGCTACACAAACTACAAGGTCTGGTTTTTCTAATTCTGATGTAGATTTAACAGATACTTCCGAATCTTTTGGTTTACCTGCTACCGCTGACTTTATGTTTGCATTAATTAATACCGAAGAATTGGAGCAACTGAACCAGATTATGGTAAAACAGTTGAAAAATAGATATAATGACCCTAGTATTAATAAAAAGTTTGTAATTGGTGTTGACCGCTCAAAGATGAGATTATATGATGTTGAGATTGATGCACAGAAAATTGTAGATTCCGGTCAAGTTCCTGATGATAAACCATTAAATACTTTCGGAAATCGTGAGAGAAAATTCAACTCTAAGTTTGAGGGTGTGCGTGTATAAGTAATTTTTTCTATATAAATATATGATTAATTGACGGAGAGTAATATGGCAGACTTGGGTAGCAAATCAACCGATGGTAGATTATCGTTCGTCAAGTATGTGACGGATAATAAGCGATACGCTGAGGTTGAATACGAAATTGAAAAAGGTGCTGACGCCACAGTATTCACAAAAAGAGGTACTGAATTGGTTGCGCTACCTAAAGCATTAAGAGCCGGCACGAAGATAAGCATAATTGATACAAAGATGTACGACATTGAGGGCAAAAAACTCGCTTCAATAAAAACAGGCTCAGTCAAAGGCTTTGTTGCAATTAATAGAATCAGAAAACCCACAGCCGGCAACGGCACACAGTATGAAGACGAAGTTGTAGATGCCATTAATAATTTTATTCTAGAGTTCGGTTGCCCTATCAATATCAAATTAAGAGGTGACACTACTGTATATAAAGAAATTGCATATGCAGTTAAAGTTGATTCTGCATTGAAGAGCAAAGGTGGCGTCAAAGGTGATCCTAAAGCAGATATTATTTTATGTAAAGATATCAAGAATCCAATGGGCTCAGGATCAATCTATGTGTCACATAAAAAGGAAGGTGGTCCAGAAGCGTTTCAACAGTACGGCGGTTTGTCGGAGCAAGCCGGTGCTGATATTGCCAATCATCCGTTAGTGCAAAAGTTTTTAGGTAAAGTCGTGGAAGTTCTAGCAGGATCAAATCAATTGCCCACCCCCGTTATGGCGTCATTCAAAAACGACAATCTTGCAAATATGTCCATATATGGACCAGATTATGGTAAAAAATTCTCGCTACAGCATACACAAGTGATCGGGCAAGGTAAACCTAAATTCACTCAGAAAGGCAATAATCATGAACTAGACTTTACTAGTCATATGAGTTTATCTGGTGATCTATCTCACTTTAAGGCAGGATATTTGCCAGTTTTCGGTGCAACATTTCGTGCGGGACGTGGATTTGTTTTTAAGGGCAAGCGATACAACGGCGCTCGTGTCGCTATCTATCCATACAAACTGATGGCTACTCGTGGTGGTTTAGTAATGTTCAAACTCTAGGATGTTATATCTAAACTATAAATCAGAAACAAAGAAATATGAAATTTAAAGACTTTTTAATTGAGGGCGCAAAAAAAGAAGGTGCCAATCTTCATTTGGAACATATTGAGGACCAAGTTTTAAACCGCGGTGTCGCTGGCGCTAGAGAAGCAATTAATTTTTTGCGTTCTTTGCGTGATATGCTTGCTGGGCACTCAGAAACCAAAGTAAATGTTACCACTAAATGGGATGGTGCACCTGCGGTTTTTTGTGGAATTAATCCAGACAACGGTAAGTTTTTTGTAGGCACCAAAGGTGTTTTCAATGCAAATCCTAAACTTAACTATACTGAAGATGATATTGATAACAATCATTCATCGCCGGGTTTAAATGCTAAATTAAAAGTTGCATTAAGGTATTTACCGAAATTGGGTATCACTGGAATATTACAGGGTGATATGATGTTCTCTAAGGGTGATATAAAAAAACAAACTATAGATGCACAATCCTATATTACTTTTCAACCTAACACTATTGTATATGCTGTTCCGTCAAATACAAAATTATCACAATCAATGTTAGCAGCACAAATGGGAATTGTTTTTCACACTTCATATACTGGCAAAAGATTTTCAGATATGAAGGCATCATTTAACATTGATATTAATAATTTAAAAACAACTAAAGATGTTTGGTTTCGTGATGCATATTTTATTGACGCATCTGGTACAGCATCATTTACTGAAAAAGAAACAAAAGATATTACATACATATTATCTCAAGCAGGCACTATTTTTCAGAAAATTAATCATTTAACTTTGAATAAAATTGCTACTTCAGAAAGTATTTTAGTTCAAATTAAAACTTTCAACAATACGAAAGTTCGTGAAGGTGAAGCAATCAAAGATACATATAAACATACTCAAGAATTAGTAAGATGGGTAGAATCTAGATTCAATAAAGAAATTTTAGATGCTAAAAAAGAAGAAACTAAACTAAAACGCCAATCTGAAAAAAATGAGATTATGCGTTTTTATAGAAATAATGGAAACGAATTAAAAAATATATTTGATTTAATGAACATGCTTGTAGATTCAAAAAACATGATTGTTAAAAAATTACAAGGAATGAAACAGGTAACTGATACATTCTTAAAAACTGATACCGGGTTTAAAGTTACAAATCCAGAAGGTTTTGTGGCTGTAGATAAATTAACTGGCGGAGCTGTAAAGTTGATTGATAGACTAGAATTTGCCTATGCCAATTTTACTGCCGCTAAAGCTTGGACAAAATAATGGCTGATAAAAAATATGATTTAACCGAGATTATGAAAGAGTATGGTGATGCCGATTTTGGTTTTACCGCTACAGATGAAGAAGAGTATAATTCCGTCATTGCAGAAAAAGAAGAAACTGTAGAAGAATATAAACAAAGATTGCACGAAGTTGAAAAATTAGTTTTGCCGTTTCTAACTAAACTATTAAAAACTGCTGACCAACCAATTATAAAATGGCCAAATCGCAAACCAATGATAGAAGCGCAAATACAAAAGATATTGAATTTGACAAGAGGTTGACAATAATTTAAATATATATAATGTAAGGAGTATATTATGAAAGATTTGATAATCGGATGTAGCACTGGCTATAATTGGAATACCCTAAAGTATTGGGTTAATTCTATCAATAAAACTGGTTTTGAGGGTGACAAAGTACTCATCCTCATGAACTGCGACTTAGAAACTGCAACAAAAGTTAATAATGCAGGATTCAAAGTTATAGGTTTTAATCAAGACGCAAATGGTAATTTAATTTATCAACATGGTAAAATACCAGTACATGTTGAAAGATTTTTACACATCTATGAACACCTATGTCAAAATGAATATCGGTATGTAATTACAACTGATGTTAAAGATGTAATATTTCAGAAAAATCCATTCACCGAATTACATAAACACATTCTCGGGCAAAGACAAAATCTTGCGTTTGCTTCCGAAAGCATTCGGTATAAAGATGAGCCGTGGGGAAATCAAAATTTACTTGAGACATATGGCAATTACATTTATGAAAAATTTAAAGACATAGAAATATATAATGTTGGTGTTTTAGCTGGTCGTGGATTTGCTATGCGAGATTTAGCAATCAACATTTTCACTGCTGCTATAAATCGCCCAATTCCTATTTGTGACCAATCAACATTTAATTTTATGATTTCGCAAGAGCCATATAAAAGCACAGCCAGATATTGTAAATCTGAGGATGCTTGGGCTTGTCAATTAGGAGTAACCGCAGACCCAAGTAAAATTGAATCGTTCAAACCATTCTTACTTGAACCAATTCCTCGTATGGAAAATAATAAGGTAGTAACATCTACAGGAAAAGAATTCACTATCGTTCACCAGTATGATAGAGTTCCTGAGTGGCGTAAAATCATTGAGGACACTTATGCTTGATGGTATTTTTTTTGTTTCTTCGGCATTAAATGTAAAACAACTATCTGTCTTTAGTAATGATGAGCGGTATCATCAAACGGTAAATACGATTAATTCTATTGACAAATACTGCCCAAATAATGTAAAATATATGTTTGATACATCATATCAAATTCCAGATGAAAATTACATAGAAGGTATAAAAAAACTAGGAGTTAATTTTGCATGGGTTGGTTATAATGATACTGTACAAAGACTATCCGAACAAGGTTCAAGAAGTTTAGCAGAGACCATAGGTTTTGATATGATTCTTAATGAATTTTTATTAAATAGGGTAGAAAGTAAAAGAGTTTATAAAATATCAGGTCGGTATCAATTAAATGATAACTTCACATTAAACCGAGAAGATTTTAAAGATTCTTTTGTTTTTTTACCTACTGTAAATTCTTGGATGCCTAAACACCATCAAGAATTTGCAGAAGTTGATAGAATATTTGAACTCAGATTATGGCATATGGACTATAATTTACTTGACACATTCAAAAAAGAAGTGTATAATATACTAAATGATATGGTAAAATATAATATTGATGTTGAACATTCTTATTATAAGAACCTTAACAAGTATAAATGGACAACAATTAACCCTATAGGATTAGAAGGTGTGATAGCACCAACAGGAGCAATTATTAATGAGTAAAAATGTTTTGATTACCGGTGGGTGTGGCTTCATTGCACACCACGTTATTGATTTGTTAATTGAAAAAACAGATTGGAATATTACAACTTTGGATAGATTAGATTACTCTGGTAATTTGAATCGTCTACATGAAGTCTTGGAAAAATATGATACACAAACCCGTAAGAGAGTTAATATTGTATTTCATGATTTGAAAGCAGAGATTAATCCTCTTGTAAACAACTTCATCAACAAGTTAGGCAAGATTGATACGATTCTTCATCTAGCTGCATCATCACACGTTGATAGGTCTATCACACATCCAATGGAATTCATTCAAGACAATACCATTGGTACTGCACATTTACTAGAGTATGCACGAAGACTTGACAACTTGGAAACATTCTTGTATTTCAGTACAGATGAAATTTTTGGTTCAGCACCACCTGGTGTAGCATATGGTGAGAGGGCTAGGTATAATTCAACTAATCCATATTCAGCATCTAAAGCAGCCGCAGAAGAATTCTGTGTTGCATATGAAAACACATATAAGATGCCTATGATGATTACACACACAATGAATGTATTTGGTGAGCGCCAAACTCCAGAAAAGTTTATTCCGTTATGTATTGACCGTGTTCGTAAAGGTAAAAAGATTTTCATTCACTCAAATGCTGCTCGTACAGAAGCGGGAAGTAGATTCTACATTCATGCGGCCGATGTAGCTGAAGCATTGATGTTTTTGATTACAACAAAGCCAGCTTGCCCAACAGACTATGGTGATGCTAAATGTGCTAAGTTTAACATTGTTGGCAAAGAAGAAGTTGACAATCTAACCCTAGCTAAACTTGTAGCACAAGCACAAGACAAAGAGTTGATTTATGAAATGCTTGATTTTCATAAATCACGCCCAGGTCACGATTTACGGTATGCACTAGATGGTACTTTGATGCGTAATCTTGGTTGGGAACCTAAGATTGCATTCAGTGAACGAATAAAACAAGTAAGTGATTGGTATTTACAAAACACAAGGTGGTTAGAATTATGAATATAGATTATGAAACAATTGATGAATGTATTGCGTGTGGCAGTGTTGATTTGGTGCCCGTATTAGATTTAGGTAATCAACCTCTTGCAAATTCATATAAGAAAAACCCTGATGATACTGAATCATATTTTCCACTTGCAATCAATAGGTGTAAACAATGTTGCCATGTTCAGTTAAGTGTAAGAGTTAACCCTGACCTGTTATTTAAAGATTATGCTTATGTTTCTGGCACAACAAAAACACAATTAGACTATTTTAAATGGTTTGCAGAATTTGCAATTGAAAAATACGGAACAACACCAACTAAAGTTTTGGATATTGGTTGTAACGACGGAAGTCAATTGAATGCATTTCAAGACATTGGTTCAGAAACATATGGTGTTGACCCTGCTGAAAACTTATTTCCAACATCATCTCAAAGACACAAAGTTTTATGTGGATTTTTTACAGGTAAAGAATTTGGACGAGAAAAATTTGATGTAATAACATGCCAAAATGCATTTGCACATAACTTTAATCAATTAGAATTGCTGCAAAATATTAAAACCGTTATGCATAAAGATAGTATTCTTTTTGCAACCACATCTCAGTGTGATATGATTTTAAATGGTGAATATGATACGATTTATCACGAACATCTTTCATTCTATAACATAAAATCTGTAGATGCTTTATGTAAACGAGCAGGATTAAATTTAATTGATGTTATTAAAAATCCTATTCATGGAATGAGTTATATCTTTGTTATTTCAAAATTTAAAACAGCACAGAGAACTATAGATAATTTAATTGAATTAGAAACTATTAAAGGACTTTATGATGAGAAAACATATAATCTATATGAAGCGCAGTGTCTTAACAATGTTACAAGATTTGCAAATTTTATTAAAAAATTACGAGAAGACGGAAAAACTATTATTGGCTTTGGTGCACCAGCCAAAGGTAACACACTTATGAATTTTGCTGGCATTGGACCAGATTTTATTATTGATGAGAATCCATTAAAGCAAGGATTGTTTTGCCCTGGTATTAATGTGCCGATATATGGCTCATCATATTTGGATAATTATAAAGATAAAACTGGATTAATTTTTATACCTTTAGCATGGAATTTCTATAAAGAGATAAAGAGTAAAATTTTAAAAATGCGACCAAACGGAGCAGATACTTTTGTGAGACATTTTCCTAAATTTGAAGTGGAATCTTAATGAAAATTGGTTTTGGTTTCTATGGTATCACTGATGGTACAGATGAGAGAACCGGTTATAGTAGAAACTATAAACATTGTTGGAATGGTATACAAAAACATCTTATCCAACCTTTCGTAGATAGAGGAAATGAAGCTGTAATTTATGCATCTACATATCCTTTTACTACTAAAGAGTCAGAATTAGAATTTATATCCACAGTAAAACCTAAAAAAATATTATATTCCGATTTTGCAACATCTGATGCATTTACATCTAAATCTGCACTGCATGATGCATTTGTTGGTGAAGATTTAGATGTTGTTATATTCACCAGATTTGATATTCATTTTACAAAAATAATAGCAAATGAAGATATAGATTTCACTAAATTTAATTTTTTGTTTCCAGAAGATGAAAATTGGTGGAGGTCTCACCGATTTGCTTGTGATTGTTTTTATATTTGGAATCACAAATATAGCAATTCAGTGAAAGATGCTATGCGAGAAACATATGGATGGCCAAGAGGTACATTCTATCCTGATACTCACGGTCTAATTAATTTTTTAGATAAAAAAATACCACCAACAGAATTACATTTTATTTCAAAAATATGCGAGATAAGTAATGTTAATACATTTTATACATTGTGCAGAAAAGATGTGCCAGAACATCCGTGTAAGCATCCTGAAGTGAAAGCAAAATATGGCTAATTTAATTATATGCCCGGTCGGTATGAAAATGCCACATGACCCTCGGTGGAAAGAAGAAGAACATTGGCGTTGGACTAGCAATGACCGAAATTATGAAACTCTTGCTGTAGTTTATAATGACTTTACACCAGAAGCAAACTCATATGATAACTTAATTAAGTTAAAGGGCCATAAATGGCAGATTATTCGTGATATTGCTAAAGATATTCCTAAAGGTAAATATAATTACATCGGATGTGTTGATGATGATTTGATTACCGATTATCATAGTTTTAATAATGGTCTTAAATTGGCTGAACAATTTAATTTTCCATACTGGCAATTATCTATGCCAGCAGATTCAAGTTTAATTTATCAACCACTGTTTAATGACCAAACTTGTATATTTTCTGAAACTAATTTTATTGAAATGGGTTCTTGTTTTTTCACTGAAGAAAAGTTTAGATTTTTAATTGAATTTATTAGTCATTGGGATTTAGAAATTGCATGGGGTATAGATAAAACTTTTTACGATTTATTTCAGTGCCCGGCTGTTGTAGTTCACACAGGAATGATACATCAACCTTTTCGTGATAGTTATTACGATAAACAAAAAGCCATGGATGAAATGAATGATTATCTCTATAATAAGTATCCTAGTATATTAAAAGAACACTATGGTAGAGAATCTAATTTTATTGATAGACAAAATACTTTAAGAAAGTTTGCATTAAAAAATGATTAAATTAATAATCCTTGATGTTGATGGTGTAATGACAGATGGGCGTAAATACTACGACCGAGATGGTGTTGTTAGGTTAAAAACATTCTGCGATAAAGATTGGACTGCAATCAAAAGATTTAGAGCTATTGGTATAAATGTTATTTTCTTAACTGGTGACCCCTTTAATGTTACAATAGGAGAAAATAGAAACATTGATGTAATTGTAAACCGAGCAAGTGGAAATTCTGAAATTATTCATAAAGATAAATCTGAATATTTGCCTAAAATATGTGAAGATTATAAAGTTAGCCCAGATGAAATTGCATTTATAGGTGATGATATATTTGATGTTCAATTAATGCGATTGGTTGGGTTATCATTTTGCCCATGGGATGCACCAAAAATTGTTAGAAGTTATGCTCAAATACTTAGCGGCAATGGTGGTGAAAATTTAATAGCAGAGATGTATGATTATATGGAAGAAAAAAAGATTATTGTGACTGGTTATTTTCCCGACCATTTACAAAAAGTTTATGAAATAGATTTGAAAGAGAAATTCTAATGTTTGATATAACTCTATATGGGCATTTGACAAATGACACGATTATTGATAATGAAACAGAAACTATGTCACTAGGTGGTATTGCTAATTGTTGGAGAACTTTAATTGATTTAGATTCAAAATTGCAAATAGGCTTAATGCCAACCGCCATAGGAACATCTGAAATTATAATTAATAGAACAAATTCTACAAGAACTTCTAAATCAAGTTTAAATGAAACTGCATTTACACCAGAAATAAAACTATCTAAAATACACCATGTAATGTATCTTAATGAACTTCCAGATACTACTTTCATATCAAAATTGAATGGTATTTTAAGTGCTGATTTATGTGTAGGAAAAGAAGTTGATTATGAATTATTAAAATATTTTGATTATATTTTTGTATCTAATGATGAACATGATGTAAATAAAATTAAAAAATATAGTAAAGGTGCTGTTATTGCACATGAGCCTGAAGGAAGTATATATTGGTCAAGTGCAAATGATTTTGCTAAATCTTATACAATTGATAAAAAAGATTTTGTTGATAATGCAAATGTATTAGGTGCTGGTGATATGTTTGCTTCTTGTTTTTTGTATGCTATACTTAGTAATAGACTCCATATTGCAATAGAATTCGCACACATTACCACGGCTGATTTAATAAGGAAATATAATGAATGATTTAAAACAATTGTACCTTGATATGGTACGCAAATGTGTTGCTGGCATGATTTATCGTGATCCGAGCATGGCTCCATGGAATAATGGTATATTTGATGAAGAAGCCCGTACAAACGGTGGCGATTGGCCAAGTCAAGCGCATACAATGATTGGCGACACTCGTCTACGCAACATTGAAACTCTAGCAAACAAAATTTTTGAAGACAACATTTCTGGTCACTTTATTGAAACTGGAGTATGGCGTGGTGGCGCTTGTATTTTTATGAATGCAATATTTGAAGCTAATAATGTTTCTGATAGAAAAGTTTTTGTGTGTGATTCGTTTGAAGGACTACCACCACCTGATCCTAAGTATTCCGCTGATAATGGTGACAATCATCACACACTTCACTCAATCTTAGCTGTGTCCCTTGAACAGGTTAAAACAAATTTTGAACGATATAATTTATGGAATGACCGTGTATTTTTGGTTAAAGGATTTTTCCGGGACACAATGCCCGCACTAGTTAATGAAATTGATAAGATTGCATTGCTTCGTTTGGATGGTGACATGTATGAGTCCACAATTGATGTATTGAACTACATGTATCCTAAAGTTTCCATTGGTGGTTATATTATTGTTGATGATTGGAAATTACCAAACTGCCGCGCCGCTATTGAAGATTACACTAAGGCAAATAATTTTACTCCAAATACCATTGTAATTGATGGATCATCAGTATATTGGAAAAAAGAACAATGAAAAAATATAATTTACTTTTGCCTATTGCAGGCAAAGCACAACGATTTATTGATGCTGGTTACACTATGCCTAAACCTTTAATCTTAGCGAAAGGCAAGCATGTTATAGATTGGTCATTAGACTCTATTGATACTACAGAGTGTAACTTAATTTTCATAGTAAGATTAGACCACATTTACAACTTCAGTATTGATACGATTCTAAAACAAAAATTTGGAAAAGATATTGTTATTGTTATTGTAGATAAAGTAACACGAGGTGCATTAGAGACTTGCACTTTAGCGGAAAAATATATTGATAATGAACTTCCTCTTTACATCTATACACCAGATGTTTATTTTTCTCCTAAGTTTAACCCAAACTGCATTAAAGAAGATACTGATGGTTTCTTATTAACTTTTCAGGCAAACAGCCCTGACCACAGTTATGCAGATACCGACTCGCAAGGTATTGTTTCTCGTGTGGTAGAAAAAGAAGTTATTAGTGAACATGCTAATGTTGGTTTGTATTATTTTAAAACAGGCAAATTATTTTTAAAATACGGGCAAGAAGCAATAGATAGAAATATGCTAGTTAAAAATGAATTTTACATAGCACCAATTTACAATTTAATGATTCGTGATAATCTAAAAATTACAGCATGTGATACAGAAAAAATGCACATCTTAGGTACACCAGATACTTTTGAATTTTTCTGCGATAGAGTTTTGCCTAGATTTGGTATGGATAAACCAATTGTTTTGGCTTGCGACCACTCTGGGTTTGAGTTAAAAGAAATTGCTAAAAAAATATTTGAAAATAATTTAACTAGTTATATTGATGTTGGCACTTATGTAAATAAGTCATGTGATTATTTTGATTATGTAAGTCAATCAGCAAAACTTATACGAGATAATGATTGCGATTTTGGCATCTCTTTCTGTCGGTCTGGTCAGGGTGTCAATATATCTGCGAATAAATGTGAGGGTATAATTTCTGCTTTATGTTTTGATGAATATACTGCTGAAATGGCAGTAAAACATAACTGTGCAAATCATTTTGCGGTACCATCAAAATATGTAGATGAGAACATGTTAGAAAAAATGATTTCTATTTGGACAGAAACCTCATTTGATGGTGGCAGACATTTTACTAGATTAAATAAGGTACTAAAATGACAATGTATATTGCACACAGAGGAAATTTAGAGGGTCGCTTATCTGAACACGAGAATGACCCAAATTATATTGACAATGCAATAAATCAGGGATACACGGTTGAAGTTGATTTGTGGTATTTTGATGGTATTCTTAAACTGGGGCACGATGAAAAATTTCATTCTGTGCCATCAGAGTGGCTATTTTACAGAAATACTTCTATTTTAAATCATTGTAAAAATTCTGCCGCTTTTGATTATTGCTTAAATAATAATTTACATGCATTTTGGCATACGGAAGAAGATTATGTTCAAACTACTCTTGGATATACTGTTGGATATCCAGGAAGAGAATCTGTAGGCAGTAAATTTATACTTGGTGTGCCAGAAAGAGTTTATGAATTAGATGATATTAAGCATAGAATTACATTTGGAGTAATGTCAGACTATGTAAAACTGCTAAATACATAAATATATTGTAACTTAACTTGCTGTAGAGGCGGGAAAATATGGATTTTAAGCGGTTCTTATCGGAACAAAAGGAAAAGCATGCCGTCCTTGCATTTGGGCGCATGAATCCACCAACGGTTGGTCACGCCAAACTTGTTGATAAAGTAAAAGATATTGCAAATGAAGTTGGTGGCAAATCTTTTATTGTATTGTCGCACACACAAGATGCGGCCAAAAATCCACTCAGTCCTGAACAAAAAGTAAAACACGCACAAAGATATTTTCCTGGCGTCAATATTACAACCTCAGATAAATCTCACCCAAATTTTTTATCCCAAGCGTCTAAAATTTATAGTGCTGGTTATACACATCTTATCATGGTCGCTGGCTCTGATAGAATTGCAGAATATAAAACAATTCTTAATAAATATAATGGCGTAAAAGGCACTCACGGTTATTTTAAATTCAGAGATATTCAAGTTCATTCAGCAGGTGAACGAGACCCAGACGCTGAAGGCGTTTCTGGTATGTCAGCATCTAAAATGCGAGGCCATGCTGAAAAAGGTAACTTCAAAGAATTCAAAAAAGGAATTCCTTCTCATGTACAACCAGAACACGCTAAAGAATTGTATAATGATGTGCGTAAAGGTATGCAAATCAAAGAAGAAAATGAATTCAAAGAATCAGATTTGAGTAGATTCAGTAAGTATATAATAAAGGCAACTAAAACCGAACCTAAAATTGTTCGCAAAACAAATCCGTCTGGAAGAACTACAGATCATGTTGAGTACGAAGTTCATGGCACATTATCATCACATAGAAAATCTTTTAAATCTAAAAAAGAAGCAGAAGAATATTTTAAAACTGTTAAAGAAGAAGATGTTAATGAAGAATTTGAACAATTATTAAATGAAGGCGTACACGACAAAGCAATCTTCAAAGCAGTATTTTTATCTGGCGGACCAGGTTCAGGTAAAGATTATGTGCTAAACAATACCTTAGCTGGTCATGGTCTAACCGAAATTAATTCAGATAAAGCATTTGAATTTCTAATGGATAAAAAGAAATTAGATAAAAAAATGCCAGACTCCGAGAAAGAAGTTCGTGACATAGAACGAGGTAAAGCAAAAAATATGATTGAATTGCGACAAAGATTTGCACTCTCTGGGCGTAATGGACTTATTATCAATGGCACAGGTGATGACCCCAAAAAATATGCTAAACTAAAAAAAGAATTAGAAGAATTAGGTTATGAGACTTCTATGATAGCTGTAGTTACAAAAGATGAAATATCAGCACAACGCAACATAGAAAGAGGGCAACGAGGAGGTCGTACTGTACCTGAAACTACTCGCAAAGAAAAATGGGATGCAGTAAACAACTCAAGGCCTGAAATGGCTAAATTGTTTGGTCAGAATTATATTGAATTTGATAATTCTGAAGATTTGCGAACCGCACCACCGGAAGTAACGGAAGTAAAAAAGAAAGAAATACTACAAATCTTTAAAAAAATTCAAGAATTTATTAAGAGACCACCAAAAAATCCAGCAGCATCTTCTTGGGTTGCAGGAGAACTTTCAAAGAAAGATACTTTGCCTGTTCCTAGAAAGGGTACTGAAAAACTGCAACCAGCGGATTCAAGTCTTGCTCAAGATGCACAGAAACTTGGATTACAATATTATGGTTTTGGTAGGTATGGAAAAAATGGTAAAGTAACACATCATTCAGTTCATGGTAAATTAGTTCAAGACCCAACACATATGGAACAAGAAAAAAGTGCCAAAAAAGCAGCAGATATTAAACTTGCAGCATCAAGCGGTAGTAATACAAAGAATAAAAAAGTAACTGAAGAATTTTCACAATCATTAAGAAAAAAAGTTAAACATTCAGACGGAAATACATACACTGCACACAGCGATAAACCAAGAATTTATGTTATAAGAAATAATGCTGCTAAAGATGCTCATCGGTTAAATGGTGAGATAGTACAAACATCAAATGGATATATGGTTAAATTAAAGGAGAATGCGGATGATGAAATTAATCAAGAGTTTTTTCAAGAAGACTTACCCACCAGAATTGCCACAAACGAACATTGTGGAGACTCCAGTTATCACACCAGTGATAATGCCGGAACCACCGATAGTGCTACAAGAATTGAAGGTAAACTCAGTTTCTCAAAACTCAAAGAACAGTGGAAAAAAAAGAACAGTTAAGAGTGTAAAATGAAATCGTATAAACAATTTTTAGAGGCGTGTTGGACTGGGTACAAACAGGTTGGTATGAAGAAAAAAGGTAACCGTATGGTGCCAAATTGTGTACCAAAAAACGAAGAAGTTGAGTTGGACGAAACGCAAGCATGGACACGCAAAGAAGGTAAGAATCCGGAAGGCGGGCTGAATCGTAAAGGTATTGCATCTTATCGTGCTGCAAATCCTGGTTCTAAATTATCTATGGCAGTTACTACACCACCATCTCAATTGAAAGCCGGCTCAAAAGCAGCTAATCGTAGAAAATCATTCTGTGCTAGAATGGGCGGAATGCCAGGTCCCATGAAAGATGAGAAGGGTGAACCAACTCGTAAAGCATTATCACTAAGAAAATGGAATTGTTAACAAAATAATAGGAGAAACAAATGTTCGGAGATAAAATCACACAGTCGGTTGCTGAGGCTGTAAAACAAATTTTAGCAACAGAGAAATTACATCCTAATCAACAAAAATTAGATGTACATGAACCTGAAAAAGATAAATTGACAAGAAAAGATTTTGAGATGCTTCGGTCTAATAAGAAACCAAAGAATGAAGCATTTAATCCACTCAAGCATATCGTGAATCCATCACCTGCTGTTAAGACCGCTGCTAAGGATGTTAAGCGTGGTAGTTATGCTGACCGTGCTGCATTGATGAAGGCTGGCGGTGTTAAAGATGACCGCGGTCCTCGTGGCGTGACAAAAGAAGAAGTTGAAGAATTAGATTTATACGAAGATGAGGATCGTTTAAAATCTAGAATTGAAAAAGAAAAAGGACATGTTAAAAGCCTTGCTGCACGAGCTAAGACCACTACCGGAACAGATGGTAAAAAAACAATGATGTTTCCTGATCCGGAATCAAGCTATGCTCATGAAGAAAGATTGCAAAAAATTGCAAAGATGGAAGCCAGACTAGGAAAAATACAAAAAAAGAAAAGTGTGACAAAAGAAGAAGTTGAAGAAGCTGTAGAAAGTCCATTCACATCTTACAAAAAACCTAGAGAAATAGAATCACGTGGCGGTTCTGGCATCAAACAAGGAACTCGGTACGGTGGCGGAAAACAAAAAGATGTACCTACTCAAGATGAAGCACCAAAAACAAAAAAGCCTAAAGGTATGATGAATTTCAAAGAAATGTTCGGAGAGTAAAATGAAAATACAGTCAAATGCTATGGATAGAATTAGACAATTGCAAAACAGAACTTTACGAGAAACTGTTGGTTTGCAAGAAGCAATGCATCCAGATGATCCTAAAAAAAATATGCCGCTAGGTGGAGGAAGTGGTGGCGGTGTTCCGTTCAACACAGTATTTGATCCTAAAAATCCATCAAAAATACCTGGAAGTTTTAAAGCTAAGGCGGATGCAGCGGCCAGTAAAACAAAACCTGAAACATTAGGTAGCGCACCTAGTGGAAGAAATTATGGTCTAATTCAAACAACTCAAGCTGAAAAAGATGCAGCATGGAAAAAATCGCAAGACCTCAAAGCACAAAAGGCCGCAGCGGGTGGCGGTGGCGCTGGAAAACCACCTTCTGGTGGTAACTCATCAGGAAGAGATAACATGCCTCCTGATTCCGACAAATTTGATAAAGCAGTACCTGCTGCCGCAATTTCTACGGGCGCGGCTGGAGCAATTGCCATCGCCGCTCAACAGTTATCAAAAGACGATAAACCAGCATCAGCGCCAAAGCCAGCAGCAGCAGCAAAAGATACAGCAGGACCAAAAGGCGTGCCATTGCCAGACAATGACCCTAGATGGAAATTACCAATTCCGCCACCACCGCCAGTAGTAGCAAAGACAGAACCAGCGCCAGCATCAGCGCCAAAGCCAGCAGCACCTGCCACTAATGCCAGAGCTAATTTTGCAGCCATCGATCCAAGAAGAGATGCCATGGCAGCTAATGTTGAACCAGTAAAAGCGAAACAAGTTAGACCTGATAATGGTGATAGTGGAAGTCCTGGAAGTGTTGCTGGCAAAAAAATTGACGCCAATATTCCACAATATAAACAACCAACAACACCGCCAGCAGCAAAGACAGAACCAGCGCCAGCGCCAGCAAAGACAGACAGAAATACTTATGCATCCAGCGATTCAAGAATAGCCTCCATGGCAGTTGATGTTAAACCAGTAAAAGCAACACCACCGCCAGTAACAGTAAAAAAAGAACCAGCTCCAGTAGTAGTAAAAAAAGAACCAGCTCCAGTAGTAGTAAAAAAAGAACCAGCTCCAGTAGTAGTAAAAAAAGAACCAGCGCCAGTAGTAGTAAAAAAAGAACCACCGCCAACACCGCCAGCAGCGAAAACACCACCGCCAACACCGCCAGATAATATTAGTCCCGATGTTGATATTAGTCCCGAGGCAAAAGCCGCAGGTGAAAGGAAGGGCGTTAACCCAGAAATGTTAAGGGCTCAGGTAGTCGCAGCAAATAAAGAAAAAAAAGAAAAAGAAGAAAGAGAAAAATTATCCGGAGCAATCTACTCCGACGAATCTGTACAATCTAAAGCAAGAAGTGCATCTTTTGTTTTTGAAAGAATTAGAAATATAACAGAAGGTCGCCCATCTCAGCGTCATCCACTAGAGGGGCATGATTACCACAAAAAATCTAATGATGAATTAATTTATATTGCTAAAGATGCACATAAAGCGGCTGAAGCAATGAAGGGCCATAATACTAAAGCAGAAAACAAATATCGTGACCAAGCAAACGATTCTGCTACTGTTCGGTACTATCGTCAAAAAAGTGGTATGCCGGACTGGTATAAAAAGAAATATGGTCACTTAAAGGAAGAAAATGTACCTGTGCCACCAGAAACAAAAGTAGTAAAAAAAGAACCAGAAACAAAAGTAGTAACACAAAAGAAACTACAAACCGGAGGTTCAGCTGGTGGTAGTAGATATCCGTGGAATTACGAAAGTGTTAATCATGTGACGGAAGCAAAAGAAAAGACAGAGTATGATTACGAAGGTGACATGGCTCGTGGTCAATTGCAAAGCATTATCAGCAATGCACAGAGAGTACATGACATGCTAGAAGATAATGACAATCTTGCTGAGTGGGTACAATCAAAGATTACTCTTGCTGAAGATTACATTTCAACAGTTGCTAATTACATGATGAGCGAAGTTGATGAAGAAGTGCAAATTGATGAACTATCTTCCGAGCTTCTAGGACGCTATAAAAAATCTGCTGGTGCTCAAGCATCCGCTGCTGATAAATCTGGTGACTATGCTAAAGCTAACAAACGGTTTAGTGGCATTATGAAAGCAACCAAAAAGCAATTTGCTAACGATACTAAACCTGTATCCGAATCTGATGCCGCATATGGTGCTTCTCTTAGAGCAAAAGAAGAAAAACGTAAGATGAGTAACATTAGTGGTGCAGATAAATCTAAGTTATCATCAATTGTTTCTAGGTTGAATAGAGAAAAGAAGAAACTACCTCAGGGCGCTAACGATACTAAGCAAGTTGTGGCGGAAGTTAGCAATAATACACTAAAAAGTTATCAACAAAAAGTAAGTTCTGACTCTATGAAACATAAAGCAGACCCAACAAAACGTAGTCCAGAAAAAGCCAACCGCAGTGTTGCAGGATTTGCTAAAGCGCAGAATCGTTCAGAGCAAGGTGTGGCGGAAGCAGTTGAATCACATCAAGGAGAGTGGATTGATGAAGCAGGTCCTGGTCTATGGGCAAACATTCATGCAAAGCGCCAACGAATTAAGCAAGGTTCAAAAGAGCGTATGAGAAATCCTGGCGAAAAAGGTGCACCAGAATCTGGTGCATTAGAAAAAGCAAGAGGCACGAATGAAGAAGTAAAAGGTGAATATGAACGCAAAGTTGACAAATATCTGAAAAAGAAATATACACCAGATGATAACAAACCACCATTTGATGCACCATATGCTAAAATGCCAAAGGCTGATAAATCTGGTGCAGTGCATTCACCAATGTCAAGAGCAAAACATCTTGCTAAGATGGCAGGTAGAAAACAAGCAGGTATTAAAGAGAATTCACATGATGGACAAGATAATATTAATACACCCGCTAAAAGGTCTTTATCTAAAACCGCAGGAATGGTTAAAAGTATTTTAAAGGGTGCAAAATCTAAAAATAAAAATTTAGATAAATTTGAAAGCGATCCAGAATTATCTTCACAAATAGTCAAACAAGAATAATTCATAAATATAACAATAAACAATAAGGAGATTAAAATGGCTTTATGGACTAATTCAGATGCAGCCAACGGTGCACCAAAAATAATTGGTGTTGCTGGTGTAAATAACGCAAGTGGCTCAGATATGTATGGTAATACACAAATTGCAGCATTTAATACGGGTTTACGGGAAACTGCCGGTGTTTTCGGTGTAAGTACAATTGAACAAACGGTATCAGAAACTTCAAATACACACCCACAACATGCGGGCTGGGTTTTGGTTACCAGAGGTACAGGACCAATTATTAGTGTTACAGCAAATACTTCTGCTGTTACAACTAATGGCGCACTAACTTTAACTGGCGGCGGAACTGGTGCTACACAGGCTAATGTTTATATTTCGGTTAATGCTCAAGGATATGTTGTAAATTCAGCAATCCAAATTAATCCAGTTAATGATTTTATTGGTGGTAATTACTTAACTGTTCCAACACATGCAGCGGCAGGAAATGCAGTATTTACCTTCACTCTAGGTGGTCGTGCTGGTCGTAGTCAAACTGAAACTTTAGTTGCTATGGGCAGTTTAGGTAATGTTAATGCTACAGGTATTGCTCCCGCAGTATTCGTTGCAGATAATGCTGCTGACAATGCAATTTTCCCAAATAGTTAATGTTAAACTTTACATCATTTTTGACTGAGGAAATAGAATTTGGTCAAGCAGTACAAGCACATGAACCCACAGGTAAAGAATCTTTATCTGTGGAAAATCCAATGTTTGTTGCAAAGATAAATTCAAATTTTAAAATAGAATTAAATGATGTTTTTTTGTCTCCAGAGTCTGGATTTCAAAAAATTCGTAAGGTATTGCATAAATTTGGTTTAGATATGCCAGCAATGTATGATATGGAACCAGATGGCGATGAGATTGTATTAGATGTTGCTCAATTTGGTGATGCATCTTTAGGCACAGGATTACTTTACATATTATATCTTTTAGGTGATGAAGGATATTATCATTTTTATTCTGAAATTACAAATGAATCGGGAATAGAAGAATTGATTTCTTCTGGTCTTGAGGAGGAAGACGAAGATTAATAATGTATTTTGATGATTTGAACAGTGAGAATTATATGCTATATGCAGTTAAAGCTTACGATAAACCAAATTGTATTATGAGTGAATTTAAAGAAGATATGAAAAGATTTAATTATCTTAAAAAATTATTTCATAGATATCGTGAATTTGGTGAACTGCGTGAGAGACTTGTAATAAATCATTTAGTTGTTATGTATAATGTTTTTGGTGTAGAAGAAACAACAAGATTATTATTTTATAAGACTAAAGTTGAATATTACCCGGCACTTAAAACTTATCTGTTATTTTTAAATTATATGCCAACTTGTATCAAAGGAATTAAAGGAAAAGATATTTTATCATCCAATATTCCAGTTGATATGAGAATAGCAGATTTACTTAGAGAAATAAAATGAATGAACATATTTTTAAGGATATCAAGGAAGATGTTCCTTCTAACTCATCGGGTGCTGGGGCTATAGCGGGCCTTGGTGTACCTAATCCAAATTTACCTAATCAAGCAGAGCCCGGCGTAAAGAAACGCAAAAAATTTGCAGGGTCTACTGTATTTCCAGTATCAACTAAATCTTTTGTTATGGCTAAAATGATGAAACGAAAAGGTGTTCGTTTTGAATCATACCTTGGTGACCCAGATATCGCTAAAGAAATTGCTGAGTATGCAAATAAAAATTGGAAAGAAGCAATAGTTCTTGAGGATGAGCAAACCGGAGCAATGTGTTATCTGAGATACGGTAGGGGAAATTAATGTGGCTGCTTAATTTTCTTCCGAATTATGTTTTTCACATATTATTCTTAATAGGATTAATTGGCTCAATAGCGGTTTTATTTCCGTTACCAATTCTCTATAAATCTTCAATACAGATTATATCTATAGCAATACTCACCTTTGCTATTTACATGGAAGGTGCTATATCCAATCAAGCAGAATGGAAAGCAAAAGTTGCAGCCCTTCAAGTTGAAGTAGCAAAAAAAGAAACTATTTCCGCTACAATAACAACCGAGGTTATCACTAAATATGTTGATAGAGTAAAAATTGTGAAGGAAAAAGGCAATGTTATTATTAAAGAAATACCAACTTATATTACTAAAACTGACGATTCTAAGTGTATTGTGCCTAATGGTTTTGTCGTGCTCCACGACAGTGCCAGTAGAAATGAAGTTCCCGACACCGCCAGAATTGTTGATGAAAGAGCCTCCAAAATTAAAATCTCTGGAGTCGCAGAAACTGTAGGAGA
>Ga0208975_1000022_pt1 | contig 90827 bp, 144 predicted proteins | sample GreLakmeER78MSRF_FD_187700 | JGI IMG/M metagenome (GOLD analysis project Ga0208975, IMG submission 187700) | Freshwater lentic microbial communities from great Laurentian Lakes, MI, USA - Great Lakes metaG ER78MSRF (SPAdes) | ecosystem: Environmental > Aquatic > Freshwater > Lake | place: Great...
CGCGTCGCTTTATCTGCAGAGCAGTTCCAAAGTCACATCTTCCCTGTGCAATATGCCAAAAGCATAGAAGAAGCGTGGGAAGATCCAAATTACCTATGAGCGCTCCAACACCTAAGAAGGTTATCAAAGTACAAGAACTACGGCGTAGTAATGCTTCAGGTCCTATACCCTCTAAGAAAGTCTATGATCGCAAGAAAGTAAAGAAGGTGAAAAATGAGCGCAGAGGATAATCTATCTCAAGAACTATTCTTTACTGCTCATCGCGGCATCGTTCATGAGAACCCAAAAGAGATAAATCAAAAGTATAATGTGGGAATGCACTGGAGTGCTGACAGATCGATTGCAGAAGACTTTGCTGTAGATAACAACATGCCAGGAGTTACCAAGCCATATGTCTTCCATGCTGAAATACCTATCTCGTCAGTAGAAACAGATCCAGATGTTCTTGAGTATAAAAGTGTCGGCGGCGCGTTTAGCGGAGAAAAAGAAATCCCTGTCGGAGAAGGCAAACCGATCCGAATAACTGGGCGCACCACGTTACGAAAAGATCCCAGCATTATTGGGGGTAAGAATCGTCATCGTTACCCAAAGTCACGCACACGCACGTACAAGCCGCCACGAGATGCAAAAGCATGAGCATTTCACACCAAAGAAGCGCAAATGAATTTAAATCCACAGCAGTTTAAGTTCATCGCTAAGCCTCTAGACAACGAGACTACTAGTCATCAGTTACATGACAAGACTGGCAATGTTGTCGCATACGCTGACATCCATCATCCAGAGGGAGATGAAGCCGTCTATGTAAACTGGCTTAAGAGTCACGAAGAGGGCAAGGGACACGCTCAAAATGTTATGAAGCACGTGTATGATTCATACCCTGACAAGGACATCCATTGGCAAAACCGTATAGGACCTGCCTCAGAGCATCTCTACGAGAAGTTTGGTGCAAGCGATGAGCACGGTGATCGCACTGCAGGTGATGCCGATAATGGCGAATGGGATGAAAACGGCAACTTTAGGGAAGGGTTCTAATGGCTGCAGAAGATAACTTGTCTAAACCACTCTTCCATGGAACAACAGAGAACATCAAAGTTGGAGATGTCATCAAGCCTACACCTCAAGTAATCAGTGGGCTCACAGAGGCGTATGCAACACAGAACTATAATGAAGCGTACAACTATGCAGGCGCTCGTGCATTAAACCGCAATGCCCTCTTTGGCTCTGTCTACGAGGTAGAGCCATTAGAAAAAGACACGACTATTAAAAAGAAGAAGTCATTACTAGGCGATCAACGACAAAAACCTGTACGCACATCTGAACAAGGGTTTCGTGTAAAGCGTCATGTTGGATGGGCAAAGTCACACGCATGAAGCAGACACCTAGAGAACCAGATCACGATCCTAAAGAGCCGAGAAATCTGTCGGGCGTTCAGTTTCGGTTCATTCACGCTGGTGCGGCTAAACAGCACCCTAGGATTCATACTATGTACGCTAATGACGCAAATGGTCGTTACATAGGTCACTTGGACTGGAACAAGCGAAGTGGTCAGATTGACAACATCAACGTGATCGGTCGCATGCAAGGTCTTGGTGTTGCAACCTCTCTGTATGAGAAGGCAACTAAACTTGCATCTGACACTGGGATCAAGTCGCCACAACACTCAACCTTTAGAACTGACAAGGGCGATGCCTGGGCGCACAAGGTAGGTGGCAACGTCCCGCCTCGTAAGGCAGAGCCAGAAGACGAAGAAGAACAAGCATGAGCGCTGAAGACAACCTTTCTAAACCACAGTTTGAAGCATTGCACGTTGTTGCACAAGAGATTCAACCAGGTGACTACTTAGACAGCAGACGCAAAATCCGTGTACACGCCGCACGTATGATTGGTGAAAACTTTACTGTGGCACACAAACTACGAGGCTCTAAAGCCCCTGGTATCACTGACTACAAGCCAGATCAAAAAGTTAGGGTGTGGAGAAAAAAATCGTAACCAGTGTGTTACGCTTTTTGCATGGTTCCTCGTAAAGATCTAGACACTGAAGAAGGACGTCAAAAGGCTCGTAATGATCAGAAGAAACATTACAATCGCCACAAACCTTTTTACTTAGCACGGAACAAAGTTAAAAAGAACCATATACGTGACTTCTTACAAAAGTACAAAGAATTTCATGGGTGTATGGACTGTAAGACCAAGTTCCCCTACTACGTCCTAGACCTAGACCATCGTGACCCTCACCAGAAACGTTTTGCGCCCAATCGCCTCGCCCTTAACCTTTCTTGGGATCAAGTCACTGAAGAGATTGCTAAGTGCGATGTTGTGTGCGCTAACTGCCATAGGATAAGGTCGTACCTTAAAGGGCACCATAATCACAGAAATGTCGTTACTGAATGAAAGAATTAAACGCGTATTGCGTAATTTGCAAAGAAACAAAAACAACCTCGGCGTTTCAGTTAAGGACCACTGATTCAGGTCGTGGGATGGCATTTGGACAGTGCCCTTCATGTGGGGGTAACATTCAACGTCTATTGGCACCACTAAACCACTATGTACGAGGAGCATCAGAATGAGGTATTTTAAAAAAGGTTGGATAAAAGGCGGCGTATCTGATAGTTGGGGTTTTGCATTAGAGGTCTATCCTAAAGAGCCAGCATTAACTATTACTTTTATACATTGGTGGTTTATTATTGAGAAAGACTACTCATGAGTCACATCGTTAACTTATCTAAAGAAGAAGTTCGTGCATGTGCTGATATTGCATTGAACAGATGGATGATAAAGTTTGGAAGCGTAGATCGCCCCAACTACACCAACAAAGCCATTCTTGAGCCAGAGATCGCTGCAAACGTACGAACTATTGTGGCTGAGTACGCTGTAGCCAAGTTGTACAAGAAATCGTTTACTTTTCCTTTTTACACCAACGAAGAGCACTACTACCGAAAAGATATTGCTGAAGTAAGTACAAACATTGAAGTAAAGTCAATTCGCACAAAAGATGAGATCCCAGTCTTTCCCAAGGACATTCGTGACGGATGGCTCCTCGTGGGCGCACGAGTGCTTGATCGTGATTATTACTCAGAGGTAGAAGTGTTTGGCTGGATGCGTATGGAAGATTGTCAACGTGAAGAGTGGAAATACGCACCAGAAGGATCTTGGCGTATTCCTCTTGACCAGTTTAACCAGTCTATGTTGGATTAGGCAAACTTTTTCTTTTACTGTGAAAAATGACTACTTGACTGGAATACTGTGTCTGTGAGTAAAAACGAAGAGTTTCAACAGGGACATAGCCCTATATGCCCAGAATTAGGATGCAACGATCCTGCAGATAGTCACATTCACTTTTCACAACAAGACATAGACAGTTTTAGGGGATGGGCGCAGGCTGGTGCGATGGCTGGTGCGATGGATCATCACCTGCGCACCGCACCAACAAATGTAGATGACCACGCAGCACTCCAGGCGCACATGCTCTCATCTGGGCACTACGCTCACCACCTAGATGTGCAGGATATGACTCACAAAGAGTTGCAGGCTCATCACGAAGAAGACCACGCAATTATGGATGCAGGTCCTGCAGATGAGCGTGAAAATTACACAAACCTTGGAAACGAACACATGCACAATGAGTGACTCAACTAGATGTATTAAATGTGATCATTGTCTTGAAATGGGAGTATGTAACGTTGACACTTGCAAGTGTATCTGTGAGTCAAAGTGACAGATAATTTAAATCCAGATCAATTTGATAAAACACCAAGGAAACGTTGGGTTCCAGATCAAACTGGACATTCAATCCCTTGGCATATTCTTAAGTGGCACATAAAGCGCGGTTCAAAAGGTGGAAAAGGTCAAAGTGGCCCAAGTAAGTACGATGACGAGGCATGGCATAAAATCCACATGCAAGCGCACGCGGATGGTGAATTTGAAGTAGATCACGAACACGAACACTTCACTCCAAAAAAGAAGGGGATGTAACATGACAGAAAAAGGAACAGCAGCAGCAATTATTGAGATTGCTAAAAAAGAAGTTGGGACTATTGAAGGTCCAAAAGATAACGAAACAAAGTACGGCGCTTTTACAAAGGCTAACTACCTCGCATGGTGCGGAAGTTATGTAATGTGGTGTGCTGCACAAGCGGGCGTCAAAATCCCTAACACTGTATCTACAGTGGCAGGCGCAACAGCCTTTAAAAAAATGGGTACTTGGTTTGATGCTGATTGTGGTCAATCACCACAACCAGGAGATATTCTGTATTTTGATTTTCCAGGAGATGGCGTCAACCGAATTTCTCACGTAGGTATCTGCACAGGTATTGAGGCTGACGGTGTTGTTTCAACTTTAGAAGGCAACACTAGCGGGAAGAAAAGAGGAGACCAGAGAAACGGCGGGGAGGTGTGCGCTCAGACTCGTGCGTACAAGCCAAACAAGAAGAAGGTTCTTGTCTCAATTGTTGGTTGGGGACGTCCTAACTACAAGGGTAATGAAGTAACCGCTAAGGTACCTGTTACAAAAGCCCCAAAGTTTCCAGGACAGATCAAACCAGGCGCACAGGGTGAAGCGGTCAAGATTGTTCAAGAGGCCCTAGGATTGGCTACAGACGGCGACTACGGCCCAGCCACAAAGAAGGCAGTTGTGGCATTTCAGGACAATCACGACGTAGTGGACTCAAACGGCATCATTGGCCCTAAAACATGGGCAGAACTGGTCAAACTCCTCTAAACGGACATTTCTGACTTAAGACCCCCCAGGTTGCCCTAATGGTATCCTTGGGGGGTTCTTTACTTAAGGGGTGGATATGACAACGATTGTAGCGGTGCAATACGAAGACAAAGTTGTTTTTGCTGCAGATAATCAGGTAACTGGTGATGATGGCCGCATTTACCGCCATCCTAGAATGGAAAAGATTACAGAACGCAACGGTTACTTAATTGCTGGCTCTGGAGAAGTTGCGCCATGCGATATTGCACAACACATATGGAATCCGCCAAAACCAACTGTAAAAGATATGCAGGATGTTTATCACTTTATGATTGTTAAAGTAATGCCTTCTTTAAGAAAATGCCTTATAGACAATGGTTATGACTTTGCAGAGGGCAAAGGCGATGGAAAAGTTGATGGTAATCGGTTTAATTTTCTTGTAGCGGTGGGTGGCGAGGTATTTGATGTTGCCGATGATTGCTCTCTCTGTATGAGTGATGATGGGATCTACGGAGTAGGTTCTGGTTCTTCTTATGCTATTGGGGCTCTTCATGCAGGTGCTAAGCCGTTAAAGGCTCTAGCCGTTGCTGAGAAATTAGATATGAACACTTCAGGGCCGTTTTTAGTCAAAGAGCAATATAAGTAACTCTTTGTGATGCGAATCACATCACTTATGAGTTAGATTAGTCACACAACTTCATAAGTGGCTCCTGGGTAAGAGCACGCAAAAACTACCTGTCCAATCTCCAGTGGCGTGATAGGGTGTAGACATGTCAAAGACACAAGATAAAAGACGCAAAAACAAAATTGATCATGCTGAGTTTCTTTGGGAAGAAGCGCAGATGAAAGCCGCTGCCATGCAGCAGATGCTTGATATTGCTGTTGGCGAGTTTGAAACGCACCAATCAGAGTTAGACCCTGAAATTGTGGCAAAAATCCAAGAACAGATTGCTATTCGTAAAGAAGACATCAAGACTTACCTGATGAGCGAAAAAGACAAGTTTCTTGAACGAGTCCGAGTTGACGTCGACAAAACCCAGTAACTAACCGATAATGAGGTTATGCCTCTAGGAAAACAGTTTCAAAACACATTCCACACAGACGAACGTGGAAACATAATTTTTCATACTGACGCTGCTGATATCCCTGACCAAACACCAGATGAACACGGTGCTGTAAACGCTGCTAAGGAACTTCATCCACATCAACCTGTGACAAGCGAAAAACCTCATCAAGGAGTTTCTTATCAAGGAATGCTTTTTTCCCCGCACGCATTTACTGGGTTAAAAACTGATCCTACAATTTCTGAAGAACAACGTCGCAGTACGATTCAAACGGCTTTGCATCTTGGAGCCGACGAATACTCAAAGAATATTAAAGGAGAGTTCCCAGCGCGAGAGACTGCTCGTGTAGAGCAAAGTCGTATGGCAATTACAGATGCAGCACACGAAACTGCTATTCCTACACATATGTTTAAAGAAAATATTAATGTTAAAGCAGTTGCATCAACAAAACTTGGCAGTGCAACAGGTGGAGATTTTAGCGCTATGAGGAACAGGATTCGCACCCGTGTACGTGCAGACAGTGAAAAAGTTGGTGAAGAAACCTACATGGACCAAAGGTACGAACGTGGTGAAGGATTTTTGTCTAATCCTACACATGAAAAAGATAATGAAAAAATTTCTTATGCATTAGGTGCTACTGGAACCCTGCATACTTCACTAGGAAAAATTCCTTCTGAGCATCTTTTTCCTGGTAGAGGTGAAGACACCGACGAGTACTCAACGCACAACATAAAGGTCCACGTCGGTTACACCGACAAGGGACGTAGAAAATCAGCAATAGTTCATGCACGACGTCCAAAAGTTGCTGTCGGTGAACCAGTCGAAAGAACTCGCCCTATTTACCAAGATAAAATGGTTTCTTCTCAAGACACCATTGCTCACGAAATTGGGCACTCTATGGATACAACGTTAAGAATTGGGGCATTACGTAATCTAAATGGTGCTGACACTGTTCATGAGGCAATAGCCGATGGAGTATCAGATCGTTTTGTAAGACATGGGCACGATTACGAAAGAGCACTAGAACCCTCTCCTGAGCGTGCGAGAGAGATTAAAAACGAGGGCTATGGATTTGGCAGTAAAGATGTAGCAGGAACAGACATTAAAAAAGCCTTGTACGCAGCAGTCCGTACCCACGTTGCTATGGGGGACAAAAACTTTCAAGATATTTTAGATCGTAAGGCTCTGTACAAACAGGCTCCGTTGCCTACAGAACGCCGACAAAGTGCTAATATAAGTTGGGATAGAGAGGCTTCACACGAGGAGCAAACGCATCACGCTAATCATTTACTTTTAGGCCACCTGTACACCACCCACTCTCACGTGCGTGAATCACTTTCAAACCTTGGTCTTGCTCACATTGGGGAAAATGCTGCCAATCATTACAGAACTCACATTACTGATGCGGGAAATGTTCCTTTGCCAGGGTTTGAGCACCACGGTTACGCAGACGCACCTGCGCGAAGTGAGTGGGCAAAAAATAATGAAAAAATCATGGCAGCACTTGAGGCCAGTGCATCAGAAATCCTGCCAGTGCGTCAGAGATCGCAACCCACGGAGCCTAAACTCAGGTAAACTGGTACTACATTGAGGTGGGCTTTACACAGCCGAGGGGTTGACATGAAAAGTATAAACAATGTTCTTATGCGTATTGTTGCAGTTTTTGCAGCAAGCGGTCTTGGAGTAATTGGTGCTGGCGCAATTGCGGGTATCTCGGTTGCAAAAGCAATGTTAGTAGCAGGAATGACTGCCGTAGCAGCAGTAGTTGAGAAGTTGGCTCGTGCATTTATGGACGACGGAAAACTTACACTTGACGAAATTAACGCAGCATTCTCAGCAGTTGATACAAAGGCTAAGACAGTTGCTGACGTTGCAGTAGAAGAGCGTCGTGCAGCAGATAAGTCTGCAGCATCAAAGTCAGCGGCTGTCTCAAACGACGATCCAGACTACAACTAATTTCCAGTTGAATAAAACCCTCCGCCTTTAAATTGAAGGCCAAAGGGTGAGAACACACGCTGAAGAGCGAAGCCACATGTATCGCAGACGTAATTAGGTTCTGCATCATGAATGCTTCGCTCTTTGTCGTATTTAGTGTCACATTCAGGACAAGCATATTCGTATTTAGGCATTAAAATCCTCCGAGTAGTAGCAAAATAGAGACATGACACAAAGCCTATCAAACGTACAATTTGGCGCACAGTCATCTGTAACTAAGATTGGCGCTATGCCTCTATCACGCAAGTTTGATGGCCCCTCTTCTGGGGACGATACCCCTGCTTCAAGCAAGGATCAAGGATGATTACTACTACAGATCATCCTTTAACTGCTGAACACCGCTGCGATAAGTGCGATGCACAAGCAATGGTTCGAGCAACACTAGTAAGCGGCTTGTTGTATTTTTGTGGACATCACGGGCGTGAGATAAGTGAAAAATTAATCTCATCTTCTATCCACGTGTACGATCCAGAAGGGGTATTTACATATGCCAATCGGTGATGGTTATTTTGGTAGCCCAAAAGGAACCTTTGGAAAATATTTAACAGGTCCAGCAACAACACCTTTATCTGCTCAATTTGCAACATCAACAAATATTGAAGAACAACAACGCCGCCGATACAAGCGCAGACACGAATCAGGTTTTGTAGGGAACGGTTACACTTGGGGATACCCATATGTTGTTGGAACTTTAGGTGCAAACGCTTACCAAGATCCAGATGCAAACCGTGGAGAATCTGCAGGCAGTGGTACTGAAGTTGCTTCTGCTACGGATGGTATGGGTGTTGGCGGAACTGCCGCTGGTTTTGTAGGTGGTTTAGGTTCATGATAGACCGTAGACCATTAATGATTAATCAACGCCGTAATATTAAACAACATTTTAATTACTCTCCAGATTTTTCACCTAAATCAAAAGCAGAATCAAGTATTGTTTCTTGGGCAGAACGTGGTCGTGGTGTACAAGGTGAGTCAGTAAACTCAAAGAGTACTAACGACAAGTTTATCGTTAATAAAAATTGGAAACCGCTATAATTTAACTATTGAGGGCTTAAAGAATTCCGAGGGGAATACTTGAAAGCATTGCGTAAATTCGCAGCATTATCTGTCATAACATACGCAGCATTTTTTCCGTTACTATTTCCAACACCTGCATCAGCAGCAGAAGGCTTGACTGCCCAGGTTCACAACGTGCTGGGACAAAATGGCTCTCCTTACATACCGCAGGGAGATACCGCAACAGTAACAACAAATGTATCTAACATTGACTTTCAATGGGGTAGTGGCAGTGTCCTTGGTGGTCCATCAGAAGATGTCATTGTAAGATTTACTGGGTCTATACGCAGTAACACAACTCAAGACATATCATTTTTAGCAACAGCAGACGACGGTACAAGGCTGTACATTGATGGAGTTTTAGTAACAGATGACTGGGTTGACAAAGGTGGTGGGGGAACAATCTCTTCTCCAGTACCCTTTACAGCAGGAATCCCAAAGACCATAGAGTTAATGTATTATGAGAATGGTGGTGGTGCCTGGGTTCAATTACTGTGGGATCAATCTGGATCAATGCAGGTTATTCCAACAGAAGCCTTCACTTCACAAGCAGCCCCAGTTGTTAAAACTATTGGTCCCCCAAGAAATTTAACTATAGCGAGTAGCGATACATCAACAGTGTTAACTTGGGAAGCACCAGACACTGGAAACACACAGCCAGAAAGATATGCAATAAGTTTTAACTGTTCTGGGTGCAATGGTTGGGGGATTGCCACTGGAAATGTTGGCGGACCAAATTCTTTAAATACAACAATAACAATTGACCATTCCTTGCTAGATGGCCTTCGCCCTGCAGGAACAGTGTGGTCATTTCATATTAGATCAGATAACGATACGTTAGCGCTTTACTCTGAAAATTCAAATGTTGTTACTGGGTCTACGTATGTAGCACCAACACCTACACCTACTCCAACGCCAACACCTACTCCAACGCCAACACCTACTCCAACGCCAACACCTACTCCAACGGCGACCGTTGAGCCTCAGCCCACTCCGACTCCCACACCCACACCAGAACCAACGCCCCAGCCAACACCAACGGCGACACCAACACCAACACCAACACCAACACCAACACCAACCCCAGAACCAAATCCATCTCCTACTCCTTCTCCCACTCCAACGGTAGTTCCAGTTGAGCCCACCCCGACTCCAGAACCTCAACCTTCTCCTCAGCCAACACCAACGCCTGAGCCAACTCCTGAGCCAACTCCTGAGCCAACTCCTGAGCCAACTCCTGAGCCAACTCCTGATCCGTCTCCTGAACCAAGTGTGACTCCAGACCCTGAGCCAACGCCTGAACCTGAGCCATCACCAGACCCAACACCTGAACCTGAACCTGAGCCAACTCCTGAACCTTCTCCTGAGCCAACGCCAGAACCCGAACCAACTCCTGAACCTGAGCCATCTCCTGAGCCATCTCCTGAGCCATCTGAACCTCCAATTGTAGAAGAAGAATCTACTGTAGCAGAAGAGGTAGAAGAAGCAGTAGCAGATGCTTTGGCAGATGGAGTAGTTACTGAAGCAGAAAAAGAAATTATTGCTGACGCGTTAGTTGCAACCCTTGCTCCAGGTGAGGCTCTTACTGCCGCAGAAATTGCAGATGCTGGAATTACTTACGCAGATCTTCCTGCAGAGACCCCTGTGGAAGTTCGTACTGACGAAAACGGCGAGGCAATTGTTATTACTGCAGAAGTTGCGGATGCATTAACGCTTGTTGAAAATCCCGCAGATCTTTTGGGCGCTGTTTTTTCAGACCCAGAAAAGGCTCTTCTTGCCTTGTTTAGCGTTGGAGCCGATATGTCTCCAACTGAAAGAGAAGAATCACAGCAAGTAGTTGTTGCCGCAATCATCGTGGGAACAATCGCAACCCTATCCATAAGGAGAATGTAATGAAAGACTTCCTAAATGACATGATTGGCCAAGTTTTTACAATCCTTGGTTTCTATGTTGCATGGGTAACCCTTGATGGGTCAGCAAAACCTGTGGTTCTTCAAGCCACTGTTTTCTGCCTATTTATTTGGGTTTTGTCCTATCCACTACGCCGTAATAAGGAATAATTCCTTCCGTGCGTCCATTTAAGGAGAACCATTAGTGACAACCACTTTTGCAACCATAGGCATCATTGCAGGTGCCCTCATTAGTATAGGAATTCTCTTGAGTCCTTTTTACAAGAAGTTGAAGCGATGGTCTGCGTGGTTTGAGCGATTTATGCGGGATTGGGAAGGCGAAGAAGAGGAGCCAGGCCGCGCTCGCGTGCCTGGGGTAATGGAGCGCCTTAACAAGTTAGACGGCGAGTTAAGCAACAACGGTGGCAGCACAACCAAGGATAAAGTCGACCAACTGCATGACAATCAAGCAATCTTTATGAAAAGCGTCTCTGAACGTTTATCTGCTATTGAAAATTGCCTAACGGTTACCCCCACAGACGGCCCTAAACAAGAGAAGATATAACCATGGCAAATGTTCCAGCAGGTCGCGGTAACGCTTTTGCGACACTTTATGGTGTTGCAAATTCACTGATGTCTCAAGTTGGCGGCCCTCAACAAGGCTCAATAAATCAAATTGCGCAAATGGCCGCAATGCACCACGCATCGCTGGATAATCAGAGTCACCAAGCAGAGTTACAAGAAACTGCTTTAGCAAATGAACATAGCCGTAGGATCCAATTTTTTGATTCTATAATGAAACACGCACAACCAGAAACTGTAGTAAGTTTCAAACACAGAGATATGTCCCTATCCCTTACTAAATCACCGACAGCCCCAGGTCGAGTCCCTGTTAAAAAGAACAGGGGAGGAAAAAAGAAACGATAATGCCTTTTGGCAATAAGGAGAACAAATGATTTGTGCAAGTTGTAAAAAAGATGCGATGTTTGAGTACCGTTTAACACGTGGAAAATCGATCTTTTATTGTGGCACCCATTTACCTAGGTTTTTAGAGCCACAACGCAAAGCAGGATTGTTAAAGATTACAGAGAGCCATGCTACAAATGAGGCTTCTGCCCTTGCAGCGTTGTCTGGGACCCCCGTTACTCCTGTAGAAGAACCAGAAGTTACTGAAGACGTTTCATTTGTTGAAACTCCAGTTACCACCACAACTGTAAAGAAAACTACTAAAAAGTCTGCAAAATAAATGAAGTTAATTCGCAAGTTCGCGATGCAGGGACATGCTGTACCATCGGGAGTGCACAGTCCTAGAGGACCGTTTCCGCCTGAAGTTTTAGCCCAACCTCGGATGGATTACGGCGATCAACACTCGGATTCCTTACACGTTGGATTAGATGATGTACGCTTCTTCAAATGCAGGGCTTGCGAAGAAGTACTTTTAGAGACTGAACTAACCAATCATGATTGTGAGGAAATAAATGGCTACTAATAACAACGGTAATCTTCTAGATACCGCAGGTGAAGTTGCAATTGACTTTGTATGGGGAAATTTCCCTATTCAACCAAACGACGCTCGTCCAGATGCAGCAAGTGCAACTCTTTCGACAACAGTCGCTACAAGAGTAGCAGGTCGTCTAGACCCAGCAGCAGATAACCACATCATCGCTCTTTCAGGATGGAATGGTTTTCCACTTTACAACCCAGATACAGCAGGTGAAGATGTAGTTGGTGCAACCGACTATGTACTCGTACCTTCAGTACTCGGTCTTACAACAACAGAGGCAGTTGACGCAATGAAGGATGCTTCATTGACAGTTACAACCGCAGCAGGAGCAGTAAACGCTGCTTCAACAATCACAGCAGTATCACGTACAGGTACAGCAGCAACAATCACCTCAACAGGTGCTGGTGCTAAGTACCCAGTAGGTACAAAGATCACTGTTGCATCTCTTGCGTCTCCAAATACTGACCTAAACGGTACTTGGACAGTCACAGCAGTTGCTACAAACTCAGTGTCGTTCACAACTACAACTACAGGAGCCCTGTCAACATCAGGACTTACAGTTGCTGGTTTGACTGGCGCAGCAGCAACAATCAAGACTCAATCTCTTGCAGCAGGTGCAAACTCAATTGCTCCAGCAGCAGCAGTAACAGTTACACCTTGGGCAACAGCGTCATAATTTAGGGGTTTAATATGGTTCGTCCGTCAGGCGGTGCAGCACGTGGTCAGAAGATCTCTGCGCCGCCTGCGGGCGACCTAAACCTTCAAATAGGTAATCAGTTTGGGCCTCGTCAATTAGCGGGCATTGCAAAGATAACAGGATTAGATTTTGGCGGAATTCCTACCGCCGCATCATCAGGTGAATTTGGTGAGTACCAAGACATCATCTCGTTGATGAAAGAAAAAGCAACATTAAATTTTTACGACCCTAGTACGGGCGTAGCATTTCAAAATTATGGTGAGACTCCAGATATGGAAGATGAAGGGCCAGCAGAACTCTCTGTTGTACCTACTTCAACAATAAACCCAGAACGACCACGCACAGTAGCCGCTGGCTACGACAAAGAAAACAATAAAATTACAGTAGTTTTTCGTGACGGAACGTACTACAACTATTACCAAGTAGACCCAAACGAATGGCAAGCATTTAAAGCACGCGTTTCCAAGGGTCGTTACATTTACAATTACTTAGACTCCAAGCCTCGTGGCCCTGCAGACATCGCAGGTATCTCAGCCACTGCTCAAAGAGCCTTTTATAGAATTGCTCGTGCAAGTCAGATACACTATAAAGGTCGACCAGGAAAACCCCCTAAACCAAAGAAACCGTGATATGCCCAAGGTACACAACATCGGATCAAATCATTTTGTTCAGTTCACTAAGTTCCCATACACCTGGGGTAGTAAGTTACTCGTACGTGGTTGGACACAAGAAATTGAAGAACCTTACAGAACTTCTCAACCATTCATAGTAAGATTGCCTGGATATAAAGCATTAGTACTTGGACGTTGGAGTGGTATGAGAAACGAAGAAGAGGCCTTAAACGGAGCACTAGAAAGACGGGATGTTACATACGATGATTTTACGGAAAAAGCAGGATGGACCGCCCCAGAGCAAAGTAGAGAAGCGGGTCGCCAGGATATCTACTCCCGATTTGATCTTATGGATGGAGCAATCGATGTACATATTGGGCAAGAACTTGACAGGTTGGCAAAAACATCAGAGTGACGCTGATTTAGACGAACTGCTTATGGGCGCAGAAGCGTTCTACGCAATTGCTAAAGAATTAAAGAAACGCTCTTAAATGGCAGAAGAATACGACGACCAAAAATTTGAAGAGATCAACCCAGAATTTTATCAAAATGATGAAAAACCTGTTGATGACCCTCTTGATGAACAACTAGACGAACTTTCACAACAGTTTGTTGAAAAATTAATTGACAAAATGATGGATTTTTTAAAGGTCCTTGTTGGTCACGATCTTCACCCATACCAAAAACCTTTGGCTCGTCGTATCATGGAATCTGTAATTATTAACGATGGCGAAGAAGTAACGGCACTTGCTGCACGCCAGTCTGGTAAATCTGAAATTGTTGCCGACACAGTAGCCACACTTATGGTTCTTCTTCCTCGTTTGGCAAAACTGTACCCCGATTTGCTTAGTAAATTTAAAGACGGTTTATGGGTAGGACTTTTTGCACCTACAGAGACACAGGCGGAAACCCTGTACGGAAGAACAGTAAACCGCCTTACCTCTGAGCGTGCGATAGAGATTATGGGTGACGCAGAGATTGACGACGCCGCTATTCGTGTAGGAGGAGTTACACGCCAAATTCGACTTAAAAAGTCAGGCTCTACAATCACAATGATGACCGCTAACCCACGGGCTAAAATTGAGTCTAAGTCTTTCCACCTTATTATTATTGACGAGTGCCAAGAAGCAGATGACTTTGTAGTATCTAAGTCAATCTCCCCAATGCTTGCTTACTACGCTGGAACAATGGTTAAAACAGGCACACCAACAACAAGCAAAAACAACTTTTATAAGTCTATTCAATTAAATAAACGGAGACAAACAACGCGAGGAAATAGACAAAACCATTTTCAATGGGATTGGAAAGAAGTTTCTAAGGTTAATCTTAATTATGAAAAGTTTATTAAAAAAGAAATGTTACGTATTGGAGAGGATTCTGATGAGTTCCAAATGTCCTACAACTGCAAATGGCTTCTTGAAAGAGGCATGTTTATTACTTCGAACGCTATGGATGAGTTGGGCGACACTTCTCAGGAATTGGTCAAGGTATGGCATAAAACCCCAGTCGTTGTCGGCATCGACCCTGCTCGTAAAACTGACTCTACAGTCGTTACTGTGGTTTGGGTTGATTGGGATCGTCCTGACGAGTTTGGTTATTTTGATCATCGTGTCCTTAACTGGTTAGAAATGCAAGGAGACGATTGGGAAGAGCAATACTTTCAAATCGTAAACTTCCTCAGTAACTACGACGTTCTTGCAGTTGGGGTAGACGCAAACGGTGTTGGTGACGCAGTAGCCCAACGTTTAAAACTTCTTCTTCCTAGAACCGAAGTTATGCCAGTAACCTCCAGCCCTTCTGAACAGTCAAAGAGATGGAAGCACTTACAGGCCCTTATCCAAAGAAAAATGATTGCTTGGCCTGCGCATGCAAAAACACGCCGACTTCGTACTTGGAAGCGGTTTTACCAGCAAATGACAGATGCCGAAGTTCAATACAAAGGACCAAACTTTTTGGTAGCAGCACCTGACGAAAACTACGCTCACGATGACTTTGTAGACTCTTTGTCAATTGCTTGTGCCTTAACTCAAGATTTAGTCATGCCAGAAGTAGTTGCTTCTAGCAATCCTTTTTTCTAGTTCGACCACACAGACCACCTAAAAAGGTGGAAACTATTACCTAGGAAAAGGCCTTTCCACAACATCCTTAAGGAGTCTAAATGACAATTTCACCAGCACCTCGCTTACCAGAGCGTGCACCTCAGATTTACGAAATGAAGGGCGCAGATAACGCAACTCGCCGTGGACCACTTCGCTTTGAAGAAGGCGTTGCAACAGATACAGATGTTCCTAATGATTTTATCAAGGGAATGCAATCTGGATCAGCAGTTGCTCCAGGACGTCCAAACCGCAATGCCCCAGTATGGCAAAAGTCCGCTGCTGAAACTCTTTCAGAGCGTGCACACGTAGGTTCTGCTGCCTGGGTTGAAGCACCAACGTTCCTAGGTGAGTTCGCACATGGAACAATGAACGATTATTCTGCTGCTCAAATTGAGACAGTTGTTCGTTCTGGCGGTCGCACACAGCGTCCAAACGCAACAGTCGTAAACGACTAATTTAATACTGACGCCGAGTTGCCCCTGCACTAATGTGGGGGCAATAAGGCTATCTTTGGAGGAGATATGAAGAAACCCGCTAACCCTAAGTTGTATGCAATGATCGTTGCACAAGCACGGGCTAAGTATTCTTCGTACCCAAATCCTGGCGCATCAGCGTGGGTCCATAAGAAGTACGTTCAATCTGGTGGACAGTTTATTGAGACCACTGAAGCAACACGTCGTGCAGGTATGGAAAAGAAAAAAATAGACGCAAAGAAGCGCAAACACCTTGAAGAGAAAAAAAACGATAAGGATAAAGGCAAGAAGTAATGTCATTTCTTGATTTTAGTCCTCCCTCGTATAGAGCGGCTTCCTCTGACTTAACGATCTCTATTTCGCCGTTAGGGTTAGTAGAACTTGCGGATGAAGAGTTTGAAGTACACGGTCCACGCCTAAACCGTTATTCATTGAACTGGGCAATGTACCTTGGCCATCACTGGGGTTACCGCCGTGAACAAGGCGAAATGCAGATTGCGGTTAATTACTACCGTGCATTTAATGATTATCTTTCACGTTTTACATTTGGTAACGGTGTGCACTTCCGTTCACCAAAGGCTACAGAAGCAATTGTTCCAGACCGCTTAGAGCGTATTTGGGAAGTAGACAACGACAAAATGCGTGTCCTTCTTGAAATAGGTCAACAGGGCGGAATTACAGGCGACGTATTCATTAAGGTTGCTTACGAAGAGCCTTGGACAGACTCTGCTGGACACTTCCACCCTGGTCGTGTTCGCTTACTTCCAATGAACTCTTCTTTTTGTTTCCCTGAGTTCCACCCTCACGATCGCTCACGCCTGTTGCGTTTTAAACAGAAATATCGTTTCTGGGGAACATCCTTAGAAGGTACGCGACAAGTATTTACTTACACTGAAATTCTTACAGACGATGTAATTGAAGAGTACGTTAACGATGAGTTGATTGACTCTCGTCCAAATCCACTTGGGTTAATTCCTGTGGTGCACATTCCAAATGTGCCAGTATCTGGTTCTCCATGGGGTCTCTCCGACGCGCATGACATCATCACTATCAACCGTGCATACAACGAAATTAGCACTGATGTCGCTGACATCATTAACTACCACGCATCACCTGTAACAGTAATCGTGGGTGCTAAAGCCTCTAACTTAGAAAAAGGCGCTAAGAAGGTTTGGGGCGGTCTTCCAAAAGATGCTCAAGTCTTCAACTTAGAAGGCGGTGCACAAGGTATCGAAGGAGCCTTGAAGTACCTAGAACTTTTAAAGCGCTCAATGCATGAAGTAATGAACATCCCAGAAACCGCACTGGGGCAAGTTCAAGCAATTTCAAATACTTCTGGTGTTGCTCTTTCTATTCAGTATCAGCCATTGATGAACCGCTATTCACAAAAGGTTGCTCAATACGGTAAGGGCATTGAACAGGTAAACCAGTTAGCCTTACGTACTTTGTTTCTAAAAGAACCAGAAACAATGCTTTACAACCCTGATGAGGACGGCCCAATTAAAGAGGGTCAGTATCCACAGTTGGATCCAAACGACCCTATTTCTTATCAGAACTACGCACACTTCCCACAACCTTTGCCACTAGACAAGTTAATTGCTCTTAATGAGATTCAAACCAAGTTAGGTATGGGACTTGAGTCTAAAGAAGGCGCACTTCGCACTCTTGGAGAAGAATTCCCTGAAGAAAAACTTGAAGAAATTAGAGCAGAACTGATTGCCGATGCTGAAGCAGACGGCGCTTTGCAACTTGTTAAGATTCAAATTCAAAAGGCAATTATGGATATGACTGGCATGATGCCAGGTCCTGACGGAACCTCAGCCATCCCAATGCAGCCAACCCAACTTGGCGATGGAGACATCATGGGAGACGGAATTGACGGCGCTCCAACGCCTGACAACATAGAGAACCCTGAAAACCAAGCCTCTCAGGGAATGGCTCAAGAAGCCGAAGCAGGTATAAGAAACAAACTTGTCACTGATGCCTATGGAACGAAACTTCCTCAAAGGAGATCAGTCGACAAGGAATAAAGATTCCTGATAAAAATCAGGATATAGCGAGACAAATGCGCAAAAATGTAATGCAATTATCTCGTAATAACCAATAACGTGCTACGCCGAAAGGCATTTGGACAACGACCTAAGAAAGATAAGTGAATACTTATGGACACTGATAATAAAGTAACAAATGCTGACCTTTTTTCTCCACAGATTGTGGACGCAATGGAGACAACAGCAACTGATGTTTTTCAGAATGAGGTGAACTCTGTGTATAGCGCAGACGACATTGCTAAGGCTCGTGAGCAAGAAAAAGCAAAGTTATATCCTCAAATGGAAAAGATGAAAGAAGAACTCGCATCTTTAAAGAAGGCTCGTGAAGAACAGGAATCTAAGGAAGCAGAACGTGATTCACGTATTGCTGAAGAGACTGCTCGTCAGGAAGCATTAAAGAGAGCACACGAGGAATCGGAACTCTCTGCTAAAGAACTCCTCGCAAAGAAGGAGCAAGAATTTCAGGCTCTACTAGAGAATGAACGTCTTGAAAGAGAACGTGCTTTTGCACTTCTTGACCAAGAGCGAAAGTTTCAAGAATTAACAACTTATCGCCAGAATCGTTTAGAACAAGAACGAGATAGCATCGTTCCTGAACTTATCGATTTGATCCAAGGCAATAATGAATCAGAAATTGAGCAAAGTATTACGATGCTCAAGGATAAGTCTGCAAGCATTTCATCTTCTGTTCAACAGGCGATGCAAACCGCAAAACAGCAAATGGCAGGAACCCGCATTACAGCGCCTGCCGCAGGACCCCTCGATAATGACTCGTCACAACAATCCTATACACCCGATTCTATTCGGGACATGTCAATGGCAGACTATGCGAAACAAAGAGCCAAGTTACTTGGCAATGCAGCCAGCAACCGTGGTCAGGGACTGTTCGATCGGTAATCCCTCACAACCAACCCACTAAGAAAGGACTTGACCTACATGGCAAGTGCAATTACAGGTACTGGGCAACTCGCAGGAGCCCCAACCGCTTATTCAGGTTCAAACTCATCTTTGAACCAAGCAATTCAAACAATCTGGTCGAAGGAAATTCTCTTCCAGGCAATGCCAATTCTTCGCTTCGAACAGTTTGCTGTTAAGAAGACAGAACTTGGAGTTGCTCCTGGTCTACGCGTTAACTTCCTCCGTTACAAGAACTTTGCTGTCGACCCATCACCTCTTACAGAAGGTGTGCGTATGACAACATCTGCACTCACAGCAGAGCAGATTGCAATCACAGTTGCAGAACACGGCTACGCAGTAGCAGTTTCTGAACTACTCCTAAACGCATCATTCGATGACGTTATGGCATCTGCTTCACGCCTTCTCGGTCGCCACATGGCGCAGTACCTTGACATCCAAGCACGTAACACACTTTCTGCAGCAACTTCTGCAGTATTTGGTTACGACCGCACAGGTGTACAGGGCGTCAACGACTGGTACAACGAAGGAACAGTAGCGACAGCAATTAGCGACCTTGATGGTGCGTTCAAGTTGTCAACAGGTGCTGTTAAGGATGCGGCTCTTACCCTTGCTGGTAAGAACATCCCTCGCTTAGGTGAGACTTACGTAATGTTCGTACACCCAAAGCAGTCACGTGACATTCGTTCAAACCCAGAGTTTATCGAAGTTACAAAGTACGCAGCACCAGGAAACTTCATGCTAGGTGAAATCGGTCGTTTGTACGACGTAGTATTCATCGAAACAACACAGGTTCGTTTGCTTGCTGCTTCAGGTTCATACACAACATCAACACTTGTTGGTGCTCCAGCAACTGCAGGAACAGTTCCTGTTAAGTCTAACACTGCTCCAGGTAGTGGTGGAAACCCAGAGTCTGCAGATTACACTGCAGAAGCAGGTTACCTAACATCCGCAACTGGTAACTCAGCAGATGTTTACGAATCAATCATGATTGGTGACAACGCATTTGGTCACGCAATCAGCCTTCCAGTTGAACTACGTGACGGTGGCGTTCTTGACTTCGGTCGTGAGCACGCTCTTGCATGGTACGCAATCTGGGGTCTCGGTGTAATCACCGACCAGGCTATCGTCAAGGTTTACACAAACTAAGACACCGATGTCGTCTGGGGGCTCTACTCCTTCCTGGGCCCCCAGGCACATCACAACACAAAACTAACTTAGGAGAATACACACCGTGGCAAATACACCAACAAGTCCGCTTGATGCAACAGGCAAAGCAGCGGAAACAGCAGCAAAGAAAAATGCTGAACAATTAAGAAAGCGCAAAGACGAAATTTCTATTGCGGCACAAGTTGAGGCAGAAAGTTTGGAAAAGGATATTTTTGATCCTAAACATCCAGATGCTCCGCTAGTTCTAGACGAGATCGAAAACGTAGGCGTATCTACAGCAGGTGATATGGTCGTTATTCGTACCATTACCGACATTGATGACATGACTTATGGAGTAGGTAACTCTTACTCCTTTAAGGCTGGCGTTAAGTACCGCGTTCCTGCAGCACTCGCTTCGTACCTAGAACAACTAGGTTACATTTGGCGCCCTAACTAAAAAGTTAGCACGTCTCAAGTAGTTCGACCCTCAACTGGTTCCCGCCCTCCTCCCAGTTGGGGGTTGGACCCTTTTTGCACTGTGTAAATATTGATTACACGAGATGATGAGCACAGTAATTTTACGGAGGTTATGTGGCTACAACAGCAGGATTGGCAGATCGCCTACGTTACGAACTTGGTGACATTGGTCGATCGTTTGTTCATCAATTTATTGCTGATGGAACTACAAACCGTTTTTTAATCCCTTACTCTCCCCTTGATGGCGTTAATTTAGTTATTAATCGAGAGGGGGTCGACGTCTCAACTGATGCAGAGGTTGAAGAGGCCACGGGCCATATCGTCCTTGACGAAACCCCTGATGCAGGCGACGTCATTATTGTTGCTGGAAACTACTACAAGTATTTTACACCTGTTGAAGTTTGCCAGTACGTTGCAGACGCATTTGACCAGCACACTGCTTTTCACACTGACAATTACGGCCGTACAATGAGCATTACAACGTTACCCACAATAGAAGAATACCCAGTAGTTATTTACGCATCTACTCTAGCAATGTATACGCTGGCTACGGATGCCTCATTTGACATTGATATTACAGCCCCAGATGGCGTGATGATCCCCCGCTCTGAACGCTACCGTCAATTAATGCAGATGATTGAAGTACGTAAAAATCAATACAAGGAACTTTGTTCTCAACTAAGTATTGGTCTGTACAAAATTGATGTGTTTACTTTGCGTCGGATTTCAAAAACTACCAACGAGTATGTCCCTATTTATCAACCACAAGAAATTGATGATAAATCAACTAAGACTAGAGTTCGTCTGCCTATCCCAACCTATGGAAATGTTAAGCCTGTTCCAACAACTGTTGTTCAAGATCTAAATGTGTATTCAGGAGATGCATACGAATTTTCTATTCGTTTAGATTTTGAAGTTGACTTGTTAACTCCACTGGCGCAAATTAGGGTACTACCAGGCGCTTCTTTTGCAATCACTGATTTTACTGTGACAAAACCAGATACTACTGAAGATGGCGATAATAAGCGCACATTAGTTCTTTCTCTTACAGGTGATCAAACACGTATACTGCCTGGAAAATCTTATTATGACGTACAATTAACAGACGCAGAAGGCGTTACCCACACGTACGTTTCTGGATTAATTATTAAAACACCAGAGGTGAGCCAATGAGTCCAAATCAATACACCCGCCCAGGATCTGACACTGTTCCTATTGCGGTCAATAACGTTGTCCTCATTACTACTCCAGAAGGAACTGTCCACGCATCAGGTTGCGGTTGTGGAAGTTGTTCTGGTGGAGGCGCAACAACAGGAGCCCAAGGTACTCAAGGCGTTCAGGGTCGTCAGGGCACAACTGGTACTCAAGGTACACAGGGCGTACAAGGTACTCAAGGTCTTGGTACTCAAGGTGCAACAGGTGCTCAAGGCACTGCAGGTACTGCAGGTCTCCAAGGTATTTCTGGCGCTACATTGGACAATACAGATGATCTTACAGAAGGCGTTACAAATAAGTACTTTACAATTGGACGGGTATCGTACGAACACACTCAAGGGGTCACCAGCGACTCTTGGGTAATTGCTCATAATTTAGGCTTCAAGCCTAACGTTACAGTTGTAGACTCTGCTGGTAACATAGTTGAAGGTGAAATTGCGTATACTAATTCGAACTCATTAACGGTCTCTTTTTCTTCCGCTTTCTCAGGTAAAGCCTACATATCTTAAGGAGATAGACCGTGGCCCGTAAATTTTTAACACCGATTGATCTAGGAAAACTTGAACTACAGAATGCTCGTATTCAAAACCTAGCATCAGTATCGGCACCAGCATCACCAGTCGAAGGTCAGATTTACTATGACACTAACGACAAGGTAGTAAAGACCTGGAACGGTACTGCTTGGATCAACGCAAGCCAAGGTACCCAAGGCACTACAGGAGCGCAAGGAACCACTGGTACCCAAGGCACTACTGGTACCCAAGGCACTACTGGTACACAGGGCACTACAGGAACCCAAGGAACTGAAGGTGCCCAAGGCACTACAGGTACACAAGGAACAAACGGCTCTAACGGTGCTCAGGGAACAACAGGAGCGCAGGGCGAAACAGGTACACAAGGAATTGAAGGAGCGCAAGGTACTACAGGTACACAGGGCACTACAGGTACACAGGGCACTACAGGTGCTCAAGGTACTGAAGGTGCTCAAGGTACTGATGGCGCACAGGGTACAACAGGAACCCAAGGTGAAACAGGTACACAAGGTATTACTGGTACCCAGGGTGAGACTGGTGTTGCAGGTTCATTTGGTGGCGTAACTGTTCAGTACTACATTGATACTACTAGTTACACTGTTGCCGACCCAGGCGATAACTACGTAAAGTTTAACAACGCAACACTTTCAAGTGCAACACACTTAGTAATTGATGACAATCCACTTGATGGAAACTTTGATTTAACACCATTCTTAAGCACAATCGATGACTCAACTTCTACAATCAAGGGTCACGTTAAGATTTCTAAGAAGTTCGATGCATCAACATTTGCACTATTTACAATCTCTGGGCTAACACATGTGGGTCCAGGAGCCGCTTCCTACCACGATGTAACCGTTGAGTATGTATCTGGTAACGGATCTTTTGCTGACAACGATGAGACACTACTTACCTTTGCTCGTACTGGTGATGTCGGTGCCCAAGGAACTACAGGTGCACAGGGAGAGACTGGTACACAAGGTACTGTTGGTGCCCAAGGAACCACTGGTACCCAGGGTGAAACTGGTACGCAAGGTACTACAGGTACTCAAGGAGAAACAGGACTTCAGGGTGCTGAAGGTCTACAAGGTCAAACTGGAGCCCAGGGCACTACAGGTTCACAGGGAACTACTGGATCTCAGGGAGAAACTGGTCTACAAGGTCAAACTGGTGCACAGGGAACTACTGGTACCCAGGGAACCACAGGTACGCAAGGAGAAACTGGTCTACAAGGTCAAACTGGTGCACAGGGAACTACTGGATCTCAGGGAACTACTGGTACTCAAGGTGAGACTGGTACACAAGGAACCACGGGAGCCCAAGGTACAACAGGCTCCCAGGGAACTACAGGTTCACAGGGTGTACAAGGCCACTCAGATCGTTATAAGACAACCTCTACTACTTCACGTACAATTGCGGTAGCAAACAACGTTTCGTTTGTACTTGCTGATGCTGCTCTTTCTTATTCTGTAGGACAAGACGTAGTAGTTGCTTACGATGCAAACAACCACATGTCTGCAACTGTAGTCAGTTACACATCAGGAACTGACACTCTTGTTGTAAATGTTAACGACATTGTTGGTTCAGGAACTTACGCTGCATGGTCAATCAACCTTGACGGTGCTACAGGTGTACAGGGTACGACTGGTGCTCAAGGTACTGCTGGCGCCCAAGGTACAACAGGCACCCAGGGTACAACAGGTACTCAAGGTACGACTGGCACCCAGGGAACTACAGGCTCTCAAGGCACTACAGGTGCTCAGGGCGAGACAGGACTTCAAGGACAGACAGGAGCCCAAGGTACAATTGGAGCCCAAGGTACGACAGGCTTGCAAGGCGAGCAAGGTCTACAGGGTTACACAGGAGCACAGGGCACCATTGGTGCTCAAGGTGAGACTGGTACCCAGGGAACCACTGGAACTCAGGGAACCACAGGTTCACAAGGAACTACAGGCTCACAAGGTACAACTGGCGCCCAGGGAACAACAGGCGCCCAAGGTATCCAAGGTGAGAATGCTGGAATCCTCTCTGTAGGTTCTGGTCTATCACTTTCAGGTGGTGGAGCACTCACAGTTGATACCACAACTATTGCTACAAAGGCATATGTTGATGCAACTGCAAGCGGACTAGATGTTAAAGCATCAGTTCGTGTAGCAACTGCAGTGGCTGGAACTCTTGCAACATCGTTTGAAAATGGCGATGTGGTAGATGGAGTAACGCTTGCTACTGGCAACAGAATCCTTATTAAGAATCAGGCAACTGGCTCAGAAAACGGTATCTATACCGTAAATTCAACAGGTGCGCCTACTCGCGCAGAAGATGCAAATCTAAGCGCAGAAGTTACCGCTGGCCTATTTACCTTCGTATCAGAGGGTACAACCAATGGAAACACTGGTTGGGTTCTTACAACAGACGATGCAATAACACTTGACACTACAGCACTTACATTCTCACAGTTCTCAGGGGCTGGAACGTATCTGGCTGGGGACGGTATTGATTTAACTGGTTCAACATTTAGTGCAAAACTTGATACCGCTTCTGGACTTTCTAAGTCTGCAAATGGTCTTAAGATTGACACAGCAGTTGTTGTACGCAAGTACGCATCTACCATTACACCAGCATCTCCATACTCTCAAACTCAATGGACGTTGACCCACGCTTTGGGAACAACAGACATTCAGGTCAAAATCTATGAAGTCTCTAGCGCAATGGAAGTTGTAACAGATGTTACATACATTACTGACACAACAGTGACTATCGGGTTTGCAGTTGCTCCTGCTTCAGGAGAAACTTACCGAGTAGTAGTCCAAGCGTAATAAAAGGAGTTAACTAGTATGGCCCGTAAGTTTGTTGTACCACTAGGCCTTTTGCCTGCTGCCAACGATCCTACGGGCCAGACTGCTGGTGATACTTATTACAACACCACATATAACACAATTAAGACTTATGATGGTGCAATGTGGAACTCTGTAGGTGACAGTGTTATAAATATTAATGGCGGAACTCCGTCTGAGACATATTTAATTGAACTTGATGGAGGTACACCATAATGGCAACAAAGATTCAAGTGCGTCGTGGTACTGGGACACAGTGGACAAATGCTAACCCAACTTTAAGCGTGGGTGAAATTGGTTATAACACTACCAACAATCAATTTAAAATTGGTGATGGAAACACAGCATGGAATTCACTTGACTACTTCACAGGAGTTCAAGGAACCACTGGAACACAGGGAACTACGGGTACTCAAGGAACTACTGGAACCACTGGTACCCAAGGCACTACAGGCACCCAGGGAATTCAAGGTACCGATGGTACCCAGGGAACAACAGGCGCCCAAGGAACAATCGGTGGAACTGGATTACAAGGAGTAGAAGGACCCGCAGGTACCCAAGGAGTTCAAGGAACTATAGGTTCTCAGGGAACCACTGGTACACAGGGAACCACAGGTACACAGGGCGCTACAGGTACACAGGGTACCGACGGTACCCAGGGAACAACAGGTACACAGGGCACGACTGGTACACAGGGTACGACTGGTACACAGGGAGCAACAGGTACAACTGGAGCCCAAGGTGCTACAGGAACACAGGGAGAGACTGGGTTACAGGGCGCAATCGGTGCTCAGGGTACAACAGGTACCCAAGGTACTACAGGAACCCAAGGTACGACTGGCACCCAGGGAATTCAAGGTACCGATGGTACCCAGGGAACTACGGGTACTCAAGGAACTACTGGTACCCAGGGAATTACAGGACAAAACGGTAACTTTGGTGGCGCTACATTTGACTATACATATAGTACAACTGTAACTGCAACAGACCCAGGTGTTGGAAAGATTCAATTTAACAATGCAACTTTATCATCTGCAACGGTTTTGTACATTGACTCATCTAACGATGAAAGCACCGATATCTCATCTTTCTTAAACACTATTGATGACTCTACATCTACCGTTAAGGGTCACTTCAGAGTTTCTAAAAAGTTTGATGCTTCAGTATTTGCGCTTTATACAATAACTTCTCTTACTAACAATACGGGATGGTTTACAGTCAACTGTTCTTATGTATCTGGTAACGGATCTTTTGCAAACCTAGAAGACATAATTATCACTTTTGCTCGTACTGGTGATCAAGGTGATACTGGTGCCCAAGGAACCACTGGTGCTCAAGGAACAACAGGTGCTCAAGGAACGACAGGTACACAAGGTACAACTGGAGCCCAAGGTGCTACAGGAACCCAAGGAACTACTGGTACAATTTCTCCTGATGATTCTTGGTATTACGCTCTAGTCTTCTAAAAGAAAAGGATAAAAATGGCTACATATACAACTAAGGAACTCAAAGCAGCCGCTACTCTCACAGCCAGCGCTGCTTCCTTGTACACTGTCCCTGCGTCCACAACCACAACAGTAAAGACCATTCTTTTGGCTAATTACAGCGCTGTTGATGCTCGTGCGACTCTTCACATTGTTCCTAGTGCTGGTTCTGCTTCTGCTGCAAATAAAGTTTATGGTGAAGTTTTAGTTTCGGCTAATACCACACTACAGATTGATACTGCTATTGTTATCCCTACAGGTGCCTCCATCCATGGTCTTGCCTCTGCAACCAGTTCCATCAACGTTCACATATCTGGAGTAGAAATTTCATAATGTCCCTTTCATCCGTACCTATCGTGGTCAACACCCGCTTAGGCGGGTTGTTTGCATACGGTAATGGTTCAGACGGAAATGTGACCCTGACGGTTAATACGACTCTTACTAGAGACATGTATTACAACAATCTGACGATTAACTCAGGTGTCAATCTTGATCCTGCTGGCTACCGTATTTTTGTCAAAAGCACTTTGACCTTTGTTGATGGCACCTCTAAAATTTCTCGTCTTACTAATACAACTGCTGTTGGAACTATTGGTGGAGGAGCAACTGTTGGAAATAACGCCTCTAGTTCTTTAGGCGGCAATAGTGGTGACACAACTGCAACACAGATTGCTGCAGGAAAAGAGTTTTACTACAACATTACAAGTTTAATTTCAACCCTATACATCGATGCAACTACAGGTGATGTATCTGCTATTTCTGGTGGAGCAGGCGGATCAACTGGAGCAGCAGGTGCGACAGGTAATGCAGGAACTTCTAACTCTGGATCTGCAGGCTCTGCAGGAAGTTACCCACCAAGTGCAAACTCAGTTGGTGAGGCAGGTGGGAAAGGAGCAACAGGTACTGCAGGTACTGCAGGTACTGGAGGAGCAGGCGGTGCTGGAGGTTTGGGTGGGGCAGGTGGCGGAGTAGTTATAGTTCTTGCTAAGACTATTGTTGGTGATGGTGTCATTGCAGTAAACGGTGTAGCAGGTTCTGCAGGTTCTGCAGGTGCTCCAGGTAATGCAGGAACTGCTGGTACAGCAGGTGCTCCTGCTCCAACTTTATACTTAAGTGGTAATGCCTCTGTGTATAACTCTCCAACAACTCCTGTAGCAACGTATAACGCACCAAAGTATACATATACCGCAGGTAGTGGATCATTTTCAAATGCTAACAACGCACCTAAGTATACTTTTACTGCAGGTACTGGCGCAACAACAAATGCAAATAATCCACCTTCATACAGTTATAGCCCAGGTAGTGGCGCATTTACAAATGCAAATAATCCACCTTCTTATACTTACACAGCAGGTAATACAAACCCACCTGGTTCAGTTTTAGAAGGTTTTGGTAACCAGGTTAGTGCGAATAAATGGAATGCTCCCACTTATAGTTTTAGTCCAGGAAACACTAATGCTGCTTCGTATACATATAGCCCAGGTAGTGGCGCAACAACAAATGCAAATAATCCACCTTCATACAGTTATAGCCCAGGTAGTGGCGCAACAACAAACCCTAACAACTCACCAACGTATACTTACACCGCAGGTACTGGATCAACTGTAAATGCAAACAACGTACCTACATACACTTTTACTGCAGGTACTGGACTTACCTATAACACGGTCGCAGGGAATGCATCTACGTATAACACGCCCCTTACCTATCCAGGAGGTGCGGGAGGTGCGGGAGGAACAGCCACATCTGGAGGAACAGGTGCAACAGGAAGTTCTGGATTTGTTGGTGGAGGTGGAGTTTTGTTTGTAATGTCCACCAGCACACTCCCAGTTGGGTTAACAACTAGTGCAGCACCTGGTGCTACAGGGCAGTCAGGAACTTCTTCTGCGGGTACAATTGTCCTTATTAATCATGAAGTAATCTAAGAAACGAGGATCTTATGGGTAACTACGGCGTGTCAAGTGTAGGGTCTTCTACCTCAACCTCAAGTTTTATTGCTGTTCCAGATGAAATCTATGGCTCTGGAAAAGATGGCAATGTAACTATTAGCACAAACACCACACTCACTCGTGACATGTATTATAGCAATTTAACTATTGCAGATGGAATCCATCTCAATACTGCGGGATACCGTGTGTTTGTTCGTAACTCTTTATCTTTTTCTACTGCTGTTGGTAACAAAGCAACCACAAGTATTGGGTTAAAGAATGGATCATCTGCAGTAGGAACAGTCTCTAGCGGAGGACTTGCTTCCGTTACCACAAGTCTGGGAGGAGCCAGCGCTTCATACACAGCGACTGCACCCTCTCCTGCAGAGTACTTCTCATTAGCACGTCATGCAGTTGCTGGATACATCCTTTCTGCCTCTCAAACAACTCCTCTCTTTTTACGTGGCGGTGCTGGTAATAACACTAACTATGGTGGTGGAGTTGTAGTTGTCTGTGCTCGCAAGGTATCGGGTTATGGTACGATTTATGCAACGGGCTACACTGGTGGTTCGTATGTCACAGGTGGCGGAGTTATCGTGTATGTCTCACAGGCTACACGAACAAATGCTGTTGATTTAGATGTTTCTGGGTATGCTTCTGGAACCGCAAAGGAATTCGTCGTATAGGAGATAGTAATGGCTTATCATGTGATGAAAAATGCTGATAGAGTAATCTTAAATGAACTAGAAAATGAGTATCGTTACAAATCACTTTTTGATACAAAGTCTGAAGATCGTGATTCTAAAACAATTTTTATTGCTATACCTTGTTATAGAGACGAAGAACTTGTAGCAACTATTGATAGCGTGTATTTAAACGCTAAAAATCCTGAGCGTGTTTTTATCGGCGTTGGTCTTGTTTACAAAAAAGAAGATGTAGATTATTGGACTGCTATCCAAAAGAAGTACAAAAACGTAAAGATTCTTGCTAAAGAAGCGCTACCAAAAAATGTAGGGCTTGGAAATCAGCGTGCAGACGCACTGCTTATGTTTAACAACGAAGATTACTTTTTACAAATTGATGCTCATATGCGTTTTGACATGCATTGGGATGATTTACTTATTCACCATTATCAAAACCTCGTTGCTTTAGGAGAGCCAAAGCCTCTTATAACAGGTTATCCACGAGCCTATGCTCCAGATATTTTTCCTAGTGTTGATGGCGCTTACCCTTACTACAACCCGATGTCTAAAGAAGTTTACTTTAGACAGCGTAGGGGGCATAACAATGTCCCTTGTTTTCGTATAGGTTTAGGTCCTGCACAATTTTTTAAAGAGATAGGTTTTCCACGACACGGAGATCGTCACTTTACTTTATTTGAGACTATTGCTTTTGCATGTGCGGTATCTCCTGCACAAATTTTTACAGCAGGGTCTTTTGTTAGTGAAGTGCCTGCAAATCGTGACATTAGGTTCCTTGAAGAAGAGCAGTACTATTCAATTTTGGCTTATATGAAAGGGTACAACTTCTATGTTCCTCGTGTAACGGGTGTTATGCATTACTACAGTGAGGCAAATAAACAAGTTCTTATACAAAGTAGAAACCACCCAATTGACGACTTTCCTGAAACGTATGCAACTCACGGTTATAGAAACAAAGAAAAAGGTAGTTTAAAGATTTTTGAGGAGTTAAAAAAGTTAAAGAAAACACCAAGATCATTTACTGACTACGAACAGTTTGCTGGTGTTGACTACGACAATAGGCAATTACTTGCACCTGTAGACAAAATGCTGCACAATAAGATTACTGAGGCTATAAATTTTTCAACTGAAATTTATACGTATTCAATTAACGACTATATTGATTGGATGTACGATGCGGATTATGACTGGTTTGAAGATGTTAAACAAAACGAAGGAAGAAACTAATCAAGTCATACAGTTTATCTGTGAGGAAAAAGACTTAGATTATTTTCCACAACCATCACCCGCCAGTAAACACATACCTGATTGGTACAAAAAACTACCGACACACGTAAACAATCAAAGAATCTACCAAGAGAGTGGAGCCAATCAAACTGTAAAAAAATGCATGCCTGTATTTGATGCTATGACAGCGGGGTACATTATTACTCTACCTTGTGATGTATTTGTGTCTCGTGATGCTCAGGGGGCTCCTTCATTTACTTGGCCAATTCAAACTAAAATGGTCACATCTCATACTCACGAACAGGCTTCGACCCTCAATATCCCTAAAGGATATGGGCCAGAGTTTCTTAAGTGGTTTAACCCATGGATTGTAAAAGTTCCAGATGGTTGGAGCGTTCTATTTACACAGCCAATGCATAGAGATGATTTGCCTTTTTCTATTCTTCCTGGGATTGTAGACGCCGATCACTTTAAATTGTCTGTACAGTTTCCTTTTTTACTTCAAGCAGGATTTGAAGGCGTTATCCCTGCGGGAACTCCTGTGGCTCAGATCATCCCATTTAAGCGGGCTGAGTGGACGGCAGAGTACTCTTCTCTTGAATCAGGACAAAAAACAAAAAACTTAGAGGCTCACTCTGTTTTATTTGAAAATCGATACAAGAAAACTTTTTGGAATAAGAAGGTGTTTAAATGAAATTTACAATTAACATAGACTCTCCCAGCCATGACCTGGGACCAGAGCACCACATAAACGAGTATAAACCAACTCCAGCAGAAGAACATCTTCCTGAATGGTTTAAAGGGTTAACGACTAACGACACAATGAAGACCGCTAAAACTTGTCGTGGTTTATATGACATTATGACTTCTGGCTATATGGTTGTTTGGCCTTTTGATGTAACAATCACTAGAGATGAGAACAACAAACTCTTTGTTAAAAGAACACGAGACGATAACCGAGAGGGGTTATTTAGTTCTCATCCTCAAGTGCAACTAGGTATGTACCCAGACGCAGCCGTTTCTATGCAGAAGTTTGGTGTAGAAAAAGTTGTTCTTCCTTACAAAGTAAAGACCTCAAAAAATACAAGCATCATGATGATCCAGCCTCCGTACAGGCCTGACCTAAAGACAGAGGTTATGCCAGGAATAATTGACACAGACAAGTTCTACACACCTTTAAATGTGCTGTTTACAATTAAGCCTTTTGAGTACACCAGAGAGGTAAAGATTGCTGCGGGAACTCCTTTAGCACAAATCATTCCTTTTGTTAGAAGTGCTTGGGAAATAGGGTACAATAAGATAGACTCAAAGTTAGATCAGATTACCCAAGAAAACATACAAAGCATAGATAGGTATTACCAAAAAAAACTTTGGACTAGAAAACTATTTAAACGAAAGGTACAGTAAATGGAGCATACGGAACTTGGTATTGGAGTATATCAATACGATTTGCCAGAAATTTTAGCCAAAAACATTGTAGACATGTGCCGACAAAGTACTGAATTACCGTGGAAAAAAAGCGACGTAGGTCACGGAGAGCACCCTGAGCAAGAAATTCGTACCAGTAGAGGGTTACGTTTTCCAGAGGTATTTCCTTTTTGGGATGATGAGATTCGAAAACACACCACACCTGCAATTAACCATTACTCAAGCAAAAACGAAATCTCTATAACACAAGATGAAGGTTTTAACATGCTTCGTTATGGGATAACTCAGAAGTATGATTACCATGTAGATACTAACTGGGACATCTACAGAACAGCCTCTATTCTTGTTTACTTAAACCCACATGAGTACGAGGGTGGCGGAACACATTTTAGGAATTTTGACTTGTTGGTAAAACCAACAAAACCTGCGATTGTTATATTTCCAGCAAACTATGCGTACATACATTCTGCAACTCCTGTGACAGAGGGAGAAAAGTTTGTTCTTGTAAGTTGGATGAACGATCTTCCTAGCGGTGTTCGACCAGAGGCATTGCACCAAATTGCAAAGATTATGGGAAAAATTTAACCTATAAAGCAGGTTGGTTTTTGTACTTACCCTCCATAGTTTTACAAAACTCAGGTGTTCCAACCCAAGACTGATGACCATCTATGTTCCAAGAAAGATTTACTTGGTGAGTTTGTGCGTATTCAATTCCCCAAGTTAAAACTTTTGTGTCTAAAGGTTTTCCTGCTTCTGTTAAGAGTACGTAAAAAATTCCTTCTACTACTTGTCTAGTAAACAATGCTTGTGAATTGGCGGGGCTTAACCACTCATCAAAATATGGGTTACGACGCCATTCACATTCAAATGTAACGCAAGGCTCTAGTGGACGGTTTTTATAGTCATTGCATCCAACGTCTTTAATAACAAAAGGACAGGGGTTACCTAAAGACACATTATGCCCTTTGATATTTGTTGAAAGGTAACCTTCACAGCACTTTGTGCACCCTGAACAAGACTTAGTATTTAAAATAGCCAATAAGTCACGTGTCATAAAAACATCTTACACTAGGCTGTAGATTATTAAAAGTTTGTTAGGCTAATGGTATGCCTAATATTCTTGTTACTGGAGGCCTCGGTTACATTGGGAGATCTACTGTAGCCCTGCTAGAAAGCCAGGGGTTTACCTGTGTCATTGTTGACCAGGTGTCTGGGAATGACACTAAGGATCTCTTAGCCATGTCAAAGACCTACGCTAAGTATCGTCCTGTGGCAGTGGTTCACCTGTCTGCTAAGAAGAGTATCGGTGAATCCCTAAAGCACCCTGTCTCTTACTACTACAACAATGTCCTTTCTACCTTGGTTGTGGCTTTCTTATCGTGGGCATTTAAAACGCCCATTGTGTTTTCTTCTTCAGCATCTGTTTATGAGCCAACTAACCCATACGCTAAAGCCAAGAAGATAGAAGAACAGATTATTAAAAGAGTTCCCAAGAACGTTATCCTTCGATACTTCAACATCGGAGGGCAATCCAATGGCTCTATTGACTTGAGATCAGTAAACATCTTTGGAGTTATCAACCGAGCCGTTACAGGGAAGAAGACTTTCACTGTTAATGACCCTACCTCTACCCGTGACTACACGCATGTAGAAGACATTGCTAAGGCAAATCTTTGTGCGGTTTCATACCTGCTCAAGGGTGGGACTTCAATCCTTACAGATGTCTACAGTGGAACACAGCATACTGTTCCGCAAATACTTGAGCAGTACGCTGCTAACGGTGTAGACGTTCTGGTACTGTATGGAGACACAAAAGACACTACCGTTTACCCCACTGTAAAAGAAGTAAGCACAATAGGATGGGTTCCCATTCAACCGTTTAATAACATTGTCCAATCTGAAGTAGAAGGTTTAAAACATGAACTTGGTGCAAAAGGTAACTTCTAGAGGCGGAAAACTAAAGCCCTTAATAATCCCTTCTTCAATAACTAATGGGACAGGCTTGATGAACCCCTCATTGTTTCTAGATGATGATGGAGACATCCTCTGCATACTGCGTCACATTAACTACACCCTTTATCACGCTGAAAATAATCAACGTTTTCCTAGTATCTGGGGACCCCTGTCGTATCTTCATCCTGAACAAGACCAGCGGTTAGTAACACAAAACTTTTTATGCCGCCTTGACTCTGACCTCAACATTGTTAACCACACATTGATAGACACTACAACTTTAGATGTAACACCTATTTGGACTTTTGTAGGAGAAGAAGATGCGCGTCTTGTTAAGTGGTATGGCAAGTACTACGCCACAGGAGTTCGTCGTGATACCACAACAAATGGTGTTGGTCGTATGGAACTGTCTCAGTTAGAGATTGACAAAGATGCATGGACTGCAAAAGAAGTTTCTCGTGTGCGTATAGATCCTCCAATAAACAAAGACTCTTACTGCGAGAAAAACTGGATGCCTGTTTTAGACCGACCATTTCAGTATGTTAAGTGGACCGCTCCCACAGAACTTGTAAAAGCAGATCCTGTAAATGGTAACAGCCTTCAACTTTCTGTCATACAGGGAGAGAAAGCCGATGAAGACCAACGTGGTGGATCACAGGTAATACGATGGGGATTACACTACATTGCAATCACTCATGAAGTTGTTCTCTTCAAGAACTATCTAGGACAAAAGGACGGAACTTATCGTCATCGACTATGTGTATGGGATGACAACTTTAAGTTAGTTGGAATCTCACCGACTAACTGGTCTTTCCTAGATGGACAGATTGAATTTTGTGCTGGAGCGGCAGTTGTAAATGACAACTTAATTCTTGGGTTTGGGTTCCAAGACAATGCAGCCTTTGCATTAGAGGTTCCAAAAGAAATTGTAGATGAACTTATCCAGGAAGCGATGGGCACTAATGTTTGAGACAATCAATACCTTGATCGTGGATATCTCTAAAGATCCTTTTAATCCCGTACTAAGTTTGGAAATTGCTAAAGCATATGAAGCAGAGGGGCAAACCGCATCGGCAGTCTCGTTCTACCTTAGAGCAGCGGAGTACGGATACACCACTCATCCTGACTACGTGTACTCATCTCTTCTAAAGTCATCTACTTGTTTTTCAAGTCAAAAAAATCGTGAAGCCACCGTATTGAATTTGATTTTAAAAGCAATTGCTTACATGCCTAATCGACCAGAAGGCTGGTTCTTCTTGTCTAGGTATTACGAAGGCTCGAAGAAATGGCAAGAATCTTATGCTGCGGCTGAAGTTGGACTGTTCTTTTCCAAGAGCCGTATTAACCCTCTTCCTGTAGATATTGGTTATTTGGGTGAATACGTCCTTCTATTTGAAAAGGCTGTAAGCGGCTGGTGGGTAGGGCGGCAAGATGAGGCACGAGATATCTTTAAAGACTTGTTAACTAAGGATATTGCCCCCCTGTACAAAGCGTCAGTAATCAATAACTTAGAAAAGATAGGTTAAAAGGGTTTACCGATACAAAGCCCTTATATGAAGGGATAATTTAAAAATTACCATTAAGGAGTCTCATGGCAACTGCATATAAAGTTTTGGGTCAAGCATTAGCAACAGCAGCAAGTGCATACAGCACCCTGTACACCACTACGGCTGTTAGTGCTGTAGTTTCAACTCTTGTTGTTTCAAACCAGGGCACAACCCCTGCTACTTACAGTATTGCAATTGCTGGTTCAGAAACAAGCCCAACAGTGCCTGACGCAACTCTTCTGGCAGCAAGTGTTTTAATCCAGCCTAATACAACAACAACATACACTTTGGGCCTGACTCTTCAAGCAAGCAAGTTTATCCGTGTCTCTGCGTCATCTACCTCAGTAGGATTTCAGGCTTACGGAAGCGAGCAGTAACAGATGGCGATTCGTACCAACGGCGATACTGGGTACGTAGGAATCCCGCCACTTAACGTACCTGCTGCACCTACTTTTTCCAGCAATAATTACACTGCTGTTCTTGCCGATGTAGACAAGTTTCTTCGTCTTAGCAATGGAAGCACTGCGGGAACTTTTACTATTCCCCTTAATGCCACTGTGCCATTTCCGATTGGTTCACAACTAAACGTCACCCAATCAGGGTCAGGGCAGATTACTTTTACCCCAACTGCAGGAGTTACTGTCAATACTTCTTCAGGATTAAAACTTCGTACAACCTGGTCATCAGCAACGCTTGTAAAACTTGACACCGACGTATGGGTGGCTTTTGGCGATTTGAGCGCTTAACATGAGGATACTGGGCATTATTGCATCTGGTGTTCTCAAGAAGATTACCGATACTTTCACTCGCACGGTTTCTGGATCATTGGGAACTGCCAATACAGGGCAAGTGTGGACTGCTCTTCGTGGAACATGGTTTGCTAATGGGTCTGCAGCGCAAAGCAACAACACTGCAACCGATTACGCTATTGCTTCTATTTCTTTAAATGAAAGTGTCACTATTGATGTTGATACTACTGGAGGCTGTGGACCATCGTTTTGGATTACAGACTCTGGGTCTTGGTGGGGAGCGTTTCCTCACTATTCGTCTTCTAGCAGTACCGATTGCACTGGTGCTACAGCATATTGTTACTCAGCAGGTTGTACTCCTGCTAATAGTTGTGGAGCAATTTCAGAATCAACTGGATCAAGTTGTACAGGTCCCACGGTTTCTTGTTCAGACACCACAAACACATGCAGCCCTGGAGGTTGCGGAACAGTAAGTGTGTCTTCTATAGTTTACTCTAGTTTTTATGCAGAAAACGACACGCCTTGTTCAGATTTAACTAACGCCACAAGCGTTGCTTGTTCTTTCTGCGGTACTCTAGGAACACCTGGTAGTTGCTCCTCAACACCAGGACGTTATTGTTGTTTTTTTGCAGGATATACTGAATACACACGTACTCAAAATACAACTGTGACAACTTACACACGTTCTTCTGCTACTAATGAAACAACAACCACCTATACCTCTGCTGCTCGTATTATTAGTTCTGTATCAGGAACTGTGTCGACAAATTCAACAACTACATTGGCTACCAGTACAAGTAGTTACCCCAATATCGCCTCTATGCAGGTCAATACAAGTGGTACAACTATTACCGTTAAAGGGTACTCAAATGCTGGGCAAACAACGCAATTAGGAAGCACCATAACAAGCACACCTGCTTCACCAGTAAGGGGTACAAGTATTGGTATTATTAAGGCTCCGACAACTGGTAATCAAGGATCAACCCTTGATAACTTCAACGCTACAACATAGGAGAACCAATGTCTAGTCCATATGATAGGCCAGCCCGTCCTTGGGATTTTTTTAACAAAAATTTAGGAAGAGTTGAAACAGAAGTAGCAGAAGAAAGAATGAGTGTCTGTAAACAATGCCCTGAGTTGATTCAGACAATTAACCAATGTAAAGAATGCGGATGTTTAATGACAGCCAAAACAAAACTACCTAACGCCTCTTGTCCACTCGGCAAATGGGGCATCGTGAAAGTCTCATATAAGGAGGAAACAAAATGACCCCAACCCCACCACAAGAAATGCCACCTATTAAACTGGCTTTTATTTTGGATGAAAAAGTAGTTGACATTATCCATACTGATGAACGCTTTGCTGCAATTTGGCTTAGTAATCCTGTAGTAGTGGATGTAACCCCAGAAGAAGGACAAGAGATCCAGGTGCACCTAAACGATGGCTATGTAGATGGCCAGTTTGTTCACTCAACCGAAGAGTCCGCCCCTTAATACTTTTTTTCTAGTAACGATAGAGGATAATCCTGACCATGCGTGGTAATAAAGTACAAGGACGATTCAAGATCGACTTTGAAACAATGTCTATGGATGAGGGCATCGTTGATGAACTCCGTGACCCTGTAGGCACCAAAGTTGCTTGGTGGACTTGGGACCCCAATGCTTTGGCAGCGGACTACGAGACCTTTGTTGACCCAATTTACGATGTCTCCAGTGCAGAAGAAGGCCAAGGGCGCCGATGGAATGACCCCTTTGATCTGCCAGTCATTATGGCTCAACAACTTCGTTCTACCAACGTCATGAACGAACGTGGTTTTTATGTGACCGATACCTTGCGCCTAGTAATTGCAGTTGATGATTTAAATAGGCTTCTTCCTGATGTGGTCATAAACCCTACCCAGCATATAAAAGACAGAATTATCTTCCGCAATTTAGTCTTTGTTCCAACCCGTGTTTTACCTCGTGGACTTTATAAAGAGCGGTATTCTGTAGTCACTATAGACTGTAACCAGGTCAATGCCGAAGAACTCGTCAACGACCCTCAGTTCCAGGCGTATTCAAACTAGGAGACAATTGTGGATAATTTTGAAGTTGAGATTGACCCTTCGCTCTTTGAAGACGAAGATGTAGAATTAGAAGATCTTGATCTTGAAGATCTTTACGACGAGGATGAAGACTAACGTGGAAAACCACAGTTCTACAAAATTAAAAGCAGCACCACTAGCGTACCCAAACGGGGGAGGACTTAAAGCAATGGCAAGAGCACCTAAGTCCCAAAAGTTAGAAGTAGAGGCTTTGCAAAAAAAGCACGAAGTAGAACTAGCAAAATTAACAGAGAAACATGCTCAAACAAATAAACCAAAGCCACAGAAGGCGGTTAAAAAATGAGCATAAGCAATAGCCAATTTAAAAGCCTATTTAATACAGACACTCCTGCAGGAGAAGCGTTTGGACGGTTTAGAAGTTCAATGAGTGGTGCGCTTAAAATTATGGGCACAAACGCTCAGATGCAAAGCAAATCTATGGCCTCTTTACCTGGAGTGGGGAACATGACAAGCCCAACCATGGCAGGTAAAAATGGCTAAGACAGCGGCGTGGCAACGCAAAGAGGGACAGAACAAAGAAGGTGGGCTGAACGCCAAAGGTCGCGCTTCTGCTAAAAAAGAAGGCCATAACCTTAAGCCTCCTGTAAGCAAAGAGCAGGCAAAGAAGTCTCCCAAGTCTGCAGCACGTCGCAAGAGTTACTGTGCACGTTCTGCTGGACAGGCAAAAGATTTTCCAAAAGCAGCAAAAGATCCAAACAGTAGACTAAACAAAGCACGTAGAAAATGGGATTGCTAATGGCAACTAAGAAGACAGATCCATGTTGGGATGGCTACACTCAGGTAGGCATGAAGATGAAGAATGGCAAGAAAGTTCCAAATTGTGTCCCTGCAAAAGGAGTTGCAAAATCCAAACCTAAGAAGAAAGTGAGCAAGTAGATGTGTGCAGCATGTGGATGTGGTAAGAAAAAGGGCGAGCCAGGTTTTGGCAAGGGCCCAAAGTCAAAGAAGGCTTGTACTTGCGGTACTTGCAAGGCCTGTAAGGGAAAGAAGAAGTAATGTGTGCCACCTGTGGCTGCATGAAGCCTAAAGATAAACATGGGATGAAGACCCTTGCTTCTGCTAATAAGAAGTTTGCAAAAACCAAAAGTAAACCAACTAAAAAGAAGGACAAGAAGTAATGGCCAAGTCATCAAAACCTAAACCATTAACCCCTAAGCAGATAAAGATTGCTGGGGCTGCAAAACCTACAACCAAAATCACTGGCGCTGACTTTAAAGCACTTAAAAAGGGTAAAGTTCCTAAGATGGGTATGAAGCAAAAAAGGGGCATGTAGAAAAAAGAAGTAAGTAGTTAGGCCCCGAAAGGGGCCTTTCTTCTTTATCATTGCAGTATCAGGATCACATGCGTGCCCTGTGTAGTTCCCACTACTTGCGATAAAGGGGTTTATTATGGCTTGGAAGCCTTGGTATGAGCGTGCCGCTGAACTGAACGGTCGAGAAGACGTTGAAGAGTTCATGAAGGGCGTATACGTTAGCCAACCCAAAAGAAACAGTGCACTCTTTACTGGTCTTATCGCAGGCTACGTTGGTGGCAAAGTTGCTGCGAAGGCCATTAAAAAGAAGTGAATCAAAAAACTTTCGAATCAGCAATCCACAAAGCAAGCATTGACGCAACCCGAATGATGGGTGCCCACTTGCGTAATGAAGCACGCAAAAGTAACTGGCCCAGCGAAGTTGTACGCGGTATGGGAGTTGGCTACAAAAAGAGCCAAGGATTTTCAGCCCACGTCCACGAGAGCCACAAAGCAAAAGCCTTGGACCTAGAGTACGGAACCCCTGGAAACTCTCCAACAGCGACCATCCGCAGGTTTGCTAACCGCACAAATGAAGCAGAAAAATTTATTTCAAAACGTCTTTTCAAGTACGTGGAGAAATCATTATGACAATAAACTTTCTTCTCAGCGAAGATCAAGCGCTAAAAACCCTTCTGACAGGTATGACCGTTACTGACCAAAAGGCTGGTTCTACTCAAATAACTACTCGTCCTGTAAAGGTGTGGTTTGGCCAACCTGATCAAGAAATTACTACTCAGATGTACCCCTACATCACAATAGATATGATTGACATTGCTGAAGACGTTATGCGAGCCATGCGTGGAAAAGCGCAACCCCACTACATGGCTCCTCCACTAGGTGTGCAAAATGCAAACCAAGACGGAACTTGGGAAGTTGATTACCCAATCCCAGTAAATATTGATTATCAAATTACTGTGTATTCACGCCAACCACGGCATGATCGTTCAATCCTAGCGCAGTTACTAGGAACAAAGATTCCATTGCGGTTTGCCGTTTTGGATACAGATGATGGAACCTATCGTCGTCTGGATGTTTTGGATGTTTCAAAAAGAGACATTACAGAGTCGGGAAAGCGTTTATTTGTAAACGCTATTACCGTACGTGTTTCAAGCGAAGTACAGCCATCTGTATTTCGAGTATTTCATAAAGTGTCGCAAGTTAACCTTACAGGCACACTCGGAACCTTTACTCAAGGCAGTACAAGGTATCCGTTTGAGGCTGTTGAGTCGTTTACACTCCCAGAATAATTCGGAACCCCTTACCCAACTAGTTAGGAGAAAACAATGGCTTATAGCCGCCCAGGTGTTTACCTAAGTGAACGCCTACTTTCCGCCCCAGTCAATACGGGGGCAAATGCTGATGCAGCAGGTGCAGTTGTTGCGCCTTTTGCTGAAGGTCCAGAAATTGTGACTTTTGTTTCATCTTGGTACCAATTTGTAAACACCTTTGGTGGATACAACGCTTCTTACCCAGCAACATTTCAAGTGGGAGCATTCTTCTCAAACGGTGGACGCGAACTTTATGTTAAGCGCCTCCTTGCATCAGATGCAGGAAAGGCTGATGTAAATATTTTGACTTCAGCAAGTGCAGTTGTTGCTACAGTTGTCGCAAAAAACGCAGGAGTAGACGGAAACAACCTTCGTGTTAAAATCACTGCAGGATCTATTGCAAGTCACTACACCCTTTCAGTCTACAAAGAATCAGGTGTAGCAGGTGACCGCACCGACGATATTCTTTTAGAACGTTATGAGAACATCGTGTTTGATGACGAGACATCAACAAGTTTTGCAGAAACAGTAGTAAACCTTGTCTCTTCAACAATTGAAATTAGTTACAGCGGATCAGGCACTCCTGTAGCCAACACCTACCCCCTCACAGGAGGAGGAGACGGTTCAACTCCAGTTGCAGCAGATTACCTTGACTACAAGGGATCAGATGTTTCTGTGTTTGAAGACTTCTCTACAATTAACCGCCCTCTTGTGTTCTTTTTACCAGCAGTGCACTCACTTGCTTCTAACGTTCCTGGAGTTATTGATGCTGCAACTTCTTGGGCAGAAAGCAACGAAGGATTTGTTGTAATTGATACAGCACCTAATAGAACTGTTGCTCAAGCAATCTCATTTGCTGGAAGCCTTACAGATTCAAGCCACGGCGCTGTTTATTACCCTAACCTTCTTATTGCAGATCCAATTGGACGTTCTTCAAGTGCTCTTCGTAAGATTGGTCCTTCAGGTTCAATAGCAGGTTTGTACCTTGATACTGATGCTAAGACAGGTGTGTTTAAGGCTCCTGCAGGACTTTCTATGGCAGTCCGTGGCGTCGTTTCAGTTGAAAAGGGATTTACCTCAACAGAACTTGACACAATGAACTCAAGCACATCCCCTGTAAACCCAATCCGTGCAGTGCCTGGAGCAGGTTTAGTTGTTATGGGTGCTCGTACACTGATGCAAGACGGTACAGCAAACAAGTATGTCAACATGCGTCGTTCTTTAATTTACATCCGAAAGACGCTAAAGAACATTACTGAATTCGCTATCTTTGAAAACAACGATGAGCGTCTTTGGGCACAGATCACTACTGTGGTCGCTGTGTTCCTAAACCAATACCGCAATCAAGGCGGTCTTCGTGGTGCTACCCCTGCCCAGGCTTTCTTTGTAAAGTGTGATGCAGAAAATAACACCGCTGTACAGATCCAAAATGGTGAAGTACACATTCAAGTCGGTGTTGCTCTTCAATACCCTGCAGAGTTCATCGTCATTGACCTCAGCCAAAAGTCAATTAACTAACCCCGAAGGAGAAATTACAAATGGCTTTTATCAATAACAGAGGATCTATGGAAACAGATCCTCTACGTAACTTCCGATTCTTGGTTACGTTTAATCCGCAAGACTCTACTAACAGTACTATTGCAGCCCTCAAGTCTGTAAAGTTTGGGTTTACATCTGTATCAGGTCTTTCTATTGCTACAGACTCTATTCCTTACCGTGAAGGTGGATATAACACAACCGTACACCAGATTCCTGGTCAGTCAACGTTTACCCCAATTACACTACAACGTGGTGTAATGCTTGGTGCAAACGCTGATCGTCACTGGAAGTGGATGCGTAACATCTTCTCAACAATGAACGCTGGAGGAACTCTCCGTACTGTTGGACAAAACTTCCGTTGCGATCTTGACATCCAAGTACTGGCACACCCAACCCCTGCTGCAGGTGAAGAAGACGGTACGGCAACTACCGTTAAAGACACTGCAGGAAAAGATGTTACAAAGACAAACAACTCTACTGATACTGTTGGAATGCGTTTTAAAGTTTACAACGCATGGCCAACTGCAATTGCTTACTCAGATCTAAATGCTGGAGATAACGCTCTTCTTGTTGAGCAGATGACTCTAATTCATGAAGGATTTGACATCTCAATTGGAACAACCATTGGCACAGACGCCACAGCAATCCCTGCAACCTAAAAAAGGAATAAAATGACGAATACAATTAGTTCAGCGAATAACCCCGCATTGGCAAACAACCTGATTCAACAGGCTCTTCAAGAACAACCTAAGTCTATAGATGGTGACGTAAAAATTACTTCTCCTTCAGACACCTTGGTGATCCTCCCTGGCGGCTACATTAATGACGCTGGGGAGGTCATCACGGAGGCAGAGGTTAGAGAATTAAACGGCTCTGATGAAGAAGCAATTTCTAAAGCAACTACAATTGGAAAAGCAATGCTTACCGTCCTCAATCGCGGCACTGTAAGTGTTGGTCGTGAAAAGGCTACAGAAGAACTCTTAGACAGCATGTTGGCAGGAGACAGAGACGCTCTTGTCATTGGGATCATTAAAGCCACATTTGGTTCAACAACTACAATCCCCGCGTATTGCACAGGGTGTTCTGTTGTTAAAGAAGTAAGTGTTGATCTAAACACCGACATCAAAAGCAAGGTGTTAACAGATCCAATTAATGAAACTATTTTTATGGTAGAAGGAAAGAACACAGTAATTAAAGTTCAACTTCCTACAGGAGTAGCACAAAGAGAACTCATTAACAATGCGGACAAAACACCAGCAGAACTTAGTACCGTTCTTCTTGAAAAGACTATTTTAGAGATTAACGACATGCCAGTAGTTAGCAAACTACAGGTTCAAAAATTGAGCCTTGCAGATCGCCGCTTAGTAAGCGCCGAAATTATGAAACGTGTTCCAGGGCCAAAGTTAGAAGATGTTTCGGTTACTTGCCCCGATTGTGAGAGCGAGGTACGGGTTCCAATTAATTTTGGCAACTTGTTTCGCTTTTAACTTTAACTCGTACAACCTCCTTATAAGAGAGTGGTCAACCTTGACTCATTCGTTTAAAGGGTGGACATTATCAGAGATACAAAAGTTATCTCCAAGAGAAAGAAAAAACTGGATAGAAATAGCCAGGGTAACGTCTAGAAGGGACTAGCATGGCTAACGAGATGGTTAATAACCTTCAAGGCCTGACCGACGGCGTTGACACCTTAACTAAAAAAGTTAATGAACTCTATGAGGCTGTTGCACGTGTAAAAGGTGTTGCAGCATCTGCTATTACCGATGTCCGTGGTTCCATCCAATCAATGGGTGGTCAGTACGGGCTCGGTAATAGTGGAAACTCCCAGATGCCATCAATGGCAGGTTTCTCGTACCCTGTTGCCCAAGGATCCAATGGACAAAACTTCTTAGAAAACTCTATGGCAGATTTTTCTGGACAGCACCAAGGATCAGAACGACGCGTTGCACACGCTCAAGCACTGAGCACCGTCAGCCCACAAGGTGGCGGTGGTCAAAACGTGGAGTTTGCGGGAATTTCGTTGGGTATTTCTCCCCTTGAGGCTGCGTATCGCGGAGGACTTGGTGCAATAAAGACAGCCGCTGCACTGGCCGTACAATCAATGGGGCAAATGCCTGATACTGCGCTCACTATACAAAGAGACATCGGTTACTACCAAGCAGCCCTTCGTGCACCTGGTATTAGTAGAGGAGATCTGCAACGATCTACTTTAAAGGCAATGGGTCATGGAGGACTTTCAAGCGTTGGTGCAGATGGAATGGTTGCACCGCTTCTTGCAAGTGCTGGTTATATTCCAGGAAGTGCAAGTTTTAAACAAGCAGCCTCTGAAGTTGGTGGAGCGTTTAGGTATTTAGGAATGGAAAACGCTCCAGCAGCACAAGCAATTGCTGGACTTCACTCTGGACAAAGCGGGGCTAACCTCTATCAATATGGCATTGACACTTACGACGCTGCTTCAGGAGAACAAAAGTCAACAGGACAAATTGCTAAAGAACTTTTTAACCAAATGTTTCAAAAGGGCGCTACTGAAAAAGATGTACAAAACGCACTCCTTATGGGTAACGCAGGTGCCAACTTAAAAACTATGGGATTTACTGATGCGCAACAAGCAATCTTTTCACAGATGTTTATTGATATTGCAGGTGGAAGAGATCCAGATCTTGCTAAAGCAGAGTCAGTAGGAGATAACAAAAATACATCACTTGACGCAGTTGGAATAATGAATGAGTCTGAAACTGAACTAATGCAAGCAGCAACTGGGTCGATGGTTGCGGGGTTCCACGACGCCGCCGTACAAATTAATATTTTAAACGAAGCACTTGAACTGACTGCTCCAGCATTAGGGCGATTGAAGGGTTATGCAGACGGTTACTACGGGTCAAACATTGGTAGGGGAATTATGGATGCAGCGCCTATCTTTGCCGCCGCTGCTGCAGACTTTATGACGGCTGCATCACTTCTGGTGCCTGGTGGAGGTTCTTCAGGTTACGGTGCTCGCGGTCTTGGTGGAGCATCCTCTGGTTACGGTGCTGCAATTGGCGGAGGCGCACCTGTTAATGGCGCAATAAGTGCAGGCTTTGGAGAAAAAAATAACAGCGGAATTTGGTCCTCTACTAACGGCACTCACACAGGTGTTGATTATGCAGTACCAGTTGGAACTCCAGTAAAGAGTTATATGGACGGTGTTGTTTCCAGTATCAGCCCTGGCGCAGACTACGGAACAGCCGTAGTTATTGATCACGCAAATGGTTACCAAACATTGTACGGACACTTAAGTTCCCGCGATGTACAACTTGGCGCAAGCGTTTCTGCTGGACAAATAATTGGTAAATCTGGAAAATCTGGTAACACTACAGGCCCTCACCTTCACTACGAAGTGCGTAGAGGAAAGAACAACCCTGTTAACCCTAGCGAGTTAAGCGGCGCTGCTCGTTCAAACTCTCCAGCAAAATTGTCTACCACAATGGCAAGTCTAGGAACTCAAGGACTTCTTTCTTTGAACCAAGCATTTGCTTGGTATGATTCTAACGATAGTCAAAGTTCTACATCTCCAACTGGATCCCCTACAGGAAAGCCTCACGAAGTTGCAAAAGAAATGCGGGATTGGCTTGTTACACAAGGTTTAAGTCCTAATGGTGCTTTTGGCGTTGTAGCAAACCTTATGGCCGAGTCTAATATGCGTACTAATGCACTTGGTGACAAAGGCACTTCCTATGGAATTGCTCAATGGCACAAAGGTCGTTGGGATAACTTAAAAAAGTTTTCTGCAGAACAAGGGTTAGATCCATCAACCTTAGAAGCACAAAAAATGTTCTTAATGAAAGAGTTAAACCACAAAGGTTACAAAGATTTAATGGGGATTTTAACAAACCCAGAGGCAAGCAGGTACGACGCAACAGCGGCGTTTATGAGAATCTTTGAGCGACCAAAAGATCAATCTGATGAGGCCGCTACTAAAAGATTTAATCGAGGTTTAGGTGCGCTAGAAATACCTGGCGGTGGAGGTTCATCTGGGTTTGGCGCTTCAATTGCAGCCGCAGCGGTAGGGCCACAAGGCAATACAACTATTAATATTACCCTTAAAATTGACAAGGCTTCAGATGAAGAAGCGGCTCGTTTTGCTAAAAAAGTAAAAGAGTACCTGCACAACGATTCGACAATTTCAGCGATGGGAAGTAGATAATGGCAACACAGGCTGATGCCTACGATGACGCAGTAACAGCGGACAAAAATGACACTAAGGCTCAAACACAACACGACCGCGAGGTTGAAAGAAAAAAGACTAATGAAAGAATTAAAAAACTTGACACTGAAATTTTTGTATATCAGAAAAAAGTTGAATCTCTCACTGGTCTAATTACTGCTGAAACAAACACGTTAACAGCACTTAAATTTATGGTAACTTCGTACAACTCCGATCATCCAATTCCACGGTCATATGAAGAGGGTGTTGAGTTTGACAGGCGAGTACGCGCTGTTAATGCCCAACAAAAAATTTTAGATTCTGCTATTGCAAGCCTTAAAAAGACACAAGAATTAAAGAAAGCCGCTGAAATCAAAAGAAGTCAAGAAAAGGCAAAACTTCGATTGCCATCAGGACACGGCTCTTCTTGGAGCGGTCCGCCAGTAGTTACAAAACCTGACGACAAAAATGACACCACACCTTATGTACCTCCTAAAGGTACGGAAGACGGCACAGAAGAAGTGGCCCCACCAGTACAGATGACAGTAGGCAAATATAAGTACAACGCCCCTATGGTAAAAGAAGCATACTTTTCTTTTAGTGGTATTCAGGATAAGTTACAATCTGGAACAACTATGGATCGTTTTAAATTTACAGATGCAAACAATGCTTGGAAAGGTGTGGTTGGAGGCATTGGAACTATTCAAATGAATTACGAATTTGCCCAGATGATGGCTCCAACTAAAATTGCAGAATCCGACAGAGCAGCGGCTGCGAAAAAAGCAAAAGATAAAACGTATAGGAAATTTGACAATAACTTATATGGATTTAGATTTTTGTACAACCCAACCTCTGTAGGTTTAGCCTGGGGCCAAGTGAGCCAAACCGTTCCTTCTTTTGAGGCAAGTGGAGCCGATAAGTCTTTTCCAATGTCTGTCGGTCTTATGGCTAGTACCGTTTCGTTTAGTCTTATGTTAAATCGTATTGAAGATTTTAACAATATAGATGAAAATGGAAAATACACAAGTCCAGGTGATAAAAAATTAACAGACACACTAAATAACCCAAATCCAATGAATACAGTTTTAGGCGCATATCCAACGCCCGTAAGTGAAGAAGACCGAAAAATGATTTACGAACGTGGAACTATGTACGACCTTGAATATCTGTTTCGCACAATTATGGGTCCAAACGGTGATTTTAGGTCTAATATAAACGGAATGACAGCGGATAGAGGTTGGATCCGTCCAACCGTTGTAGAACTACACCTTGGTGCAGGTATGCGATACAAAGTTCAAATTCAAGAACTTTCAATAAACCACGCTGTCTTTAACTCTCGAATGGTACCGATACTGTCAACAGTAAATATGACTGTTCGACGATTTAACGACTTTCCTAAACCAAAAGACACGTAGAGGATGTTATGACTATTTTTTATGACAGCAGATACGCTGAAGATGGAAGTGTTCGCTTTACTGCTTATGATGCTCGTGATGGTAAGTACAAAAAAACTGTTTTTCGTCAATGGCCTTCTTACAGTACTCCTTTTACTTATCACACCTGGGTAGAAACAGACCGCATTGATCTTGTGGCTTTAGAATACATGGGGCGTGCGGATTTATGGTGGAATCTTATGGATATAAATCCAGACATTCTTGACCCATTTAATATTTCAATAGGAACAAAGATTAGGATTCCTCGTGATTAGACAAACCCAAAACAGAATAACCTCATCTATTTCAGTAACGTATCCAGATTTTCCAAGTTTTAATGTTCCTGTTTACAACTTTAAACTTCATCAAGAGGTTGGAAAACACGACGTTGTGGAACTTAGGTACGCTCAAGGAAGAGACTTTTATTTTAAAGCCTTAAAAACTGGAACTCCAGTTTCAATTATATGGAACAACGATAAAACAAAAGGAAAGTTTTTTGGCTACGTTCACAGCGTTTCTATGCGTTCAAGTCAGGCTTTAGAAAACTTTGTTGTAATTACAGTTGTTGGTGCTTCTTTTCCTTTGAAAGAGGGCGGATCTAAAATATGGGTAAATAAAACTGCATCTGAAATTGCAATTGAAATTGCAAAAAAGTTTAGACTAAAACCAGTAGTTACAAATCACCCATTACGTTTTAGTCAACAATCTTTGTCGGGCCATACTTATTGGGAAAAATTACAAGAACTTGCTTCAAAAGTAGGTTATGTTTGTCAAGTACACGGTACAGAGTTACATTTTCATCCTTTAGATATTATGATTAATAAACATATGTCTGCTATTCCAATTCTTTCTATAAACAATAACTACACTACACAGTACAATAACCCTGATTCACAAACATTAGACCTTTTTGTACCAAAAATTGGAGATCATTTTGATACAGACTCAAATTCTAGAAATTATAAAACTATAAATGGTATTGATCCTGTAACTGGAAAACAATACTCAAGTACTTCCTCTGCAACTAAAACGGGTAAACAACTACGCAACAAAACAAAAGATCCACTTTTTTCTGAAACTTTACCAACAACAAACTCTGGAAATAAAAATGCTGCCGAATTGATTGCAAAAGCCAAAGCAGAACTATCTAGATTTTCTATGGAGGCTCAAGGGAACGGGCAAGGGGACCCACGTATGGCTCCCTACAGAACTGTCCATGTCTCTGGAACTAAAGGAAACTCAGATGGTTTTTGGGTTATTAAAAAGGTAATTCATTTTGTTAGTTTTGATGGTCGTTACAGCGTTGAGTTTACTTGCATGACAGATGGTACGCATGGAAACAAAGCCAGCAGTATGAGACCAAGCAAGGCGGCGTTAATTCCAACCATGGACCTATCGGATGAAGGGACAGGGACCACAACCAGAGCAAGTTATACTAAACTAACAGCACAAGCAGCCATGATTTCTCAAACAGACTCTGGGTTTAACGTAACTCCAAGAAGGTGGGTAAACAGATGAACACACAATCGGCAATTTCTTTACCCTTTTCACTTGACTCTTTTGGAAATATTGCCAAAGCAGAGACGCCACAAAAATTTTGGGGAGATCGGGTTAGGTCGGTTATTGGAACCGCTCTTCGAGAGCGCGTAATGCAGCCAGACTTTGGTACTAACATTCCTTTTACTATATTTAATAACCAAGATATCGCAAGCGTAGAAATACAAAACACTATAGAACAAGCATTTCCTGAATGGCTTTCGGCGTTAGAACTGGGGGATGTTACAGTAACACCTGACGATGTTTCAGGAGAGATAAAGGTTCTAATAACCTATTCGCTTCCAGACAAAAAAGAAGTAAACACGGAAATAGGATTTTTAATCATAGATTCAACTAACCCATTTTATGAGGAGATCTCATCATGACATCTGCAGCATCGTCAATTCCAATTTCAGTAGACTACACAAGTAAAGATTTTTACTCAATTAGAGAAGATCTAATTGCACGTGTTAAGGCTCGCATACCCGATTGGACTGGGGACGACGCCGCTGATTTTGGCGTAGCGTTAATAGAGGCATTTGCTTATCTTGGCGATCTAATGGCGTATTACATTGATCGTACGGCTAACGAGGCATTTATTGGAACCGCTACTCAAAGACGTAGCGTTTTAAATCTTGCTCAAACTTTTGGTTATTCCCCAGCAGGTTACAGTCAAAGTACAACTACTTTAACTTTTTCAAACAGTTCTACAACAAATGTAACAATACCAGACGGCACTATTGTCTCTGGAGAAATAAAGATTGGTGATACCGTTCAAACAGTAATGTTTACAACATCAGGTGATGCGTACATTTACGCTCAAGAAGATGGTATTCCAGGTACTGCCACTGTCTTAGGTTTACATGGTCGGTCAGTAGTGCATGTTGCAGACAACGCAACTAGCGACGGAGAATTAATTGGTACGTCAGCAGGAATACCTAATATGTTGTTTGAACTTGGGGAAGTACCTGTTATCAATGGAAGTATCGAAATCTATGTGCAAGAAGGAACTGAGTTTGTTAAATGGGAAGGTGTACAGCACCTCTTTGATTACGGCCCAAATGATTTAGTGTTTTCATCTTTTACTGACGAAGACGACATTGTTTACGTAAATTTTGGAGACGGAGTATCGGGTTCAATTCCTACCCTGTATTCAGAAATACGTGCAAAGTACACTATTGGTGGCGGAAATATTGGAAACGTAAAAGTAAACGTTTTAAACGAAATTGTTTACATACCAGGATTAAGTGATGCCGAAACAACAGCAATTCAATCAAGCATTACAGTAACAAACTCTGCTGTAGGTGTTGGAGGGTCTAGCCCTGAATCAACAGAGCAGATCCGTTTTAATGCGCCATTAAATCTACGGGCAAATAATAGAGCGGTTACTTTACAAGATTATGCAGATTTAGCATTAGGAGTTCCAACAAGTGGAAACGGAGTATCTAAAGCAAACGCAACTGCAGACGTTTGGACTTCCGTTACCTTGTACATCGCACCAAACGTAGATGCGGATGACCAAGACTTGGCTCCTGGGTTAGATTCAGAAGGAGAACCTACAATTGGATGGCTTAATTTAAAAGAAGACTTAGAAGACTTTTTAAATGGGTCACCTGAAACAAGTAAATTACTAATAGGTACAACTGTAACTGTTGCACCCCCAACATACGTTGATGCGATAATCAGTATTTTATTTGAAAAACAAAGACAATATACTGCTACTGAAGTTACTGCCAATATTAAAAGAAAACTTTTAGACGTTTATGGTTATTCAGGAATGTTTTTTGAACAGACCATACCCCCACAACACATTGAAGCAACTTTGCAAACTGCTAGGGGCGTAAAAAATGTTCGTGTGGTAGACCTTCACCGCGAAGGAGGATCAGGGGTATTGACCTTAGAAGGTTTGCCAGGAGAAATATTTCGTTTTCAAGAAGCAAACGTAAACATTGGCGCTGTGTAGTGGATGACTCTAAAAAGTTTACTGGAATATACAGAGCCACTGTTAGGGACAATAAAGACCCTGAAAACCTTCGTAGGTTAAGGCTTCAAGTACAAACTACTGGAAACGAAGTTACAGGGTGGGTTTGGCCTTCCGAACCTTCCAGTATCCACACAGAGCCCCCCGTAATTGGTCAAGGTGTTTGGGTTATCTATATTGGTGGGGATCCTGACTACCCTATGTGGCTTGGGGTTTTTGGAAAAAATCAAGGGGATAACAAACAGATTTATGTAAAACCATTACAAAACTCAATAGTTATTACTGCTCTAACTCCGTATTTAAAAATAAATGCAATGCCTGATGGAACTATGGAAGTTGACCTGACTGACACTCTCCTATTAATGGCAAACAAACTTAAAAATCACGAAGAGCGCATCACATCTTTAGAGTCACAAATGCCTGGAAAAGCAGCAATTGGACATACCCACGGGGTTTAGCAAGTAATTAAAGCGTAAACCAACGAAAATAGAGCATTACGGTTTGAAAGGAAGTCACACATGGGTTATCCAGGCACCCCACCAGCAAATTTGTTAATTGATAAAATTGACTTTACTGACACAGTTGTGGCAGAGCACATCAACACTCTTCAAACTGAAGTTCTTGCACTTGAAGTAAACTTGGGAACCTATATCAGTACAAGCAGTGACTGGAACGGTGAGTTTGATCAAACAGTGACCGTTTGGAACTCGTTAAAAGACCGTTTAGAAAACATTGAATTTGGTTTAGGCGAAGTTTATGCTAACTACGTCCAGGCTGATGGCGGAAGCACGATCCAAAGTACCGCCACTACCTCTACTAGCCTAATAGTTAAGGCAGTTAGTAGCCAAACAGCCTCACTCGTTGAGTTTCAAACATCTGCTGGAACAGTGGTTTCTAAAGTGGACGCTGCTGGAAACTTGTACACAAGTGGTAAGCAAGTAGTACCCGTAGTCTACGCGTCTACTCAGCCATCTTCTGTTCCCGCTGGAACAATTTGGGTTAACTCTACCTCTACCCCTGGAGTTATTGCTGAGGCTGCTACTGTCCCTGCAGGCGGTACAACTGGTCAAGTTTTAGCAAAAAGTTCTGGAACCAACTATGCAACAACTTGGTCTTCTGATATTCCAGGCAATGCTGCCACTGCTACAAAATTAGCCACTGCAAGAACTATTAACGGAACATCTTTTGATGGCTCTGCAAATGTTTCTATCTCAGTACCTGTTGACTCAGTAACTGACCTTCTTAGTCCCTTTCTTTTAGGAGGAATGTAATGGCTTATAAATCAGCGCAAGTTTATACAGGATCAGAATGGGTTGATTTAGCAGTTTCTGTTGCAGGATCTAGTCAACGAGGTATTCAAACAGTCTCAGGAACGTCGTACACCTTGGCAGAAGCAGACGCTGGAAAAGAAGTTGTTTTTACAAGCGGATCTGCTGTAACGGTAACAGTACCTGCAGAAACTACTTACAACTTTACAATTGGTCAAACCTTTGTTCTTTTTCAAAAAGGATCAGGCGCAGTATCAGTTACTGCTGCTGTTGGAGTAACCTTGAGGTCTAGATCAAGTTACGTAAAGATCTCAGGACAATACGCTGAAGTTTCACTCATTAAAATCGCTGCTAATGAATGGGCACTTACAGGCGATCTTGCTGCATCATAAGGAGTAGTAACAAATGGCTAAATACGGCAATTTTATCTATAGTACAAACACGTACGGTGATGCACCAAAACTTTCTTACTCTGTTGAACCAATGCGTTCAACTGTTGTCTCGTTTACAGAAGTTGCGGTAACTTGGCAAGATCCTGCTGGAGAATTTACTAGGATTAGATTAACCAGAAATCAAAATGGTTTTTCTGAAAATTCTGAAGACGGGGTTATTGTATGGGAAAAGTATGCAACAGAAGGAACAGTTTTTAAACAAGAGTTTGATGATGGGTTTGAAAACCCTGATTCAATTCCTTTAATGTCAGGTAAACAGGTTTACTACACTATGTGGTTGTTTACTGATCAAAATATTTGGGTAAAAGCAGGTGAAGTTAATGATCTAATTCCAAGTAACCATGAGACTCAAAAAAAGTTGTTAGATATACTTCCTAGAGTTTATACAAGCGACGAGCAAAGCCCACTTGGAACTGTAAACACAGACTCTGATTTAGCATTATTTTTAGATGGGTTTTCTTTTACGCACGAACAATTGTTAACCTATGCAGACGCAATGTTGCCGCAACGGTCACAAGATGAAATTCCTTTTTCACTGCTACGAAATCAAACACGTGCGTTAGGTTTACCTTCAGAATCAGGAATACCAATTAAAAATCAAAAAGTACTTGTTAGAGAAGCATTGTTTTTGTACAAAAATAAAGGAATCCCAATTGGATTGTCCACGTACGTAGAGTCACTAACAAGTTATGCACCAGTTATCACTGTGTCCACAAATCTTATGCTTACTTTTCAAGACTCTACTTTTTACAGAGGAGTAGGAAACTGGGTATCTTCAACCGCAACTTTATCTTCTTCAATAGAGCAGGTTCCTGAACCACATGTGAACGCTGTAGATACTACGCATGCTTGTAAAATTGTAGGTAGTTCTGGTGCTGGCAAAATGGTAAATGGAACTACAAACCCGATTCGCAGAGGAGTTCCAGTAAAAGAAGACACAGATTACGTTGTCTCCTTACAGAAAAAATCTCCTGGAAGTGATGGCACTATTGGAATTGTGATTAAATGGTTTAATATAAAAGGCGTATTAATTTCAACCAGTACTTCAACTCCAGCAACTGCGGGATCTGTTTGGAGTAGAAGTGACTTTGCTGTTACTTCTCCGTTATTGTCGGCTTATGCTTCCCTAGAGATTAGTTACTCTGCATCAGGCACCTACTACATTGACCAAATATGTTTTCAACCAGGAACAGTTGCTGCGTTTGATGAGGCACGAGCAGTCGACGTATTTCTTACCCCTAATAAAACTAATTTTGTTTTAAATCCTTCATTTGAAGAGGATGCAACTAACTGGACTTTAACTGATGGAACATTGACAAGAGATCCAAATATCCCAGACGATGCCCATACTGGCGCATACTCTGCAAAAATCTCAGGTACAGATTGGGTTTTAGAAGCAAACCCTTTGACAATTGAAGATGGGTTAGTTCCAGGAAAGTATTACACCTTGTCTGCGTACGTAAACTCTGACGTTGACGTTACAGTCACAATAACGTCTGGGACATCAGTCACTTACTCGACGTTTCCCTCAACTGAGGGTGAGTGGCAACGTTGTTACGTCAGCAAAGTACTTCCTAACGACTTGACAGACATAACAGTAACCCCATCATTTTCTATTCAAGGAACTTCTACTAGTGTGTTTATTGACTGTGTTCAATTTGAAAAAGGAGGGGTTGCTGTGTATGGCCCCTCAGTAAACCCTGCTACAGACCTTGAAGAATTTGGCGTTATTGGGTTAAAAGGCACAGAGTATTTTGACGGAGATCTTCCTGTAGACATCGGGGCTTTTTGGGAAGGAACACCAAGCGCATCGTTTACCCACATGTACTACAACAAGCCAACCAAAATTGCACGATTGGCAGACACCCTAATTTCTTGGCTTCCAATGAACTCTGTGTGGAGAATTAGAAGCCTAGAAGAAGTTGAGTACACAAGCAACCAGGTGTAGTATCTGGGTCATGACTGACCTACTTATATCGATAATCATTGCAGGAGCCGCTGTTGGATATTTGGTTGAGTTTATAAACTTAATCACAATAGATTTTTTTGGAATCTCTGTTTTAAACAAATTCCTCACATTACCGTTAAATACTGGTGCCCTATATTTGTTGGGTGTAGACGACATTAAATTATTAGTCGTTGTACCTGCTGCCACATTAGTTTCAATACTTATCAGTAAGTACTTGAATAAGCCTACCGTTACAAGAGTCCCTCGTTTAGGGGGCTTGTAATGAAGAAGATTATTCTTGTAAGTTTTAACGCGGAAGTTGATGTAACAAAAGCCATAAAAGAGTTACAAGTTAAGTACCCAGGATCAGAATTTTTAATACCAATCCTTGAGTATGGGATGTTTGCAAAGTCAGCGATGCACGCAGTTTTGGGCACTGGAAATTATCAACTCTTTTTCTCAGAAGAGGCTGGATATGACGAGTATGCCAGCGACCACGACGACGTAACTTTTTGCACAAACCCAATAAAGGAAGTAATAAGGAAAGTAAATGTTGGGGACGTATTAGGAGTTGTTTGGGATGACAGCGACGAAATTCACACAGTCCTGCACTCACTTGAAGACTACGGGTTAGACACGTGGGACATTAGTGACGGACTTGATCTGATTGAGATTGACTATGAAGACGATGATTTTAGGACAGAAGACCTTCACGTGGTAATGGTCAACAGTCTGGCGCTATTTGCTGAGAGCATCACTGCCTATGTAACCTCTGCGGTTATGGACATCTTGACTGAGACTATACGTGAACGCTTAGAGGAGGACAGGGACTCAAAAGACATCTCACCTTTTGACGACAGCCCATGATGCCTCCAGAGGCGTATTCTTCCAATTTAACCGATTTTCAGTTCCGACTCTTGGCCACCATATGCCATTTAGCGGGCTCTGAAGGCCGTTTAGAGACCACAAATACCTTGTTGGGTACTCAGACTGGCAACGTGACCGAGAAGACGGTCCGTAGAGGCCTCCTAGCCTTGGAAGAGGCTGGGTTTATTAAGAGATCTAAGACCAAAAGAGCCAATGGATACCATGGCAAAGATGTGCTGGACATTACAAGCCCAAGTGGGCCTGCAGAAGCCCAAGAGATTGGGGCCTCAAATGTCCACACCTCACGTGACTATAAGTTACGTAGCCATATAGCCAATAAGCCATTAGTACCTAATAGCCAAGATAGTAATCAATTAAAAGATATTAGAAACGTAACCGTTTCAATGAAAGAGATAAAGGTTCCTATGAGAAGATACGAGGATGACAGTGACAATCTTGCAGGTTTCGGACTTGTTGAGGAAAGGGATGCTCCGCAGACTAGGGTTCGTAAAAACGACCCCAAGACCCGTGGAAAGCGACCAGAGCACGAGTGGACTCCAATGGACGTCGCTGCTGAATTCTCATATCGAGTTGGTAAACGCTACCCGCTCCTGCCAGGAACCGTTAACGTGCGACAGTTGTCGGGGGCACTCAGCAAGTTCCGCAAGCAATACCAAACCACAGCCTTAATCGAACTTGAGTTGCTTCGCTTGTTTTTGGCGGATGAAAGAAATTTTGAGCAGATCGGTGATGAGGCTCCTTTCCTTTACAAAAAGTATTTAGCCTCATTTGGCAAGAAGATGAATCAGGCTCGTGAAAATCTTGGTTTGACAAAGGTAAACGCACCAGTAGACACTTCGGTCAAGACAGGCACTCTCACAGCCAGCGACGGTCGTGTGTTCCAGAATTCGCTCTCTGGTCGTGCACAATTAGAGCGTTATGAAAAACGAATAGGAGCAACTCAATGATTTTAGATACAGGAATACTCCTTGCAATTATGATCGCACTTGCTGGTTCAGGTACTCTGATCTTGATATTTATGCGCGATAACATGGAACTACGTAATACTATAAAACACCTACAGGAGAAAGAGAAGAACAATGGCTAAGAAGTACACATTTAAAGTTGAAGCATCAATTTCAGTAGACCCTTCAGAAAAAGCATCAGCGTGGTTAACAAAGTTCTCAATTATCGGTGACGATAGTGTCACTGTAGTTCGTGAGAGCATTTCAGCATGGAAGAACGCCAGTGCTGCCAAGCGTTGGATTAAAGCACAGGTATTGGCACACACCCCACGTAAGTCAGTAAAGATGGTTGCTGGAGAAACTCTTGACGTTAAGGGTAAGCCAGTTTCTTTTACAGGGGAACTTTTTTACAAAGCATAGAACACAATTGGGGGAAACATGTACGACATAAATGGGTTGTCGTCGTTAAAACGGCATTGGTTAACACGTACTTCGAATATTCCGCGTAGGTTCTTTGGTTTAGAGCCACAGGACATAATTGATCGTGCAGGTTATTTTCCAGAAGAAGTATCGACTTGGATTGATGATGCTTCTAAAGGTCACGTTATAAAGCAAATTGGTAACATTGGCATTAACGGTGTTGGGCTTCTCTTTGACGGGGGGCCAGGCATCGGAAAAACAACGCACGCCGTTGTTGCTGCTATGGAGTTTCTACGTCAGTTACCTGATTACGACGCAGAGGCATGCAAGGTCTTGGGAACTAATCCTAAAGATTACGGTTTAAATTTTAAGCCAATTTACTACATGACATATCCCGAATTCTTGTCTCGTAAGAAGGCTACTTTTGATGCTGTTCCCGAAGACAAGCGAGAGGCTATGTACGAACTAGACGGTTTTCATGGTCGTTCTAAGTTTGACTGGCTTAACGTACGTGTCCTTGTTATCGATGATCTTGGTAAAGAGTACGGATCTGAGTACAACGACTCTTCTTTTGATGAGATTTTGCGTTTAAGATACGACAAGGCTTTGCCCACAATTGTTACTACAAATGTTAGACTTGAGAATTGGGAAGCAGTGTACAAAGAAGCAATGGCATCTTTTGCTAACGAAGCCTTTGTGCGGGTTCCTATAGTCGGGTCGGATCTGCGAGCAGCGCAATGAAAAGGAAGAATATGGAAAGTCCATGGAGAACTGTTCAACTGTTTCTTTCTTCTCAAGGTGCTGGAATTTTTGAAGTTGAAGTTGATACTGACACAAAAAGTACTCGATGCAGTTGCCCTGTTTGGAAGAAGTTGTTTTCTTGTAAACACACTATTTTTGTCAATACAAAGATGAAGTTAAACCAAGGGCATTACTCCATATCAGTCCCTAATGAGGTACCTGAGAGCGTCGCTGTTGAAGCAAACGAGGATCCTAAGAAGTTTAGAGACTTCGTGGTAAGGTACGCTAAAGTTGAAGTGCTATGAAAAACGGGGACATTTCAAACGTCTCCTCACCGCAAATTGTGTGTGTGACAGATCTTGTTATTGGACTTGCAGAAGTAGAGACTAAAACATTTTTATCTAAAAAAATTTCCTTTAAAATAGGAAAGATAGATGCGCAAAACGCAAACAAGTTGTGGATTATGTCTAACAAATACGAGATATCACTTGAACTTGCTGGTTTTGAATCCGAAGGTTGGACTGAGGAATTGTTAGACAAGGCGTTTGACACGCTTGAACGACGGGTAGTTAATCCATTTAATTATTGGCAACTTTACGAAGATGTTGATGAGTTAATTGTTGGGTTACCGTACCGTCCTAATTTAAAAGCAGTACTAGATATCCCTAACAGAGTTGCACGATACGGCTCTGCTGGTGTACAAATAGACAACATCTAATCCCTTGAGGGAGGGCACATGGCGGCAGATAACGAAGCGCGGTTAGTCAGTAAAGTTATCCGTGACCGCGAAATCACTCCTGCCCTACAACGTGGCATTACCGATTCTTGGTTTCTTGACGACGATAACAAAAGGGTTTGGGCTTTTGTACGAAAGCATTACGCTGAATATAGCGAGGTCCCAACTGCCGTAACTGTTAAAGATCACTACCCAAATTACAAAGTGTTAGATGTACAAGACAACATTGAGTATTTACTTGACACGATGGTTGAGTTTCGTCGTCGAATGCTTACACGGCAGGGTCTTGAAACTGCTGTAGAGCAACTGCAGGAAAACAACCATGAGTCAGCGCTTCTTGCTATGGAAGCAACTATTACTAGAGTTAACGAGCAAGGCGTACTTGGCACTCACGAAATTGATTTAACTAAGAACACTGAAGAACGTTACAAAGATTATCAATCATTGCAGAACTCAGAATTTTTAGGTATACCTACTGGTTTTGCAAAGATTGATGAGGCCACTGCTGGTTTGCAGGGAGGCCAATTAGTTACGATTATTGCTCCTCCTAAGACAGGTAAATCTCAGATTGCATTAAAGATGGCTATTAATATTCACCGTCAGGGAAAGATCCCTATGTTTCAATCTTTTGAGATGAACAACCATGAGCAGCAACAACGACACGATGCGATGAGATCAAACATTTCTCACGGACGTTTACGTCGTGGAAAGTTACTTCCTGCAGAAGAAGCGCGTTACATTGATGTTCTAAATGAGATGGAAAAAGAGCATTCTTTTCACCTTGTGGATGCTGTTAATGGAATTACTGTCTCTGCATTGGCTGCCAAGATTGAGCAAACCAAACCAGACATTGTGTTTGTTGATGGTGTTTATTTGATGCTTGATGAAATTACAGGGGAAATGAATACTCCACAAGCAATTACCAACATTACTCGTGCCCTTAAACGGTTGGCTCAAAAGATTCATAAACCAGTTGTTATTACTACACAAACTTTGCTTTGGAAAATGCGTGCTGGAAAAGTTACTGCAGATTCTATTGGTTACTCATCTTCTTTCTTCCAAGACTCGGACGTCATATTGGGACTTGAACCAATTGAAGAGGATGAAGAACTACGTAACTTAAAGGTAGTTGCAAGCCGTAACTGTGGTCCTACGGAAACCGCTTTGACATGGCGTTGGGAGACTGGGTGTTTCCACGACGAAGACGAAGTGTTTAAGTGCAAGTACTGCTCCGACTGGAGTCGGCGGTGATCGATGTTGAGAAGATCCTTTTTAATTTAGATCTATCTCTTTACGCCCAACGTGGAGCAGAGGTCAACGGACTTTGCCCTATGCACAAAAAGCGCACAGGAAAAGAAGACCACTTCCCTTCGTGGTGGATAAACTCTGAAAGCGGAGCACACATTTGTTTTTCTTGTGGTTACAAGGGAAACATCTACACCCTTGTTGCTGACGTTAAGGGGATATCTTATTTTGATGCACAGGATTACATAGGGGAGGGTGCAGAAGTCCCTCTAGATTCCCTTATGCGCCGAATTAAAGATCTCCCACAGTATGTGCAACCAGAAGAGACGATCGCGATGTCAGAGGCTCGATTGGCCGTTTACACCGATCCACCAGATATTGAACTTAAGAAAAGATTTTTAAAACGAGGAGCAGTTACTGTGCACGGCGTTCTTTGGGATACAAAAAACGAAGCATGGATTTTGCCAATTAGAGACGCAGACAGTGGGGCGTTGCTAGGGTGGCAAGAAAAGGGAGCAAGAGGACGGTTCTTTAAGAACCAACCAGCAGGAGTAAAAAAATCTAAAACTGTCTTCGGTGTTCAGGTGATGAGTTCAGAACACGACCTCATTGTTGTCGAGTCACCTTTAGACTCAGTTCGGTTAACGGGTCTTGGGCACAACTCAGTATCTACCTTTGGTGCAATTATGAGCGAAGAGCAAGCAAAGATCCTACGACGTGCTTCAAAGGTTATTGCTGCTTTTGACAATGACAAGGCTGGTTACACCGCCAATGAACAACTACGTGTATTTGCTCGGAAGTACGGTATGGATCTTTATTATTTTAATTACAAGGGTATTGACGTCAAAGACGTGGGCGATATGACCGAAGCAGAGATTGAGCATGGAATTAAGACTGCAAAGACTTCTATTTTAGGGAAGGCTGCTTATCTATGATGGACCTAAGAGACAGAGACCGCCCCTTACACGTGTGTATTTGTGGTTCTACACTTTGGAATATAAAAGCAATGTTTGAGGACGGAGAAATTTCACTTTATATGTTAGATATGGAGTGTCATCTTTGTGGGGCCCTGGCGACTGCACCAACCCCTATTGACAATGACATTTAATGGGACTTTAAAACCATACCAGGTTGAAGCAGTTGACCGTATGGTGTTACGTAAAAAGATGTTGGTTGCTTATGAGATGGGTCTTGGTAAAACTTGTATGACTATTGCTGCTGTAGAAAAATTAAAAAATAACGGCGCTATTACCAAACCAGTACTAGTAATTGCATTATCTAGTCTTAAGTACCAGTGGCAAAAAGAAATAAATAAATTTTCTAACGCAACAACCACGGTAATTGATGGGTCTAAAACTTCTAGGGTTAAAAGTTGGGCAGAATCAACCAACTATTTAATTTGTAATTACGAAACAATTGTTGCTGATTGGGACCTTATTAAAGACTACGAATGGGGCGCAGTTATTTGTGACGAAGCAACAGCAATTAAAGGATTTAGGTCTAAGCGTTCAAAGGCTGTAAAAAAACTGGCATCGAAAGTACCTATTAGGTTTGCGTTAACTGGCACTCCGATTGAAAATGGCAGGCCAGAAGAGGTCTATAGCATTATGCAATTTGTTGATGACACTCTTCTGGGTCGTTTTGATCTATTCGATCAAACGTTTATTGTACGCAATCATTTTGGTGGAGTTCAGCGTTATCGCAATTTAAATGTATTCCACGAAAAAATGAAACAAGCATCGGTAAGAAAGATTCAAACTGATCCAGACGTAGCGCCGTATCTTCCAGACACCCTATACCGAGATCCAATAACTATTGCTTTAGATAAAAAAACCGCTTCTCTCTATAACTTTATTGCTGATGAATTAAGTAATGAATTAATTGAGGCGCAACAACTTCTTGGTGCATCGTTTTCATTGTTTGCTCACTACGGCCACGAAAATAAAATAGGAAGTCCTGCAGATATGATGCGTGGATCAATTATGTCTAAAATCACTGCCTTACGTATGCTCTGTGATCACCCACAACTACTGGAAAGTAGCGCTAAATTATTTGAGGAACAGCAAGGAAATGGAAGCGCTTATGCGTCAAGTTTAAAAGCACGAGGATTGTTAGAAGGGGTAGTTAAATCTCAGAAACTGCAAGAATTAAAAACATATGTAACTGATCACCTAGACACAGACCCAGACGCAAAAGTTGTTGTGTTTACATCGTGGGTAGGTATGTTGGAATTAATACACGCAGAGTTAGGTGGGACCCTTTACACAGGCAGTATGAACGCCAAAGAAAAAGAAGCCAGCAAAGAGAAGTTCTTGACTGATCCAGATTGCCGTGTGTTTATATCTTCAGACGCGGGTGGATACGGGGTTGATTTGCCCAACGCAAACTTGTTAGTAAATTACGATCTGCCCTGGTCAGCGGGATTAGCGGTACAACGCAATGGGCGCATCAAACGAGCCTCAAGCCGTTGGCCTAGTATTACTATTCAAGACATCATTGTTGGGAATTCAATAGAAGAACGTCAACATGATATGCTCCAGCAGAAGAACGCTGTAGCGGACGCAGTGATGGATGGGCAAGGAATTAACTCCAAAGGAGGAGTTGACCTGACTGTTGGAAGCCTGATAGGGTTCTTACAGAAGGAAAGACCGTAAGGGGGAAATATGGCAAGAGTAAAACCAACAGAACCACGAAGTGCTGATGCAGATGATTTTTCAGCACAAGCAAAAAACTATGCTTTTATTAAGCGACAACTTGAATATTGGGAAAAGCAACAAAAAGAAGCCAAAGAAAAGTTGTTTGAAAAACTTGATGTTGACGGAGAACCTGATTCATCTGGAAATATTGTAATTGAATTATCAGAAGACATTGACGGCATTGTTGCTGTTGTAAAACAACGCAGAGTAAGTCGTAAGATTGATGAAACACGTGCCTTTGCACTTATTGAAAAAAAGGGTTTGCGTGACACTCTCATTGTAACTAAGGAAATTGTTGATGAAGATGCGCTTATGGCCGCTTTGTATAGCGACGAACTTACTGAGGAAGAAATTGAAGAGATGTACCCACAGAGCGTAGTGTGGGCATTAGTAATGAAGAAGAGATAATCAATGGCGGGGTTGCGTGGGCAGGATGAGATCGAGGCAGCATTCGCTGACCTTGAGTATGTTCCTGGGTCAAAACGCAAACGTCGTGATTTAGATCTAAAAGTTTCTCGCCGTAAAAGCGGTGAGAGTAATGGTTGGGATGCAAACCCAATTATTAAAACGTTAAATGGAGAAGAAACAGAAGTCTTTACTATCGGCGCACTTGCGTTGGCTTTAGAAAAGACAATTGTTACGATCCGTTTATGGGAGCGCAAAGGGTATATCCCACGTGCACCGTATCGTCTTCGGTCTAAAACCTTAAAGGGTCAAAAGACTGGTGGCAATCGTGTGTACACCAGAGCGCTCATTGAATCTACGATTGAAGAGTTTAATCGTAGAGGCTTACTAGGCGCCGCTCGTGTAGAGTGGAGCCAACACGATGACCTTACAGAAACTTTAGTAAAAAACTGGAAAGTCATCACATCCACCGAGAGCCAATAGGTCTCATTACCAAAGGAAACAAATGCCCATCACAAAACCAACGGTAGAGGCAGATGCGTATCTGTCTGAAGATACCGAAGATGCAATGCCCAAGGTCGGAACAACAGTCCAGCAAGGCTGGGATGCTTTCGACTCACTCGTACAAGAGAACTCTTCTGAGTTCCCAACTGACTTCAAGTTCAGCGATGAACCACAACTTGTAAAGTTTCTTGAAGATCAGCCATTTGCTTCATACGAACAACACTGGATTGAACGCCCAAAGGGTAAGAAGTCCTTTGTTTGCATTGGGGATACATGCCCAATGTGCGACATCATTGGAGACAAGCCACGTGGCAAGTTCTCATTCAACGTACTTGTACTTTCAGGGGATGTACAAGGAGTTCAAATCCTTACAGCACCACCATCACTTGCACGCCAGATTAAGAAGGCGCATGACGATGAGCGTAAAGGACCTCTTTCAAAGGAGTTCTGGGAAGTTTCTCGCCTAGGTTCAGGACCAACAACACAGTACACCCTCAACTTTGTTCGTGGGCGTGACCTGGCTGAGGAATGGAAGTTGAGTAGCGACGCTGTTCAAGAGTTAGTAGTAGCCGCTGTACCGTTCACAGCAGAAGTTATTCGAGAGACCCCTCGCTCCGAAATGCTTGAGGTTGCTCGCTCTGTAGCGTAAGCACACTTCCACCGTGGGAGAGTCTGTTCACTACTAGGGACAGGCTCTCTCACATTACACTTTTTGAGGGGATTTAAATGAATATTATTACGACTAAAGAACAGTTAGAAGACCTTGTTGAGTTTTACTCCAAGGTTGATGCGTTTGCTTTTGACGTTGAAACAGTTGGTGAGAATCGAATCCAACCAGTTGTCAACGACGTTATGTGGATCTCGTTTGCAACAGAGGGCCGCACAGATGTTATACCTATGGGACATCCCAACGGTGATTTTTTGCATTGGGATAAAGAACTTCTTTTAAGTGGTCAACGTAAATCTGATGCAGGCAAAACATTAACGGACGCAGATTACTCAAAGAATCAAGCCAAGTGGACACCAGTGTTTGGTGAGCCACCTGTGCAACTTCTTCCTGGAGACGTGTTTAAAGCAGTAAAACCATTATTTTTTAGTAACAAGTTAAAAATTGGTCACAATGTAAAGTTTGATTTAAAGTCGATTGCAAAGTATTACCGTGGTGTAGTCCCTACTAAACCATTTTTTGACACGTTGATGGCAATGTTTGTTATTGACAATAGAAACCGTAATGCTTTAGGTCTTGCAGCCTGTGCTGAAAAAGTTTTAGGAATTAAAGTTGAAAAAGGTATTGGTGCTATGGTCGAGGTTCACTCTTTTAGTGACGTTGCTCATTATTCTGGTTTTGACGCCGAGGTCACTTGGAAGTTATACAAGGCTTTAGAGCCTCGCCTTGAGGGATCTTTAAAGCGTGTATGGGCTTTAGAGATGGATGTGGTGGCTGCTCTTTGCGATATGGAGTTGACTGGGGCAACGATCGATGTTGAAGAGTTAAAGGCACTTAAAGCACGACTTGATATTGATATTGATGCGGCAAAAGCAAAGGCTTGGAAGTTAACTGGCAAACCATTTTTAATGAATTCAGTTAAAGAAAAACAAGAGTTGTTGTTTTCTCCCGCACCTGAAGGTCGTGGAATCAAACCTAATCTTCGTATTCGCGTTGCTCTAACGGTAAAAGGGCAAGAAGTTGCTGCAAATAATCCTGAAGCATTGGGTATAAAGCACTTTTCTGTATCGTCAGATGCTTTAGAGTTTTACCGATCTAAAGATGAACTAGTAGATGCAATCTTGGAGTATCAAGACTTAAACAAGTTGATGACTACTTACGTTATGCCTTATCTTGGCGGTGAGATCACTCGGACAACAATGGGTAAAGAAAAAATTGTTGATAAAAAAAGCCTTATGATTAGTGGCAAAGTGCATACAAATTTTAAAGCGCACGGAGCAGAGACAGGTCGTTTCTCCAGTAGTGATCCAAACCTTCAAAACATCCCTAGTAGTGGACAGTATGGAAAGTTAATTCGTAATCTATTTGTTGCACCACCAGGGCATAAGTTGATCATGGCAGACTACTCACAGATTGAACCTAGAATTATTGCTTCTTTTTCAAACGACCCAATTATGGTTGAGAATTACCGTAGCGGTGGAGATATCTACACAACTATTGGTGACACTATGGGAGTAGACCGTAAAGCAGGTAAAGTACTTGTGCTGTCTATTGCGTACGGAGTTGGTCCTGAAAAGATTGCTCAAAGCATTGGGTGTTCTGTAACGGCTGCTAAAGACCTTCTAAACCGTTTTGAGGCTCAGTTTAACGACATTGCTAAGTACAAGGCAAAGGTGATACGCCAAGCCTCTGCAAAGGCTCCAATACCTTATGTTGAGACTATCTTTGGTCGACGCCGTTACATCCCTGAACTTAAGAGCCGTGAGCGTGGGTTAAAGGCTAGAGCAGATCGACAGGCGTTTAACACGGTAATTCAAGGATCTGCAGCAGATTTAATGAAATTAGCAATGGTAAGAGCCCATTCCTGTTTTGTTGATGAGCCAGGGGCTAATGTTATTTTGACTGTGCACGACGAACTCGTTACAGTTGCTCGTGAAGATCTTGCAGAAGAGGTTGCGGAAGCAATTCGTGAGTCTATGGAAGGCATCAAACTTCCAGAGATTACAGTTCCTCTTATTGCCGAGGTAAAAATAGTTAACAAATGGGGAGAAGCAAAATGAGTAATGCAGATTGGTGGGCTAAACAACTAGGCACACAACCAGTGCAGCCACAGGCAAGGCCAACAGATGTTCCAATGCCTCCCTCACAGCAACCGATGACACCGTACCAAGCACCGCAACCACAAACACCTTCATTACGAATTGGCAGTGCAAGTCAAACCGCTTCATGCCCTGAGTGTGGTGGAACTAACTACATGGCAATACAAAACGCGGCTCCTCGTTGTTATGACTGCGGCTACCCCATTAACCAATCAGGAAGCCGATATGGAGCATTGACTGGTGCAAAAGTAGAAGGCGGAACTAAATCTGCTGCTGGTAATGATGTTGCAAGTAACTGGAACCCACAAGGAATCATTGGAAGGATTAACTAGTGAATGATGAAGCCAAAAAGATCGTTGCTCAACTCAACAAAAAGTTTGGTGCGGGTGTTGTTGTGGTCGCTAGTGACATTCGTTCCGATATTATGCCTCGTTTTACCTCTGGTTCTACTACGTTGGATTACGTCCTTGGAGGAGGATTTCCTGGAAACCAGTGGAACGAATTAATTGGAGAACCATCTCACGGCAAAACAGCGGTGGCATTAAAAACTATTGCTGCTAACCAAGCAAAAGACCCAGAGTTTACAACTGTGTGGGTTGCCGCCGAACAATGGGTACCAGAGTACGCAGCAATGTGCGGGGTTGATTCAAACCGAGTAATTGTTATTGAAACAACAGTTATGGAAGAGGCATACCAAGCAGTTATTCAATTTGCTGAGTCACAATCAGTAGATGCAATTGTTCTTGATTCATTACCAGCGTTATCTCCAGCCCCTGAAATGGCAAAAGATATGGATGAAATGACCGTTGGTCGTGGCGCCCTTCTTACTAATAAGTTTTTTCGTGTAGTGGGTGCAGCAATGAAACGAAGCCTAACTGAAAATGAACGACCTATTCTTGGCCTTATTATTAACCAGTACCGTATGAAGATCGGGGTAATGCACGGTGATCCACGTACCACTCCTGGTGGACAAGGTAAAGATTATGCGTTTTTTACTCGTTGTGAAGTAAAGCGTGATGAGTGGATTGAGATTGGCCCTAGCGGAAACAAAAACCGCATTGGTCAACGTATAAAAGTACGGGTATTAAAAAATAAAACTGCTCCACCACAACGTATAGCCTACTTTGATTTTTATTTTGCTGAAGGTGGAGAATGTAATCCAGGTGAGTATGACTTTGCTAAAGAAATTGCGTCCCTTGCGGTTGTAAAAGGAATAATTGATCGTAAAGGTGGATGGTATTACTTTGGAGACCGCAAATGGCAAGGTATTGAACCTGTTATAGATAGCCTTCGTGCAGAAATTGATTTTAAAGAAGAAGTTCAAAAAGCAGTGTTTGAAACTAGCGATTTACCAATGGGAGTTTTAGATGACGAATAGAGAGTTTATTGTTAATGATGGTGATTGGGCGCATGAGTTAGAGACAGGTGTTGCTGACTATACAGACATGTTGTTTGAAGCCGTGTATGAAGGGTCAGAAGATGAAATTCCTGAAACTTTATCTAAAGAACTTTTTTGCGGTTGCGCAGAGTGTTTTTGGCGTGAAGCACTCTTTTACCTTGTACCTCGTTTGCTCAAAGGGTACAACGAAGGAAAGATAGAACTTCTTGAAGAGTGAGGGGCAAAAACAGTCCCAAAAGCATGAAAAAAGATTGGCTAAATTAGTGGGAGGATCAACAACAGCGGCTTCTGGGGCTTTTTGGTCTAGAAAAGGCGATGTTAGATCAGACGATTTACTTATAGAACATAAATGGACTGGTAAAAAAACTAAAACTATTAAAGCAGAAGAACTAGAAAAAATAACCACAGAAGCAATCATTGACGGTAGAACACCTGTGTTTGGGATTAGCCTAAACAACAAGAATTATGTAATATTAGTCGAAGATGATTTCATCGAGATGAGGGAGAAACTAAAGGATGACCACTAAATGGAAGAAGAGCCCGATTACGTCTGGCGCTACAAAGCCCGTTGCAAAGGTAAAGATGAAACAACTCTTATCTTTTACCCTCCTCGCGACAAGGACCTCTATAAAAGTTTGGCGACTCAAGCGAAAGGTTTCTGTTTTGGAGAAACAGGTAAAAACCCTTGTCCAGTCAGAACCGAGTGCCTCTGGGATGCGGTGTCCCGTGATGAACCCCACGGAATTTGGGGAGGACTCTCGCACAGAGAAAGAAACGCTTTAGTTCGTAAGTGGCAAAAGAAGTTTAAGAAAAAAATGACTCTTAAAGAGTTTATATCTAACATAGATAAGGACTAAAACATGGTAGTAAAAAACGATCTTCAAAAGTTTTTAGATACCAAGAAAACAGAAACACGCCTTCTTGGTCCTATTGAGCGTCATCTAATGCGTAAGGCTCCAGGAGATCGTAATACAACCGTTTTACACCCATCAGAAATGATTAAGGCTGATTTTTGTTACCGTTATTCTGCTTACCTTTTAATGGGAGGTAAGAAAAAACAAGATAACCCAAATCTTAGACTGCAAAACATTTTTGATGAAGGACATTTTATTCACGCTAAATGGCAAAACCGCATATATGAAATGGGTAATATGTGGGGAGATTTTAAATGCCAAAGTTGTAATAAGACTACTTCAGGACTTTCTCCTCAGACCTGTGAGCACTGCAACTCAACCACACTTGTTTATGATGAAGTAAAAGTTGTTGATCCAACACTTCGTATTGCAGGCCACACAGATGGTTGGGTTAAGGGTCTTGGTGAGGACTTCCTTATTGAGATTAAATCAATTGGAGAAGGAACACTTCGTTTTGAAGCACCAGAGTTACTTCGTGATGCTGATTATGATTTAAAAAAGGCTTGGCGCAACATACGTCGACCATTTCGTGGGCACTTGTTGCAGGGTCAAATGTACTTAGAACTGGCTCGTCGTATGTTTGGCGAAGAAGCGCCAAAAGAAATTGTATTTTTATATGAGTTGAAGATGGATCAAGACTACAAGGAGTTCACAGTAAAGGCGGATTACGATGTCGTTGATAGGATTTTCTACAAAGCAAAGCAGATTAATGACGCGGTTGACGCTGGTGTTCTACTTAAGTGTAATATTGATTCCAGTGGTTGTAAGCAGTGCGATTTAATTGAGGAGTAAGTATGGAACTAAGCCCAATGATGCGGGGAGGGTTGGACCTTCCAAAACCAGCCTATGATCAAGCAGTACTTCCACCAGACATAACAGAACTAAATAGTGAGCAACTTGCAGAGATGTTTACTGTCCTTACAGGTTGGGCCGACTATATGTCTAGCCAATTGGTGCAGGCTCAGTTGGCCGAACGCGATGCCCTGCGTAAGTCTGAGTTTGTCGAAAGCAAAGCGCTTGTGAGGTTAACTACAGGGGCCCCTAAAGGGACTACAGTTTCGTTAATAAAGGCTCAAATTGATATTGACCCAGATATCCAGGATTTGCGGGATAAGTACGAAGAGAAGTATGCTTATCGAAAGATCTTAGAAATGATGTTAAACAACCAAGAACGGGACATCACGTTAGTTTCACGAGAAATTAGCCGTAGATCACAAACTATGGGTCGGAGGGATTCATTTATATTATGAAAAAATTATTACTTGTTTTAGGGCTGCTTTTAGCCTCAGTACACCCAGCACACGCCAATACGCCGCCAACTATTGTTGTTATCGATACAGGTACCAACACTTCCTTGTTTAAAGACAATATTGCTTACGAGGTTTGTTTATTGACCTCATTTACGTGTCCTAATGGGAAGTTAACAATGGAAGGAAAAGGCGCAGCCAATATTCCAGTATCTACAAACAAAGCCCTAAACCACGGCACTCAAATGATCTCTTTAGTTCTTCGTTTTAACCCATCAGCCAAGATTATTCCTATTCGTATTGTGGGAATATCTCCAGCAGGTACTCCAGGGTTTTACTCTATGGAAGATGTACAGAACGCTTTTAATTGGATTGTTGCCAATCAAGTAAAGCACAATATTGCAGTTGTAAGCCTTGCACAGGGTGCAGTGTTCCCAAACTGTCAAGTTCCAAAAGGAATGGCTGAAAGTATTGCAAAACTTAAAACAGCACATGTCCCAGTAATTACTGCAGTAGGTAACGATAGAAACCGAACTGGGGTGTTTTCACCAGCGTGTTTGCCTGATGCAGTGTCAGTTGGAGCAACAGACAATCCGTGGCCAGGTTCAGAACCTATTGAATACGATTCAAATGCTGCCCCATATATTGCTCGGTACAGCAACGGCGCACAGGGACAGACTGACTTCTTTTTAAATGGTCGTTGGAATGCTAAACAATTAAATGGAACAACAAAGTTTACTACGGGCACCTCAAATGCTGCTGCAGCGTTTGCTGGATGGTGGTTACTAAATAAAAAAACAACTTTTGACGAAACCTTTAAAGCATTAATGGCTACAACTATTGATACTAAGAATGAGTTTCAGACAGGAAAATATGTCAGACTCCCTTAAGTCTATTCTTCAAGAAGCAGAGGAACTTATCCATGGCGATCGTAACTACACCTACGATCATCCACTTGACAACTTCAACCGTATTAAAAAAGGTTGGGAAGTTATTTTTGGTATTGACATTACTGAAGAACAAGTGGGATTAGCAATGGCATGGGTAAAGATTGCAAGAGAGGCCTACATGCATAAGCGAGATAACTTGACGGACGGGGCAGGTTATCTTGGGACCATTGAAATGGTCATAGATGAAAGAAACCTCCGTGCCAACAAAACTGTTTGACGGTGGATTAACAAAAAAACAAACCCTTGTTGCGATTGGTATCGATCAATCGCTAACGGGGTTTGCTTTGTCTGCAGTAAGTATTGACGAACCTGCAAAACATACTACGTGGGTATACAAATCACCTTACTTTGGTATTGAACGACTAGCCGATATTCGTCAATGGTTGATAGACACCTTTGACTATGTTTCAGAAGAACATGAGATTACAGATATAGCAATGGAGGGGTCTGTTCTTGCCAGTCATGCAGCCTTAGTTCTTGGTGAATTGGCTGCAGTAGTAAAGATGGCTATTTATGATTATTTTGGTGAAAATGATATCTGTCGATATCCTCTCAAAGTTCCACCAATGACACTTAAAAAGTATGCAGCAGGTAAAGGAAACGCCAAAAAACAAGAGATGTTGATGCAAATCTACAAGCGTTGGGGCATTGAGTTTAACGATGATAACGCCGCAGATTCCTACGCTTTAGGAAGGCTTGCTGGAAAAACTGCGATTGATAAAATTGAGGAAGCAGTAGCCAAACAAATTGAAGACCCTAAATACAGAGACCAAGCCAGACTTTAGCCGTACCATTTAGTCCAGGAGCGGCGCATCACACGAAACTAAAGGACTAAAAATTGAATAACAACTCTGAAAAATCTTCTGAAGAGCAGTTTTTACGCGTTAGCGCTTCTTCAAACCCACAAAGTGTTGCCTCAGCAATTGCTCATGCGATCTATGACAAGCATGAAGTCAAAATGCGTGCTGTAGGAGCAGGGGCAGTAAACCAAGCGGTCAAGGCTATGGCAATTGCCAGAGGCTATGTGGCTCCTCGTGGTCTAGACCTTGTATGTAAGCCAGGATTTACCACTATTGAGTCTCGTGATGGCGAAATCAGCGCCATTGTTTTTGCCATTACAGCAAGTTAATTCAGACGTATCCTTGTATCAAGATTAAGGAGTCACTATGGCAAGATGGACAGACGTAGGACACGCCATGCGGCGTCGCATGGGCGCACCTTCTAACCACCACGAAGCGGCAGGTAACAATATGAACAAAGAACACATGACACCAGAAGAAGTTATTGCTTCTGCAGAGCACGCTAATAGCGCACGTCGTTATGTTGGTCAGGTAACAGGCGTTGCAGATATGAGCGCAACACCTCTTCGCGGGACACTTATCCCAAAGAAGAGTGTACAAGCAGGGGACCCAACAATTATGAACAAGGGTAATAAAAAGAACATTCTTGTTAATAACGCTGCACAATCAGAGCGTATGGGAGCCCGTTACGTAATTGGTGCGTCATTTCCAGCAGTACATCAATCAGAACTTGGTGCAAACATGTCAAACGCACGCATGATTCCGTCTGTAGCAGGACGTCAATCACCTGACTTTAATAATGGGATAAACGGCTCCTACTAAAATGGGATCACCAGTTTCTTCTCCGCAGTTTCAGGGTTATACCGAAAACTACGAGTCACCGATGTCTTACAGCAAGGGAACTTCAACCACCCTTTCTAAGTCAACAACTTGGAGAAGTCCAGCAGGTGCGCCTTACGGTTCGCGTAACGCAGGTAGCACATTAAACTTTGACGATTCAAATGAATCTGACTCTCCTATTCCTAAGTCTGATAAGGGCGTCGGAAGAAACGAGGAGTAATGCCAAGAAGAGAAGAATTTAGCATTGGTATTACTTCGCCTGTTCCACAGGCTGCAGCAGGTGCTGCACGTTTTGCGGGAGAGATGGGCTTTGATCGTCCTACCCGTTTTGATAACGTAATGGTAAATTTATCTCAAGGTAAGCGTATTGCAAATGAGTACGAAGCCGCACCATCGTTTGATCCTGTTGCTGCGTTGCATTACAAAACAATGGCAGAAGAAACAAAGAGGCAATATGATTTTCTAACGCGCCCTGTACACCGTGGCGGATTAGGTGTCGATGTCTCAGTAACTCAGAACGACCCATACAAACGTGCCCGTGACATGATGGCGGATGCAAGTGCTGGTAAGTTTAAAGTACTATCAACAAAGACTACTGGTGGTCACCCATACTTTAGTGACGATGAGAATGATATGTTCCGTGCAGTCCATGACTATTTTGGTCATGCTGCAACAGGTCGTGGGTTTGACCCACACGGTGAAGAGGCTGCCTTCCGTAGTCACGTTACAATGTTTACCCCAAGAGCACGTCCAGCGATGGCAACAGAGACTCGTGGACAGAACAGCGCAATCAATTATGGATCAAATCCTGGTGGTTTTGTTGAGCAAAAGGTAGCAACACTTCCTACTGCACAATTAATTACCCCTATTGGACGCAGGGCTGAGTTCCACACTGCTCTATTAGAGGCAGCAAAGGCTCATGCAAGAATGCTAGGTAAACCAAATGCCTAGTGGTGCTAATAATTTTTCTCCATCTCAAAACTGGCAATCACTTGGTGGTGGCGGGCTTGCAGGTTACAACAACCAAGGTGGTGCAGGAACTCCAGTAGCACGCGATACTTTAGATTCACTCCGTATTGGAGTGGGGCGGGTACCTTCAGCGGAATACCCTGATGGATACCTCGGTACTATCCGTTCACGTCGAGATGACCGTTTACTGGATAGTATCAAAAATCGTGTCAATCAAAAAGCGTATCAACGCGGTGTGCACAAGGGTGAGCGTATTGAGCCATCTATGTATTACTGGCCTGAAGGGATCAACCCAATGATGGGCATTCAACGCCAAATGAAAGCACAGCGTGTAAACATTAATGGTGGGGTTGTTTACCAAAGCGAAAGAAGTGCTCCACAAATAGACCTTACTCCAGCACCACACTTGGTAAACGATGGTAAGTCAAACATACAAGCAGATCAACCAGGGCAGATTGATGCTCGTCGTCGTCAAATGATGGCTTATCTCAAGCCAGCCTGGTCATAACATGGCTAAAAAAGAAATTGTAGAACCATCAACTCGTTCCAAAGAGTTTTTATCTGGACAACGCCCTTTGCTTTTAAGTGATTTGACACCTGAAGAACGCACTGGCGCATTTGATGCAATGAGTGTTCATACAAATAAAACTCGTGAAAATTTATCAAAATTGGCTGCTAGGATAGATAATCCAAGTAAAGAAGTAGTAGGAAAAGCAAAACGTGCTCAACGAGCCTTAGATGAAGGCGCAGTAGATAGGCCTTACGATCATGAAGATGCTATTGCAAATACTATGAAACATTTTGAAAACTCTGCAAAAAATCCTCGTGCAGGAGAATCTATTCATGGACTTAACTTTTATTCAGAGCACGCTGCGCCAATTCATGACTTAGTTGCAGGAAGAAACATTTCTCCACAACTAGCGTTTGAGGCAACAGCAAAATTAAGCAATAAAAATCGCCCAGGAAATGAAAAGTCTTCATTAATAGCGTTGTTAAATGCTCATGAAAAAGGCAGTGTTACCTATACACCTGAGTTTGTGGATAAAGTTCACTCTGTTATTACTGGTTCACACCGCATTTCACCTGAAGAGGTAGGAAAGACTGTTCCATTTTCTCAGGTACATCCTCAAGTAGTTGCTGCAATGACTGTTCCTGCTGTTCGTGAAAGTGTAAAACAAGATTTGCACGATGTAGACCTTGATGGAATAGCAAAAGGAGGAATGCGACAAAATATTTCGGCTGCACATGCTACCCTGCAAACTGGTAAAGGAAACGATCCTTATACTAATCCAAAATTTGCTAGTTACTCAATGTCTCATGGAGAAGCACCGCTTCCTGGAACCCCAGAACATCAAGAGTACAACATGCGTGCTGCAAACATTCACGATGTTCTTACAGGTAAAGTTGGTGGTGATCAGTTAATGTTTGATTTTTATGGTCTTCGTGATACTAATGAGGGTCACCTTTCAAACGTTGCTCCAACACCAAACGACCTTCATCATCGTCGTTTAAGTTACAACCAACCTGCAGGAGCCCCTTACGCAGCCGCTGGTGATTTAGTAATGAACGCTAAGGGAAACGTTGCAAAAGGTGACAAAAAGATTGAAGGAGATGCAGTAGAACACGCTGTGTTGCAAGATGTTGTGCACGAAACAGCAAAAAGATTGCAAGAAAAACACAACCTGCAGTATTCAGTTCCATCTCGTATGGTAAACGAAGCAGCATGGGCTAGTACTCGTGTTATGACAGGTGATGATCCTGACCCAGCCACAAAAGAAATACATGTTGCTCACACTGCTGCACTTAAAGAGCAAGCACAGCGTAATTCTTATAGAGCCGACCAGATGGAGTTATTCTAATGACACAGTACACAGACGGTCAATATGACCGCACTAAGCCTTGGAATGCTTTTCGTTCTCCAGTAAAGCCTGATTCAGTTGCTAAAAAGTATTCGTACAACGGTCCTTGGGCAACAAATGCGGAACGCCTCACACAACAAGCCTTAATGGTTATGAGTATTCCTGGTGTTGACATCCAGCAGATGGTTCGTCCACCGCTTCCACAGATCCAATTGTTTCCAGAGCGTTACGGTTACGGAGATCGTTCACAGCCAGGAATTGATGATATTGTAACTATTGATAGAAATTACACCGAACCACGAGTATCATGGTTCTCTGGTGGCGTTTCAGGTTACCAGGCAGCAGAACGTAACGCATTAGGGAGCACATAATGACAAACCAAAACTTAAATCCAAAGCAATTTGTGCCAAACCCAACTATAAGAAAAATAGCCCAAAGGTATATTCCTAATCGATCAGCCGAGTATCGTCCTCCAAAAATTGCAATGTTTGGTGTACAAAAATTGGCTAATCTCATGGGGCATATGGGTATGCACCCTTTGCTTCCAGAGAACGTAGAAAGACGACAGCAAGCAATACAACAGCAACAGGATACGTACATTGAATTTTTAAAAAGATTGAAGGAAGCCAATGGGGATAGCACAAATTTTGGCGAAAAGTCCTTTAAGGAAATCAATGGGGAGAACAATAATGGATGACGGCGACGGCATGATGACAGTCGAATTACAGGCAAAGAAAATTGCCGATAATTTGATTAGATACAACGGGTCTTCACCTTGCCCTACTTGTGGCATGATTATGAACCCAGTTGAGTTTATGGCTAATCGTGGTCACTGCACGCCTTGTACCGCCCAGCGCAATGCAAGCAGGGTCCGTAAAGGTATGGCATGAGCGATTATTACCCTTTAAAAGAAGAAAATGTACAGGGGCTATTCTCAGACCGTCGAGGAACTAGACTAATCGCTGGTCAAGCCTTGAAAAAAGACGTCGTAGATTACGACAGAGAACAAAAAGAAAAACCTGTACAAAAGACCAGCAAACCACCCAGACCCCCTGTAAACTAATAGAACACTCATCAAGGAGATACTATGTTTTTTAACGATCGTCGCAAAGCAAAGTTTAAGAACCCAGCAGTAGAGGCTGTTGCAAAAGCAGGCGGAATTAAATTTATGCCCGATACCGCTAAAAATGATCCTTGGACAAAAGACGAAGGCCATTACGAACGTCAAGACGTGCATTATGCAGCACGCGAGGCTGGTTGGAAACAAACTTCACGCTATGATACTGAGAACCGTGGCGATCGCTACAAAGAAGGTGCTCGAATGGTTGAAGAAAAACAACAAGCAGAAGAAAAAGCAAAATCAGAAGAAGCAAAGAAAAAAGGACTTCCAGGACGATTACCAAGGGCAGGTAAATAATTATGCCAAGAAAAGCGATAACAAAACTAGGCCAAAAGTTGACCCCTTCGATCACGAAGGCCGCTAAGGGCGTATCAAAACTTTCGCCTATCAAGCCAAAAGCCTCTTCTGGAACGGCTGCTAAATTAGAAAAAAGTCCATCAATACGGAAAGTGTACAAAACCATGCAAGAAAATGCTAAATTTATTGAAGCGCACGGCGGCACCAATTACTATACTAAAAAACCAAAGAAAGGTAAATAATCATGGCAATTAGAAACCCATTAAAGAAGCCAATGACACCAGCACAAAAGGCAGCAATGGCTGATGTGAAGGCTCGTGGTAAAGATGTAAAGGTTGCTCGTGCAGCAGGCAAAGAGGCAATGAAAAACGTTAAAAAAGCAGGAGCAAACACACCTGAGTTCAAAGCAATTATGAAGGGTAAAAAGAAGTGACAGTTAACTCATCGCGTTCAATGAACGCATCCCTTGATGAGGGAGCAACAGACGGTAAGTACCGTAAAGTTCGCCCAGATACTGAAGTTGGTATGGGTTCACACGATACACTTGCTAACCGTCAAACTTTGCACTCTTTTTACGGTTATGGTTTTATCAATACTGATTACCCAAACAAGGTAAACCCAGGTAAATAATTATGCCAACTATTTCAAACGGTCAATTTGGAAGCAAAATGTTGCCAGGGGCTACAAACATGCCTGCCAAAATTACACCAGGTGCTCCAAAGGTACCTTTTGGTCCAAAAACTCCAGGGTTTACAACCATGCCTAATAAAGTTTCACCAGGTGCCAAGAAAACACCTATTAATAAGATGCCAGGCTTTACAAACATGGGTCGTTAATCATGGCAGAGCAAGTTCCAGACCGTTCAGGTCGTTACGGCCGTAAAGAAGATCCAGGAGTTCTTAAAAAACTTAAAGAGCATTGGTCTAAACCTGCGCCTAGCGAAAAGTATCCAAAATGGGATCATCCTGATGATAACCCAGGCAACAGTGGCAGTTTGGTAAAAAAATAATCTACTGTTAAAATAATTGGACTACCATAAGGAGCACTATGAGTAACGTACCTATCCTTGGGCAAAAAAAAGTTGAAGCAAATGAACCTATGTTTCGTTTGCTGTATTGTCTTGTCTGCCAAACTTTAGACGAACTGCCACCGTATGATGGCGAGCCTGAATTAGATATGCTGTTGGCAGTTGCGTGCGAAAACCACGTGTTTCCATCAGGAGAGCCACACAAAGGTAAGTTATTCGTTCTACCTCTTCGTTCATGGGCTGATTTTAAGTCTAAGCAAGAAATTATTCGCCAAATTAAAGGTGGAGGATCTAAGGGTCTTGCTGAAATTGACGACACTTTCTATGAGTCACGCTCCATTTTTATGGAAGATGCCATGTCGTGTTACCGTCGTCATAACCAACCAAAAGACGGATGTCCTGAGTGGCACGACGAGAAAAAAATGCTTATACCTAATACAGAGAAAGAGCGCCGAGCAGAGGGTATGGAGAAGTACAAAGACTCTCCAGGTCAAAAGACCTACTTATGCGATTTTTGTCCAGTAGCAATCGGAGTAGCACAACGTAAACAGAAATTAATGGGGATGAACTAATGGAAGAACACAAGATTGACGCAGCCTTTACCGTAACACTTAACTTAGATGGAACTATCACTACTACGCTGCACCCAGCGGATGAGAACACCCGTCGTCAAGCAACTACTTACGACATTTATGGCTGCAGTAAAGAGTTAGTTAGCGATATAGAGGGCCAGTTACTTGCTGACCGTATTGCAAGGACGTTAGCCCCTCTTTTTCAACCAAAAGATGAGGCTGCTGACCTTCGAGAGAAGTTATTGTCGGCTCTAAGTGACCGTGGCATAGAAACACCAAAGTCTTAATTAGCAATAGACTTAACCTATGAACCGTTTCGATGGATTAGGTAAGTATGTGGCTCCTGTAAATATGCAGGAATCCCCCACTTCTTACTTTTCTACCCCAGAAGAAACTTTAGATCCAGAGTTATTTTCTAACACAACCTTAAAAGGTTGGGTACGCAACGGCATTTTACAGGTTTTGTTTGACTTCTTGGGAGAAAAATACCGTCACGCCGATTTGTGGACAAATGCTTGGATTGCTGGATCTGCGGTGTCCTACCAATGGTCTGCACAAAGACACCCTAAAGACCTTGATGTTTTAATTGGCGTAGATTACATGCAGTTTCGTAAAGCCCACCCTGATTACCACGGGTTATCCAATGTTGAAATTAGTAAACTGTTAAACGAAGATTTTCGTGAACATTTACAACCAGAAACAGGAGATTGGAACGGGTTTGAAGTTACATTTTACGTAAACCCAAATGCTACAGATATTCGTTCTATTAACCCTTATGCAGCCTATAGTCTTACCCACAATGAGTGGACAGTGTTTCCTGACAAACAAGGCGCTCCCCACAGCCCTATAGGAGACGTTATGGCTGAAAAAGACCGTGAACGAACAGCGGGAATTGTCTCTATTTATTCACAGTCACTTACTGACTTACAGGGGGCACAAAACGATGCTGCACGACGTAATGCGGAGTTTCGTCTTCAAAGTTCTTTAATGCAAGCAACGTTGTTGTTTAACGACATTCATCAATCACGACGTTATGCTTTTAGCCAAGGTGGTAAAGGGTACTCAGACTTTTACAACTACAGATGGCAAGCGGGTAAGAAGTACGGAACAGTACCTACCCTAAAAAAGATGTCTGAGTATTGGTCGGCGTACAAAGCACAACAGGCACAAGCGACTTATGGCATTGACCTGCCCGATACTCAGACTCTAATTCGCAGAGCAGCAACCTACAAGACACCAGGATAACACTTGAATATACTCGTATCAATAGACGGCGTACTCAGTTCGGATTCAGGAGAACCAATCCGTGCAGGAGTAGCGCTTTACTACGCCCTAAACATAAACAACCGAGTGGCTCTTATGACTTCACGCAAAACTGCGGATGCAGAGCATTGGTTAAACTCTCACGGAATCATTAACTACGATGATCTTATTGATCATTCCTTCCATCTTGAAGGGGAAGACCTAAAGAAACGCCAGTTTGTTATGAGCCGTTCCCGTGCTCCAATCGAGATGTATGTTGACTCTGATCCACTTATGTGTGCTTGGGTTTTTGAGGAACAAGGTATTCCTGCTGTTATGTTTATGAATCCAGGCTATTTAGCCGTTGAACGCCGCCCAGATGCTCCTAAGAAAGTACGTCAATGGGGCGAAATTGAAGAGGCTATTACAAGGGTTAACGTGGCTAAATCAAAAGATGCGGCTAACCCCAAAGACCTAGAGTTCTGGTCTGACTAATGAAGATCATCTTCTCTGGGGTCGAGGTTGGTTCCAATCGAACTCTCCTGGAAGGCCAAAAAGTTACTTATATGGGTCTCAATTACTGGGGTCTTCGTAAGCGTGGGTTGCCCAAAACCAAAAATTGGCTTATTAGCGAGCACTTTGACGCAGACATTAAAGTTGTTATTGAGTCTGGAGCACCACAGGCTGAAAAGGCTGGGCTATCTAAGAAGGAACTTTTAGATCTTGCCGCAGATTATCAAGAGTTCCTTGTAAACAATGCAGACCGCGCTTATGCTTTTTTAGAGTTTGACTCAATAATTTTGGGCTATGACTGGGTAGAAGAGCAAAGATCTTTTTTCAGTAACGATCCTAAACTATGGGTAGTCTGGCATCAAGAATACGGACAGCCAATCCTCAAAGAGATGTCAGAAGATCACCAGAATGTGGCTATTCCTAATGATGAGATTGAAGCAGTAACTAACTTAGCGGCTGTGACCAGAAGTTATTCTAGACAGTTTGGTACGCAGTACCACGCTCTTGGATGTGCTAAACCTGACAACCTTAGATCCATACCATTTGCCACTGCCAGCACATTGTCGTGGCTTTCGCCTATGCGAAGAGGTGAGACTATCATTTGGGATGGTACTAGGTTAAACCGATATCCAAAGAAAATGAAAGACCAAGCACGACCTCGCTACAAGGCTGTAGTAGAGAAGGCTGGACTGAACTATTTGGACTTTGTGCAAGATAGTACCCTCGAATCGACTAGAGTAGCAGTCTGGTCTTACCTACAGTTGGAGTCATCAATGGATAAGAAAACGCCTGATCTGCACATCATTGAAGGGGGTAAAACATCCCAAGTATCTGATAACAGTGATACCCCTCTTATGTCAGGTTTGATGGAAATGATGGGGGGTGCATCTGATAACAGTGGTTTAGAAATGCGGAAACAAGAGCGCCCAGAAGTCGTTCAAAGGGATCCAAATGAGGTTCAAAACCTACCAGTTTTTGGGTACAAGATGAAGACCATTGTTGAAACTGATGAGGACGGCAAAGACGTTCTTAAAGATGTTCCAGTTGTTAACAGCCAACAAACTTCTCTTCGTCAATGCGACTCTTGCTTTGTAGCAGCCAATTGCCCAGCGTTTAAACCGCAAAATACTTGCGCTTTTAATCTTCCAGTAGAGGTAAAAACCAAGGATCAACTGAAGTCTTTACTTACTGCAATTATTGAAATGCAAGGCCAAAGAGTGGCTTTTATGCGATTTGCAGAGGAAATGAACGGTGGGTACGCAGATCCAAACGTATCACAGGAGATCGACCGCCTCTTTAAATTAATTGGCAACTTAAACGAGATGGACTCCAACAAAGAGTTTATTCAGATCACTGCAAGTCGTCAATCATCTGGTGGAGTTCTCTCTGCAATCTTTGGCGATCGTGCTCAAGCCCTTAGAGAGTTACCTGAAACTCTAAGAGAAGATACTGTGACTAAGATTATTCAACAATCTATTGAAGATTAGTTTGATCTGATAACAGCACCACAAGAGTTATGAAACAGGGTTCACGCTGTGCTAGGCTCCCAGAGCACTCAACCTTATTGACATATACACGATACGGTTTTAAGCGTAATACTAAGCAACCCATTGAGGGGTATTTAGACATTTAGAGAAATGGTAGGGGTTATGTCGTTATTTTCATTTAAGTTAGCCGAAGAGTTTGTGGCTCCGTATCGGGCAAAGAAGGCTCCGTTTGGTTATCAAGATGCAGCAGGAAACTCAGTTGGTGAGATCACTTTCTTGCGTACCTATTCACGCCTTAAAGCAGATGGTACGAAAGAAACTTGGGTAGATGTATGTGAGCGTGTCATCAACGGGATGTACTCACTACAAAAAGATCACGCCAAGACTGCTCGACTTCCGTGGTCAGATGCTAAGGCTGCATCATCTGCTAAAGAAGCATTTGATCGCTTATGGAACTTAAAGTGGACACCACCAGGTCGTGGGCTGTGGGTTATGGGCACTCCCATTGTGAACGTTCAACGTAACTCCGCAGCACTTCAAAACTGTGCTTTTGTATCAACAGGATCTATGACCAAGACTGACCCAGCCAAGTCCTTTGCTTTCCTTATGGAAGCATCAATGCTTGGAGTAGGCGTTGGCTTTGACGATAAAGGCGCCGATAAAGAATTCACAATCTACGCACCACAAGGAGAAACACCCTATGTCATCCCCGATACCAGAGAAGGTTGGGTTGAGTCCACAGCCACCCTCATCAATTCCTACCTCAAGCCAGATAGCAAGACTCCAGTATTTGATTACCAAGAGATCCGCTCAGCAGGTGAGCCAATCAAAACGTTTGGCGGAACAGCAGCAGGGGCAGACCCACTAGTCAAACTCCACGAGTATGTAACTAACCTGTTGCACGGCCGTGCAGGGGAGTTACTTACTCGACGAGATATCGCTGACATCGGCAATATGATCGGTGTTTGCGTAGTTTCAGGAAACGTCCGTCGTTCAGCCGAACTTCTTATTGGACGCATTGAGGACGAGGAGTTCCTTAACCTTAAGAACTACGAAAAGTACCCAGAACGTATGACTCACGGTTGGATGTCTAACAACTCTGTGGCTGTAAACGTTGGTGATAATTTGAACGCCATAGTTGAAGGCATCAAACTTAACGGTGAGCCAGGGGTTATATGGATGGATATCTCTAAGCAGTATGGTCGCCTTGCTGATCCAATCAACAACAAGGACTGGCGTATTGCTGGGTATAACCCTTGCGCAGAACAATCTCTTGAATCTTACGAGTGTTGTACGTTGGTTGAGACTTACTTAAACCGCCACGACAACTTGGAAGACTTTAAGCGCACACTTAAATTTGCGTACCTTTATGCCAAGACTGTAACTCTTTTACCTACCCACTGGGAAGAGACTAACGCAATTATGCAACGCAACCGTCGTATTGGAACTTCAATCTCTGGTGTTGCAAATTTTGCAGACAACAAGGGTCTACCAGTTCTTCGTACATGGATGGATGAGGGGTACAAGACTATAAAGGCTTACGACACCTCATACTCAGAGTGGCTTGGTATTCGTGAGTCAATCAAGATGACCACAGTCAAACCATCAGGAACAGTTTCAATTCTTGCTGGAGAATCTCCAGGAGTTCACTGGACTGTAGGCGGAAAGTACTTCAATCGTGCTATTCGCTTTGCAAATAACGATCCAATGCTTCCACTCTTTAAACTTGCTAACTACAGAGTAGAACCTGCTAGTGAGTCTCCTGATACGACTTCGGTTGTCTTCTTCCCAATTAAATCAGAGGCAAAGAGAAGTGAGAAGGATGTAAGTATTTACGAGAAGATGGCACTTGCTGCTACTGCTCAACGCTACTGGTCAGATAACTCAGTCTCAGTAACCATCTCATTTGATCCAGAAACAGAGTCCTCGGCTATTGGTACGGCTTTGCATATGTACGATGGTCAACTTAAGACTGTCTCATTCTTGCCTAGTGGTAACCATGTCTATCCTCAAATGCCTTACACACAGATCACAGCAGAAGAGTATGAAGAAAAGGGCGTGATGCAACTATTCCCAATCGACTTCTCTGGTGTCTATGCTGGTATGGCTGCTGATGCTATTGGTGAGGCTTACTGCACTACTGATGCTTGCGAAGTAAAGTTAATAACTGATAATCAACCTAAATAATCTAGCAATACAAAGCGAAAGCCCTGCCTTTTGGTGGGGCTTTTGCTATTGCTTACTCTTTTGCTTGCTCTCGTGAATTAAACGCGCACATACGAGACTCGCTTAAGTGACTTTCAATTCTTTTTTTAACATCGTTAGAATCTGACATCTTTCTAACATTTGTTGAGTTGATGAACTCCCACACTACTGTCTCTAGTTTCTGATTGCAGTCAGGGCAAGGCAATACAAGGTTTTTTCTTGTAGTCTTTTTGTCTTCGTAAGTCTCAATTCTCCAGCCCAATACAACTAACTTTGTCCAAAAGATTTTTTCTATCTCAGTATTAGTAAGAGGTGTCTCTCTCCAAGGCTTACTATCATCGAAGGGCAACTCTTCTTGCTGCCACATCTCACGCTTCTGGTGTGGCTTTGGGTATGACTTGCTAACTTGCTTGTGCTTCTCGTATGGCTTGTTAAACTGCTCTTGCTTCTGGTATGGCTTTGCCTTCTGGTTATCCATTGAGTGATCTGACTGCCAGTCATGCATACTGCTTTTAATCATTTTGCTCCCCTAACTAACTAACTAACTACGTACCTGGCGGCCGCTAGTTACTTCGAAGATAGCCCCGCCATTTCTGACGGGGCTTCTCCTATTGCTTACTCTGTCTTTCCTAGTGCTTTTGCTTTCGCTTTTGCTAGTGCTTTTGCATGGGCTTCAGGGAACTGCTTCAGCCACTTTTTAACTACAGGGTTGCTGATGCCTTTCCATGCCTTCCAGTTCTTACCTTCATCGGTCATGTAGTACGCGATTTGGGCATTCACCACAGGGTTAAACAGTTGGGCGTTGTACTCCAAACTGAACTTTTCCCTTCGTGTTTCTCCCAAGGAATCAACCATGTTAATCTGAAACAACCCGAATGAGTTGTCTCCTGTATCTCGGTTGCCGTTGTGGGAGAGAGGGTTTCCTCTTGATTCCTTCATAGCGATAGCCCACGCATAGCGTAAGGCTTGTCCTTTGAAACCAATAGCGTGAAGCAGATCGACTAACTGCGTTTGAGTTAGTTTGTCTGCGTTCTCGTACTTGGATAAGGCTCGCTCTTGGTATTGCTTTTGGTCTTGCTTCTGCTTGATCTGTGCTTCGGCTTGCGTAGGGCTGAGGGCTGGTGGCAGTACCACTATCCCACTTGCTACGAAGATCGCCGTAAATAGCGATCCGAATACGATCTTGCCTCTTCTTGTTAGTTTCATCATCACTCCAAAAAGTCATTGACACTTTCTGATGCCTTTGACTGGTTGTGACGAAGGCGATGTAGGTATCGCTCTGTCGTCTTTATCGACTGATGCCCCAAGCGTTCCTTGACCTCATGCACATCTACCCCACTTTTTAGAAGTTGAGTAGCATTAGCGTGTCTGAGATCATGGGTTCTAGGACTCCAACCGATGCCTGACTTGGCTATTGCCTTGTTCCATGTAGTTCTCCATACATCTCGTGGTAGGTGACTCGTATGGTCGATGAATCGCTGTTGCTTTTGGTATGGCTTTGTCTTTTGCCTGTGCTTTCGCACCGACTCTCTACAAGCCTCACATCGGCAACGCCCATGTGTATAGGCGTACAGCGTTCCATGCTGGAACAGTTTTCCGTCTTGGGCGAATGGTCGCTTAGACATCTCTCCACGAGAACTACTAATTTTACTCGGCTCTGTCACGAGTAACCTTGAGAACAGCAAGTCATCTTTTGATAGGGCTTTTGCTATGACATAGCCCTTAATCTCCTGTAATAGGGCTTTAGACAGCATTAAACTGCGCTTATGACCCGACTTTGTGGCTTCTACGACTAGAAACCTGCTGGTATGGCTTGACCCTAGATCGCTGACTCGCCTTTGAACATAGACTTCGCCTGTCTTTAGGTTGATGTCCTTGACCCTGATCTCGGTGGCTTCCCCGAATCGGCAACCTGATGCGACTAAGAATCGGGCGAATAACTGAGCCCCTTCGGTCGGTAGATGCTGAATGATCGCCTTAAACTCTTCGGGCTCTACAACATTCGAGATGTCCGAATACTTCGCCTTAATACGAATCCCATGAGTAGGGTTCTGAGTTAATTCTCCTGTATCGACTAACTGGGAGAAGGCAGACCCTAGTGATGCCTTGATCTGATTGAGGGTGGCTGAACCGACTCCCTCTGATCTCAGGGCTTGAAGTAACTTTTGAATTTTACGGGTATCGATCGAAGTTACTTTGCAATCTCCGAGAGTGGGCAGGACATACCGATCGATGATCGACCGATAGCCCTTGCGAGTGATCGGCATGAGATCGGCGGTGGGAAGCCATGAATCGATGTAGGTTGATAGGGTAAATACAGCCCTAGAAGGCTCGCTGACACCCGATGCCTCTGCTTTTGAGGCGTGGTACATGGCATCGATCTCCGAGCCCCATGTACCTGCTGAGAGGCGTTTACCGCCCTTTCGGTAATAGCCTGTAAACCTATCTCCACGCTTTACGACATAAGCCATGATCTTCCCCTCTCATGTTACTGGTGAGTAATGTTACTGATGAGTAACTTTGATGTCAAAAAAAAGCCCCTAGCCCGATCAAGGGCTAGGGGTCAATAGTGACTAAGGGCTTAGGGAATCTGCTTATGTGCGCCTGTAGTAACTCCTAATCGCCCCAGATCAGGGCTGAGAGTTAGTTATGGAAAGAGAATCTCTTCCCAATCCGAATCATCGAGATTGTAGAGATCAGTTGGCAGAACCTTCCAGCGATCATCGATCGCAATAAAGTCCTCACCAATAAACCAATCAACATCAACGCCCCACTTACCAATAAATACTTTGGCGGTGTAAACATTTCCGTTCATTGGAAACTCAATAACATGATCTGTTGCTGAGGTTTGACTACTGATTACATTTGCAACCATAGGTTAGTTCTCCGTTTCTATTTGTGTTGTTCGATAAGAGTTCCACTCATCGATTGTTGTTTGCTTCCATAGCGGTCGATTGCCGATCATGTGATCGGGTTCGGGAAGGGTGTTGCGCTTTCGATAGGTGTAGATCGTATTGATCTTTAACCCTGTTTGTTGCGCGATGTCGGTAGTAGTAAGCCAGTCCTTCAATTCGAGTCACCAGTTTCTTGTTGATCTTGATCAGTAATCACCTCATTAATTGTGTTCTGAATACATTCATCGATCACTTCCCACAGATTATCGTCAGAAGTAATCCACTCTCTGATCTTTAACCATTCATCATCAGTAAGCACTCTCCTAACTAATTGATCTGCCTCTTCACGATTGAATAGCACTATGTCATTTGGATTTATCATTTAATTACTCGTTTCTGAGATGTCGTTGAATTGCCAGTTGTTGTGTGTCAGTACAAGAGAATGAAATCTCTCTTGCCCTAGTTTGATTCCTTCATCGGGTGTATCTGCTTCTACCTGAACAGTTAGAAGATCGCTTGCATAACCTTGATCCATAGTTTCGAAATGCACATTCCACCACTTAGTCATTGTTCATCTCGTTATCGTGATCGATGATGATTACTTCGATGTCACTAGGGCATCGCACAACCTCTGCAACGCCACCATTGACCTCTATTACTACCTGATTCTTTGCATACATAACTACAACGACCTTTCTTGAATGTTGAGTGCATGATGATCGCACAAGATACTTCCCTGATCATCACCTCTTGCATACCCCTCATACTTACAGATTTCGCAAGTGTGAACAGAACAACGATACTTTCCGTCAGTACCAATCTTTAATTCTTCGGGAGTATCCCAACCACAGAAATCGCACTCCAATCGTTTGCCGTCTAGTTTTTGATTTTCTAGCAAGCGTTCAAGTCGTGCAATCTTTCTTTCTAATTCAAGATTAGTAAGAGTAGTTCCATGTTCTTTGGGAGGTTTAATTCCTAACTTCTCACACTCTTCTACAAGTGTTTCTCGATACTCCTGTGCATAACGCAGAGATAGTCGTTGCTTTGCACGAGAGACTGCTTTGTTACGAAGTTTTTTATCTTGTTTGCTTAGTTCCATTTAGTACTCTCCAATCACAGATACATACTGACGATACTTTTTCTTTTCTCTACGGCGCAGTAATTGTCTTTCATGATCTGTTAGACCACCAAAGATTCCGTACTGCACTCCGTTTTCTGTTGCGAATGTCAGACACTTATTTTTTGTGACTGCATCACATTGACCACAAATTAATTTTGCTTCCCGAATCTTTTCATACTCTGTCGGGTCAGGAAAGAATAATTCAGGGTCTACACCTTGTTGACATGGTGCATTCGTGATCTCAGTTTTCATTGTTACTCCGATCGTTGAAATCATCAGGATTTTCTATTACATACTTAACGAATGAGTCCATGACATCAGTTAAATCTTCGGGTTCTAAGTCTGCATACTTCAAGAGAATCTCGATCATGTGCAGGAATCCCCAAATAAGCATTTCAGGTTCGATCTCTTTATCTTTCATGATCGTATTGAGATGTGCATTGGCTAGATACTCCTTGATCTCTTGGGGCAGACTATCTTTGCGATCAGAATCAACCTTGAATCCACGAACGATCTTTAGAAACTCGTTAGCGATCTTAATCGATTTGATGAGATCAGTTTGGTGTGATGATAGTTCAGTCATTTATTTTCTCCTTTCATTATTTTGAGGTAGTTGCTTTCTAGTTGACGAATTAGTTTACGAGTTGTACCGAATTGATCAGCAACGCTCTGCAACGATTTGCCATGTACAAATCGCGCATTGAGTATCAGATTCTTTTCTTCTACTGTAAATAGTGATGCATTTTCCATGTTGTATTCCTCTCTAAGTTAGTGAAATCAAGTAGGGGCAGGTACGACTACGCCGTAACTATCGAATGCGATCATGATCGCCCTTCGCAGGTAAGGAGGGAGAGAATGAACAAACTCTCCATAACCCTGCGTTGACCCCTACTTGATAAAGTTACTTTGTAATTGTTTTTTGAACGCAGTTAAAGCAGAACCAAATAACAGGTTGCTTGCTTGAGTCGGTTATGTATTTGCCTGATGAAGTAAGTTCGTCATTACCACAATCATCGCAATTAGTTAGTTCGTGGGCTTCTACCCTACGAACGATCTGTGCGTATCCCATTAGTCATCTCCTAAGAATAGTGAGCCGTCTGATGCAGTTCGCACCACACGACTTTCAGGTAGTGCAGGTACAAGATCATCGATTGTGTCGTTGATTTGTCCGATACAGACATCGAGTGCATCTTCACAGGCGTTGAATGCCTTATCAAGATCACGACCTTCAAAGTCTGTCGAATCCCACCAAGTAACTACCAGTTGTTCATCGAGTGCATTCCCATAGGTGCGTTGCAGAATCTCGATCGTCTCTTTAACTGTTGTGATCATTTAATTACCTTCCTCTACACACTCACAGGGTTGATCAGGATTAAAGTCGCAGTAGTAGCAACCACCTTTTTCACCACAAGTGGTGCAGTAATACTCGAATTGAATCTCATCACAGCACCGCATTAATACTGTGTTGGAATCAATGTCTACTTTCCAATACTTACTTTCAGCAGTCATTTATTTTCTCCAATCACTTCATCGATCATCGTTGTACATGAGCCATAGCCCAACCAGTTGCCACCCTTGCCCACATAGCAGACATCACGAGTTGCATAAGTAAATAGCGATACCAAGATCAATGCAGGAACAATGATCAGCACTATCCAACCTCTAGTAGTTAAGTTTGTTGTATTCACGATCAAACACTCCTTTCCATAGCCATTTTGTATCTCCATGAGTTTATTTCTTTGTGCGTTTTAATTCTGTGGCAAGTTGAACACCTAATTACGCACTTTTTGATCTCTTTTTTAATTAGATCAAGAAGTATGTTGTTGTTAAGCGCATTCCCAATGTCAAACTTTTTACTGTGAGTATGGTCAAACTCCAAAGCCAACACATCGGTTTCACCACAATCAATGCAGGGGTGTTTAAGAAGGTAGTTAAATACAAACTCTCTTGCTTCTTTATTTCTATCCCTGTTTTGCATTCGTGAACGAATAGATACGCAAGGTTTACACGCGCTTTCGTATCCTTGATTACCGCTTTCAAACATTTTTTCTTGATAACTTTTTACTGACTTAATCTTTTTACAAGTTCCACATCTGCGTTTTCCTTGCGCCAAGAGATCAGATTTCTCTTTCATTCTTTTAGCACTTCCTTTGCGATGTACTGAGAAGCACTTCTTACATCTAGCCCTCAATCCGTATAGACCGCTTTTATGTTTATTAAAGCGATCTAACGACAACGGAATGAAGCACCCAATACATACTTTAGTTTTCTTTTTAGCCATTAAATCCCCTTCGGGCTGTACAAGCGACTAAGTGGAAGTGTTTTGTACTTTAGATCGTAGTGATTAGAAGGTGTCACGAAAGCAACAATAAATCGTGAACCAGTTGTTTCAACAATGATGCCTTTACGCAAGCGACCAAACCCTTGAACAAACACTTGATCGTTGATTACCGCGTTGAAAGGATTGTATTGACTCATGTTTGTTGAATGCACCATACGCTCATCACAGATCGCTATTAACTGATCTGCAACCGCAACGATCTTTGCTTCAAGATCGATGCGCTTCTTTGCGAGTTTGATAGTTTTCTCAATCTTGTCTGATGAATGACTACCGCAGATCACCGCATTCTCGCTATTCCACTTCAACGGCTGATCTGAATCTTTGCAACCTTCACGCCAAGCCCATGCCATAAAGATCGTGTCGAATTGCAGTTCACCACGAGATGCGATCTGTGATGCAGGTGCAGAA
>Ga0208975_1000023_pt1 | contig 89556 bp, 107 predicted proteins | sample GreLakmeER78MSRF_FD_187700 | JGI IMG/M metagenome (GOLD analysis project Ga0208975, IMG submission 187700) | Freshwater lentic microbial communities from great Laurentian Lakes, MI, USA - Great Lakes metaG ER78MSRF (SPAdes) | ecosystem: Environmental > Aquatic > Freshwater > Lake | place: Great...
GCTGAGTATCATAACGGCGAGGGCACGGTATCTGAGGGTACTGCCAAATCCAGCAAACCTTCGAGGAGTTCTCTAAGCGCAAAGGCCTGGACTGCCTCAGAGAAGGCCGATGAAACCGGCGAGCGTGGTGATCACGACGCTGCTTTTGAACTTCATGCCAAAGCGGCGGAGGCCCACGAAGCGCATAATCCAAATGGTCGCCTAGCTAGAGCCCACATGGATCAAGCCGAGTATCATAACGGCGAGGGCACGTAATCTCTAAACTATTCAATAGAACATACTACTATGACAGATAACAAATCAATCAAAAACGTCGCCGAGTCTTATCGCGCAATGCAAATTGCTGAAGATAGCCAACACTCATATAATTGGGGGGCCCATCGTGGCGCCGATGCATATTCCCCAGAACAGCAGAAAGCACATGCTCAACTAGTTAGTCATCTAAGCGGCGGAAAAGTTACAGTCAAATTTGGCGCCGGTAAAGCAGATGGTTCACACAGCATGCACTGGCATGGACCTATAGGCGACATCAAGAAGACTATTGCTAAGTACCATACTGGAACATCAAACGAAAACGCTCCTGATTGGGTAAAGAAATTTCACCCTAAGCTGTTCGCTTAATATTGCGAAGTATCACGAGGGCAGGATGGAACACCACACAAATAGACGCTACGACTACGAGAACTAAGATTATACTAAATAATCGTCAAAACCACTAACTCATTTATCATGACTACATTATTCCAAAAGATCAAGAAAGCGCTGGGGTTTTACACCAGATATCCATATTACTATAAGATCGAGGACACCACTGGTGAACCTGTAAAGGTCTCATATGCTCCCACAGCGTCTATTGCTGAACCAATTCCTGAGGAGTCAATTATTTCGCAGGAAGCTGCAATTGACACCAAAGATGATGGTATTGATCTGTCGCCCATGACAAAACCGGAATTGTTTAAGTATGGTCGCGCGCGTGGAATTGCCGTATCTATGCAAATGAGGAAACAAGAAATTATTGATAAGATCAATGCACATCATTGATCTTTCATAGTGGTACCTCATAAATACCACTATGAAGCTTTTTGATGAACTGACAGAGGATAACTTTACGCTCTTTGCAGCCAAGCACTACAATAATCCACAGTGTCTGGACATTGCTGAATTTAAAGATGATCTTGCTCGTTTCAGGTATATCAAGCGGCTACTGCGCAGATATACTCAAACGGGCGAGCTTCAGGAACGACTAGTTCTGAACCATCTGATTATTATCTACAATGTCTTTGGAATCGAGGCCGCCAACCGTATGTCCTTTTATCGAATTGAAGAAGAACTTTGGCCCGCGCTTAAAACGTTTCTGATCTATCTAAATTACCTACCAACAACTGAAAGAGTCGAGATACCGCTCGACATGAAGATTGCCACAATACTCCGCCAAATATAAACAAATCCACAATTAAGAAAGTACTACTATGTCTTCACATACCAAAACCGTTGCGGATTCCTACCGCGCAATGAATTCGTTAACAGAAGCTCGCTTTAACGCCGGTGATACTGTTGCCCATCATTTGGCTGGTACTATTCATCATTTGAGTAGCGCTGCCGAGCTAGACGGACGTGAAGCGCACGAGCATGCGGAATTAGCATCAGCGCACGCAGATACTGCGGGCAAATTTGCTAATTCTAGTCGTGAACATGCAGATGCTGCTCATGCACATGAAATAATGCGCGATTACTTTAAAAGTGTTACCGCAGGCCCATTCAATGACTCTGCTAAGCAATTGGCTGTCCACCATCGTAAACAAGCTAATTTTCATAATGACTATGGCAATTAACGACCATAGTAATATACCACAACAATTATGAACCAATACACAATAACCTCACTAGGTCAAGCATTTGCGGAAATTTCTGAGTCACTTCGCTTAAACCCAGACCATATTGTTCACCATGATGGCCAATCCGCGGATTTTGCAAAAGCTTATGTAGCTGCGCATAAAGGAGATTATTCGGCATCTGCGCCAAGTCCAAAGCATATTAAAGATCAAGAAGAATTCCACAACAACTATGATGTGACTCATGTCCATAGTGGATTTGCGGGCACTGGCACAGATCAGTTTACTCACAAATTAACTGGTAATAAGTTCGAAGTTGCACGGCGCTCAAACGGCAGGGGGTTTTATGGCACAGACCATACTATTCGCAAGCTGCAACGTGATATTAAGCCGTAATCTCTATGGGTCTGATCTCTCGTACAGCTGATCTCTACTACACATTCCGGTTTCTAAAGATTCTGGTGACACCCTGGGAAGAGATGGATGCGTTTAAGCATGGCATCATTGATCGGGATGGAACTGTGCTGCGTAAGTCATCTGAGCTTAAGACTGATGCCGAGCGCTCATCATACACCACATTCCACCGTCTGGTGTTCAATCTCAAGAAGCTACTCAATAAAGTACCTCTGGGAAAGACGCGGATTGCATCTTATGCAGCAGCGCTGTATCTGCTGAAAGAAGAAACGGGCATGAGCGATAAGGGTATTCGCGCTATGCTCGAGAAGATCGAGGGAATTGACTTTGATCTTGCACTACAGGAAAACACATGGTTTCTCAATGATAAGGGTTACCTGCAACCTGGCACTTACTCTTTGAGAAATAACTTACCATTACTCTCAACTGGCGAGGTTCGCGCTCACTCAGGCACTAAGATTGATGTGACAGAGGCAGTCTCACCTGCTGGTAGTATTATAGGAATTCCGGTGTTCCATGTCAAGCATAGAAACACTCAGCAGCTAATCTGTATAACCACCGAAGACATTACTCGCTAATGAAGCCACTACGAAAACTCCGCGAGGATGGATCACCGGCCGCAGCCGTCAGTGCAACTCCTGCTGCACCTACCAACCGTACAGGAGATACTGCTAGTATGTCAATGCCTACTACGGCACATCCTGGGCAAGTATTTCGTCGCTACAAACAATTTGATCTGGAACCAGAGACATTCAGAAAGTTTGAAAAGGGCAGAATGAAGTTTGAGCGTTGGTCTAAGTTTCTCAATATGGAAAATGAGAACCACAAAGCCATTTATGACTATGCTAACCAGAATCGCAAAAACGATCATCTGATAGTGATTCGAGATATCAACACAGGAGCTCTTAGAGCTATTCGTCGTCGGCACCCAGTTGAGTAAGTTATTACCGCTAGCGGTGTTTCACTCTGGTGTAAAAACACCGGAGTATAGATATCTCACTGTGTTTTTGAGGCCACTGCGGTTTAAAGGTTTACAAGTACCTATGAATAGGATACAGTAATACTCTGTCATTTAAGACCTACCAACTATGATTTTTGAAGAACAAATATCGCGCAAGCCGGATCATTATCCCTGGACTGAAGAGTTCATTACCGCCATGCACAATGGCTTTTGGTCCGACAAGGAGTTCAATTTTCAGAGTGATGTTCAGGACTTTAAGACTGAGTTAACTGAACAGGAGCGTGAGATGATCTCGCGCTGCTTATCTGCCATTGGTCAGATCGAAGTAGCAGTTAAGACTTTCTGGGCCAAGATTGGAGAGAATCTTCCACATCCATCTATTACAGATTTGGGTTATGTGATGGCCAATGTAGAGGTGATCCATAATAATGCATATGAGCGTCTGCTTAGAGTTCTTGAGATGGAGCATCTATTCGAGGAGAATCTTAAGCTCGACATCATTCAAGGGCGAGTGCAGTACCTAAGAAAGTATCTCAGGAAACACTACAAGGATTCGCGCAAACAGTATGTCTATTCGCTAATTCTGTTCACGCTCTATGTAGAGAATGTGTCGCTATTCAGCCAATTTTATACTATCAACTGGTTTAATCGCTTTCGGAATGTTCTCAAAGATACCGCTCAACAAGTTGCTTATACCTCCCGCGAGGAGCTACTGCACGCTATGGTGGGCATTAAGCTGGTTAATGTGATCCGTGAGGAGCATCCTGAGCTATTCGATAACGAGCTCATCGAGCGTATCCGTCATGAGTGTAAAGAAGCATATAATGCAGAAGCTAAGATTATCGACTGGGCCGTTAATGGCTACAATGCAGAAGGTCTGAGCGCTGATATTCTAAAAGAGTTCATTAAGTTCCGCCTGAATGATTCATTAGTTCAGATTGGTATTGCACCGATATTTGAGAACCTAGACCAGAAACTCCTAGATAAGACTACATGGTTTGACGAGGATGTTCTGGGAAATAACTCGACAGACTTCTTCTTTAAGCGTCCGGTAGAATACGCAAAGAAATCGCAATCTTACCAAGCGTCCGATCTATTTTAATTGAATGAACGACCGATATTATTGGCTCAATGAGGACTCGCGCCTCTTTCTTGAACGTGGATATCTGGCTACTGGCCAGACGCCTGAGCATCGTATTCGGCATATTGCTGAGGCTGCAGAGGAAATTTTGCGAGTTCCTGGGTTTGCGAATAAGTTCGAGGATTATATGTCTAGAGGATGGTATTCACTGTCTAGTCCAATCTGGGCAAATTTCGGCATACCACGCGGCCTACCGATCTCATGCTTTGGATCATACATCTCCGACAAGCTTGAGTGTATTCTAGAGAAGACAGCAGAGGTTGGAATGATGACAAAGATGGGTGGAGGCACGTCTGCATACTTTGGCGCACTTCGTCCTCGCGGCGCTGAGATCTCAACCGGTGGTAAATCTTCTGGCCCAGTTCATTTTATGGAGATGTTTGAGACTACCACAAATGTAGTCTCTCAATCAAATGTTCGCCGAGGATCTTTTGCTGCATATATGCCAATCGAGCATTCAGATATTCTGGAGTTCTTGCAGATTCGATCTGATGGCCATTCCATTCAGAATCTGTCTATTGGCGTAACTATCACAGATGAGTGGATGAAGTCGATGGTTGGAGGAGATGAAGGCAAGCGCAAGATCTGGAGTAAGGTTATTCAGAAGCGCTTTGAGTCTGGTTATCCCTACATCGTATTCTCGGATAATGTAAACAATAATGCCCCGCAGGTCTACAAAGACAAAGGCCGCAAGATTGTAGCCTCTAATCTGTGCTCTGAGATTGCGCTGTCCTCAAACGAGGAAGAATCATTTGTCTGTAATCTGAGCAGCATGAACCTGCTGCACTACGATGAATGGAAGGATACCGATGCAGCTGAGACGCTAACGTGGTTTCTTGATGCAGTAATGACAGAGTTTATTCGCAAAGTAGCAGGTCTGCCATTCATGGAAGCTCCGTATAAGTTTGCAGTATCTCAACGTGCTCTGGGCATCGGTGTGCTGGGATGGCACTCATATCTACAGTCTAAGATGATTCCGTTTGAGTCATTCGAAGCTAAGCTACTGAATGTGCAGATTCATAGGCTACTACGAGATAAAACTCAGGCAGCATCCCGTGAAATGGCTAAGGTATTTGGCGAGCCTGAGCTTTTACGCGGCTATGGTTTACGGAATGTCACTACATTAGCTATCGCTCCAACAACAAGCTCAAGCTTTATTCTTGGTCAGGTATCACCCTCCGTTGAGCCGCTGAACTCTAATTACTTCGTGAAGGATCTGTCAAAAGGCAAGTTCACTTACAAGAATCCTTACCTTCAGGCGGTGCTCGAAAAACACGGCAAAAACGATAAGGCAGTATGGCAGACAATTTTAGTTAGAGGCGGAACAGTACAACATCTCGACTTCCTCTCCGAAAATGAAAAAGAAGTATTCAAGACCTTCGGCGAGATTTCACAAAAGGAAATCTTGATTCAGGCCTCTGCTCGTCAAAAGTACATTGATCAGAGCCAGTCAATCAATCTGATGATTCATCCTAAGACATTACCTAAGGACGTCAATCAGCTAATAATCTTTGCATGGGAGCAGGGAATTAAGAGTCTGTACTATCAGCGTGGCACCAACCCAGCACAGGAACTGGGGCGTAACCTACTCCACTGTGCATCATGTGAGGCATAACCAATGAAGATCGAAAAAGAATGTAACTGCTGTGGAGCCCTATACTCTATCGGGTTTGACCTGATCTCAAATGATCTGGATCCAGAGCAGGATACTAATGCTAACGATGGAGATGAATTCTATCCTGAGTTCTGTCCTTTCTGTGGCTCACATGAATCGGAAGAGGATACGATAGAGGATGATTGAAGAAACTCTGATAGATACCATTAACTATGTGGTACTATCAGAATGCGCTATTTGATCCAGGGGAAGGCGAGCTCGATCCCAAGAAGGATATCGGGTTTGTCTACTGTATTACCAATCTGGTAAATGGCCGAAAGTATATCGGTAAGAAATTGTTCTTCAGCTCGAAGAGCAAGCAGATTAAGGGTAAGAAAAAGAAGTTCAAGATTGAGTCGGATTGGCGCAAGTACTACGGCTCAAACGCCGCAATCCAGCAGGATGTGAAGGACCTAGGTGCCGAAAGCTTTCGGCGCGAGATCCTTTATCTCTGTATCTCAAAATCAGAATGCAGTTACTGGGAGGCATATGAGCAGTTCACGCGCAAAGCTATCCTAGATAAGAACTATTACAATGATTGGCTAACCTGCAAGATCACGCGAAAACATTTGGCTAAATTGCAATTTTGATGTTTACAAACCTGAGTGCTCGGTGTAGGGTATCGTTACTATGATTATCGTAGATTATTCTGGTGTCGCTATTGCCAATCTGTTTGCAATGAAAGCGGAGGTGTCAGAACACTTAGTGAGGCATATGATTCTGAACTCGCTTCGAATGTATAACGTCAAGTACCGACACGAGTATGGCCAGATGGTTGTAGCCTGCGACGGCGGCAATACCTGGCGTAAGCAACTCTATCCGCAGTATAAGGCACACCGCAAGAAGAACCGCGAAGACAGCGGCCTCGATTGGACAGAGTTCTTCCGCATTCTCGGCACAGTGCGCGATGAGATTAAAGAAAATCTGCCGTTCAAGGTTGTCCACTTACACGGCATAGAGGCAGACGATGTTATTGCCACAATGGTGTATCAGACGCAAGAATTCGGTAAAGGCGAGCCCGTAATGATTATCTCGGCTGACAAGGATTTTGTGCAACTGCACCAGTATAAAAACGTCAAGCAGTTCAGTCCGATGACAAAGGGTCTTATTAAAGAAGGCGATCCGGTTGCATATCTCTATGAGCATATTTTTCGCGGAGATTCCGGCGATGGCATTCCGAATGTTCTGTCGCCAGATAATACCTTTGTAGATAGTATCCGTCAAAAACCAGTCACCACCAAGAAGATTGACGAATGGGTTAAGAATATCTCCAATCTTCAATCTGTTATGGATCAGGAGACTTATCGCAATTATCAGCGCAACCGCGCTCTGATCGATTTGTCTGCTATTCCTCCTACCAAAAAGCTTGAGATCATAAATACATTCGAGGCAGTGAAACCAGCTTCAAACACACTAAACTATCTGATTGGCAAACGTTGCGCTCAACTCATTGAGTGCGCCGCGGAATTTAATTCTATCACACTATGAAATACCTGAAAATCTACGAGGTGCTTTACAAGGCCTCTAATGCCGCTGCTACTGAAGAAAAGATTGCAATTCTCAAGGAGAATGATTCGCTAGCTCTCCGTGATGTTCTGCGCGCATCATTTGATGACAGCATTATCTTCACGCTTCCTGCTGGTATTCCAGGATATAAATCTGCCCTTTCAAATGAAGGACTTGCTCCAACCGATCTTCGGCGCGTTACCACTCACTTTACTTACTTCGTCAAAGGCGGCGAGGGCGAGAAACTCAAGCCAGCAAAGCGCGAATCCATGTTTATGGCTATCCTTGAAGGCGTGCATCCAGAAGATGCAAATGTTGTCTGTCAAATGAAGGAAAAGACTCTAGGAACCAAGTTTCCCGGAATTACCAAAGATCTGGTAAAAACTGTCTGGCCAAAATTGATTGCCAAATAATTCTTTGATGGCACACCTTGTGCTCACTATATCATGGCTTAACCCGTAATAACAACCCATGATTACAAACCAACTGGAAAGACTCAAGCAAGACTGTCTAGAACTCGATTATTTCGTTCAGCGCTTACAGAAAGAAGGCAATGAAAAACGAGTTCAGGCTTTACAGCGAAAACAGCAGTATCTTGAGGAATATATCCAGTCAATGCAACTAAGCCCACCAGCCGAGTTTGCGGCCTGAGTATTTTTAGTTTACATCCTGCGCAAAGTAGGATAAAGTATAGTCTATATTATGAATATCTTCGTGTTAGATTCAGACCCCGTGCTTGCCGCACAGTATCAGTGCAACAAGCACGTTGTCAAGATGATTGTCGAGTCTGCTCAGATGCTAAGCACAACTCATCGTTTGCTTGACGGACTGTGCATTCCACAGTCTGTCACTAGCGCAAGGACGGGCAAGATTCGCCTCAAGAAAACATGGCAACTTAAAGATCAAGAAGCCAATGCTATTCTTTACAATGTCACTCATCCTGGGCATCCATCGACTGTCTGGACGATGGAATCGCTAGCAAATTATACCTGGCACTACCAGCACTTCTGCGCGCTGTGCGATGAGTATACTCACCGCTATGGCAAGACACACAAGACAGATGCCAAACTCCGACCTGTTCTGTGTTGGGCTCCGCACAATATACCCAATATCCCACAAACTCAGTTTCGTCTAGCCATGGAGTCTCAGCCTCAATGCAAGAATCTTGCTGATCCTGTAGCTTCATACCGCGCCTTCTATCGCACCAAGCAAAGCCGATTCAAGATGGTCTGGTCAAAGCGTACCACTCCTGACTGGTTTACTGGCAATACATAATACCATCTATGCCTAACTACGATTTCAGCTGCAGCTCATGCGACCATGAGTTTGCAGAAAATGTTCCGATTGCTAACCGCGACGATGCTCGTGCTTGCCCTTCCTGTGGCAAGAATACAGTTAAGCGCGGTGTATCAGCAGCAACAGTTTCTTATTCTGGCTTCAAGGATAACGTAACTCGCGCAGGCAGTGGATGGAATGATGTTCTCAATAAAGTAAAGAAAAAAGCAGGAAGTATAAACACTATCAAAACCCGCTAATGGCTAAATTGAAAAAACAAAAACAGAAACAGCCTCAAGCTCCAGTAGTACTTCCAAGGTTTGAATCACTTAAAGTGATCGAGCCTCTGACTAAGTCTCAGGAGAAGGTATTTAAAGCATTTGAGAAAAACAACCACCTGTGCTTATCTGGCTGTGCCGGAACGGGCAAGACTTTTCTAGCCATGTATCTTGCGCTCGAGGAGGTTATGTCTGGTAAGTCAAAAGCCGAAAAGATTATTATTGTCCGCTCAATTGTTCCAACTCGTGACATTGGCTTCCTTCCGGGAGATCGCGCAGAGAAGGAATCTACATACTTATACCCTTACATTGCTATCTGCGCCGAGTTGTTTGGCGATCCTATGGCATGGGCAAAGCTGGTGGCTAAGAAACAAGTTGAGTTCCTGACAACCTCATTTGTCCGCGGTATCACTCTGCGTAACTCAATCGTCATTATCGATGAGATGCAGAATCTTACATTCCATGAGCTTGACTCGATTATTACTCGTCTGGGTGATAACTGCCGTCTGATTATGTGCGGCGACTACTATCAGACTGACCTCGAGAAAAAGAATGACAAGTGCGGTATTCTCGAGTTCATGGAGATCATCGAGCAGATGAAGTATTTCTATTCTATTGAGTTTGGCTGGCAGGATATCGTACGGTCCGGCCTAGTCCGAGATTACATTATGACAAAGGAAATCGTACAAAAAGACAAACACATTAAAGCTACGAAGACATGAAATCAACTAGGGTAAAACAGAAAGAATTCACTGGTAAATTTGATGATATTGACCGCTCTGCAAAACGGAGCTATTCAGCAAAGAAGTCAAAACGACCTCTGAACGAGGATGAAGAGAATGAATTCCAGTCCTGGATGAATCGCCCCTCCGATGTCAGTAACTACCTGGAAGACAAAGAAGATATTAGCTGATGAAGTTTAACCATATGCCGGTTAGTTTAGGTTATGACACTATTCTCTGTGAGAATGCGCTAACCGGCCGTACTTATGTTACGCCGCAGGGTAATCGCTATCCATCGATTACCTCTGTGCTGAGTATTTTATCTAAAGAAAAGATTCAGGAATGGCGTACAGCAGTAGGAGAAGTGGAGGCAAATCGTGTGTCCCGTGTAGCTGCATCTCGTGGGACATCGGTACACTCGTTAGTAGAAGACTATCTAAATAACAAACCGCTTGATCTGACGCGCGCTATGCCAAATAGCGCTGCTTCATTTCGCTCTATTCAGCCTATTCTAGATGCGAGTATTACAGATATTCTGATTCAAGAAGCGCCACTATATTCCGATCATTTGCGCGTGGCTGGTCGATGTGATCTGATCGCTATGTTTGATGGTGTGCTGTCTGTAGTAGATATCAAGACTTCCTCGCGAGTGAAGACTGCAGATGATATTCATAACTACTTCATGCAGGAAGCAGCATATGCCATCATGTTCGAGGAGCGTACTAGAATTCCTATCGTCAACCTAGTGACAGTAATTGCAGTAGACTTTTCCAAACCGATTGTCCTTAAGGAGCACAGAGACAATTGGGCAAAACCGCTACTTGAAACAATCGAGGAACATCGTCGTAGAAAACTGCTCGAACCTAGTAAGTAAAAAGTGGCATACATACTATAATGAAACAAAACCATTCATCGTCTAATCCGTTACTCGAGCTGCTTAATCAAGAAAAGAAAGCACAGAATGCATTTGCTGGTAAGGAAATTGCTCATCTTCATGAGTACTATCTGACCGGCGAGATTGAAGAAGCTAGTAAGTATACCGAATGGTTCAATGTAATTCGGCATGCTCCACCAACTGACCTAGTCAAGCTTTACATTAACTCAGAGGGCGGCAGCTTATGGACAGCAATTCAGTTTATGCGCGTGCTCAAGGAGTGCAAAGCACAGGTAGTTGCTTCGGTAGAAGGCGCGTGTATGAGTGCAGCAACGATTATCTTTTTGATGTCTGATAGTTATGAGATCTCGCCGCATTCCATGTTCATGTTCCATAATTACAGCGGAGGAATTATCGGTAAAGGCGGCGAGATGATCGACCAGATCAATCATGAGCGCGACTGGTCGGAAAAACTGCTTAACGAGATCTATGAGAATTTCTTAACAAAAGACGAGATTCGAGCAATACTTGATAACAAAGACATCTGGATGACATCCGAGCAAGTGGTCGTACGGCTGAATAAGAAAGCTAAGGCAAATAAGAAAGCTAAGCTGAACTCTAAGGAATAGCACATCGAGTAGCGATGGATTATAAGAATCCAGCGCAACAATTGCTACTCAACAAGTTATGTAATTCGTAGTAGTTTACTTTCTCATAGGATATTGTATGGTTCTAATGATGAATAACACTACTAACATTGACACTAACGCTGCATTTAATTCTGAATGGAAACGCACAAATCACTATGCCTACCTTAGCGGCGAACTTCAGGGATTACTGAAGTATTGGATTAACGCCGGTATTGTGCCAGGAGTCAGTATCACTGACCGTGTCGCATACGACGCGTGGGTAGAGAAGGCGATTGCTCAGTCAAAGGCGAGTGCAGAAAAGTTCGCGCCACTTTAAGTGAATAAAGTCTTGCAATAAATTTTCCATGACTAAAAACGAATACCAACGAAGCCTGCGCGAGTCAGCGCTTGCGCGATCTGATTTCCGACGCGAGCTATACGCCCGCTTTGCTACCATTGACTACGCCCCTGCACCGACTGTCGCTGCACGCGCTGTTAGCGCAGACGACAGATTATCAGAGATTTACTCTGAGGGTCGCATTTACAAGCGGGGTCAATTTACATCCCATGAAATATAAATTGTGCATTGAGTGCGGATACCGCGGCTTTCACCATGCCAATTGTCCAGAGCGTCCCGATGATGATCTTGAGGATATTGAAATTGAAGTCACGAGCGATGTCGAAGACAACTTTGACCAACAAAATTTTATCCCATAAGAATATTATGTTAATCTCTAAAAAGAAATCTGCTACATCAGACCTCGAGCATTACAAGAACGAATGTGCGCGGTTACGGAATCTGGTAACAAACTGTTTTTCTGTCAACCGAGTAGCTGCAACGGCAGCTACAAAGGACGATCAACGACTATACCGCAAAGTCGGTAAGAATAAGTTATTGGCGGTCAATGACCCATATGCGTATGATGGTCTCCGCAATGGCTTTTGGCTAATTCATGTTACTGACGGCAGCACTTCTATTCGTCAGCAGGTCTGGCCAGATAGGGCTGTTCAGACTGCAGCTGCGCGTCTTGCAGAAGATGAGATTGTCGAAATCATCCGCAAAGCATCTGTAGCACGGCCAAGCAGTATACCACTTACTCCCGCAGAGAAAGCAGACTGGGATGCTCTTATTAAGAAGCATGGCGCCCGCTTTAGCACGCTACAGTATCCCTCATTTCAAGAAAATGCTGAGAAAATTGTAAAGGCACTGCTTGACCATGAATAAGAATAAAAGAGTTAAGAAAACTAATACGTATAGCAAAGTAGCTATTGAAATGGCTAAGGAGATAGCTAACCTGGTCAATTTTATTGGAATGGAATCTCCCTCCGATCGTCTCCATGATATGGAAGAGATATTGGATAGCTATGTTAATCAGAAGCGCGCAGAAGTGCTTCGGAAAAAGATCAATGGCATGGCCTATTCCAAAGTGAAGAAACTAGAGGAGAATGTGAATAATCTACTTAGTCGCGGCAACCGCAATTAAGCTTAATGAGTTTAAGGAAAATAAGATGTATACCGAATCAGAGATGACGCACCGGCTGCAATCAGCCGGTATTTTGACAGATCCTAACTTCGTGCCGCGAGAGACCTCGGTTAATCGCTTTGGAGTAATGATCTGGGATCACAAGACTGGTGGCCATTGTCAGGTTCTCAACGGTGAAAGCTGGAAGACTGCCCGCAAATATAATGTCCCTCGCAAAGGATTCTCTTCTGTCGTCAAGTCTATTGTAGGATAATGATTCCAGTAGATCCACACACTCGCACTACTCTGGTACTAAACAAGAACTACCAATCAAACGGTCGCTTCTTTACTGCACGAGCTGCAATTCGGCATTTGATGAATAGCCGAGTCAAGGGCATCGATGCAATGGGCAACTGTGTCTCATGGAACGGATCTGATGTGGAGAATCTGGAAGGTGTAGGAAGTTCTTTGAGTTGGGCCGATGGATCGGTTAACTTATATTCTGATCAGCCATGCCTGCGTTCCGCGCCAAATGCTATTACTGGGCTAGAAACTCAGTGGCCAGTGCCGACCATCGTGGTCTGTACCTATCACTTTGGTTATCGTCGCCGCTCTGGCCAGAATATCTCACTCAAGACGCTCTATCATCTCTGTAAAGGAGTGTGCCAATACTGCGTAGAGAAGATTCCATTTTCTGAGGCCACAAAGGATCATATTTACCCAAAGTCGTTAGGCGGGCCAAATGATCAGTCAAACATCGCTCTGGCCTGTCGGTCATGTAACTCAGCGAAAGAAGATACTTTTCCTTACCATGACGTGAATGGCCAGGAAGTGCGTTCGCGAGTGATTAACCAACACACCGGTGTGCTGCCAGTGGGTATGTCATTCCGCGATGAGTGGAAACCGTATCTTTATATTAGCGAATAGCCTGTCGTAGATCAACGCTTATTGCACTTATTGTCCATTTAGATGTTTACTTTCCCACCATCTAATATAAGATCTAGATAAATAAATGACATGGCATTTCAAATGCGGTCATTCTATAATAAATTTCAATTTAACTGCCAGACGCCGGCTTTAAGGAGTCCAAACGACCGATAAGGGGATCCAATCCATAACATAAGTGTGTTATGAGAGGGATCGAATGTAATTTGTTCTTTTTAGTTTTGACGGTCCCGGACGTCGTTAAATATTTGCCGGGCCCATTTTTGCCCTTGTAGCTCAGTTGGTAGAGCACCAGTTTTGTAAACTGGTTGTCGTCGGTTCAATCCCGTCCGAGGGCTCCATTTTGCACTAGATTCATCTTCAAAGTGAATCAAAGATTCCGACCCAATAAAGTAAAGTCGAAACGGAGTGCACCAAATTTCCCTTCACGGTGTGAGGGTCTGATGCCAGCAAGCGATGCTTTCCGATTCGGTTGCGTTCTTCGTATCGCCCAAGAGCAAGATTCAGATAAAACCGTTATTTATTTTCTGCACAGGAAGTCAACTGGTTAGACCGCAGCTTGCAAACCTGCTATTAGCGAGTTCGATTCTCGCCCTGTGCTCCATCGATTTTACGGAGGAATGGCTGAGTCCGGTTTAAGGCAACTGACTTGAAATCAGTCGTGGGGCAACTCACCGTGGGTTCAAATCCTACTTCCTCCGCCACTTTTCTGGCGCGTCGCATAGCGGCTATTGCAGGAGACTGTAAATCTCCCCTCTTCGGATACCCCTTGGTTCGAGTCCAAGCGTGCCCACCAATTTCATTGATAAGCTGGGGTAGCTCAACGGTTTGAGCAGCGCGTTTACATCGCGAAGGCTGGGGGTTCAAATCCCTCCCTCAGCACCATTTTATTTTTAGGGCTCATATCTCAGTTGGTAGAGAAGCTGCTTTGCAAGCAGAAGGTCGCAGGTTCGATCCCTGTTGAGTCCACCATTTTTCTCAATTTCCGCAAGGGAACAGGTGTATCTAGTGAATGGCACACGCCCAATGGGAGGCGCAAGCCGTTAGACCAAACCACTAGGATAACCACCACTGGGAAGGGGGCGGGGAGCGATCTCCTCCCCCAACTTTTTTATTCTTTACTTTATACGGACGTGGTACATTAGTAGTGCAGCAGTCTCCAAAACTGCCTTATGAGGGTGCGATTCCCTCCGTCCGTGCCAATTTGCCAGAATCTGATGATTTGGATTTTCTCATGTATTAAATCCAGGGTAGGTTTAATTCCCCCCGGGCAATTCATTTTGCGGCAGCAAGGGACCCCGCTAAGTCGCGGATATTTGGCGCTGTCAGCTGGTATCAAGCCCAGCCTGCAATTCAATTTTTGATAGTTAGCACACCCTTAATGAGGTCAGCTTTAATAGACTTGGGTACGGAATCAACTATCAAATTTTGAATAGCAGCTCGGAGTGTAGAAGATTGTTTCCATCTTCGGTACGAGCACGGTCTCTAGCCGTCAGCGGAAAAACGCAGAATGTAACGAAAAGCCTCTGGGTTCATTAACGGCAAGTTTATTGGGAAACATTAAACTTGCCGGAATCTATGCGTAAATAGGAAACTCGCTGGAGTGTAGCCATATAAAGCAAAACTACACCTATTCAAATAATTTTAGGGGTGGTAGCTTAATGGCGAAGCACCAGCTTGTCACGCTGTAGATTGCGAGTTCAAATCTCGTCCATCCCGCCAATTTCATCTATGAATACTCAAACTAAAAAAATAGTAGTTGCCAGCGGTTATTTTAACCCGATTCATGTCGGGCATATCGAATACCTTGAAAGGGCTAAGGAACTTGGCGACAAACTAGTCGTCATTGTTAATACCGATGCACAAGTAAAGATCAAGGGTTCTGTTCCATTTCAGACCGAGCAAGATAGATTGCGCATTGTTCAGTCACTAAAAGTGGTAGACCAAGCAATCTTATCCATCGATACCGATGGAAGCGTTTGCCGCTCACTTGTCTTTTTGAAGCCAAATATCTTTGCTAAAGGCGGAGATAGGCATTCTGGCGAAATTCCAGAAAAGGTAGTATGTGATGCTCACGGAATTGCTATCATAGATGGTCTTGGAGCTAAGATTCGATCTAGCTCTAGTATAATTTCTGCCGCCATCGTCTAACGGTTAGGACAACGGGTTTTCATCTCGTTAATCGGAGTTCGATTCTCCGTGGTGGTACCACTTTCGGCGATTAGCTTAGTCTGGTAGAGCGCCTGGTTTGGGACCAGGAGGCCGCAGGTTCAAATCCTGCATCGCCGACCACTTTTAGTCTATAAATAGCTGATACGATGAAATCCTTTAAAGAATTCCTTAGAGAATCGCAATTCGCAAATAATACTCAGAAGACGCAGGTTGCCACGACCGGCGGTACCTATGAGAAGACTGGTGCTTTTCTGAAAGACAAACTGAAGCCACACTCAAAGATTGTCAGCATTGGAGCCGGGCTTGATCATACACGAGATGCAATGCACCGCGGCCTTGGACATAGTCATACAATCGACGATATGGAGCCAAATCCGGAAAAACGCAAGAATGCCCCTGAGTATACTAAGTCTGAACAGATTCCTCATAATCATTATGACGCAGCGGTTTCGCACAATGTGCTAAATGTGGTTGAGCCTCATGTTCGCGATCACGTGATGCATTCAATTTTCAACTCAGTTAAGCCTGGCGGTCATGCAGTAATTGGAGCCCGTAAGTGGACTGGTGATGTGGCCAAAAACAAAAACAAAACTTTGGCCTCTGAGCCAAAGGCTATGTGGGTTCACAAAGGAACTGAGCATTCGTATCAAAAAGGATTTGACGGAGACGAACTTAAGAGTTATGTCGAAGGCTTTGCTGCAAAGCACGGTCACAAGGTCAAGGTGAGTAATCTAAAAGGCATTTCAGCCAATGGAGTTCATGTTCACATCCTTAGCAAGGGTAATCGTCCGGCTTCTTAAACCATTTTCTGATGGTAGTGTAGCTCAGCTGATAGAGCACGCGCTTGATAAGCGCGCGGTCCTCGGTTTGATCCCGAGCGCTACCACCATATTTACTCGGAGGATTGGCAGAGCGGTTTAATGCAAGACTTTGCTAAAGTCTAGGATGATAAATAACTCGTCCCGCAGGTTCAAATCCTGCATCCTCCGCCACTTTCGTTGACCCTTTGTGTAATGGTAGCACAGGAGACTTTGACTCTCCTAGTCATGGTTCGAGCCCATGAGGGTCAGCCAATAGCTTTCTTTATAGTTCTCCGCGCTTGATCAGAATTGCTTTGTTAATCTGATGACTTTCTGCCACGAGTTCTTTGTTCTCACCCTGATAAGGAACAGCATAATTATTATTGATTAGCCAATGATTCAGATTAGTGCCGTCATCTAGAATAAACTCACCGAGGATACGACCAAATTTGTCGTCGTTATTATCCGGCTTGAGAGTGTTAACCTTGACCCAACTACCCGCAGGCAGTTTTTCGGCAAGCTTCTTCTTAGATAGAAGACCGCGCGGCTTCTCTTCCTTGTTGGATGTGCGTGATTCGGGAGTATCCACTCCAGCCATACGAACGCGCTGATTAGCTAGCACGATATTAAAACCGAGATCCAGATCGATGTCGACTGTATCGCCATCTAGAACCTTATTGACTTTGCATGAGTATTGGTACATAGTTACAGTATTTATCGAATTATAAATATTCTTGCTATAAAGATTCATCAGCTTTCACAGTTCAATCTTAACTTTACTACTGTTAATACATGCTAGTGATCCGCAGAATGGTCGACAAGCATAGGTCTTACACCGCTATCTTTCTTAAAGGTGAGCAGCCTAAGATCTTTCCTACTTCGGATTACGAGCATGCTAGAATCCTAAAGATCTTCAAGCAGGATAAAGCTTATGAAGATGTTCTAAACGATTTTACAGATTATGGGCGAGTGGCGGAATGGTAGACGCGAAGGTCTTAGAAGCCTTTTCCTTTTGGAGTGCAGGTTCGATCCCTGTCTTGCCCACCATTTTACGGTCCTGTAGCTCAACGGTTAGAGCAGAGGACTCATAATCCTTTGGTTGCGGGTTCAAATCCCGCTGGGACCACCATATACATATTTCTATGCGGTAGTATCTCAGTTGGTAGAGAACGAGTTTTCCAAACTTGATGTCGCAGGTTCGATCCCTGTCTGCCGCACCAATTTCACATACATATATGAGCATTGCACATCTTCTAGGTAATGGTCCTTCCCGCAAGGACTTTGTAAATGACCCCAATGGGCCAGCATTTGGCTGTAATTTATCTGATTCTGCGTTACCACTAAAGGCAACGTTCATCATGGATAAAGTCTGCATTGGACATATCCATAATAATAAGTTGAAGCTAAACTTTCCGGTGATTGTGCCGCAGAATATAACGCGGCTCGTGCAACAGTGCGATCCTGCACCAGTTATTCTAGATACTATCTTAAATAACGTTGAGAATGGAGAATCTACGGGACATAAAGCGGTCGAATATCTGCTCAGCAAAGGCTTTACTGAGATTCATATGTGGGGCTTTGATTCGCTCTACCGCGAGACGATAGAATCTGATAGCCATACAAAGATGCCCGAGTGTCCAGCGTCTGCAAATAACTGGAAGAAATGGCGTAAGAACTGGCAAAGTATCTTCAATTCCGAGCTTGGTAAGAAGTGCAAGTTCGAGGTTCATGGGAAGCCCTTGTAGCTCAATTGGAAAGAGCACCGTTTTTCTAAATCGGCGGCTGTGGGTTCAAATCCCGCCGAGGGCACCAGAATTATGCAAGCTGTTGCAGCATCTTAATGATGTGCTCGGCTTTTGACCACTGGCCAGAATCGATAGCTGCAAGCAATTCTTTTTTTAGATTGTACACTATATCAGCTAGATCGGTACCAAGTATACTGTTTCCAATCGAGTGTGAAGCTTGAGGTGGAGTATGCTTGCCGTAAATGCTAGCAGCTTGCTTGATCCCTATGGAATTACTGATGGGGCTTATTTCCATTTGAGCTATTTATAAAAAGCGTACTTTCTTCTGCTTGTCAGAAGTAATGGTGGAGGGCTTCATCTAAGAAGCCCCTCGCGACTGAGTAACCTGCGCAGTGGTTGCTCCTTATTTCTAACCGTCTGTTGGTAATCAATAGCTTAGGTAATTCAAAGTGCTTTACATTTTTAGTGGATGACGTAGGATTATCCTATGAATTCAATGCCTACCATCACCTTCACCGCTGGTTGCGGTGGTTCTGGCAAAAGTACAATGCTCAAGAAGAACTACCCCGGTTTGCCTGGCGTTGACTCGGATGCCATCAAGATGGCGATGCCGAACTACGATTCAGCTAATCCGCAGCTGGTGCACGATGCATCTACGACGATTGCCATGCGCGAATTCTACTCCCGGCTCGGCGCTGGCAAGGATTTCTTCTTCGATGGAACTGGCAAAAACGTCGAGAAATACATCAGCCTTATCACTGCTGCCAAGGCTGCTGGCTTCCAGACACGGATGTTCTTTGTTCGCGCTAAGATTGAAACCTGCCTTGCTCGGAATGCTGCTCGGACACGAGTGGTTCCAGCGGAGGTTATTCTTGAAACCTACCAAGCGCTTGAGGTTGCACAAAGCATTCTAAAGCACTACGTTGACTTCTATGAGGTTGTCAATAACGACTAATTTTGGGCGCGTTCTGGATTCTACTTAATGGTGGACTTACTGGAAGCAAGCATGGTTGCTGGACCATTCAAAACCTGCAAAAACACAAACGGCATCAACAATGTCATCGCTGCAATCTTCGGTCAGACCGAGCAGCATCAGCTCGCTGCCTAATAACAGCGACCGATTCTAGTACCGATACTCGCTGAGTATTGGAATCGTCATCTAGCGAGTCTTGAGTGTTAGGTTTTTACTTGGTTAGTAGCACTCGAGTACACAAATCGAAGTTATGCTGAGATGAGAGCAAGTCCTCTTCTCAGAAGAACACAAATCTTGCTAAGCTTGTAGAAACTGGATAGAAAAACTGCTAAGCACGCGGGTTCAACTCCCGCCGCGTCCACCAATTTATGAGTATAGACAAAGCAATTAAACACAAAAAAGAAAAACGCAAAGAATACCGTGGATCAAAGCGGTTTGATCGCACGTGCCGAAATCACGGGAGATGCCCTTACTGTGCTGGCGGCCGCCAACATAGGATGCGTCGGCAAGAACCAATAGACCAGCTTTCTGAATGATCTCGCTGGTTCTATTTAACCAGAACCATTTATTTTCTTGAACTCAATCTTACCAGATTGAATGATGACCTCAAATGTGTCTCCATGCTGTACTCTCAAATGCTCAGGTCTGAGTTCGTCATCGAAGATGATAGAGTCATCCTCAGTAAGCTTAAAGCTGTAGTCTAGGAATGTAGTAGGAAACTTCTGCAGATCGTGATGCATTTAGTTATCTATCTAAAATTTTCCATTTTATTGTTTACAGATGCACTAATCAATGTATGATCTAGTCTGTAATCTTCGTTCTTTAACATTTTTCAAGTAGATACCCGTTTAATGAAAATAATCGCCCAATATGTCTGAGGCTGGTTACTACGGTGCGGAAATTGACAAATACACCGAGCATCTACTTGAATCATTTCACAGGTCGCTCTGTTGAAACTCTAAAGGTTATGTCGAGCGCTAGTGACCCTTGCCGGTATCACACAGGTTGACCTCTAACCTTTAGAGAATTTTTTCTCTGGATTGATCTCCGGAGGCTCCGTTCCTGAGGCAGGTTTTCTCGAACTTGTTGTCACCACGGGCGTAAGCAGTACTGGAATCTTTGTGATAAGGAAACAAGCCTTGGCAAAGACTGCATTACGACGCCGATGGAACGGAGTAACTTTCATCATCATACTCGACTAGGCGAGTCTAAATAGAAGTATAGGCCTAGTGCGGCAGGGATAACCTCCCTGCGACTTGCCACGCCGCAGTCCGGTCGAGCTCCCGGTTAAAGCCAAAAGCGCTGCGTGAATAAACGTGAGAACAAAAATCCGCTGGAGTATATCTCTCTGGAGTATAAATAAATCTCACTGCGATTTAGATATTCGCAAGCGTGGCGCCACATTTTGTTCTTTTTACATTTTTGCAGAGTAGATCAGTGGTAGATCGCTTGGCTCATAACCAAGAGGGCAGGGGTTCAATTCCCTTCTCTGCACCCAATTTTCTTAGACCACAAATCGGCAATTGCGCCGTCAGTGGTCGTATTCATCGAAGTCAGCAACATCCGATAAGCAGAACAGCTATGGTTGCCGAGTGACTAATTGCGACGGATGGTATGCGAAGCCCGGTTGTTAAGTCCTGCTGTTATCTATAACGGACTCAACCGGTGACAGTAATGTCTAGCAGAGCCCAGGACAACATCGATGAGCAGCGGTCTAAGAGAAAATGCAGATACTGCATCCCATGGGATACCGTGGGAAGCTTTCGTTAGGTCTAAACCTCACGCGGAATGTAGAACCGCGGTGTATTACTAGTTAAAATGTGTCTCGACTATGGAGACATCAGATATGAGGCTTTGAAAGTTCACAAAGACCAGCTTTTTTGAAGGTGTATATATAATTTTCCTATGCATAATACAAACAACCGAATAAACCTGAAGAACAAATTGCTTTCTAGCATTCTTTTCTTCTTTTTTGCAGTCACAGCGTTTGCCCTTCCCGGCACCAGCGCTACTAATCTGCAGACAACTACCGGAGTTTCCGCCACAGCTAGTGGCGCAACCCTCTCTATCGCAGCTCCAAACAAATCAGTTTTGACATGGCAGAATTTTGGAAGTGGTGCTGATGCTATCGCTGCAGGCGATACTATCAATTTTGCACTTCCTTCTATCTCGTCATCTGTTCTGAATATTGTTGCTGGCGGTGCTCGTTCCACGATTGATGGAACAATTACCTCTAACGGTAACGTATTCTTGCTGAATGGCAGCGGTGTACTTATTGGCAATGGCGCACGCATTGAAACCAACTCGCTTTGCATCAGCACTTCCGACAATGCAGCATTCGCGAATTACTACTTTCAACAAAGCGGAAAGCTTCCTTCTCAGGACAGTCTAGTTCTTGCTGCTGGATCAACGCAGATCAATTCTGGATCGGTTATTACCGTGACAGAGAATATCTCGCTTTACACGAAAAACCTCGAGCTTGGTGGTGCAGTTATCAATGGCAATCTGCGCGTTAATGCAGATGGCATTGTTAACCTGGGTTCATCTGGTTTGACATTCGTTAATGGTAATATCGCAGTTACAAATCCAACGGGTCTAACGACTCTTGGCTCAAGTGGCAATAATCTGCTCTTTAGCAATGCAATTACTATCGATGGCGGCGCAGTCAATCAGCCAATCAACTCATCTGTCTCTGCAAAGAGTCTGACGATTGAGGCAGGGACCAACAATGTCTCATTGGCACGAGTCACTGTTCCAGCTATTGTAGCAAATGGAAATAACGTGAGCGTGACTTTTGGCGCTGTCGTCAATCCTACCTTTAGCTCAAATGCCACCGGGAACATTGCAGTGGTATCTCCAACCTCTCTGGCTGTCAATAATTTGAAGAATAGCACAGGCACCACAAGTGTTCTGGCATCCGGTGCACTAACTCTCGGCAATATCCATGTGGATTCTGCAGCCGCTACTACATTCACTGGCTCTTCAGTTTCTGATTCACGGGCTAATTCCTTTGTCTATGGTCCAGTGACATTTGCTGCTACTGCAGGCGATGTCAGTCTGACCAAAGAAGGACATAGCTTTGGCCCTGTCAGTGTTACTGCCACCGGCAATGCCACTATTACTGAATCAGCCGCGCTGAATCTAAATGTAGTTAATGCTGCAAGCTTGGTAGCGAAGTCGAATGAATTTATCTTTCAGACGCCCGCTACCGGTGTATTGACAACTCAATCCGCAACCATTACTACTGCTGGCAATGTCACGCTAAATGCAGTTACGAATAACATCGGAAATCTTACTGTCTCCGGCGCTAACATCGCAGTGACCACCAGCTCTGCAATTGCTCTGGGCAATACTGATACTGGTGGTACATTGACTCTCGGCACCTCGGGTGCAATCACTCAAAGTGCTGATACGAAGATCAATGTCTTTGGCACAACTACTCTAACTACAATAGATAATGCAATCACTCTGACCAATGCCGGTAATCGATTCGGTGGGCTGAATTTTGATACCGGTCTGGGCGGCACGATCCTTGTAACCGAGGATACCACTCTGAATGTAAGCGCCCTTCGTGCCAATACAGTTACTCTTAAGAGTCTCGATAGTGTTATCACTACCGGAACAAATGCAGTAACCGCGAATCTCGTTAATGTCCTGGCTGGAAAAGACTTCATTCCTGCAGCCAACTTCCGCGCTAATAATGGTCTGACTGTTCTGGCAAGTGGAACCGCAGATCTCAGCCTACTGAGCCTATCGGCTAATCTGAACAATCGTATGCCAAGCATCATTGCCACAGCATTCAAGACACCAACTCCGTAATAAAACCTAATTTTTGATTTCAACGGCCGGCAAAGTAAAATCTTGCTGGCCGTTTTTATCGATAAAACAGAAAACAAACCTAAACTACATGAAGAAAATTCTCTTCGCTCTAATCGCACTTATTGCAACAGCTGCTTCTGCCGCTCCAACCAATGGAGGATCCGTTTACCTCGGATATCGCGAGAAAGATATCACGTTTGGCAAGCTATCTTCGCCATTGGCTGCCTATGTAGCTGATGCTAATTATCGTCTCGGAAGCTTTCGAGTTGGTACAGTAATTCAGAATAACCTATCGCTCAAAGACTCGTCAATGTACCAGGCTGATCTGATTGGTGGGTACACTTTCTTTTCTACTCTGGCCGATGTTGAAATTGGCACGCAGTATGTCACGAAGTTCAAGACTGAAACTCTTGATAAGAAGAACCACAATCGCCCATTTGTGCTAGTCACTAAGGGCTGGTTTTCAGTCAGAGGAACTGTTGACCTCGAGTCACAGACCACTAACATCGAAGGTGCTTTCACTAAGACAACTCCGCTCTTCTTTGGTGTGGGATTGCTTACCTCGATTCATGCCGGATATACTGATGCAAATGATGCAATTCCGCGCACTGTTAAAGAGATCAAATATACCAACGCGTACTATGGCGGTTCTGCCGATCTTGTATACCGCATCTTCAATGCGGGAATCTACACGGTGCACACCGGCCTTACTAGCAAGTATACCACTGGATGGCGAGTAGGAACAACTCTGAAGTTCTAACCAGTTATAGTTAATTCCCTATTAGTGGCTAAGTCGAAAGGTTTAGCCACTTTTTTGTTTACAAATGCGCAGACTAATGGTAGGATAGTATCTGTATGAAATACATCTTTGTAGATCTCGATGAGTGTTTGTTTTGTGCCCGTGCTCTGTACTCAGCATTAGACATCACTGAAGCTCAGCTGCTTCTCAAGCCAAATGAGAAACTAATAAATGCCGTAGGTCCGCTTCAGGATGATACTGATGACTTCTATGCATCTGCGCTGCGCCCAGGAGCACTCGAGCTGCTGAAAGCTCTGCGCGAGATTCCAGATTCCAAGGTTTGTGTTCTCACGTCTTCAATTCAATGCTACGCACGAGCTAATAACATTGCGCATGGCCTTGGCTTTAGCAATACCGATATCTATACTCGAGAGGATCTGAAGTATGGGGCATTGAATCCAGAGCTATTCGGATCTGGGCCAGTCTACTTGATCGATAATCTACCTCGCTATGAGAACGGGTTAAAGTTGAAGTTTCTCAGGGATATTGCACAGCCTGCAAAGTATATCAACTATATCCAGGTTCGGGAATACCGGGCAATGGACGATATGGGCGATATGCCGTTTTCTGCAGAAAGTATCGCTGATATTCTACAGGCTATCAACGACTTAGGTGTTTCTTAAATCGTTAGTACTTAACTCATTATATGACCAAATCTGTTCAATCTTATGGCTTCGACCGTTACTATGCGAAAGCGCGTGCAACCACCGTGAAACGACGCGAGGCGGGCGCTAGCTCGATCTCTGATGATCAGACCTATCGTGCAGCGCTAGCATTAGATCAAATGCAATGGAAGATCAACGGGTTACGTCTTACACAAGAAGAGTACAGAGAATGGAGCGGGTTTATTGACGATCTCTCAAAGCTTTTACCGCAATTGCCCAAGTAATTATTTGGCCGTTGCTTGATCACCAACAACTTACACAATTTTCTATTATATCTATTTTTCTAAAACGTGTTAGGATTTATACATGATGAATACTACTAAAGCATCGAACACAGTTAAGCGCAAGCTGCTTATTAAAAAAATCGAGGAAGAAGTCAAGAAAGCAAAAAAGCCTATTAAGGAGCCAGCGGTCGAAAAGACCGAAAAGTCAGATCGTGCCTGGAAAGGCACGAACATTCTCGATGGTACTACTTCCGAGAAAGAAACGCCCAATACCGCTGGCAACTACGGCACTGTCTATGCTGAGCGGGATGGCGTTGGTTACTGCTACCAAAACGGCGAGGTGGTTAGCAGCAATAACTACAACAGCCGCAAAGCCTAATCACCATGAATCTTAATAACTATTCTCTGCTTGAGGTGCTCGGCATAGCTGTTACTGCAGTGTGTGCAGTATTCGTTATCTCAGTTGTTCTAGCGCTGCCCATCTTGTGGCTTTGGAACAGCACGATGCCTGAACTTTTTGGTCTCCGTGACATCAGCTGGTGGATGGCCTGGAAGATTTCTATGCTGACCAGTTTCCTATTTAAGATCAATATTGGCGCTAAGAAAGACTAACTGTGAAACTTCCCACACTTTATTCACGCACCTCTACGGGTGCAGTTCAAGAATGGACCATCGAGATTCAAGGCGATAAGTACCGCACAACTCATGGTCAAACTGATGGCAAGAAGCAGACTACTGAATGGACTGTAGTCACGCCCACCAACGTTGGGCGCTCTAATGAGCGCGAGGGCGACCAGCAAGCCGACTTTGAGGCCCGTGCTGTCTGGAAGAAGCGTACCGAGCGGGGTTACTATGAGAATCTCAAGGACATTGACAAGCCACCGTTCATTGAGCCAATGCTTGCTCAGAAGTACGAGGACCGCAAGGATGAAATCACATTCCCTCTCTGGAGTCAGCCAAAGCTAGATGGAATTCGCTGTATCTGTACCCGTCAGGGTATGTTCAGCCGTAATGGCAAGAAGATTGTTTCTGCGCCACATATCTATGCATCGCTGCAGCGTTTCTTTGAGAAGAATCCAGATATCACTTTGGATGGCGAGTTGTATGCCGACAAGCTTGCTAATGACTTTAATAAGATCTGCTCGCTCGTCAAGAAACAGAAGCCATCGCCCGATGAACTCGAGGAATCAAAGCAAAAGATTGAGTATCACATCTACGATGTACTTGATATTACGCTTAAGTTTTCTGAGCGCATCGATTGGCTTTGGAAGAATATAACCCATGACGGGTCAATCAAGTTGGTCACCACGCATCATGTAGAGAATACCACTAAACTGGATACTCTCTATGAATTGTATCTTGCCGAAAGCTTCGAAGGCCAGATGATTCGCGTAGATGCTCCTTATGAGCAGAAACGCAGCAAGAACCTTCTGAAGCGCAAGGAGTTTCAGGATGCTGAGTATCGTATCGTCGGTATTGGCGAGGGCCTCGGTAACCGATCATCTATGGCTGGATATGCAATCATGGAAAATAAAGACGGCACTAGTTTCCGATCAAATATCAAAGGTACCCATGAGTTCCTGACAGAACTTTGGAAAAACCGTTCCAGCGAAGAAGTTATGGGCGCATACGCTACCGTCCAGTTCTTTAACCTAACTCCAGATGGAGTTCCACGCTTTCCGTATATCACTGCAATCCGGAATTACGAATAAGAAACCTTGCATTCTATCATACTCTCAATAAGATCTATACTATGACTAACGATAATCCTATCACCGACACGCCCTCAATTACTAAACAGGATGTCTTTCGCCCTGAAATGATTCGACTTGTCTCTATGGAAGATATCAACTACGCTAAGAGCGCATTATATGCTGCGCTCTTAAAGCGCGATCTTCATTTTGCCTCTGTTGAGGAAGACGATAAATTCCATGATAGCTTGAGCTTGTTCCTCGAAGAAAGCTTTAACTGGCCTGACTATAATAACTTTAATTAAAACTAGACTTATTATAATAATTTTATCACAGCTATAACAGTTTTAACTAATATATATGAAAATGAAAATGGAAATTGACGGAGACACAGCGGATCGGATCGTGATTTGTTCTCTTGCAGATAGTATGGCTAATCTTAAGGAAGATATAGCTCAGCTCAAACGTAAGAAGAAACTTATGGCTTATGAAAAAGAGACTATGGCGGATTGTGTTCATAATCTCCATGCTATGGAATTAGTATATGATTACTTTGGAGGAAATCTAAAATGAGCCCAGAACTCGATAAACAGCTTTGTGAGAAATACCCTAAGATATTTGTTAATCGTAATGCAAGCCCGCAAGAGTCATGTATGTACTGGGGGCTTGAAATTGGTGATGGCTGGTATAATCTGATCGATCTTCTTTGTGAGGCAGTGACATACACCTACAGTACAGCGGTTGAGATCGATGAGGAAGATGCCAAACGTCTCGGTATAGAAGGTTATGCCTTGGGCGGCGACACTCAAAAGCGATACTTTTTTAATGTCAAAGCTCCTCAGGTTATAGCTGATCAAGTGAAGGAGAAGTTTGGAACACTTCGCTTTTACCACCATTTAGAGTACGATCCGCAGAACCTTGAGTTAGTCAAGTCCGGCAAGTATCCGAAACTTGCTGAGGCCAATGATCGCTATGCCAACTATATCGATGGCATCGTTCATTTTGCAGATATTGCATCCGCTCATTTTTGTGAAGTATCTGGTTCTCGAGGCGAACTTCATAAGCGAGGCGGCAAGGGAGGCGGCGGCTGGTTCAAAACGCTTAGCAAAGAGGTCGTAGAGCAAGAAGAAACGCTTAAAGGCTATAAGACTACTATTACCGAAGTAAAGAAAGATATCATACCATGAATACTCTAAAAATTGAAAAGAAGCACATTCCAGCTATTATGACAGCCAGGCTTGTAATTGAGAGTCATCAGAAGTGCCAAGACAATCTAATAAAGCAGATTGCAAAACGCATGGGCGTAAAGACGGCAGAGGAAGAAGAAATCCTCTGGGACTATATTTGCAATGATAGCGAATGGATGGTCGAGATTGTGCAAGATACTAAATAGATCACATATGAGTGATTACCGCGATCCATCTATCATCTGGCAAGAGTTCCGTCAGGAGCTTGATACACTCAAAGCTGAGAATGCTTCTTTACAAAAAGAAGTCACCGATCTTAAGCAACAGCAGCCAAAATATCCAGAAGGAGTTGATGCCGAAACGATGGACGCACTTGCCGAGCTTGATGCTGATTTAGCTATCAATAGCGATCAGGAAGGTGCCAAGAAACAATTGTTGGGATTACTCGATGACCTCGAGGAAATGATCGGATCCCTTAATGCTGGCACGGGCATGGGCTTAAAAGTGCCAGACAAACTTAACGAGATCAGAAATTCACTAACTGCATGACCAATGGAAAAGGATCTAAGCCTCGACCCCTTTCAGTTCCGTTTGATGCTTTTGCGTCTAACTGGGAAAGAATATTTGCGCCGAAAGAAGAAACGTCTGCTATTTCGGTACCACACACAAACACACAGACACCACAGAAAAAGAAAAGGAAATCATATGAACCAATGCAACGGTAAAAACGCCTACGAGATTCGTCTCGAGGTTCTCAGTATCGCAGTCAGCCAAGCTGACGGCGCATACTACAATCAGGTTGATCTTGCCCGCACCACTGCAGGTGAAGGCAAAGTATACCAGCTGCCAGAGGATAAGCGCACCCGCGAAGCACTCAAGACTGCCAAGAAGCTTTATGCTTTTGTAGAAGGCGAAGGTAGAGATTCTGACTCAGAAGGCGCAGAATAATCTGCGCTAGTTTATAGATCATTGATGGCCAATGCCTTATAATAGGTGTTGGCCATCAATACTTTACGCTATTTACATTTTCTGCGTATTTGTTAGGATTGTGGCATGATTGATACTAACCACCGTTTTACTTCTGAGCAATAACTAATTTTATTATGAATACTGAATCCGATACCATCAATATTGAATCTCATACTTCCGGCGAAAATTACCGGAAATTTCTACAAAGCATAGCTGACGATGTTAAACGCACATCAATTGAAATTGGAATTACGCCATCCGATGCTCTACAGAATATCATTGAATGCATTCATGAAGATGCTGAAGAACTTATCCAGTTGTCAATTGACAATATTAACGAATTTAACTAATGAACGATCTCATCCTCAACATTCGATACATCAAGTGGCATCTTCAAATCACCGAAGGATTTCGGGTTCGAATCTTTCGCAATGATTATCACTGCTGGTCAGTTAAACCAATTGTAAAAGTCTATCAATTTGGAGAATACTTCTCCGGATGAACCGGTAAGAATAACGGCAAGGATAGCAACTACGCAGATGGTAAAGTTGTAGGCGGAGGTGCCAATGGTGGCGCTTCCGCCTTTTTCTTGGCAAAATGCGGGCGGCCTTTTGGATCAAGCAACACCATCGCAAGTACTCCCAATCCCATTACTGTGGCAACAACCCAGAATGGGATAGTAGCAGCTACATAAGACAGTCCGAGCATTGAAATACCAGAAATAATGAATGTTGGTGACTTCATTAAGAAGCCCACGAGCAAGAGCAAAACTCCTACTGCAAGTAACGACTTGACGATCCATCCGACCATCTCTAGACGTTGCTTTTCCTTTGCGATCTCAACAGCATCCCGAGCTTCCTTGAGCATACGCTCGCGCACGACAGCCTGTTCTTCCTGAAGTTTATTGAGCGCGATAGCCTGATCGTTGCGCAGCTTTGATTTCTCAGCTTCTTTCTTTTTGACTGAAGCATCAGCTTCCTCATAGCGTTTAGCTGCAGCCTGAGCTTCCTTGGCGCGTGTCTCGTAAATCTTAGCGATTTCAGCTGCTTCCTTTTTTGCGGCAGCATCGATGTCAGCAGCAATTGCTTTCTTTCTATCCTCCGGCACGGGCATGAGCATTTCTGCATTTTCCTTAGACTTCAGATTTGCAATCAGCACGCGTTTGTCGAGCCCAACGACTTCCTCAGTTGCAACCATAATACCATAGTTGATCTCAGAGATCTTGTCAAAGTTCTCGTTATCCACCTTCTCACGATTTGCATATGCTGCAGCAAGTTCTTGGCGAAACTTTTCATACTGTGCCTCAAGCGCTTTGCGTGCATCTGACTCACGACGAGCAATTTCTGTCATCCTATCAACAGCGCCAGCAGTAGCTGTAGCACCTGCTACTGTGCCCGAGGTATCCCCGCCTTTATTGTTCAATCTGTCGCCCAGACTACCTATCTTGCTACCCAGGCCCATCATCATTTGACATCCTGTAAGCAGCGCCAGCATAGGTAATACTATAAGCAATCGCTTCATTTGTTCCTATTTATACTTAGTTAGGTGCCAAGTCATGATTGCTATAAATAGCAATACTATGGTATCACCAATTCTAAAAGTACTAGGCCAAGAAGTTGCTGTCGGCACTGGCGGTAATAATTTCAACGGAAGCACTCTCATCAGAGTATACAATAACACTGCTTCGGATGTTTCGGTTCTTGTAAAAGATGCTGAAGCAGTTACTACTGGTAGTTTTACCCTTCGTTCATACGAAACGGTATTTGTCAGAAAACTACCAGCAGAAAGCATGTTTAGTACCGCTACCATCCGCATGGTTCCTATTGCTTTCTAATATATGTCCGCTGATAAGAATTACGAATCCCATGTTGCAGCAATTGGCACAGTAGTCGAGGGCCGAGCAATTCCTCAGATTGGGGTTAGCCCGCTCGATTACTCAGACATTCTGAAGTTTTCAAACTGCACCAATATCCTGGTCAATAGATGCACCATTCAGGGCGGCAAGGAAGACTGCATCGATGCAGTGCGCGGATCAAACTATACTATTATGAATACCAAGCTGATTCCAAGTCAAAATGGAATCACGCTTAAAGGATCTATTGATGGGGCGCTAATCGAAAACGTAGAGTTCGATGGGCACGGAGCGGATTGCGACATTGACATCGGCCAGTTTGATAATTACTGGTGGACTGGCCGAGCGCCCACGCGCAATGTGGTAATCCGAAATGTCTACTGTGCAAATGGTTCTCCGATAAAGGTTCGCCTATGGGATGCTGCTAATCCAGTAATCGAAAAATCGAATGTCCAGATTATTCGTGTTCCAAAGATTATCTGGTGGCCATACTTTGTATTCCGCGCTGCTCAGACTCGTGGAATTAGGAATGTCGCTAAGCCAGTCAATCCAACTATGTTTATCACTACCAAGTAATGCAATCGCCTGAGGAAAAGAAGAATTGGAAGTATGCTCTTGATTCGATTGGTAATCGAATCTGGTGTAATACAGATATGTACCTCGCAATGACGTGTGGCGGTATATGCGGATTTTGGCTTGGAATGATTGTCTGGATACTCGTCAAGCATAGATAAAAATGGCTGCTGCACCGAAAGACTTATTTGACTTCGGATTCACTGCAGTAGCAGAGCAAGATCTTGATGCCACGAAGCAAGTTGATGTGGCATACAAGCAAGCTGCAAAACACGAGGACAAGCTCGCCAAACTATATGATGCGATCCTTCCTTTGCTGCAGAATTTAAAGAAGAATCCTGAGAAGGAATACATTAAATGGCCTAACCGAGTGAAGAAGGTCGAAGAATTTGAGAAGATGATTTCGGAGATTGTCAATGGATGAATCTAGATACATTCAAATCAATCATGGATCTGGGCTTCTCAGTTGCAGCCGTGACTGTTGGCGGCGTTTTCATTGTTATCCTACTTAAGTATATTTTGGCAGGAGTTGTTTCTGATGTAAAGTCTATCAGCGGTCTAGCAGGAATGCTGAATAACCGCGTGCGCACAATGAACAACGATCTGGTCCGGATCGATGCTCTAATTTCTTCTCGATTTGGGTTGCGCGTCGATCTTGAGCGGCTATCGCGCACTGATGGCAAGACCGATGCTCGAAAGGACTGACCGTGATGGAGGAGATCAATACATTCAAGACGATGGTCAACCAGTATGGCCTACCGATTATGGCAGCTGGTGGAATGGGCTACTTTATTTACTTTGTCTGGAAATTTGTAACTGAGAATATCAATGTAGAGCTCTCGAACGCGAAGAAAATAATGATTGAGCTAATCGATAGAATTAGAATGCTAGATAACGATTTAATACGTCTCGAGCAGAAGATCAATACTGCTATCGAGGTTAAACGTGTAGAGAATCCGCTTAAAGCTAACCCCGAACGGCCTGCTGGAACAACTTCGCCATTTAATCTACCTCCTACCGATGGACAATCACAGCCGAAACAGCTATAAGGCCGCCGATACTGGATTCCTATTACTAGTAGGAATTTTGCTATTCCTGTGTGTATTGCAGTCGTGTGGCCGGGCCTCGGATATGGTACATTCATTTAAGTCGCCGGCATTTAGCGGAATTGGCTACTCCTCGCATATATTTACTCAGGAGAATTTAGCACGCACTCGCAAGCAAACAATCAAAGATGTTGCTAAAGCAGAGGCAGAAAATCTAAAGCTTGCAAGCCAGAATACTCCTCTGAATAGCTTCATTGTGAATCTGCAGGCGCGTATTTACTCGCAGCTTGCATCTCAGGTAACAGATCAGATCTTCAATGCATCTGGTGCAACTTTTGGTGTCATTAACTTGCAAGGTGGATCAACAGTAACATGGAATCGAGCGGGTGACTTTGTCACTCTATACATTACTGATCCTTCCACCGGCAACATTACTTCAATTCAGGTGCCGGTAGGATCTCTATCGCCGCCTCCATCTAGCTGATGAAAGTAATTGCCATGAGCCTACTCGCGCTGTCTTTAGTTGGCTGCGCTTCAATACCTCGCTCGCCGAGTATTCTTGAGATGCCACGCAGCCAAGTATCTCCGCTTGAGAAGCAATTGATCGGGGTTCCACCAATTGATGGTAACCGGATCACTGTTGCTATCTACGGTTTCGCAGATAAGACAGGTCAGCGCAAGACTCAGGATGCTTATGCTTCATTCTCATCAGCGGTCACACAAGGAGCAGATTCTTGGCTAATTGACTCACTGCGCACTGCTGGATCAGGTAGGTGGTTTCAGGTGCTAGAGCGAACATCCTTGGACAATCTAATTAAGGAACGGCAGCTTATTGCACAGACGCGCGAGTCGTTTCTGGGCAGAGATGCTGAAAAACTTTCTCCGATGCTATTCGCCGGTATCATTGCTGAGGGCGGGATTATCGGATACGATACTAACATTTTGACTGGAGGTGCCGGAGCTAGTCTCTTAGGTATATCCGGAAATACACAATACCGAAAAGATGTCGTGACAGTCTCCTTGAGATTTGTCTCGGTTCAGACTGGAGAAGTACTGCTTTCTGTAGCAGTTACAAAAACAATCACAAGTGTGAGCGTCTCTGGAAATCTTTTCAAGTTCTATGAACACGGTACAACGCCCGCAGAATCTGAATTGGGCCTGACAGCTAATGAGCCGAATACTATCGCGGTTCGTAGCGCAATTGATCAGGCTGTTATAGAGATCATACATCAAGGGGCGAAGACTGGATTATGGAAATTCGTCACGACACTACCACTAACCACAAATCCTTAAGATAATTGCACTATGAAAACTCTCATTAAGCTAATAATCGGATTTGCACTGATCGGATTGTTCCTCACCGCAGCATATGCGCAGAACCAGATCTATGTAAATCAAGTTACTACAGGCGGAAATACCACCTTAGTCCAAGTCGGAAGCCTCAATAAAGTCGGGACCTCACAAACTCCGAGTGACATCACCGGAGATAATATCGTGTTTGAAATGCGTCAGATTGGCGACAGCAATGACACCAAGTTTTCCATTGCTAGCGCAAACAACCTGAAGCTGCTTACTGTTGCTACCGGCAATAGCAATGCCCAGCAGTATTACTTCTCTGGTGCTAGCAATAATGTAAATATACTACTGAATGGAAACTCAAATAAGTTCTTACTCAACGGAGACACTACCGTGGATCACACATCGAGCACAGATACAGCTAAGGCTACCTTTACCAATTCGGACCTGTTGTTCGACGTTCAAGGTAACTCGAATGACATCCGTCTTGGAATTAGTTCAGGTAAATACAACTATCTGGACTACAAAGTCACTGGTAACTCCAATACTATCAAATCAACTCAAATCGGAAACACGGCGGGTTCTGCTGCAAAGGCTGGCCATGAACAGACCGTTGTGCTTACCGGATCTTCCAATGACTTGACAATCTATCAGGGCGGACTCGAAAAGCAACTGTTCAACTACACACTGGCCGGATCAACCAATACGGTGCGCATTGTGCAGACCACGACCGGTTATGCTCCGGTGATGACTACATCCGGAACAAATGGCCCAGCAGGTCCTGCCACTACCACCAATTCAATCGTTCCTCCTTCACTTTAATCCGTGAATATTAAAGCCGCTATTGCTATTAGCTTAGCGGCTTTTTCGTCTGCGTATGGGTCGATTGGAAAGATGCTAGAGGTAACTGGGCCTACTCAGATTGTTCGTGGGAAAGATAAGATTGAGGGCAAAGTCAATGTAGAAGTTGAGATGAACGATTCAGTGGAAACGCTTAAGTCTCGTGTCTCGATTACATTCGAGGATAATACCCGGATGCAGGTTACAGAATTCTCAAAGCTAAAAATTGATGAATTTGTATATGACTCAAAGACTGGTAAAGGTAGTCTGGGTATAAAAGCTGCATTTGGCACTGTGCGGTATGCTTCTGGAGCAATCGCCAAGAACAGCCGTGAAAACGTCAAGGTGCAGACACCTACCGCAAAAGTATCGGTGCGTGGCACTGACTTTTCAATGACAGTATCTGAAGATGGCAAGAGTCTGATTGTACTTCTACCATCAATTCCTAACGCCGCTGGCGAAAAAGCAATAGTAGGAGAGATTGAGGTCTCGAATATGAGCGGCACTGTGCTAATGACTAAAGCATATCAGGCAACATTCGTATCCTCGGCAAATACCGCTCCCACTCCTCCCATCATTCTAGACTTTCAGGATGAGTCTAAGATCAACAATATGCTAATGGTCGAGACACCTAAGCAAGTCACGCAGGCAGTGAAAGAACAGAAGAAAGACAAACAATCACAATCCACAAGCGACAATGAAGATAATAAGCCAAAAAAATCTGCTGCGAAAGCAGATGCTAAGGTTGCAGTTTCTCAGATTGATACGCCAGCAAATAATGAACCAGTGGCTAAAGCAGAAGATATACCTGCCGTCGAGACTAAGTTAGATCTAAGCTCTATACAGCCACAGGTGATGCAAGCGGTTGCTGAGGCAATTTCAAAGACTATTGCTCCAGCAGCTCCAGCAGTTTCAGTTATAGCAGTGGAGCCACCTACTAATATGATAGTGTCTGCAACAGTAAATACTGGCTGGTCAACTGATGGAGTTAACGCCACGCTGTATATCGATAGTAGCGGAAATATCATTCGGTATAGCACTAAAGCAAATATCAGCGCTACAGTTGAAGTCACTAACGGTGAGGGAGCCAAGACATATCCTCTCAACTTCGGTGATAAATTAAATGTGAAGATCATACAAAAGAAATAATTATGAAGAAACATATGCTCAAGACTCTTGCTGTGGGATTTGGCGTGCTTGCAGCCGCGGCCATTCTGCGAATCTTGGATCCATACCCAATTGAAGTACTTCGTCTAAAAGGTCTAGATTACTACCAACGAGCGCAAGAAAAGAAGCTATCCGAGAATATCGCGGTTATTGAGATCGACGAGAATGCTCTAGAAGCAAATGGGCAATGGCCCTGGAAACGCGATGTACTTGCTGCCGGTATACAACGCGCCGCAGACGCAGGAGCAACAGCAGTAGTTCTGCCCGTCATCTTTGCAGAGCCTGACCGGCTTGGCGGAGATGTTCAGTTCGTAGAGCAGCTTAATAAAACAGCAGTAATCATTTCTCAGTCTGCATCCCAAAAGGGCAAAGGATATCCAGTGCCTCGGGGCCTAGCTACTATCGGTGGAGCAGCAGAGGATTGGCTGTTCGACTATCCTGCTGCAATTGGGCCGATTGATGAAATTGGCAAAGCCGCAGCAGGTGTCGGTATGCTGCTAACAGCACCTGAACTTGATGGCGTGGTACGTCGCCTTCCGCTAATCATACAAGTCAAAGGTGAGAAGTATCCTACTTTACCACTCGAGGTGCTGCGCGTCTTTGGCGGTGAGGCGAGTAATCAGGCAAAAGTCACAGAAGCTGGTATTGCGGCAGTGCGCGTGGCAGGTATTGCGCCAATTAAGACTGATGCTAATGCCAGAGTCTGGCTTAACTTTAAGTATACCTTTTCTTCAGTATCTTACACTGATAAAGACTGGAGCAGTCTAAAGGGTCGTATTGCTATTATTGCACCGACGGCAGAAGGTCTGGCAAATACTGTAGCATCACCTCTGGGTACTACATACGGTTATGAGGTCAATCTTCATGCATTGCAGATGCTGATTGATGAGGCGCGTTTGGAACGGCCAGCGGAATTTGATCTTTATGAGCTTGCTGCAGGTGTGCTGATTTGCGCAATAGCAGTAGTGACTATCTGCTATCTGAGTTATAAACTTGCCGGGCTGATCTTTGTGCTACTTGCTGCAATTCCCATCGGTATAGGATTCTACCTATTTCACCTCGGATTGCTAGCCGACTATACATGGCTGATAATCGCGTTGACAGCAAGCTGGGGATCTGCGCTGTTCATGCGATTCGTGATGGAATTTAAGTTAAAGCAGCAGATTAAAAAGCAGTTTGAGACATACCTATCGCCAGATCAGGTTGCGCAGTTACAGAAGAATCCAGATGCACTCAAACTCGGAGGTGAGGAACGCGAGCTTTCCATCATGTTCACCGATGTCCGTGGGTTTACCGCAATCTCTGAGCACTACGGAAAGAACGTCCAGGGACTGACTCAGATCATGAATCGCTACATGACAGCAATGACTAGGTCAATCATTGAGAAGAAAGGTACTCTCGACAAGTACATCGGCGATGCTCAGATGGCATTCTGGAATGCTCCTCTCGATGACAATTCTCATGCCATTCATGCGGTTGAAACTGGTCTGGAGATGATGAGAAGTCTGAAGGCTTTTAATGCAGAGATCACTCAGGAAGGTGTCCCGGCTTTTGGTATGGGTCTGGGTATCAACACCGGAACTGTGGTGGTAGGCAATATGGGATCTGAGCAGCGATTTGACTACACCTGCCTGGGCGATCATGTCAATCTTGCATCACGCCTAGAAGGACAGTCAAAACCGTACGGTGTGAAGATCGTTCTGGGACCACTTACTCGTGAGCGCGTGAAGGATGTCTATCCTACGCTAGAGCTTGATTGCATCGCAGTAAAAGGTAAGAAAGAAGGCGTGCGAATCTACACCGTCTTTGACAAAGGCACTCATATCTATCCGGTGAGCCATGATAGCTTTCTGGATCTATATCGTACTCGCGAATGGAATGAAGCAATCAGGCTGGCAAAGCACCTTGCTGCTAGTATGGACTTCATGGCTGGATACTACGAGATGATGGTCGAGCGGATTGAGTATCTGCGCGATAATGATCCCGGAACAAGTTGGGATACTATTTTTAGAGCCACCTCGAAATAAGTATTGTGACATAAGCAGAACGGCTTACTGGTTTAAGCGCGTATTTCATTAGAAAACAATGTCAGTTTTTGCTAAAAGCACAGTATTTTAAGTCGTTGCTAGTGTGCAACTTAGGAAAATAGCAGCACAAATGCTTATTTTGTTATTTACATTGGTTGGTAGCCGCAATTGAATATGCGAGTCAGGTGGACAACGCAAAACCAACTTAAACAAAAAACAAAATGAAAATACATCTATCTACTACTCATAGCGACGGCAGCATTATTTCGTATTCAGCCAAGGTTGTTAGAGCTTCGGGGGAATACGCCCAACCCAACCTAACATGGGTTGAGATTCCAGCTAGAGTTAGAGCTCTCCGTTTCCCACCTTACGGCGGGCGACGGTATGTCGCTTTCAAAACATCGACGATCGCGACGCGACGCGACGCGGCGCTCGCCTGATAGCGCAAATAACCCAACGACCAACTTAAACAAAAAACAAAATGAAAACCCTAACTCCAGCCTCCCTCAACTTGCTGCTCAATCTCATCGCCGACTCCGGCAATTGGTCAAACATGCCAATGCTTGACCTCTCGCCCAGCGAGAAGGGGAATTACACTGACCTAAAGAAACACGGCCTAGTTAAATCTCACCGTGACGAGGGAATTGACTGGTGTAACTTCAAGTTTACTACCGGGACCATCGTCACTGATGGAACGCGCACCTTTATCCTTGAGGATCACGGTGATTTTTCAGAGTCAAGGGTTGCGTGAATCATCATTCTCTATCTCAATCAACATGAAAGCTAATCAACTCACTTCCATCAAAATGAATAATACCCAAGTGCTCGCTCCTGCAAATGACGGTAAAATCGGCGAGCCGCTCGGCGTTTGGCTTCGCCGACTGAATGATAAGGTTATGAGTACCCCGTCCGACCTTGAGGAGATGCTGGCAGTTAAATCTTCAGGCGCGACAGGAATTCTTTGGAAATAATAAAACGCAACATGAAAACACGCACGCGCATGATCCTCAACCGTACCAAGACTTTACTGCTCCTTGGATCAATGCTCGCCGTGGGTTCCTTTGCTCGCGCTCAGGATACTGACAGAATGATCGTTGCTCTGGCGAAAGTCGAGTCAAATGGCAATGCTGCCGCGGTTGGAGATAACGGTAAGGCCTTCGGTATCCTCCAGATTCATCTCTCGATGGTACTCGACGCTAACCGCATCGCTAGCACACACTTCACACACCGTGAGATGCTTGATCCAGTAAAAGCTCGTTCTGTAGCGAAGATTGTGCTAACCTATTACTCTAAACACATTAGTAAAACCACTGGCCGCAATGCAACCAACAAGGAGCTCGCGTTCATCTGGAACGGCGGTGCGGGCGCATGGAAGCGAGCTAGCGTCCCTATCGATGATGCGAAACAGCGCAACCTCGAGGTATACTGGAACAAGGTCGCTAAAGCCCTCTAATTACATTATGAATAAAATAATTGTCGGTGATAAAACCGAGAAAACCACGCCCACCTGCCAACAGGAGCTAGCATATGCACGAGCCAAGAAGCTTTCCGAGGCAAGTAATGCGCAACTTTCTCTAATCTGCGGAGAACTTACTGCCAAAGAATTCAGGACTATCCGAGCTATTCTAAGCTATATCCTTTTAACTCAATCCGCTTAAATGAAAAAACCAACACCCAGCCTTCGTCTGCCCCTCTGCCACAGTGCCGCGAAAAATATCTTAGTCGAAGAAGTCAGCCGGCGCTGAATACCCACGGGCGCAAAACCTCTAAATAATAAATACGTTTGTTCTTTCAGATGAGCCTACTTCTAGTAAGTAGATCTAGATTATACACCCCGGCCCTCGTTTCATCCATATGCTGAACACTATTGGCCTAACTAAAATAAAGCATACTTCAACTCAAATTGAAGTAGGTTCATTTGAAAGAATTTTTTGATTTACATTCCGCCAATTTAAGGTAGAATGATTCTACATTATGACTAAGACCAAATATGATCGCGAGCAATTGCTCGAACTCCTGCGTGCCAAAGATCCGGTAGTGGTGACATTCACCAAGATCGACGGAACTGTTCGTGACCTATACTGCACGCTTAACTTACAACTGATTCCTAAGGATAAAGTTCCGAAGAACACTAAGAAGATCAAGGAGAATCTTACAGTGATTCGTGCCTTTGATCTTGGCGAGGCAGATGAATGGCGCTCATTCCGCGTGGATTCTGTCACTGCACACAGCGTCATTCCTCTCATCGAGGCTAGCTAATACTATCAATATGGCGCGCAACGCAAAAGTTCCGAATACTAGCTACAAGATCCGTGCAACTGATAGCCGCTACACTGGTGATGAGCCAGTGTGGGATGGATGGTCAAGCTGGGATCTCGAGAAGTTCAAGAACGAGCGCTCTCGCGCCTTTAACTTCTATAACTACTATCTGGATGCAGTACAGACCAAAAGTGCTGTCTCCGAGTGGATGGAGCACAATGGTTACTCTGCTGACGCTGTTGCTGCTGTAAAGGCTGCTCCAGGTTACTTGCCGGGTATTACTGCTGGCACGCTCTGCATCTGTATGAATCGCGGCATGCCAGCCGTTCATCCGGATCTGAGTGCCACGCAGATGCCTGATAACTTATTTGTACGCGATGCTCTGGCCGCTGCAATTGCTGCTGGCCAGAATGCTGAGAAGCAACAGAGCATTCCACAGGCTGAATCTGCACCTGCAGTATCACCCATGGTTTTGCTGCAGGCCAAGGCACAGCGTACTGTCATCCTCGATCTAGATGTTCTACTTGATGTCTGGATCAAGACTAAAGGCGAGAAAGTGCAACGCATTGATCTGTATGAGGCAATGAAGCGGCATGATCTATCTGCACTAGCTTGCCCAATGGCTGAACGCTGGCTGACACGTCTGCTTGGTGAAATGTTGGCAGCTCGCGATAAAACCGATCCTGACTGCGTGGAAGGTTATCGCCTCCTTACTGGCGCCGAGTTGCGCGATAGAATTGCTGCAATTGAGCAGATGCTGGCTGATCTAGGCCGTTATTCCCATGCTGCAAAGGCTACACGAGCGCCACGCAAGAAGCGAGTCAAGCCTGCAGATAAGCAGATCACCAAGCTCAAGTATCTCAAGGAAGACACTGACTTCAAGATTGCATCGATCAATCCAACGCGAGTGGTGGGCGCATATCGTCTGCTTGCATTTAATACAAAGAGGCGCATACTACTTGACTATGTTGCTCAATCCGCTGAAGGTTTCTCGATCAAGGGTAGTTCCCTGAAGAATGTCGATGAAACGAACAGCCGATGCACTCGTCTCCGTAAACCCAATGAGTTTCTAGAGATCGCATTAAATAATACCGCTAAGCAGATTGAAAAGGCATGGGAAAAGCTGACGACCAAGGAAAGCAAACCTAAGGTACGAATCAATGAGGACGTGGTATTGCTGCGCGTCTTTGATAAGAAAGACTAAATACATCGATCACCGACTATTTTATTATTTACAAGTTCCGCACTATGATGTATTATCTATATTCTTGAAACTACTAATGTTAGACAATATTTTAACTAAAACCACATTAACTCAACGAGTAGAAGAACTTGTTTCTCTTGAGAAGATGTCCTATATCGAAGCTATGCTTTATGTCTGCAATGAGCATGGAATAGATCCTGCTGACATCAGTAAGCTAATTGTTCCTTCGATCAAATCTAAAATTGAAGCTGAAGCAATGGCTGTCAATCTTCTTCCTAAGTCAAACTCTCTGAAATTTTCCTGATAAGCGGGTATGATCGTGAAACCTTTTGAGGCATATCAAATATATACAGCGGTAAAGCTGCATTTTGAGTCCGAATCATATGATGCTCTAAAGTACAACTTCAGGACTAATGCTACGCAGAAGTCGTTTCTTAACAGACGGGATCGCTTTCACTTTGCTAAGCTTGCGAAGAAGTATCCCGAACAAAAAACCTTGGTCAACTTTCTAGTTGCTAATTTCGTCAAACACGGAAAAGGCAAATGGGCTGGTGACCTTCTTGACGGCACAGCGGAGGAAGTATACCGAGACTGGCTTAAAAGGCGAGACTCGTTCTCATATTACTTCACTGAGCAAGTCAATGTCATTGCGGCATTCAGTGAGAAAAACAATTACTCATTTGAGCAGTTATTTGCTCGAATTGGTAATCGCACTTATCCCACAATCGTCTTCCTGGCGGAGAGTGGATCGATCTCAATCGACACACTCACCGTCTTTGACGAGCTACTCAACTTTATGAAGCATCAGAACGTAACAGAGACGATCTTCTGGCCGGAGTTTGAGAAGTCAATTCGCAAGTATAGGCCTTTCCTGCGTCAAAACGTGGACCTCAAAAAGTGTAAACAAATTGCACTAAAAAGGTTTGCAAACGCCGGATGATAGCATACAATACGTTAACCATACTAAACACATACTAAAATGTCATTCGCAGATCTAAAAAATAATCGCTCAGCAAATAACATCGCGCACCTGCAATCGCAGGCGGCTAAAGCGGTCGGAAACGGTGAGAAGTCCTATAAGGACGACACACTCTGGGCTCCAACGGTGGACAAAGCTGGTAACGGCTATGCAGTGATCCGCTTTCTTCCTGCTGGTAAAGGCGAGGAACTTCCATGGGTTCGTTACTGGAATCATGGATTCAAGGGTTCCACTGGTAAGTGGTACATCGAGAATTCATTAACATCCATCGGTCAAAAGGATCCAGTTGCCGAGCTTAATTCAAAGCTTTGGAACTCAGGCCTTGATTCCGATAAGGAGCTTGCTCGCGAGCGCAAACGTCGGTTACACTATGTCGCCAATATCATGGTGATCTCTGATCCTTCAAACCCGAGTAATGATGGAAAGGTGTTCCGCTACAAGTTCGGTAAGAAGATCTTTGATAAGATCCTGGACTTGATGCAGCCACAATTCCAGGACGAGAAACCAGTTAATCCGTTTGACTTCTGGACGGGTGCTGACCTTAAACTCAAGATTCGTAATGTTGAGGGATACCGCAACTACGACAAATCTGAGTTCTCGGCTCCCACGCAGTTGTTTGCAGGCGATGAAGCCAAGCTCGAGGCAGTTTACAATCAACTGCATCCTTTGGCTGAGTTTATTGACCCTAAGAGCTACAAGTCATACGATGAGCTTTCTCGTAAGCTCAGTGATGTGCTGGGTGAATCGGGCCAGGTGCTCAGCACTGCTGAACGCACTCAACTCGATGAGACTACACCTGCTCCGCGCAAAGCCGCTGCTGACGCTTCTGCACCTCGCGAGGCTGCTCCTGCTCATAAGGCTGCAGTTCAGGCAGACAGTGATGAAGCTGGCGATGAGGATACACTGAGTTACTTCGCTAAGCTTGCGAAGGAAGACTGATCCTAACTAAAAACAGTTAACTCAATACTGAGTGGATCTTAATTGATCCACTCTTTTAGTATCCAAACGCAGGCATCATAAAGTTCTGCGTTCGATCCGGCATATTGGTATTATTAACAGTTGTCGAATTTACAGTTGAGCTATTGACGATTGGAGCAGAAGCAGCAGGCGCCACCACATTACTCGTGGTGGCTGAAGTATTCAGCTCATTCGTTTGATTCTGATATGCTGCCATTTCAGCACCAGTATTGTTAGCAGTAGATAGATTTGCTTGCGGGCTAACAATTCGCATTTCTGGCGTTGGCAAATCTGTACGGCCGCGTTGAATACGCTCTTTCAATTGAGGCAGTGACTCGCCCTCGATCATTTGGATCGGCCCGTTTGTTGGCCCAATCTCTTTACTTATCCGAGCCATTGTAGTTGCTGTATCTTCACCTTCAAGCGCAAGGCCGCGAATGGTGGCTGCGCTGCTGAGAAGCTTCTCAGGCTTGCTATCACCATCTGTCTTAGCCGCATCAGTATTCGGTACGGCTGAATCTGCAATTTTAGCCGCATCAGTATTCGGTACGGCTGAATCTGCAATTTTAGCCACAGTAGTAGCACCGGATCCAGTCTTTGGTAATCCTAGGAGGTCAAGTACTTTATCGGTTATATTAAATCCAGCAAGTTTAGCAATAAAATTAAATGGCGCGAGCAGTGAAGTAAGGACTCCCGCAAGCGCTTTTTTGACAAAGGTCAATAAGTCAATTTTTCCAGAGAATAGATCTTTAATTCCCCCAACAATCTCGGTTATTGCTGCAAAATATTCGGTGAAATATCCAATCAGATTATCAAAAAGGCTCGACACCATTTCAGTAATAACATCTTTGATTGAGAAACTATCCAGTGCTGCCGCAACGCCATCGAATCCAAATGCTTTTGCCAACCACGATATGCCGTCTTTCAATAGGTCTAGCAAGCCTCCAATTAGACCGTTGATAACTCCAGAGACCATTCCTTTCAGCCCTCCTACAATCTTATCAAGCAGAGATCCTTCTGTTTTCGTAAATCCATCAATAAAGCCAGTGATTCCATCAAATACTGACAACAGGATTGTAAGCGGCAATGCAATTTTTCCAATAACAGTTTTGAATAGGTTGAATACTTTTGGCAGGAATTTTAGCAGTGAAAACGTTTCTCCTAATTTTCCCATTGCTTGCAAGACCATTGGCAGAAATTTTAGCATCGGCGCAAAGATTACTTTTCCACCATCCACAATAGCGCTGATCGTTTTTGCAATTATCTCTACAAACGAGAAACTGTCTAAGAATGTTTCAATTTTCTTGCCAGTTTCGCCAAAGAAACTAGCAAACCATGAAATCAAACTTTTAAGCAAATCGGCCGGTGCACCAATTAGACCTTGTAGTAACTTAATAATTCCGCCTTTCAGGCCACCGATCAGTTTTTGCACAATATTTCCAGAAGTTTTTGTGAAGCCATCGATTGCTCCAGTAATCGAATCCCATACTGACATGATGATAGTAAGCGGTGCCGCAAGTTTTGCAATAGTACGACCGATCGTCTTGCCAACATTGAAGGCGGTCTTCAGACCACTTATCCAGTTGCCAATTGCGGCGGGAAATGTTGCAAGTTTCTTGGCAAAAGTCTTGATCGCTGTTGCTACTGGATCAGTTTTCCCCAATAGGTCTGGGAATGCTTTAAGGAAAGATCGGTAAAGCTTTTCTGGGCGTAGGTCGGTTAGTGTAGTCCAGAACGCCTTCATTTCGGTGAAGAATCCTCCGAACGCTGTCTTCAAGGGTTTTGCCCATTCTGCAGTAGAGGCTACAGCCTTAGAAAAGGCAGAGGATACTGATCCGAATAGACCTTTTACCGCTACACCAATACTAGAAGATATCACTTTTGCTTCAGCCTTTATGATATTAAATGAGTCTAATATCGGATCTAGATATTTACCAAGCTTTGCTGCAAGCATCATTTTTCCAGCAAGCTGAATTGACTTAAACCACTTAATGATCGGGGCAAGCAATGGCCCCATCTTGAATTCCACTAATCGTCCGAGAGCTTTAAACTTAGACGATACTGCTTCAAAGGCTCCAGCAATCTTTGTTGTTACTACACCTAATAGGTTCTTTAATGGACCTGCTACAATAGCTAGCGCAGATTTTATCATTTTGGTTAGCTCAATTATCAATCCGGTAACAAATCCAACTAGCATACCGCCAATCATTGCCACTGTCTTTCCAAAATCCATATTCCCTACATTTACTTTAATTTTTGTCTGCTTTTGTACCTCTGAGGTTGCTGTCTTCTTAGACTCCGCCGTATTCTCCATGCCTTGTAGTTTCTTAAGGCCGGCGCCGCGCCGTGACTCCAAAAATTCATCTCTTAACCCCATCAGATTATTTCTGATATCCTGCAGAACCGCGTTTGAATCGCCTGCAGATTTTACTAGGTATTCTAGACTATCTGCCATATTCTGGGCACTTGCCAAAATCTGTGAGCAGCAATCTGATAGCTGTAGTTGTGAGCTTTCGCTGTTACCGGTCTCTTTTAGCTCATTCTGTGGCTCTTTTGCAGCTGTTAGAACTGAATCTAGCAAGGGAAGCAAAGACGAGGAATTCTTCTCAATTTTTTCTAAGGTCTCGTTTGCGACCATCAACTCGAGTAGAATATCCTGAAATGTAGCGTCTTTGTCCATAGCTATATTGTGTTACTTTCGTGCTCGCGCTTTCGCCTTTTCGTTTTCTTCCTTGATATGCTGTACCAATAACGAAACATAGATTTCCCTCTCCCAAGGCATCATCTCATTCAATTCAGACAAACTGTATTTATGATGCTGCATCATAGCAAAATTTGTCTGAAAGTGATTAGCCAGGTTGTCATGCGAGAGGGCTAGGCGAAAAAACTGGCCATCCCAGAGATCGTCAGCACATTGTGGTGCTTACAATCTTTATTCGTGCAATCAAATTCTATAGTATGCTCAAGCTTAGGCATCTTCTCGATATACTCCTGAATCTTAGCAAATTGAGATTGATTGAGCGAATCCAGGAATTGAACTAGTTCCTCGCGAGTCTGTTCATCTGCTGGGTAAACCTTTTTGTCATCGAAGATATTGTCAATGCAGGATAGCACAATGTCAGTGATGTTATTCAGCTTGCTGTCTTTATTAGCTCCCTCAAGCTGGTCAATTAGCTTTACCTTAGGCCATGTCATCGTCACTCCGATTGTTTCCGTCAGCTTGATCTTGCTGTCCGGCAAGTCATCCGTCTTTACCGCAATCTCATCGAGATTGACATCAACTGTGGTGGCTTTCTCGCACTTTTCACATTTCAGACCGACCTTGCTGATCTCTCCGACTGATTTTGCTCGAAGCTTGAGAAAAAGATACTCCAGATCAAATGTGCATAGCTTGTCAGGCTCGATCTTATCGAAGGTACATGCTTTAACGACATCCTTGATAGCCTGCAATATCTGTGCTTGGTTCTCAGATTCCATGGCAATCATTAGAATCTTTTCCTCGCCGACGAGGTATGGTCGATACTGAAATGTCTTTCCAGTAGACGGAATTTTTACGCTGTATTTTGGAGCTTCAATCCTTGGTAGTGCCATAATGCAATAATAATTTAATGGTTTATGCTATAACTTCAAAATTCTCATATGTCATCACAACTAACAACTTCTGAATACTATTTTCTGCGGTATTATCTAGATTTATCCCACCAATAGTAACGGGAAATGCATTCCTTAGAACAACGCCATAGACAGTATTATCGTCCTTTTCACCTTTTGATGTCTGAAATACTCGCACATCAGCGACGTGTTTGTCTAGATACTTTGCTCTATATGTCTTAAAGTCAATAATTGCTTCAGCCCATGCATCGAAGACTTTCTTGATATAGTAATCATTCGTTAGTAAGAAAGTGAATGTCACATCCTCATTCAAAAATCCATATGGCACCTTGATTGATTGCTTCTGTGCCTGATAATCCAAAGTGGCGATTTGACGCCCGGGCAAGCTAGTAGCATCACAAAGAAGGTTCAGAACGCGCATATCACTATTATACGGTATGGAGTCTGGTATACTCATCTCAATCCGATACCGATTTGCCATGGCAAGACCTTCTCTGTTTTTCAGCTGTCCTACGAAATCAGTGATAGATGGCATAGTTGTATTAGCGCTGCTTGAGATATTGTTTCCTAGACTCAGCCCAGACTTTCGTCTTTGATGCTCCGCTAAAGTGTTCAGTGGGCAAGAAGATAGCAATGTCCCATTCTGCGGCAGGAACTAGCGATGCTCGAGTCTTCATGTGATCAAAAAGATAATGCTTAAAACATGGGGCAAACTCTCGATATTTTTTAACGCCTTTAAGAATCTGATATCTTAAGCGGATACGACTGCGCTCAGTAAGAATATCGTCCGTGACCATTGTATTGACTAACCTATCTAGAAAAAGCGCACGAATGTTGGGCGCCAGATAATGCAAATTAAGCCCATAGAATCCGCCAGGAGCTTTGTCGACCATTATGATAAGCGGAAACTTATCATAATACGGCATATCTTCCTTTGTTTTGGGATCATATGCAAACATATACATATATCCCCACATAGGTGTCTTCTTTATTTTTAGAGCTTCGTCCCTTAGCAAAACATTTCGGTTGATTCTGCCGGTCAAGCTCTTGACGCGATCTGTAAACCAGAGCCGTGAGCGCCTAGAACGTTCCTCTAGGCCATATTTGGCCAGTTCGTCGTGCAGCTTTTGAAAAAGTGAAGCCATAAACATCTATTTATAGGCAATTTCTTACCCTGTCAGTATCTTAATACCCATAGCTTTGAGTGTGTCCTCATGCCAGATCTGAAAGGACCAGCCTCGATCTGCAGCATACTCTTCTGCCGCTTCCCACTTACTGATGTTCTTAACATACGTCATAACTTCCGTGATAAAGCGCTTAGTCTTGCGCCCAGGATTGACTGGCGGAATCGTCTCTTTCTTAGGTTTGATCTCGATAATGAATGTCTTGCCATCAGCAAGAGTCATCTTAACATCCACGAAATAGCGATGCATTTTGCCATCTGTCTTGCAGCGATACGGGACTACAACTTCCTCGGATGACCATGAGTGCACATTGGATTGCTCGTCCAGCCAGCGAAATACCTGCCTTTCCCAGAGTGATCGATAGACTATATTCGTGACATCGCCACGATATTTAGATGGATTGCGCGGCGAGAATTTACCTTGGTAAGTCATATAAATAGGTACTTATCTAAGCTCCACGATTATGCTCGTCTTCCCCAAAGATTTCAGACAGTCAGTAGCAGGCAAGCAATATCCTGCTATTTGCTTTGCGTATTGTTCAAAAGACCGAGTTCCGGGGGAAAAGATCTTTCTGCCGATGCCGCCCGGTTTAGAAATCAGCGATTCAATGCAATACAGCCCGATTGAGTTGGGACAGATCGGTGGAATAGTCGATGAAGCAGTTAAGGGTGGCACAGAAGCTGGCCTGGGCAAAGCAATTACTGCAGGATCTGCAAAGTCATTGGAAAAGATCAAAACCATGAATGCCGCTGCAGCACTTTCAATTGCTGCTAAAGCATTGCCCACCATAGATTCATCCTCATCTATATCTGGTATAGTTGACTTTGGTGCTAAGCAATTACTCGCGCCAAATTCAAATACCAATTTTCAAAACTCGAATATTCGATCTTTTTCATTCAGGTTTAAGCTAGTTTCTCGCTCTGAGGATGAATCTGAGACAATTACCTCTATCGTCGAAGCATTCCGCGAAAATATGTATCCCGGAGGTAATGAAACTATCATGGAATATCCCGGTACATGGTATATCAGTTTTCTGGATAACGGCGGCCGCAATATATGGATTCCCGCAATCTATGAGTCATACTTGACTTCTTTTAGCTCAACATATAATTCATCCTCTAATATGTTCCATGAGGACGGAAGCCCAGTTGAGGTTGATGTCTCGATGGCATTCCAGGAAGTTAAAGCGCTGAACAGATCGCAGATCGAGAAACTAAATCAAGGTATAATCTAATAATCTCTCACAATGTCATTCTTCCGACAATTTCCTAAGACTGTTTATGACTTTCAGAGTGATGGTATTGACACACAAGTTGTAGATCTTTTTCGATCTGTAAAAGTTCAGAATTTATACTCTGATGATTTATCGATATATACCTATTACAATATCAATAATGGCGAGAGGCCAGATATTCTGTCTAATACGCTATATGGAACACCTGAGTATTACTGGACATTCTTTGTGGTAAATGACAAACTTAAGTCTGGGCTGTCGGAATGGCCAATGAGCGCTGGCGAGTTTGATGCCTATATGGATCAGGAATATGCTGGCACTGTTATTCAGACATATCCTCAACTTGGTCTGGCGGCAAACGGAGTCTCTATTTTATACACAAATTCGCTAGCCGGGCCGGATATGTTTCACCCAGGAGATCGCGTGCAAGGAGTACGATCTGGTGCAAATGGATTTGTAGTATCCACTGATGTTCAGCTCAGCCAGTTGCTTTTAAGAGATGTAACAGATGGATCTGGTGGCGCGTTTTTCAAAGAGAATGGAACGGAAAATCTTGTATACTATACTGGTACTAACGATAGATCGGTAACAATTGCTAAAGTTTTTAGCCATAGAGATGCACCACACCACTATGAAGATGCAGATGGGCTTATTACATATACTAGTTTATCGATAAATGAGGGAGTATCACCGTCACGGGTATTAACTACTGTTTCAAATTACGAGTACGAGATGCAGCTCAATGATGAGCGAGCAAATCTTCGAATAGTTCGTCCTGAAGCAATTTACAATTTTGCAAAGACATTTCGAGAACTGATCAATGCCTAAGAATATCAATGTCAGTTTGCGCGGAGATACAGTTCCGTATCCCACAGCATACAGAGTACATGAAATGGTTCTTACCAACCATGCTGGGCGTAAATATGATATTTATCCGCTAGTCACAGATTTCACGATCACCGAGAGCATATACACTCCTTCGCTGCTTCTAAGTGTCAGCATCAAGGATCCAATCAATATGCTGGAAGAACTAGAGCTATCTGGCCAGGAAAAGATAACTGTCAGTATTTGGAAAAAGCGGAGTACTGGTGAAGAAGAACATATTCAGCATGAGTTTCTGATATCCGAGTACCCAGTATACGGAAAGTTCAAGAATTATTTGCAGGTCTATACTGTCAAAGGTATCTCGCCTCATGTCTTTTACAATAAGTTTAAGATTATATCTCGAGCATGGAGCGGAACAATTCAGGACTTTGTCTTTAGTGTTCTGACCAAAGATCTTGGATATAATCCTGACTTTATTGAAAAGTCAGAAAAGCAAACCGCTAACATCTCTTTCATTGTTCCTGCTCTCAATCCAATCGATGCAATTGCATGGGCGCTACGCCGAGCATATGACGAGACTGGAAGCCCATGGTATTGCTACGAATCATTGCAAGAAGGAGGATCAGTTCCGGGCGGTACAATCTGGATACTGCCGCAGTCTGACCTATCTTCTTACTATGACTCGTACTCAGAGTATGAGCAAGCAGTAGCATTTACATATGCGCCAAATACTCCAGAAGACTATGAACAGCGCCGTAAGCGTATTCTTTCAATTTCGAGCAGATTCAATATGTCAAAGTATATCTCCGGAGGAAATGGCGCATACGGAGCAACTACCGAATATGTGGATATTGCTACAAAAAGCCGAGTAATCAAGAAGTTTAATTACTTACAGGAATTTTCTCAAATGCGCTGGAGTAATAAAGGCGTCAATCTAGCCAGCGACTTTAAGCTAGATGATCAGACATTAGCATCTTTGCCTGATGCTAAGATCAATTATATTCCAATCAATAGTAAAGCATTTTCTAGTGGTAGTGGCAACTATCACTCACCTACACAGAATGGCATGCTAAATCGCGCTAATTCCTATGTGGAGAATCTTGAGAATATCATTCATGATCTGACATTGGCGGGTGACTTTTATATGAACGCAGGCAATAAACTTGAGCTAAAACTGCCGAAAGCAATTGATCCTAGCGCAAATGTAAAGCGAAGTAAACATTCTGATGGCGATTATGATCTATTGCTATCTGGGCAGTATATTGCTACCACCGTAGTACACAATTTTAGCGAAGAACATACCTGCGAGGTGCGTGTAAAGAGAGACTCAATGTCAGAGAAGTTTACCTAATGAATACAGTAGATGATTTAATCAGTCAGAACTTCGCATGGTTTACCGGTGTAGTAGAGGACGTAAAAGATCCCATGCAAATGGGACGAGTACGCGTCCGGTGTATCGGTTATCATACTGAGGACAGGAACGAGATTCCCACAGATTCGTTGCCATGGTCTATTGTCATGACTTCGATTCAGTCAGCATCTATGTCTGGTATCGGCCAGTCAGCTACTGGTATTCTGCCTGGATCATGGGTGATTGGATTCTTTCGCGATGGTCGTTCTGCACAAGATCCAATTGTGCTAGGCACTATTCCATCATACTCGTCACCGGCAGATAAGAGTAAGGGATTCAGCGATCCATCTGGTAAGTATCCCGCCAGAGAAGGAATCGATACTCCCAGAGAGGCAACAGCAAATTATGGAAGTGCAGAATCGCTAATCAAGAGAGAATCACTAACAGAAAATGGTATCAAACTTGCATCTGTTCCAGCAATGAGCGCTGGATCTGCAACTGCATCGCCCGAGCAGGCCTGGGATATGAAGAGCCGCTATGATATAGTAGCTCCGCAATATCCCAAGAATCAAGTATTCAGATCAGAATCTGGCCATGTGCGTGAGGTCGATGACACTCCCGGATCTGAGCGTACTCTGGATATGCACAGAACTGGCACTTATGTTGAGGTCGATGCAGCGGGCGATAAAACAACTGTAGTGACAGGCGATAACTACGAGGTGCTTATCAAGGACAATAACGTCTATATTAAGGGTGAATGTAACCTAACTGTGGAAGGTAACCTACGCACCTATGTGAAGGGCAATTACATTCTGGAGGTCGATGGCGATAAGTTTGAGAAAATCAAGGGTAGCCGATTCTCCAGTGTTGCTAAATTTGATCAGATGGACAGCAAGCAATCAGTGACTGCAGTTGATAGCACTATCACCCTTGCTCTAAAATCAAAAATATCTGATTTAGAAGGTTTATCTGGCATTTCATTCGTTCATCCTCAGATTGATGCTTTTGGGAACTTTGCGTGCGATATTGCTCCGAATTCTAATTTTACTACAACTGATGGAAAGAACATTACTGTGGTCAAAGGCATTGTTACTAATATCTCACCTTAACCATCGACCAACTAAATTATGGCTGATATAAACACTCAATGGCTTAAAAACCTTAAAGAGCAGATCGAAGCAATTCCAGATTGCAAATCTCTAAATAAGCTGATTGCCTGGCTAAAAGAGATGTTTATGGAACTCATCGAGGATATTCTTGAGCAGATTGCCAAGCTCGTGGGCATGGTTCTTCCACCCACAAGCCTGGCAAAGATCATCAAGTACCTCAAGAATTTGGCTACACAGTACCTTGGGCCGTATCTGGCTGCTATTCGTCAAATGGTTATAATGATTAAAGCATTTGCAGAGGTGCTTAAAGCTATTCAGGATAAACTTGCTAATCTGCGTTGCTCAATTTCTGCGTCTTCCATTATCAATCAGCTAAAGATTGATATGCAAAGTAAAGCATATCAGAAGCTATATTCCGGAAACTCGTCGTTATCGCAGCTGCTAGACATTGCAACTAAGCTTAAAAATGGAGTGCCTCCTCTCTCAGTGATTGCATCTGGATTGGGCGTGAATATAGATGGTCTGCCAGCCTTAGCAAATCAATACGGCGGTACACTTCCGTTTATGTCAAAGATGCTTGACAAATATCAGCCAGCAGTTGTTCCGGATGTACCCGCTATACCCACATTTGTATCACCCACGGATATTATATTGGAAAATCCTGCACCGACTATTGATGAAGATGGTATTGCCCCCAGTTTTGGGAGATATCAGACGCCAATCATTATCACTGGCTCTGGATTTCTCGAAGGTGTTACAGTTACGATGGGCGATGTCGAGTGTGGCAATATTGAGATCATTAACGGCCGTATTCAATGTACTGTACCGGGACTGGTCACAGGCTTTCCATACGCAATCACTGTTACTAATACCGATGGCCAAAGCGCTACGCTAGATCAGGCCTTCGCATACACCGGCCGTAGCTAAAACAATATAAATAGTCATTACCTAACAGATGAGCACCGGCCTTCTTTCAGATAAAAATGTCTATGAAAAACAGGCCTTAATAGTTTCTAGACGACAGCAGTACTCTGATCTGGATCTTAGCCTGGTGCGTACTAGCAAGAAAGACATTGTACCGCTGACAGATCTAGATGCAGTTAAGACATCTGTGCGAAATATACTGCTGACAAATCATGGAGATAGGCCGTTTCAGCCTTATCTGGGCGCTAACCTGCGCGCACTGCTTTTTGAGCCAGCAGATCAGTTCACGATCTTTGCAATCCATGAGGACATTAGATTTGCCATTACTAAATTTGAGCCCAGAATAGATCAGGTCAGAATCAGAGTTGACTTCAATGATAGCAGCAGTCAATACAACGTCTCACTGGCATTCCGAGTAATTGCTCAAAATCAGAGTGCAGATATGATTGTCAGACTAGAGCGGATCAGGTAATTTTAGAAATACTCACCCAATGGCACAATTCAATGTTACTGAACTCGACTTTGATAAGATCAAAGCATCGATCAAAGCTCACTTTCGTTCTCAAACTAAGTATAGCGATTGGGACTTTGACGGCGCGGGCCTATCGACTGTGGTAGATATTCTAGCATACAATACGCACTACAATGCAATGGTGGCGCATTTCTCGCTAAATGAGACATTCTTGGATTCAGCGCAGATTCGCGGTAATGTAGTGTCTCATGCTAAGCTGATAGGATATACGCCCAAGTCTGTCAATGCACCTACTGCAGTACTTGATATTACCGTTACTGCACCTGCTATCAGCCCACCGAGCACACTTAACATTCCTCGCGGAACTCGATTTAATACACAAATCGATAATATACTATATCCATTTGTGACTATTTCCTCGGCTGAAGCTAGTCTGAGCGGCGGCACACATTATCTGTTCGATGCTGAGCACCTAAATCAGCTTCATATCAAGCAAGGTGTATTAAAGAGAATGATCTATCGCGTAGATACATCAATTGAAAATCAGAAATTTATTATTCCTGAGGAAAATGTGGACATATCTACTCTACGAGTGCGCGTGAAGCCAACTGAGACCTCTACTGATTATATCACATATAGCAAATTCTACACACTGACTGCAGTTACATCTACATCAGCCATTTACTTTACTCAAGAAAATTCTTCAGGCAAATTTGAGGTATACTTCGGTGATAACTACATAGGAAAGAAGCCTACGTCGAATAGCATTGTTGAATTAGAGTATGTCTATGGTAATGGCGAGTTTGCAAACGGCGCAAGTGTATTCACTGCTGTAGATCGAGTTAACTCGCTTGAGCTTAATGCTACTACTGCCACCATCGCTAGCGGTGGATCAGCACGTGAGTCTATTGAATCTATTCGCTATAATGCACCACTTACTTTTGCATCGCAGAATCGCGCAGTAACTGCTGATGACTATAAGGCGATCATTTCAAAAGAATTCAGTGGAATTGATTCGATCTCTGTCTGGGGCGGCGAGAATGCGGTTGAACCTGACTTTGGAAAAGTGTTTATCTCTATTAAAAAATCTAACACCAACCTTTTACTAACTGCTGAAGATAAACAAGTGATTCTGAATACTATTCTAGCAGGAAAGAATGTAGTATCAATTCGCCCGTATATCGTCGATCCAGAATACACCTATCTTGAGCTTGATGTATTCTTTAAGTATAATCCAAATTTGACAGATGAACTCAAATTTGAGTTACAGAGGAAAGTGCGAGCAACTATTCAGACCTATGCTGATGATAATCTAAAGAGGTTCGACGGCGTGTTTCGTTACTCAAATCTGCTCAAGAATATTGATCAGACTGATCGATCTATATTGAACTCAGATTTGCGCGTTTATATGCACAAGTATGCAATTCCGCGCGCTAGTGGAATAAATTACTTTGATCTTTTGTTCTCCTCACCGATCTATCAGACATCCTCAAGCAGCCCAGTATTGAGCTCTAGTATCTTTCAGATTGCGGCGGTTGACCATGAAATTGGAGATATTCCCATTGTCGGATCAGTCAACCGCACAGTATTCTTATATAAGTATATCGGCGGCGTCAAAACTGCAGTTCGCGCGGTGGGCACAATTTATACTGCTGATGGCCGAGTAGTTATCAATGGAGTTCAGCCAGATACTACTGCTCGTATTCGTATTACTGTAACTCCGAATTCGCATGATCTCGCACCGAAGAGAAATCAGCTTCTAGATATTGATTTTAACTTTGTCTCAATTACTGGAGAGGTTGATAGTATCGCTGTTGGCGGATCTTCTGGCGGAATTACATATACCACTCCTTCGCGTCACCGCGCAGGATCATAATTTTCTTATCATCATATGCCGAACTCAATAGAGTTACTCGCTAGCACGCGCAAGAAAACTAGAGAAGTAGCTCGTGTTGAGCAATTACTACCCGAGGGGCTGAGAGATAAATCTGCCAATTTAATTGAGCTGCTACAAGATTACTACACTTTTATCAATAAAAGCGGTGAGGCAAGTTATGCGCTCAATTCTATTAGCCCTGCTCGAGACATAGATCAAGCAGATTCAATCTTCTTGGATAAGCTTCAGCAAGAAATCGCGGTATCGATTCCTCGGACAACTATTGCAAACCGAGTGAATCTTTATAAGAATATTGTTCGGTACTACACCACTCGCGGATCGCCAGAATCAATTGAGCTATTTTTCCGAATTATATTCAATGATTCCGCAGAGGTATATTATCCACGCAATGATATGCTCATTGCTAGCGATGGAGTATGGGATGCAACCGCTAACCGCTCAATATATGCTACTGCTCCTGAAGTAATTATTGAAGGCGCCGGAAAAGGTGCTAGAGCTCGAGCAATAATGACGCGCGGCGCGCTGTATCGAATTGCAATCGTCAATGGCGGATCTGGATACATATCTGCGCCCACGCTGACAGTTACTGGAGACTCTTCGGTAACTGCTACAGCTACTGCGACAATTAGCAATGGCCAAATAAACCGTATAGAGGTGACAACAGGCGGATCTCATTATGCATATCCTGCTACAGTGGCAATTGTCGGTAATGGTACGGGCGCGACAGCCGAAGTACATTTAAGGCAGGATGGCGGAATTGCATATATTGAAATTACTAATCAAGGATCTGGATATACATCTGCAACTGCAAGTATCACTTGTGCATCTCATGTTAGTGGTGCAGGCGTGGTTGATGCGGTATTATCAGTTATACCTGATACTATTGGAGTAATTACTAGAGTAAATATTACTAATTTTGGAGCGGATTACGATACAGCCGCTATTACCGTTACTGGTGGCGGTGGGAGCGGAGCAAATCTAAATGCATATATTGGCGATAGTATCACGAGTATTGCACCTGTTAATTTTGGGTCTGGATACAACAATGTTGTGCCTGGATATTATGCTGGCGCCAAAGTAACTATTCCGATGTATGACGCTCCCAGTAATTGGGAGCCAGCACGCGTAATTCCAAACATTACTGATGGCGAGATTCGATCATACAATCTAGTATATCCTGGAGCAAATTATACATCTGAAACTACTTTTCCAGGCACTTTAATCGGTGATCAATCTGGCGTTTATATTGATAATAAAGGATTTCTCTCAGATACTAGTAAACTGCAGGATTCATTGTTCTATCAGAAGTTCTCGTATGTTATTCGTACTGGAAACAATGTAGATCTATGGCAGGATAGCTTTAACAAGCTAGTACATCCTGCAGGATTCAAATTCTTTGGGCAGATTCTCATATTCCTTGAGTTTCTGAAAGATAAGGCTAAGATGCCAGACTTTTCTCCTGGGTTTGTAGATAGCACGCAATTGGCTCAGGTTTACATATTTCAGGATATAATCAATAGCCTTGCACCGTCTATTCCACTATATCTAGATAGTGGGATCGAAAACCCACGCGTTAAGATAACTTCACAGATTTCGAGTGCTATCGATACAAGCGAGCTTATGCACTTTCATAACGGATGGCCGATGAATCTTTGGTCTCATCTGACGATACAGCAGGCAGATGACAATGGCGGTTCAAATCCGCGGTATCCTCATGGAAATTATACCATTAACTATATGATAAATAACACTATCGTATACTCGGATAATAATTCTACTACAACTCTGGGAGTCGAACTCATTTCTTCCTAACACACATACAGATATATGGCAGCTACAATCACAACCAAGTTTCGCCTGGAGAATGCTAACACATTCATCAAATCCATAGCCAATGACAGCGTGTATATTATGCTGGGCAAGTCAGATGCGTGGTCAGCCAATAAAGATACTAGCCAAGATAGCCCTGCTCCTACTCCACTGGATGTTCAGCTTGAGGAGAATGATATGTGGCAGAACGCAATTGCGCTGAAGAAGCTTGGAGCATCTGATGCAATCAATGTAGTTCCTCGCTATAACTGGGTTAGCGGTACTAGGTATGTTGGCTGGGATGATTTTGATGCAGCAATTTTTACTAAAAGGTTTTATGTGCTGAATGAGAACTACGATCTTTTTAAGTGTCTAAAAGCGCCACTCGACCCTCTTATTACTTCTACTAATGCACCGGCCATTACGGCATCTCCGCACGCATTTAGTACCCCGGACGGATATATCTGGAAGTATATGGGTAAGATTTCCACACCGAATGTCACGAAGTTCATGACAGTCAATTATATGCCGGTTAAGACAATCACTCTTCTGCCCGGCGTTGACGCCAGCTCGTTGAGTGCTGATGAAGCAACACAATATGCTTATCAGACAAGTTGTGCTACTGATACTTCTGGAAAGATTTACCGTTATGTAGTAACTAACGGAGGAAGTGGATATAGTACGCAGAATCCACCTACTGTTACTATATCTGGAAATGGCAGTGGCGCTGCAGCAACAGCAGTTGTTGTTAATGGTATAATTACTGCCATAAATGTGACGGGAGAAAGTGCTATGATGGATGCCACCGGCAACGGCCCACAAACATATAGAAACAATTGTGGAATTGGATATACTAGTGCATATGTTACGATTGCAAGCCCCGTGGCCGGTGTTACGGCGACCGCTCGTGCAATTCTTTCACCTAAGAATGGGCATGGAACTGATCAGACGCGGGAGCTTGGCGGATTCTATGTAGAAACAAATGTGACATTGACAGGAGCAGAAGGAGCAGGCGCCGACTTTATCACCGGTGCTAATTTCCGTCAGATTGCGCTTGTTAAGAATCCACTTAACTTTAATACAGCTGTTATCTCAAACACAGCCACACTATCCGCACTAAAAACAATGAGATTGACCGCCGCCCCCAGCGGTGGTACACTTGCATCTGGCGATTATATCACTGGCAGTTCAAGCACTGCGTGTGCATTTGTGGATTCATATGCCCTAGAAGATACAACTCATATTATCCGTTACCATCAGAATGATAAGACTGGATATGGCACATTTTCTAGCGGCGAGGCAATTACCTCATTCGGCGATCAAAGCGCTACAATTGCTTCTGGTGGCTTAGGTAATCCTGAAGTTAAGCCGTGTTCTGGTGATATTATGTTTATTGAAAACCGCGCGCCGATTACTCGAGCAATATCGCAGATTGAAGATATTCGTTTGGTCATTGAATTCTAAGAAAACCCATGTCAATTACAACTTACAACGTTCCTCCTTACTACGACGACTTCGATCCAGAGAAGAATTATCTTCGTGTGCTATTTCGTCCTGGGTATGCAGTACAGGCACGCGAGCTGACGCAGCTTCAGACTGCAATTCAATCTCAGATTGAACGTTTCGGTAACCATGTATTTCAGAATGGTTCTCAAGTTATGGGCGGTCAGGCCTCGCTGGATACGTCCTATGCTTATATTAAGCTAGAGACATCATTTAATTATACAGCTGCAGATTTAGTTGGGCCGACTACCAATTATCCACAGGGAAATACTGGTACAGGTGCTACCGAATATCTGACTGCTTCAGTAGGCGAAACTCTTAAGCTTATTACCGATACAGGTATTGGAAGTCCAACTGGTATTACTGCCACAATTCTAGAGTTTCTGCCCAGCACAACATCAGATTATCTGACAGCTTATGTTAAGTATACTGCCGCCAATGAAACCGCCCATGTCTTTTCTGCCGGGGCAATCTTAAATACTGTTGAAACCCCAGTGTATATCCCCGCCAACGGCACCACCCCGGCTGTGTACGCTCATAGATTCAAGGTTGTTGCAGCTAGCGCAACAGGATATGGAACTCGTGTAGCAGTAAACGATGGTGTGTACTACATCAATGGCAATTTTGTCTATACACCTGCTTCTTCCATTATTGTCTCGAAGTATAGTTCATATCCTTCAGCACGTGTGGTCTATAAGATCTCAGAGAATATCGTCACATCTGCAGAAGATCCATCATTGGTCGACAATGCTCTAGGCACTCCAAATGATTCTGCTCCTGGTGCACATCGCTATCAGATTGCATTAGATCTAGCAGTTGAATCTCTAGATCTGCCTAAACGCGTTGAAGATGATATTATCAATGTTCTATCGATTCGCAACGGAGCAATCATTGGTAAAGCGCGCACAGAATATTCTGAGCTAGCAAATACTCTAGCTACTCGTACTTATGAGGAGTCTGGAAATTACACAGTTCGCGCATTTCAGCTCAATGTCCGTGAGTACTACAATGATGGCACAAATGGCGGGCTGTATACTGCATTACAGATTGTTTCAAAAGATGGAGTGGCAGCAGCGCAAGCTATTACTTATGGTGGTAATCGCTTAGCAGTAGGTCTTGAGCCCGCTGTTGCATATGTCAATGGATACCGAATAGAAACACTAGACACTACATATGTTCCAGTACTGAAGGCGCGGGATATTGCAATTTCTAATTCTGCAGTGCTGTCATGCGAGCTTGGAGGATATGTCTATATTGACACGCTTGTGGGTATACCAAATATCACCACTTATTCTGTAATTACACTAAAGAAAGCTGACGCTGTCTCAATCGGTACTGCGCGCGCTCGTGGTCTTCAATATGTTTCGGGGACAAGATACAAGCTTTATCTATTCGATATTAACATTCCTGCAACATCTTATAATTATACATTTGCGGACGTTCGTACTCTCGTTGATAGCAATTTGCCTGTTCCCTTCAGCGCCGCCATTAGCGATATTAGTACTGGTATTAGTGATGCAGTGCTATACAACACATCCACGAGTTCTTTGTTGTATAAGTTGCCTTCAACCGCAACTAAAACACTTCGCGATCTAAATAATTCAGTTGATCTAGTTTACAATGTTCGACGTAAGTTTGATAGCATTACTGCCAGTAGCGGCATTGTTCAGCTTGACACCGGATCGTCGAATAAGGTCTTCACCTCAAATAATGCTGCAGATTTTATCTGTGTGAATAACACCAGCAACGGTGCAGTAGCAACACCGATGACTATTACTTCTGCCGGCTTACAAACAATTTCCCTAACATTCGCGGGTAGTGCATCTAATTCGTTTACGATTATTGCTCCGGTGACACACAGCAATATCAGTGAGAAATCCAAGACACTAACGGTAAATTCACAAATCACGCTTTCTACTCCAAATACTACTTTAGGTAATTATGATGTTCTGGGCAAAACTGATGTGCTGCGTATAAAGGGCATCTATATGTCTGCTAATCGTAATACTGTTCCAGATATTGCTAATGATCCAGATATATCTGGTCGTTACGAACTAGATAATGGACAACGCGAGAATTTCTATGATCTTGCTCGTATTCGTCTTAAACCAGGAAGTTCTGCACCAACTGGCCAAATAACAGTTGTGTTTGATTATTTCGCACACGGAGCTGGTGATTACTTCTCGGTTAACTCTTATGATTCAACACTGTATAGTCTAATTCCTTCCTTCGATTCTATCAAGGGTAAGATTGAGCTACGGGATGCTCTTGACTTTCGCCCCACAAAGGATACTACAGGAACTGCATTTACTGGTACCGGCGGCAATACCTCACATACAATTGTTCCAGGATCATTGATTATCACTGATATTCAGTATTACCTTCCGCGCACCGATAAGATCTATGTCAATAAGACTGGCACATTCGGCGTGCAATACGGTATCTCAGATGCTAAACCGGCTGCTCCATCTAATCCTACAGATTCTATGGTGCTATACGCGCTCTCGCTGGGTGCATATACCTTCGGTAAATCTGATCTAACTGCTACTGCAGTCGATAACCGCCGCTACACTATGCGCGACATCGGTCGTCTTGAACAGCGCATTGCAAATGTAGAATACTACACCTCGCTATCGCTGCTTGAAAAAGAAACTGCCTCAAAGCAGATCATGGATGGCACGAACCAACGGTACAAGAATGGATTTGTAGTAGATTCTTTTGTGGGTCATGGCATTGGCGCTATCAGCCATCCAGATTACCATTGTTCTGTGGATATTGATAAAGGTATTCTGCGTCCAGAATTCTATCAGGACAATACTGCGCTGGTTGTTAATCTAACCGATAGCGGTACAAGTAGAGTGAGGAAGACTGGGCCGCTTATTACTCTCGACTATACTGAGGTACCCGCAATTACTCAGCCCTATGCATCTGGCTCAGAAATCGTGAATCCTCATGCTATCTGGGGATGGCGTGGAGAAATCAGATTATCTCCTCCAGGTGATGACTGGAAGGAAACACAGATTGCACCTGCTCTTGCTGCAAATGCCGATCCTCAACTTAGCTGGTTCTCTGATATTAGTGAAAATTCCAGCAATAAAGTCATTTATAATGCATGGACTGGCAATTGGTATGGATCCCCGCCAGTATCTGGTACAACTGCAGGTGGAACAGAACTACAAGTAAATTCTATATCCTCGCTAACTGCCCAGCAATCTGGCAGCAGCACATTGAGCGGAACAGCATATCTCAATAGCGGAACATACAACTTTACTACTACACAAACATATAGTGACTTAATTGTAAGCACATCGCTGGTGTCGTATATTCGCTCGCGCAAGGTATACTTCAGTGTATCTGGATTAAAGCCCAATTCTCGTCTATATGCTTTCTTTGATGGAATTCAGATTGCAGATTACATCAACTCTACAGATACATTTGTAGACTACACAACTGCGGCAGATAATACCAATTATCTAGATTATACTGTGCACCCATCTCCATCTGGCGCTAGCACATTGACAACAGATGCTAGCGGAAATATCGCTGGATCGTTCATTATTCCAAATAATTCTACTCTCAAATTCCTAACAGGTAGCCGAGTGTTTCGTCTGATAGATAATGTAACCAATAATATCAATGCTGCGTACACTTATGCAGATATTACTTATACTGCCTCTGGAATTCTTGAGACACATCAGACTAGCGTGGCAAATAATACAGTGGTTTCTACTGTTCCAGCTATAGTGCGGCCAGTTGCTCAGATAGTTCAGCCGCAATATTCTAGACCAGCTGAACCATCTGTGCTTATGTATACCCCAGGAGCTGAATTGAATTATTCGGGCTTTCTGGCCCAGCGGGCTCGGGGTCCGGCAACGGGATATCTTGGAAGTCCGATCGACCTGAAAATAGGTCTAAATGACGGAATGCAATACTCTTACAATGAAGCCGATAAGATTACTTCCGTCATCGTGCGAGGACGTTCTGGAGCAACATCATCGAGCGAGGGAAATTGGGTGCCGGTAGCAACTAACCTACAACCGCCGGAGCGTGGCGAGGCGGTCTACACAGTGTCCTACACCGGGCCTGTAGGCTTGCAAGGGCAGTATGAATGGGAAGTAATTGCTACAACTGCGAGCGGTAAAACAGTAACTTCTAACCTCATACAGAATTTGGTTAATCCACCGTAATCCACCGACAGGGACATTCGGTTAATCCACCGACGGGCACATTCAACACCTTACCTTAACATTACCATTACTCTGTCAAAAATATGAGCAACGTTTCCCTAACATCAGCACAGATATCAACTGCTACACAAACCGTTAGCTCGATATATCCGCTGGCACAGACATTTGTAATAGATACTCCCGGCGGGGCCTTTGTAACATCACTTGATCTTTTCTTTAAACAGAAAGACACTATTGATAGCATGCCAGTGACTGTGCGTCTACGGACTATTGAGAATGGCACACCAACCTCTGTTATCATTCCTTTCTCAACAGTAACAGTATCTGCAGCAAACATTGCAGTATCTGCTGCTGCAGCAACCCCAACTCGATTCACATTTGAGGCTCCTATATTTCTGCGTGATACCACTGAGTATTGCTTTGAAATCACGGCCAATTCTGGGCTATACAAACTATGGTGTGCAAATATTGGCGGAAGAGATGTTATAAACCCATCATTCTTGATTGACAAGCAGCCATATAGCGGAGTGATGTTTAAGTCACAGAATGCATCAACCTGGACTCCGGAGCTCACCAAGGATATTAAGTTCACGATGTACCGTGCAAACTTTTTGACATCCGGATCTGTTGTGCTAAATGAGGCAACGATTCCTCCTGTTACACTGGATGCTAATCCGCTTGAGACATATACCACCACTCTTGCTGTAACTGGCATGGATATTATCGCTGGCACCACTGGCGGCGATGCTGGATACAAAGTAATTACTGTTACGTTATCCAATATATCGCCGAATACCGGTAATACCGGCTTGGCGGTAAACGATTCGATCACTATCTCCGGTGCTACCAATGCACCAAATGGAACATGGCTCATTACCTCTATTCCAGTCGGTTCCGGAACCGACTTCGTATTTCGTGTTCCATCTACAAACACTGTTGCTATTCCGTCGCCGCGTGTCTTAATCACTACTGGACTCGGGCTGGTGGTAAAAGGCTCAAAGACCGTTCGCGTATATCATCCGGATCATGGCCATGTTGCAGCGGCCGCAGAGGTAGTTATTGCTGGTATTGTTGCAGGTACTACAGTCAATGGTATTCCAGCAGCATCAATCAACGGAACTCATGAAGTGACATCAGTTGAGCAGGATTCATACACCATTGAGATTGCTTCTGCTTCGCCTTTGTACTTAGCTGCTACTGCAGCTGGTCGATGCGGTGGAAACGCAGTTACTGCTACTGAGAATCGTATGTTCGATGTGCTATATCCGAATGTCCAGCAATTGGCATTTCAGACTACCAATACTAATTGGTCAGTTCGCACTACTAACGGAAAATCGCTGGCAGGCGACGAAAGTCCTTATAGCAACCTAGAAAGTTACTATAACATTCCGGTTAATTCTAGCGTCTATATGCCTTCTCCTAAGGTCATTCGCTACGACCCCTCTAACCCTACCACGAAGAGTTTCTATCTGAAAGCCACGATGACCAGTGAGACAACTACACTCTCACCGGTAATTGATCTAAACCGAGTATCTGTTGTCACAATCAATAACCGTCTGGATAATCCTGCTGCAACTGACATAAGCGAACATAATGTAGTACTGAATTATAAACCAGAAACTACAGCACACGGATCATCTGCTTTGGCAAAGTATATCACTCGTCGCATTGATTTGAGTCATGCTGCATTTGCGCTGAGAATGTTTATCTCGATCAATCGGCCGGCCGGGAGCAGTATCGATGTTTACTATAAGATTCTTGCTACTGACAATTCAGATATAGACTTTGATTCTTTGCCATGGGCTGCAGTATCGCCAAACTCTTCTATTCCCACAAGTTCTAATCCAAATAACTATACCGAGATCGAGTATAATGTCACTGAAGAAGCGCTGAATAATAATTCAGGATTTACCGCATTTGCAGTAAAGATTGTATTCCTCTCAAGCAATTCATCTGCCGCGCCGTCCTGCCGCGATTTCCGCGCAATTGCAGTGACATAACGAGTATGGCATCTGCTGGACATTCTATTGTAAAAGAGGATCCATCGCTAACACGGGATGGATCCAATAGTGCTATCATAAATAGAAACAATAATGACTACTTTCGACGTCTTTCCATTAAACGCGCCACACAGGCTAAGGAAATAGAGATGGAAAAACTTAAGTGTGAAGTATCCGAACTCAAGGATTTAGTCAAACAGCTTATCTCGGTGCAGCAGAATAATCTTTCAAAGTAAAACATCATGGCAACTCAACAGGTATATCGTACTGACACATTCGAGCAATGGCGCGTTAAGTCAAATGAGAATGCTGGTACGCTGCAGTCGCTTCAGGGCATTGTTGCTGCAGTTCAGGCCATTACTGGCGCTCAAGGATTGCAAGGCATTCAGGGGCGCCAAGGTGTTACTGGATCTCAAGGTACTCAAGGCCAACAAGGTATTACTGGAGCTGGCACACAAGGTATTCAAGGAATCCAAGGTGTCACCGGTGCTCAAGGCACAGTTGGAACTGCTGGTCCGTCAACCGCGATTAACTCCGCTGCAAATACCAACGATACCATACTATACCCAGTAATGGTTGGCGCCACAGGTTCAATTCAGGCACCACAGTCAACTACTACAGTTGGGTATTTCCAGTTCAATCCATCTACTGGCGATTTAGGAATTAAAAGCCTGAGTGTTGGTGGGCCCACTGGATCTGCAGTTGCAGGTGAAATCCGTGCTACTGGTAATATTACTGCATACGCTGCATCTGACGAGCGCCTTAAGACCAACATCGTCAAGATCGATAATGCTCTCAACAAACTATCTCAGATTGACGGTGTGATCTATAACTGGAACAACGAATATAAGAAAATACATGGTCAGGTAGATGGATATTTCGTGCGCGACAATAACTCCGGTATCATTGCTCAGCAGGTTGAAGCGGTATTTCCAAATGTAGTAGCTACGCGTCCTGATGGATATAAAGCTGTGCGCTACGAATTGCTCGTTCCTCTACTTATTGAAGCCATCAAAGAATTGAAGGCTGAAGTAGATTTACTTAAAAAATAAGATTTACTTCTGGCAGGACATATACATAATGATGATCGGCATGCACGCCGTCATCTTATGAATAACTTCGTCAAATCTGCTATCCAAGCTGGTGGATCGATCCACCCTCTAATTGTTCCGTCTAATCTAACGGGCGGAACTGGCCTGATGAATCCGTCTGTCTTCAATGACAACGGTAAGATTCTGGTAAATATCCGGCATGTGAACTACACGTTCTACCATTCCGAGAATAAGGTATTTCTGCACCCATGGGGTCCGCTGACATATCTCCATCCTGAGAATGACCTCAAGCTCAGGACCACGAATTATTACTGCGAGATGGATGATAAGCTCAACATTTCGCGTCTCGACAAAATCGACATGACGTTTGGCGATAGCCAGTACACACCAATCTGGGACTTCATCGGTCTCGAGGATGCGCGCCTATTTCGGTGGGATGGCAAGTTGTATATCTGCGGTGTGCGCCGCGATACCACCACGAATGGCCAAGGGCGCATGGAACTCTGCGAGATTGTGGTTGGGCCTGACTCAGTCAAGGAAGTAAGCCGCTTCCGTATTCCTGCACCAAATAATCCAAACTCATACTGTGAGAAGAACTGGATGCCAGTACTCGATATGCCATACCACTTCGTCAAGTGGTCAGCACCTACTGAAGTTGTTCAGGCATTTCCTGAGACCAAGGAGTGTAAGACAGTAGTAATGAATGAGAATAGTAGCCCAGAGAATAAGCCAGGACTTCGCCGAGATGTTCGCGGTGGTTCTCAGATTGTTCCACTGGGTAATGGCAATCGAATTGCTATGACTCATGAGGTCGATCTGTTTAGCTCAGAGGTTGGGCGAAAAGATGGTGTCTACCATCACCGCTTTCTGATGTGGGATAAAGACTGGAATATCGTTAAGTACTCAAAGGAATTCTTTATGATGGACGGCCGCGTAGAATTCGGTGTGGGTATGTGCCATCTCAATGATCGCGAACTGCTCATTACCTTTGGTTTCCAAGACAATGCAGCATATATTCTGCGAGTTCCCACACAGCACGTAATTAACTTTATCAATGAAAATTCTTGATTGCTTTCCATACTTTAACGAGAAAGAGCTGATGGAGTTTCGTATCCGTCTGCTGTCTCCAGTTGTAGATCATTTTGTGATCTGTGATGCAAACCGCACGCACAATGGCGATCCTAAGCCATTTAGCGCTCGCAAGACTCTTGAAGAACTTGGCTTATTTAATGAAAAAGTAACTGTTATAGAGATCACCTTGCCATCGCGCGAGGAAGTCCCGGACAACTGGATTCGCGAGAATTTGCAGCGCGATGCTTTAACTCGTATGGTTACTGACTATGAGACAGTCTGTATTGTTACCGATACAGATGAGATCATGGATCCGTCCTTCGTGAAGTATTATGCTAATGTAGCATACCAGAACAAGAAAGGAATCCTGCGTATTCCAATGGCCTATCTTAACGCAAAAGCTGATCTTCAGCTTATTGCCGACAATGGAAGCGATGCGCTCTGGGCCTCAGGTTTCATGGGTATGAAGCATCATTTTGACTGCTACTCTCCAAGTAAGATTCGTGAGTCTCATGCATGGCGCAGAAACAACGTCAAGTTTGCAGATATGTTTCAGCTTGATGGGGGTATTAACTTAATGGCCGGATGGCACTTTGCATGGATGGGCGGGCGCGAAAAGATGCTAGAAAAATGGCAAGCGTTTGCAGATCAGAATGACAAGCTGCCTACTGCAGCTGGCGCGGGCAATAAACAAGAAGTTGAGAAGTTCATTTCAGCATATGATCCTCAGCAAGGATCTACTGATCCGATCGGCCGAACAAATCACCGCCTGCGTAGATACCCGATTCATTCTCTGCCACGACAAGTATTCGAGCATAAACGCATTAAGAACTACTTATTCCCGCCAGAATTCAAACGCGAGCACTTCCATGAGAATGATGCAATCTTCGGCGAGAACTGGTTCACATATCCAAACCTTTATCGAGAGATGGTTAACCGCTTTCCGTCTGGTAGCAAGTTCGTGGAAGTAGGTGTCTGGAAAGGGCGGTCGATTGCATATCTTACCACCGAAGTTTACAACTCAAAAAAGAACATCGAGTGCTACTGCGTGGATACCTGGGAAGGATCATCTGAGCATAAGACGAATGGCAGCTGGGCTGTAAGCGATAAAGAGCTTGCAGGCTTATATGACATCTTTGAGAACAATCTTCTGCCATTGAAAGAGTACTGTATTCCGATGAAGATGGAATCACTGAAAGCGGCCGAACGATTCAATGATGAATCGGTAGACTTCGTTTTCATCGATGCAGCCCACGAGTATGAGCTTGTAAAAGCTGACATTCTTAAGTGGTATCCCAAAGTTAAGAAAGGCGGGGTTTTTGCGGGGCATGACTGCTATCCGAACAACCCAGAATTTGGTGGTGTATATAAAGCTGTAACCGAGATCTTCGGCACCGGCTTTCGCGTGAATGAAAATTGTTTTATCGTGGACAAACTATGAATCGTACTTCCTTAATTAACTCGCTGATCGCCAAGATCGGCGCTAAATCTTATCTTGAGATCGGTGTGCACCAAGGTGAGAACTTTAATAAGATCTGCTGTGCTAATCGTACGGCAGTTGATCCGGTCACGCCACCACCAATAACGGGAGAGTACAAGTACTTTCATAGCACATCAAATGAATTCTTCAATTCAATTGCTGATGACCATATGTTCGATGTCATCTTTATCGATGGACTTCATACTGCTGCTCAGGTAAAGCTTGACATCAGCAATGCAATGAAACGTCTGAGTACCGGAGGCTTCATTCTTTGCCATGATATGAATCCTTTGATTGAGGAGCACCAGACACCGGAGTACAATGGTGGGCATTGGAATGGAGATTGCTGGAAAGCATTTGTGGAACTGCGTGCTAAAAATACAGACTGGAATTTTGCCACTGTTGATACTGATCAGGGGTGTGGCGTGATCTGGAAAGGAGTTGGTAATACGTTCACAAATCGTCTTCCTCTTACATGGAATAACTTTAAGCAGAATCGTGCAAATTGGCTAAATCTAATAAGCGTGCAGCGGTTTGTTAATGATATTCTCGGCGGTGCACAACTGCCTATTCTGCTCAATACATATCTGGGCGATCCGGAATATGATGAGAACAACTTCGCGCTTGCAATGTACTATGACGGCATTGGACAGAAAGCCTCTGCTATTTCATTCTACATCCGTGCAGCTGAACGTTCCAGCAATGTCTTACTACAGTATGAGTCATTAGTGCGCGCAGCGCTGTGTTTCATTTCTCAGGGAACGCGCGGTCTTTCAGTACGTGGATTGCTGCAGCGTGCGATGGCACTTCTTCCTAAGCGGCCTGAAGCATACTTCTTGCTAAGCCGTTGGTGGGAACGTGACGCTACAGTAGAAGGTTGGGTCAACGGTTATACTTTAGCATCAATGGGACTAGTGATTGCAAACGATACCAGCTCGCCATTGCGTACCTGGGTAGAATATCCCGGCCCATATGGACTCATGTTTGAGAAGGCTGTGACAGGATGGTGGGTAGGTCAATGTGCTGAGGCGCGTGATATTTTCAGCGATCTGCTACTTAACTACAATCTAGATGATGGCCATCGAGTGTCTGTCATCAATAATCTAAAGCATCTTAAGTCATACACACCAGAAATGATTGCTAAATTCGGTGCCTGAGATGAATCCACTAGAAGGATTTCCTCCAGTCTACTGGATCACACTAGCTGATTCAGTAGATCGTCATACCTCAATGAAACAGCAGTTCGCTGAGTTTGACTTAATTGCTACAACAAAGATGGCGCACGGAAACGGTGTGGGATTCGATGGCCGAACTAACGACTATCGAAACCACCCAGCTGTGCGCGGCCCATACTTTGTCTCTATGAAGTCGCAGGAGATTGCAGTCTCGCTTGGACATATTGAAATGCTCAATGCATGGCTGAAGACATCAGATTCTGAGTATGCAGTATTTCTGGAAGATGATGTTAACTTACGCAATTGCTACAACTGGAGCTTTACCTGGAAAGAGTTTGCTGCATCGCTACCTGCAGACTGGGACTGTATTCAGATGTGCCTCATCAAAGCTGAGGAGATTCCTAGCATCTGCTTTCGCGCTCGTGTGACTGCAGATTGGTCAGTGACAGCATATCTGATGCGCCGAGAATATGCCCAGAAACTGGTAGATTGGTATATTAAAGATACCAATTACCAAATCGATGTGCCCGGCGATTCAAAGGCTATTCCGATTGTGGAGAATCTAATGTACTTTCCAGGAAAGACATACATCGCTCCGCTATTTACTGAAATGAACACCTTCAGCACTAATTTTACAGTTGCTGGAAAGAAGGTGAAAGACTACAATGCTGATTCGTGCAGAGACGTCACCAGCTGGTGGCTAAATAATGGAAAGGTTACCTCGCTATACAAGTTTATGAATACTCAAGTTGAAGCACCAGAAATCCCAATGATCGGCACTGCTGTTGTTAAGAACACCAAGTGGCTTAAGCGACTAATTGGCAGCGTAGATCATCCAGTCAAAGAATTCTTCGTTATCAATAACAATGGTAAAGGTGAGATCGATGCAGAGCTTGATGAAATTGCTAAGACACCGCATCCATTCATCGGGAAAATCCGAGTAACCCATATGCCCGCCAATATTGGTGTAGCTGCATCATGGAATCTAATGATTAAGGCATATATGAAGTGCCCATATTGGATTATAGTAAATGATGACGTGGCTTTTGGCGAAGGATTTTTGAAAGAGATGCACAATGAGACTCTGAAAGATCCTTCTTTAGGAACGATTCATGGTTACCAAGGTGAGCACGGTATTGGCAGCTGGGACCTCTTTCTGATTCGAGATCATGTCATTGCAGAGTATGGTCTATTTGACGAGAATCTCTATCCAGCGTATAACGAGGATTCTGACTATTTTCTGAGGTTTATACACAAGCCAATTCGCAGGCTGATGAGTCTAAAGTCTGAGTATTATCATGGAGAAGGCAAGAAAAACGAGTACCACATTCACGGTAGCCAGACTCGAAAGACTGATCAGGTTATGAGCAGTAAACTTGACAGAGCTAATGAGCTAAATATAGAGTATATGACTCGTAAATGGGGCGCTGGCTGGCGTCATTGCTCTCCTACCGAGACGCCCTTCAGCGACTGTAATGGAGCGTTTCCAATTTCATCTACCACATATGATTTAAGGTTTGTTAGACAGAAGCACCTTGGATTTTAGTAATTGATTCTATGTATAAATAGACGCTATATATGGCTGTCTATGCAAATTTCTCGGTTGATTCTGGAATTAGTTTTACCACAACACTTACAGTTGAGGGCTTAGATGGCATGGTTTTTGACCTGACAGGATACACAGCTAGAGGCCAGATTCGCAAAACATATTTGTCTACTACAGCAGTTGATTTTGTAACAGAAATCAACGAGCCAGTTCATGGCAAACTCGTTTTGCACTTAAGTGCAGTGACTACTGCAACGATGAAGCCGGGCCGTTATCAATTCGATGTTGAAATTGTTTCTGCCGCTATTGTGATGCGCGTTGTTGAAGGGCAGATCGAGGTTAATCCTCGCATTACTCGCCCTTCATAATCTTTAGCCTGAATTGCACTGATCAATCGCAAAAATGCGCCAATCTGACCAAAATATAACTGTCAAAGCAATTGGTGTAGGTGCGCGTGGCCCGCAGGGTATACAGGGTATTCAAGGGCGCCAAGGTATTACTGGTGCCGGAACACAGGGTATCCAAGGACTTCAAGGAATTCAAGGAGCTCAAGGAATTCAGGGCACATTGGGCGCACAAGGTATCCAGGGCGTGCAAGGCGCGCTGGGCACACAGGGAATTCAGGGTATCCAAGGTGAGCAAGGAATCCAAGGTATCCAGGGTATCCAAGGGATTACCGGTACTCAAGGCACACAGGGAATTCAGGGTATCCAAGGTGAGCAAGGAATCCAAGGTATCCAGGGTATCCAAGGGATTACCGGTACTCAAGGCACACAGGGAATTCAGGGTATCCAAGGTGGTCAAGGAATCCAAGGAATTACCGGTACTCAAGGAACGCTAGGTGAACAAGGAATCCAAGGCGCTCAGGGTACTCAAGGCCAGCAAGGTATTCAAGGCACTCAAGGCCAGCAAGGTATTCAAGGCACTCAAGGTGCAACCGGTCTAGCATTTACTGTTGCTAAGACTTATGTTTCTGTCGCAGCGCTGGTTGCCGATACATCTCCTACCGGAATTATTGCTGGTCAATTTGCGCTTATTGATTCCGGAAATCTTGAAGATTCGGATAACTCGAAACTTTATCTTTGGGACGGCACCTCATATTCTTTTGTTAATGATCTTTCTGGATCTGCTGGCATTCAAGGAATTACCGGTACTCAAGGCACGCAAGGTATTCAGGGTATTCAGGGTGAGCAAGGTATTCAGGGTATCCAGGGCGAGCAAGGTATCCAGGGCGAGCAAGGTACTCAGGGAACTCAAGGTACTCAGGGAACTCAAGGTATCCAGGGTGAGCAAGGTATACAGGGTATCCAAGGTTTAACGCCTTTGCTCAATACGCCATTTTTGGCAGGAGATTATTATTTTCAGGCTGTAGGCAGTCTCTACAACGGCCTCTCATTTGCAGGAATGGCGTGGTCTGCCGGCCAGGTATTATCTGTATGGGCTCCGAATGAAGGCGGTATAGTACAGCACATTTTAATTAGTTCATATAATTCTGTAGACGGAACGCTTGTTGCGACTGTTACAGATTCGGCAAATCCTGGATATAAGACACAGGCCGGTGTTTATATTTCTCTCTCAGGACAAACTGGAGCACAGGGCATTCAAGGCATTCAGGGTATTCAAGGTATTCAAGGGGAGCAAGGAATCCAGGGCACACAAGGAACTCAAGGCACACAGGGTATCCAAGGTGAGCAAGGTATTCAGGGTATTCAAGGTACTATCCTAAACTTTATTGGAACCTGGTATAGTTCTTCTTTCGTAAAAGACACTATTGCAGTATCTACGGTGGATGGAAATACTTATATTTCTATTCGATCAACTGAACTTGTTTATACTGATCCGGCCAATGCGTCAGCAGATTGGGTTTTATATGCAACTCGCGGAATTCAGGGTGTGCAAGGTATTCAAGGAATACAGGGAATTCAGGGCACTCAAGGAACTCAGGGCGAAACAGGTATCCAAGGCATTCAAGGCATTCAAGGTATAACTGCCGCAAACGCAAACATTCTTACAAGCGATGAAGCCCCAGCTTATGCTGCCGCTGGCGATCTATGGTGGGATTCGAGCGTGGGTATGCTCCGCATTTACTATAATGACGGAACATCCTCACAATGGGTTGATGCTGACCCAGGTTTTACTCCGGTAGTAGGAGTAAATGAAGCAATCGAAATAAGCGCAACTGTAGCAACGGGAATAATCAATATTGATATTCTTTTGGGCACATTATATTACTATACTGCTAACTCAAGTGCAAATTGGACATTCAATTTTAGAGGTGCTGGATCAGAAGCCTCGTTCGATTCAGCAATTGAAACTGGTCGTCGCGTAATAGTAACGATTATGGTAACAAATGGAAGTTCTGCCTTTTATCCGCAAGCAATCACTATTGATTCTGTTGCAGTTACTCCAAAATGGTCAGGAGGCGTGACTCCTATTTCGGGCAATTCAAATTCAATAGATTCGTATACTTATACTATTGTTAAGACTGCCGCCACGCCAACTTATTCTGTATTTGCTTCACAAACCAGATTTGCGTAATAGCATATATCTCCACCTTCAATTTCGTTAAGAGTATCACGCAGAATAATTCTGCTTTCAGTTATCTATTTTAATAAATACTAAAAACTTATGGCACTAAATTTCCCACAATCACCCTTCGTAGGGCAACAAGTTACTTCAGGTACCAGAACATGGACATGGAGTGGTAGTCACTGGGCCAATAACACCGTCACCGGTGTTCAAGGCAGCCAGGGTATCCAAGGCACACAAGGCCAACAGGGTATCCAAGGCCAACAAGGTATCCAAGGTACCCAAGGCGCTCAAGGTACTCAAGGTGCACAAGGACACCAAGGTATTCAAGGCCAACAGGGTATTCAGGGTACTCAGGGCACACAAGGTACGCAAGGTGCACAAGGACACCAAGGTATTCAAGGTATCCAAGGCCAACAAGGTATCCAAGGCATCCAAGGAACTCAGGGTACTCAAGGTACTCAAGGCGAACAGGGTATCCAAGGTACTCAAGGTGAGCAAGGTATCCAGGGTATTCAAGGAACTCAAGGCCGCCAGGGTATTCAAGGAACTCAAGGCACTCAAGGCACGCAAGGTCAACAGGGTATCCAAGGAACCCAAGGTGCACAGGGACACCAAGGGATCCAAGGCACACAGGGTACTCAGGGAACTCAAGGTGAGCAGGGTATTCAAGGAACTCAAGGTACTCAAGGCCAACAAGGAATCCAAGGTACTCAAGGCACGCAAGGAACTCAAGGCCAACAAGGCATTCAAGGAACTCAAGGCGCTCAAGGCCATCAAGGAATCCAAGGTACACAAGGAACTCAGGGCACGCAAGGCGAGCAAGGAATCCAGGGTATCCAAGGGCAACAAGGAATCCAAGGTACTCAAGGTACTCAAGGCCAGCAAGGAATTCAAGGCACACAAGGCACACAGGGTGAACAAGGAATCCAAGGTACACAAGGTACTCAGGGCCAACAAGGAACCCAAGGCACACAAGGAACCCAAGGCACACAAGGAACCCAAGGCACACAAGGCCAACAAGGTATTCAAGGAACTCAGGGTACTCAAGGCCAGCAAGGTATCCAAGGAACTCAAGGCACTCAAGGCCAGCAAGGTATCCAAGGCCAACAGGGAATCCAAGGCACTCAAGGAACTCAAGGTGAACAGGGAATCCAAGGCACGCAAGGAACTCAAGGCCAGCAAGGTATCCAAGGCACTCAGGGAACTCAGGGTACACAAGGCACGCAAGGAACTCAAGGAACTCAAGGCGAACAAGGTATCCAGGGTATTCAAGGAACTCAAGGTACTCAAGGCACACAAGGAACCCAAGGTACACAAGGAACCCAAGGTACGCAAGGCCAACAAGGTATCCAAGGTACAACCGGAATGGCCTTTACCGTTGCCAAGACTTATGTCTCTGTCGCTGCACTTATTGCTGATACATCTCCCACTGCAATTGTTGCCGGCCAATTTGCGCTAATTAACACTAACGATGTTGAAGATCCAGATAATTCTAAACTTTATCTGTGGAACGGCTCATCATATATTTTCGTTAATGACCTTTCTGGAACTGCTGGTATTCAAGGAATAACCGGCGCTCAAGGTGCACAGGGCACACAGGGAACTCAGGGTACACAAGGAACTCAAGGTACACAAGGTACACAGGGCCAGCAAGGTATCCAAGGTATCCAAGGTACTCAAGGCACTCAAGGCCAACAAGGTATCCAAGGCACACAAGGTACACAAGGTGAACAAGGAATCCAAGGTACACAAGGTACTCAAGGCCAACAAGGTATCCAAGGTACGCAAGGAACTCAAGGCACTCAAGGAACACAAGGTACACAGGGAACACAGGGAACACAAGGTACACAAGGCCAACAAGGTATTCAAGGCACACAGGGAACCCAAGGCGAACAGGGTATCCAAGGTATTCAAGGCACTCAGGGAACTCAAGGCACACAGGGCCAACAGGGTATTCAAGGTACACAAGGTACACAAGGCCAACAAGGTATCCAAGGAATCCAAGGCACACAAGGAACCCAAGGTGAGCAAGGTATCCAAGGCACGCAAGGTACACAGGGTCAACAAGGAATCCAAGGTATCCAAGGAACTCAAGGCACTCAAGGCCAACAGGGTATCCAAGGAACTCAAGGCACTCAAGGAACTCAAGGTGAGCAAGGTATCCAAGGAATCCAGGGGCGCCAAGGTACTCAAGGTACTCAAGGAACGCAAGGTACTCAAGGAACACAGGGCGAGCAAGGTATCCAAGGCATCCAAGGCCAACAAGGAATCCAAGGTACGCAAGGAACACAGGGCACGCAAGGCACGCAAGGCGAGCAGGGTATTCAAGGTATCCAAGGGCAACAGGGCATCCAAGGTACTCAAGGAACGCAAGGCACACAGGGAACTCAGGGTGAGCAAGGTATCCAAGGCACCCAAGGTACTCAAGGCACCCAAGGTACTCAAGGTACTCAAGGTACTCAAGGTACTCAAGGTGAGCAAGGTATCCAAGGCACACAAGGTCGTCAAGGTATCCAAGGGACTCAAGGAACTCAAGGCACCCAAGGTGCTCAAGGCCAACAGGGAATCCAAGGTACACAAGGCACGCAAGGAACTCAAGGTGAGCAAGGTATCCAAGGAACTCAAGGTACTCAAGGACGCCAAGGCATTCAGGGAACGCAAGGCACACAAGGCACACAAGGTGAGCAAGGAATCCAAGGAACTCAAGGTGCACAGGGACATCAAGGTATCCAAGGTACTCAGGGAACTCAGGGAACTCAGGGAACTCAAGGTACGCAAGGTACACAAGGAACCCAAGGTACACAAGGAACCCAAGGTACACAAGGAACTCAAGGCCAACAGGGTATTCAAGGAACCCAAGGTACTCAAGGAACTCAAGGCCAACAAGGTATCCAAGGAACTCAAGGCACTCAAGGTGAACAGGGTATCCAAGGAACTCAAGGCACACAAGGCACGCAAGGTACACAGGGTCAACAAGGAATCCAAGGTATCCAAGGCACTCAAGGCACTCAAGGCCAACAAGGAATCCAAGGAACTCAAGGTACGCAAGGAACGCAGGGCGAACAAGGCATTCAGGGTATCCAAGGCACGCAAGGCACTCAAGGCCAACAAGGTATCCAAGGCACTCAAGGAACTCAGGGAACTCAAGGTGCCCAAGGCACGCAAGGCACTCAAGGCCAACAAGGTATCCAAGGTATCCAAGGAATCCAAGGAATCCAAGGTGTGCAAGGCGCCACCGGGCTTGCCTTCACCATTGCTAAAACTTACGTTTCCGTTGCTGCACTGACAGCAGACACTTCACCAACTGCAATTGTTGCTGGCCAATTTGCGCTAATCAATACGAATGACGTTGAAGATGCAGATAATTCTAAGTTGTATCTGTGGAATGGCTCATCGTATATTTTTGTCGATGACTTGTCTGGTTCTGCTGGTATTCAAGGAATCACTGGTGCTCAAGGCACTCAAGGAACTCAAGGCCAACAAGGCATCCAAGGCCAACAAGGTATCCAAGGAACTCAAGGCACTCAAGGCCAACAAGGTATCCAAGGAACTCAAGGCACTCAAGGCCAACAAGGTATCCAAGGAACTCAAGGCACTCAAGGCCAACAAGGAATCCAAGGAACTCAAGGCACTCAAGGCACTCAAGGCGAACAGGGTATCCAAGGAACTCAAGGCACTCAAGGTACTCAAGGTACTCAAGGTACTCAAGGCCAACAAGGTATTCAGGGAATCCAAGGAATCCAAGGTACTCAAGGTACACAAGGTGAACAGGGTATCCAAGGCACTCAAGGAACTCAAGGCCAACAAGGTATCCAAGGCACACAAGGAACTCAAGGCACACAAGGCCAACAAGGTATCCAAGGTACGCAAGGCACACAAGGCACCCAAGGAACTCAAGGCCAACAAGGTATCCAAGGCACGCAAGGCACACAAGGCACACAAGGTGAACAAGGTATTCAAGGTATCCAAGGCCAACAAGGAATCCAAGGTACTCAGGGAACTCAAGGTACTCAAGGCACACAAGGTGAACAAGGAATCCAAGGTATCCAAGGCCAACAGGGAATCCAAGGGCGCCAAGGAACTCAGGGCACTCAGGGCACTCAAGGTGAACAAGGAACTCAAGGCATCCAAGGTACTCAAGGCACACAAGGTACTCAAGGTACTCAAGGACGCCAAGGTATTCAAGGCACACAGGGAACCCAAGGTGAGCAAGGTATCCAAGGAACTCAAGGAACTCAAGGCCGCCAAGGAATCCAAGGTAATCAAGGAACACAGGGCGAACAAGGTATCCAAGGAATCCAAGGCGCTCAAGGTATTCAGGGTATCACTGCTGCAAATGCAAATGTTCTAGTAAGTGATGAAGCTCCTGCTTATCCTGTCCCAGGTGATCTATGGTGGGATACCGTCGAAGGTATGCTTCGCATTTACTATTCTGACGGTGATTCCGCACAGTGGATCGACACTGTTCCTGGTTCTGTCCAAGGTATCCAAGGTATTACTGGTATTCAAGGAACACAAGGAACACAAGGAACTCAAGGACGCCAAGGAATCCAAGGTGCAACTGGTCTAGCATTTACTATTGCCAAGACTTACGTTTCTGTTGCTGCACTGACAGCAGATACTTCACCAACTGTAATTGTTTCTGGTCAATTTGCATTGATCGATACTGCAAATGTGGAGGATCCAGATAATTCTAAGCTGTACCTATGGAACGGTTCATCGTATGTTTTTGTTAGCGACTTGTCTGGTTCTGCTGGTATTCAAGGTATTACTGGATCACAGGGTATCCAAGGCACACAAGGCACACAAGGCACACAAGGCACACAAGGCACACAAGGCACTCAGGGTACTCAAGGACGCCAGGGAATCCAAGGTATTCAAGGTGAGCAAGGAACTCAAGGTACTCAAGGTACTCAAGGACGCCAAGGAATCCAAGGAACTCAAGGTACACAAGGCGAGCAAGGCATCCAAGGTAATCAAGGAACTCAAGGCCAACAAGGTACTCAAGGACGCCAAGGAACTCAAGGTGAGCAAGGTGTTCAAGGTGAACAAGGAACCCAGGGTATCCAAGGAACTCAAGGTACACAAGGACGCCAAGGAACTCAAGGCACACAAGGTCAACAAGGCATTACCGGATCGCAAGGCGCGCAAGGTACTCAAGGTACGCAAGGTACTCAAGGCACGCAGGGTGAACAAGGTATCCAAGGTACTCAAGGAACTCAAGGCCGCCAGGGAATCACTGGATCTCAAGGAACTCAAGGAACTCAAGGTCAACAAGGCATTACCGGATCGCAAGGAACTCAAGGTACGCAAGGCCAACAAGGAATCCAAGGTATTACTGGTGCTCAAGGAACTCAAGGAACTCAAGGCACCCAAGGAACTCAAGGCACTCAAGGCCAACAAGGAATCCAAGGTATTACTGGTGCTCAAGGCACTCAAGGTACTCAAGGCACTCAAGGTACTCAAGGTACGCAAGGCCAACAGGGTATCCAAGGCACTCAGGGAACTCAAGGCACTCAAGGCCAACAAGGAATCCAGGGTATTACTGGTAGCCAAGGCACACTCGGTACTCAAGGTACGCAGGGAACTCAAGGTACTCAAGGCCAACAAGGAATCCAGGGTATTCAAGGAACTCAAGGACGCCAAGGAATCCAAGGTATAACGGGTCTGGCATTTACAATTGGTAAAACATATGCATCTGTTGCTGCACTAACAGCAGATACTTCACCAACTGTAATTGTTGCCGGCCAATTTGCGCTGATTGATACTGGAAATGTTCAAGATGCAGATAATTCTAAGCTGTACCTATGGAATGGTTCAACCTATACCTTCATCAATGACCTTTCTGGAACCGCTGGAATCCAAGGTAATACTGGTGCCACAGGAAATACGGGAAATACTGGATCCCAAGGTACTCAAGGTACTCAAGGTCAACAAGGTATAACTGGTAATACTGGAAATACGGGTAATACTGGATCCCAAGGTACACAAGGAACCCAAGGCCAACAAGGTATTACTGGTAACCAAGGTACACAAGGAACCCAAGGACAACAAGGTATTACTGGTAACCAAGGTAACCAAGGTACACAGGGCCAACAAGGTATTACTGGATCTCAAGGCGCGCAAGGTCAACAAGGTATTACTGGTAATACTGGTGCACAAGGTACACAAGGCCAACAAGGAACACAGGGAACACAGGGCCAACTCGGTACTCAAGGTACTCAAGGTACTCAAGGTCAACAAGGTATTACTGGATCCCAAGGTACTCAAGGTACTCAAGGTCAACAAGGTATTACTGGATCTCAAGGCACACTAGGTACTCAAGGAACACAGGGACGCCAGGGTACTCAAGGCGAGCAAGGTATCCAAGGAATCCAAGGGCGCCAAGGTATCCAAGGTAATACCGGTACTACCGGTAATACTGGTAATACTGGATCTCAAGGCACTCAAGGTCAACAAGGTATCACTGGAAATACGGGTAATACCGGAACTACCGGTACTACAGGTAATACTGGATCTCAAGGCACTCAAGGTCAACAAGGTATCCAAGGTAATACAGGAAATACTGGAACTACAGGAACTACAGGAAATACTGGATCTCAAGGTACTCAAGGCACTCAAGGCCAATACGGTATTACAGGTAATACAGGATCTCAAGGTACACAAGGTCAACAAGGAATCCAAGGAATCCAAGGGCGCCAAGGTATCCAAGGTAATACTGGTACTACAGGTAATACTGGAAATACTGGATCTCAAGGTACTCAAGGCACTCAAGGCCAATACGGTATTACAGGTAATACTGGATCTCAAGGCACTCAAGGTCAACAAGGTATCACTGGCAATACTGGAAATACTGGAACTACTGGTAATACTGGATCTCAAGGTACTCAGGGTACAATTGGTACTACTGGAACTACTGGAACTACAGGTAATACAGGATCTCAAGGTACACAAGGTCAACAAGGAATCCAAGGAATCCAAGGGCGCCAAGGTATCCAAGGTAATACTGGTACTACAGGTAATACTGGATCTCAAGGCACAATTGGTACTACAGGTAATACTGGATCCCAAGGCACAATTGGTACTACAGGTAATACTGGATCTCAAGGCACTCAAGGTCAACAAGGTATCACTGGTAATACTGGTAATACTGGTAATACTGGAAATACTGGTAATACTGGATCTCAAGGCACTCAGGGTACAATTGGTACTACTGGAACTACAGGTAATACAGGATCTCAAGGTACACAAGGTCAACAAGGAATCCAAGGAATCCAAGGGCGCCAAGGTATCACAGGTAATACTGGAAATACTGGAACTACTGGTAATACTGGATCTCAAGGCACTCAGGGTACAATTGGTACTACAGGTAATACTGGAAATACTGGAACTACTGGTAATACTGGATCTCAAGGTACTCAAGGCACACTTGGTACTACAGGTAATACAGGAACTACTGGTAATACTGGATCTCAAGGTACTCAAGGCACACTTGGTACTACAGGTAATACAGGAACTACTGGTGCTGCTGGACCTTCGACATCAGTAAATTCCGCTGCTAATACTACATCCACCGTACTGTATCCTGTGATGGTTACTACTACTGGAAGTAATGCAACTCCATATTCGACCACGACCGCTGGATACTTCTCGTTCAATGCAACTAACGGTGGATTGCAAGTAGCCTCGCTAGGTATCGGTACCGCTCCTTCTGGTACCGCTGGCGAAATTCGCGCAACCAACAACATCACTGCTTATTACTCTGATGAGCGCCTCAAGACACGTATCGGAAAAATCGATGATCCTATTGCCAAGGTTCAGTCGCTATCCGGATTCTACTTCGTTCCAAATGACACCGCGATTGCTCTAGGATATGAAAAGAAGATTGATGTCGGTGTCTCTGCTCAGGAAGTTGAGGCAATACTGCCAGAAATTATCGCTCCAGCGCCAATTGACTCGAAGTATATGACTGTTCGCTACGAAAAGCTTGTGCCTCTGCTGATTGAAGCAATCAAGGTACTTGCCGATCGCGTCAATGAGCTAGAAAATCGTGCTAAGTAATTAGCGCCGATTGACATAGTGCTCAGGCGGCATAAATATGCCTGAGCACTAATATATTATGTCTACCTCACCTTCACTGATCACGCGGAGTATCCAAGTTATTGGCGATGTCACCGCAGTCAAATACTACGGTGACGGTAGCGCCTTAACGGGAATTACGGGTGGGGGCGGAGGTACTGGAACTCAAGGTACACAAGGAACGCAAGGCCAGCAAGGAATCCAGGGCCAGCAAGGTATTACTGGTAACCAAGGGATACAAGGGCAGCAAGGAATTACTGGATCTGGTGCACAGGGTACTCAAGGCCGACAAGGTATTACCGGAACTCAAGGCACTCAAGGTAATACTGGTGCCGGCACACAAGGCACTCAGGGCCAACAGGGCATCACTGGATCTCAAGGCATCACTGGATCTCAAGGCACTCAGGGTAATACTGGATCTCAAGGCACACAAGGCACTCAAGGCCAACAAGGAATTACTGGTGCTGGAACTCAAGGTATTACCGGATCTCAGGGTATTCAAGGTAGCACTGGTGCTGGAGCTCAAGGAATCCAGGGTGTTCAAGGAGCTCAAGGAATCCAGGGTGTTCAAGGAGTCAAAGGCACAAAGGTTACTGCTGCTGCTTCACCACCTGCTTCTCCTTCCGTTAATGACTTTTGGTGGAATTCAGATTATGGCGTGCTGATGGTTTATTACGACGATGGAGATTCTCAGCAATGGGTATCTGCTATGTCTGGAATCACCGGAATACAAGGAACTGCTGGATCTAGTGGTAGTTCAGCATCTATTGATTCCACAAACGATGTATCTTCTAATTCTACATTTTATCCAGTAATCGTTGCAGGTAGCGGCGCTCAAACCGCTAAAATAAGTAATACTAAATTTACATTTAATCCATCGACCGGAGATTTAGCTGCAGCCGGAAATGTGACTGCTTACTTTTCTGATGATCGTCTAAAAGATAAGCAAGGCAATATCACTAATGCTTTGGAAAAAGTTAATAAACTAAACGGATTCTACTTTATTCCGAACGATACAGCAGCTAAATTGGGATATGCTAAAAGAATGGATGTGGGCATCTCTGCTCAGGAGGCAGAGATGGTATTGCCCGAAGTTGTTGTTCCAGCGCAATCTAATTCAGAATATCTTACAGTTAGGTACGAGCGCTTAATTCCATTGCTGATTGAATCTATCAAAGAAATAACTTTAGATCGCAATTATATGCTAGTTCAAATAGAATGCATTAAAGAGCACGTTAAAGCGCTGCAGCAACGCATAATTGATCTTACCGATAAATAGAATCTATGGCACTTAATTTTCCATCAGGTCCAGCGACTAACGAGATATACACTTCTGGTGGAAAAAGCTGGCAATGGACTGGCGCGTTTTGGAATGCTGTCAATCAGGGTATCCAAGGTGTGCAGGGTATCACCGGCGCTGGAGCACAAGGCATTCAAGGCCACCAAGGAATTACAGGTGCTCAGGGAACTCAAGGTCAACAAGGTATCACTGGCACTGGAGCCCAAGGCACTCAAGGCCAACAAGGTATTACTGGTAATCAAGGCACTATTGGTGCTCAGGGCACTCAAGGCCAACAAGGCACTACTGGTACTCAGGGTACTCAAGGCCAACAAGGTATCCAAGGCACGTTAGGCCAACAAGGAATCACTGGATCCGGAACGCAAGGCACTCAAGGTCAGCAAGGTATTACTGGTAACCAAGGTATCCAGGGCGTTCAAGGTATAAAAGGCACTAAAGTAAGCTCATCAGAAACTGCACCTACTAGTCCATCGGTAAATGATTTTTGGTGGGATTCGGGAAATGGCGTGCTGATGGTTTATTATGATGATGGAAATTCCCAGCAATGGGTATCTGCTATGTCTGGAATCACCGGAATACAAGGAACTGCTGGAGCAAGTACCGCTTCATCTATTGATACTGCCCTCGACACGGTTTCTAGTTCTGATTTTTATCCAGTAATTGTTGCAGGAGCAGGTACGCAGCTTGCTAAAACTTGTACTAAATTTACATTTAATCCATCGACCGGAGATTTCGGTACAACTGGAAATGTGACAGCTTACTTTTCCGATGATCGGCTAAAAGATCGTCAGGGCAACATTACAGATGCAATGAATAAGGTTGATACTCTAAATGGATTCTACTTTATTCCCAATGAAAAAGCTCAAAGCCTGGGGTATCGTAAGAAATTAGAGATAGGAGTATCTGCTCAGGAAGTTGAAGCTATTCTGCCCGAGATTATTACTCAAGCTCCAATTGATGCAAACTATAAGACAGTATATTATGATCGATTGATTCCATTGCTCATTGAGGCACTTAAAGAGCAGAATGTGGTTATTCGGCAGATCAAAGAAAAATTGATTGAGCTAGATAATAAGTGTAAATAGAAAAAATGGCGCTTGATTTTCCCACAGGGCCCACACTTAACCAGGTTTATATTTCCGGCACAAAAAGCTGGGCATGGAATGGTACATACTGGAATGCGGTAAATACTGGGATTCAGGGTACTCAGGGCATTCAGGGCGCTCAAGGTCAACAAGGTATTACTGGATCGCAGGGTGCTATTGGATCTCAAGGCATTACTGGTAACCAAGGTACCATTGGATTGCAAGGCACTCAAGGTCAACAAGGTATTACTGGATCGCAAGGTACTCAAGGCCAACAGGGCATTACTGGTAACCAAGGTACCATTGGATCGCAAGGTACTCAAGGCCAACAAGGTATTACTGGATCGCAAGGTGCTATTGGATCTCAAGGTACCATTGGATCGCAAGGTACTCAAGGCCAACAGGGCATTACCGGATCTCAAGGTACTTTTGGTTCTCAAGGCACTATTGGTTCTCAAGGTGCCATTGGATCGCAAGGTACTCAAGGCCAACAAGGAACTATTGGATCTCAGGGTACTATTGGATCGCAAGGTACTCAAGGCCAACAAGGAACTATTGGATCTCAGGGTACTATTGGTTCTCAAGGCACTCTAGGCACACAAGGTACTATTGGTGCTGGAACACAAGGAACACAAGGTCAACAAGGCATTAGTGGATCATCTACATCCATTAACGTAACCGCAAATACTACATCTAATCCGCTATATCCTGTCATGGTTGCCGCTACTGGCAGCAACCAAACTCCATATGCAACGACGACATCTGGATATTTTCAGTTTGATGCATCTACTGGATCTCTGGGAATTCAGGGACTGGGCGTGGGCACTGCCGCATCCGGAACTTCAGGTGAAATCCGTGCAACCAATAATATCACCGCGTATTACTCAGATGAGCGTCTGAAGACACGCATTGGAAACATTGCTAGTCCCATTGATAAAGTTAAAGCGCTGAGCGGTTTCTACTTTGTGCCAAATGATACCGCTGTGGCACTGGGATATGATAAAAAAGTTGATATTGGTGTATCTGCCCAGGAGGTAGCAGCGCTATTCCCAGAAATCATTGCTCCTGCGCCAATTGACTCGCAATATATGACTGTCCGATATGAAAAGCTTATACCTCTGCTGATCGAGGCAATTAAAGCACAACAAATAGAGATCGATGACCTTCGCAAGTCTATAAATAAACACAACTAATACTTTATGCCATTACCAGTATACCCAAACGAAATTTCATTAGGGCTAGTTAATACTGAGCTCGGTTATGCATCGTCTACCCAGTCAATCACATTGAACGATGCAGCGGTAAGAACTTTATTTGTTAAATCGAGTGGTGCAATAGCAATGAGTGATGGGCATGGAAAGAGTGCTGTAACTGCTCCAGTTATAACCGCTAATCCGAGTGCGTTCGTGTGGACTGCTGGCGGTAAAACCATCAGTTATAGCAATGCTAACCATACTAATCTGGAATACCTCACTGCCAATAATCCGCATATATTGGTCAGAGACTCTGATTTAAGCGCCACAGAGGGCAGCTTGTATAGTAGTCCTTTGACTATAACGTATTCTGTCAGCGGTACTAATAACGTATACCGCTGGCAGCATTCCCCCAGCTTACCGGCACCGGGCGGGTATTATTCTGATGTCAGGGGCACTGCCGAGTCTGTCAACAACGTCAGCAGTCCAGGCAGCGGGGGGTGGTACTCTGATGGATTCGACTCTCCGCAATTTTATAACGCAAGCCCTCAGGCCAACGAGATGGGGTGGTACGACAACCCGAGCAATGGAACAGGCGGCGACAGACCGGTAGTCTCGAATACTTCAACTCTATCTATTACGCAGAGAGCTTTTGCCAGCGCGGCGGCTTATTATAATTCGCCTGACTATAACGGTCAAGGTCAATTTATCTTCCCGCCGCTCCCCGACTACAACTACTACACCTCCCAATCGTCATCTGGGTGGTGGAGATTAAAGGTATCGAATTCAGCTGGAACCATATATTCTGGTTGGACTAAAGTGGAAAAGCGGTGGGCGCGCTATACATACAGCTGCAACTGCACTACCGGCTGCACCCCTTGCAATTGCACTGGCGGTTGCGATACTTGCTACGATGAGTGCTGCGACGAGAACAACGAAAATTGCGAAGAGTGCAATCCACACGACTGCTACTGCACTACGAATTGCGACGACTGCGACTGCACTACTGGATGTAGCCAGTGCGCGGCGTGGGCCGGCGTTGACGAAGGTGGTACCGCCGGTGTCTACCTCGTTCGTCCATCAAGGTGGGACGGACATTTCCCATACGCGAGAGCTGGTGCGCTTCCATACGACGCCAACCCATTTAACTTTTAGTCTTAACCAGTACGTAATCGCAAATCCATGACAATAGTAAATCTAACAACCTTCGATGAAACACTACGAGCAGAAATGCTCAGATTGGCCACAGAATCTCTTGATTCTGGCAGCAGTGAATTCTTATACAACTCAACACAATACACGGCAGTCAGAACTGATGCTGGAGGTGTTGATATATATGAAGGAATCTCGTCACAATCTATCATGTGGGACTGGCCATCACGAATCGAGATAGAGTTCAGAAACAAAGTAAAAACCGGAAAAGAGTCATCTAATCCAGATGATAGGAAATTTACAATTGGCGGCCTAAATATTGAAATTAAAGAGCCAACTACAGGTAGCTTTATCATACACACTTCTATTGTACCAACGGCTACAGTTGCTGTACCAACGCCTACAGCCTAACCGCAAAACCAGTTATATATTAGTATTTAAGTTGATCTGTTAATGAAAACCTATATTATATTATCATGAGCTGTGCTATCAAAGAAAATTTAACACCCGAAAATTATCAGGAAATAAAAACTAAACTTGAGAACGAAAATCTCGAGTCTTTTCCATCGGTGTTTCAGCAAGCACGAAATCTTGCAAAACAAGCTTGGTTGAGTGGAGTGGATGTTGCAAAGGGGAAGCCATTGCTATCCACTGCAGAAAAAGCAGCAGAAAGAATAAAGATTTGTGAGGGCTGTGAGTTCTATAAGCAAGGTCGCTGCATAAAATGCGGATGTTTTATGACTGCTAAAATTCACGTAGAAAGTTCCAGATGTCCAATAAACAAATGGGGACCAGAACTACAAGTTATGAATTCGCCAGAGCAAGTGAATGCCGCAATGACTCGGGTTGAGCAGCCAGTTCAAAATATTAAGCAAAATGAGTTGCCGCGAAAAGAAATAAACGTAACAAATCTTTCAGAACAACCTACTGAAGAAATTTGGGTAGCATCCAGGATTAACAATATTGTGTCTGAGATGAGCAAAATGATTGATTCTCCTGAGTTGGAGGCGAGATTTCCATACAAAGGGAACACCTATATGGTAAAAAAGATTAAGCCAGTTACAATCACAGTGGATAAAACCCGCGACTCAAATTTTGAAGATCTAGTGAAAAAGCATAGCAATCCGTCGGAACCGAAAACCTTCGATTTTGAGAATGAGCAGTATTTTGTTGATATAACTTCAAGCAAAAACGAACCGCTTGTGTTCAAAATCAACAAAGAAATAATGCAGCATGCTTTTTCCCAAGTACATACTTTCAAGCTAGATCCGGTGTGAAATACACCGCAAACCGCGGTTTGCGCTTTTTGCGTTAAAGTAGTAGTATAAATAGTATACTATGGCTTTACCATCCTCTAGACAAGAACTTGTTGACTACTGCCTGCGGAAACTAGGCGCTCCAGTCATCGAGATCAACATCGATGATGACCAGATCTCAGACCGCGTAGATGATGCAGTGCAGTATTACCGCGAGTATCACTCCGATGCGGTGATTCGTACCTACGTCAAGCATCAGATTACTACTGCTAATGCCACGAATAAGTATATCGATATTCCGGATCGCTATATATTCGTCTCTCGCATCTTTCCGATGACGAATAACTCATCGAGCTCATCGGGTATGTGGTCTGCTCGCTATCAAATGCATCTGAATGATGTCTATGATCTGCAGTATGCTGGCGCACTGGTCAACTACGAGATGACTCGCCAGTTTCTAGAGATGCTGGATATGACTCTGAATGGCGTTCCTCCGGTGCGGTTCAACCGCCATATGAATCGGCTGTATATTGATGTGGACTTTGCCAATACAATTATCCCTGGCGACTGGATTATAATTGATGCGTCCACCACAATTGACCCGGATCAGTATACCGATGTCTATAACGATATGTTTTTGAAGCGCTATACCACTGCTCTTATCAAGAAACAATGGGGAGCGAATCTGATCAAGTTTGAAGGTATTCAGCTTCCTGGTGGAGTTACTATGAATGGCCGCCAGCTTTGGGATGATGCTAATGCTGAGATCGACAAGCTTGAGGATGAAATGGAAAGCAAGTGGGAAAAACCGATCGACTTCTTTGTGGGATAATCTATGAAAGAAGCATTCGTATATTCCTGGAGAAATAAAGACACTAATCGTCTTTACATTGGATGGCACAAAGGCTCTCCAGATGATGGGTACGTCTGCTCAAGCAAAGTTCTGATGGAGGAGTATAAGAAAGATTGCAGCAAGTTTGAACGATTTATCATTGCCGAAGGAACTGCTGAATATATGTCAGCACTTGAAGCTCAAATACTGAAAACAGTCAACGCCAAAGACAATCCAGAGTACTACAATCAGCATAACGGGAATGGGCTGTATCATCTCAAACAACACACTGCTGAGGCCCGGGGGAAGATATCAAAGTCTAAGATCGGTAAGAAACGACCCGATTTGACGAAAAGAAATTTAACAAACAACCCGGCACATAATCCAAATATCTCCAAAAAGATGGGAAGATGTATGAGGGGAGAGGCAAATCCTAGATTCGGCATTCAAGCTTCAGAGGAAACCAAGAAAAAAATATCTAAGTCTCTTTCGGGCAAATATGTTGGCATACAGCGTTCTGAGGAAACTAAAAGAAAAATATCCGAGGCCAAAAAATTTTATTGGGCAAACAGAAAATTAAAGCATAATGCCTAGGAACGTTTATTTTTCTCAGAATGTTAGGTCCGAGCAGATTCTGTATGAAGATCTGATTGTTGAATCACTTCGCATATACGGACAAGAAGTCATGTATCTTCCGCGGCATATGATTTCGCGAGACATGATTCTCAATGAAGCTATTGAGTCTAAGTTTGATGACG